>JAALOO010000606.1_pt1 | contig 30751 bp, 30 predicted proteins | sample 7257641 | NCBI WGS metagenome assembly JAALOO01 (sample SAMN14085613, study PRJNA598686) | mite metagenome | biome: ENVO:01001000; feature: ENVO:01001002; material: ENVO:01001226; isolation source: single female mite from University of Michigan culture on fish food culture... ...
TGTTGTTGTTGTTGTTGTTGTTGTTGTTGTTGTTGTTGTTGTTGTTGTTGTTGTTGTTGTTCACGGTAGTCGTGGTGGTGGTGGTTGTGGTGATAGTGGTTTTGTTGGCTTCCTTAGTGGTGGTGGTTGTGGTGTTCGTGTTAGTCTCGATCATCTCCGAATGCTCCGTTCGCGTGCCACTATCAGCAATGTTGGCAGAAGTGCTGACTGACTGGAGAACATCAGAAGAGGAGAACTGGCCGGCATTATTTCCGACGTTCTTTGTTGACAGATTGTTCACGTCGTTCTCGGCTGGGCTCTTTTGGCTGTTCAGCTCATTAGCCACCGCCACCACAGCATTAGCAGTAGAATTGTTAGGGCCAGTTTCAGTGTCACTTGAAGTGATCGTTTCGTTGGGAGTGTGAGACACGCTGTTTTGGTTTGCCTCGACTTCACGCGGTCGCAAACCCAGTGCATAAAGACGAGCCTCTTGCTCATTCGGTGACGACAGAGATGATCCTGCAGAAAAAAAGCAGACTGGTTAGTAAAATTTTCTTTTTAACAATGATTAGTGGTAAAAATGTGGCGTACCTCCTTGAACATCAACAATGGAAGCGTTTTCACGTTCCCCAATAAGAGAAACCCCAACATTAGGTGGAACGTTGCTTAGAAATTGCAGAATCTCGCCACAAGTAGCCGGTAGCTAGGAAAATATTGTGTAGATCAATGAACAAAAAGAATAGGTGTAATTAGCATCAAATCTTATTGAAACCGTTCACGTGTCACTTCAGTCATTAGCTTACCATTATGGCTGGAGTTAAACTTGAGCCATTGCTCCCACCTGCTGAGTTTTCAGGCGCAGGTGTGGTGTCCATTGTGTCAGGCTTTTTGTGACAGGCTCTCACAAGGTTGCTAACTTAAATAAATGCGGATTAAAGCTCAAGTGTTAGTGTGCACTTGTGCGAGGGCCAGAGACTGAAAACCAGTAAAGTTCTTACCGTTGGATTCAGATGCAAGCGTTGTGTCAGTTGTGTGCGTTGTTGTTGCTGCTGGCAAACGGCACAGTGAGAGTGAGGCGCCTGCTGCTGCTGCTGTTGCTGCCGCCGACACTGTTGCCGCTGCTGACTACACAAAGCACACTCGGCTCGGCAGGCTCGCAGATGACGTAAGCTTAAATGATTCGCAAACAAGAAATGGAGTGTACAAAGATTAACACAGGTGAACAAGAGTTTAAGTGGTTTTGACGCTTTTTTATTTACTTGAATTTAACTCAATACAAAAAAGTGTAAAATAGCAAAATAGGCAAGATTGGTATTAAAACATTAAAACTTTTGGAATGTTGAAAAGCAGTTTGCAGAGGAATTTTGAAAGAAGGAAAGGAAGTAAAGTGCTTCCCTAAAGGGCATTAGCAAAGAAAGCTTCGGTGATGCGCATGGTGAGTATGGACATCATCTGGAGAGCCTGCATGTAGTTGGTGGCAGCAACCAGCATCGCCTCTTCCCGGTCCTGAATGACGGCCGCCGAAAGCTGCTCCAGAACGGGGCCACTTCGAAGAACGCGAATCAGGTCACGAATCAGAGTGAGCAACTGGTGACGAGCGGCTATGACGTGCGGACCGTGGTATACGTGCAGCTCAAAGTCAGTCATGGGAGCCATCAGCTGAGCGGGGGGTGACTGGTAGACTGCCGCTCGATCTACGATGAAGTACCGGTCGCCCGGCTGCAGGTCGTTGTAGTAGTAGGTGGGCGCGACGCCCTGGCAAACGTAGCGCATGAAAGCCTCCGCCAGTGAGGTCATGTGGCGACGCATGCTCATCATCAGACTGTCATGGCGGACCACCTGACCGGCGTCCAGCTGGTACCCGTAGGCAGCCACCAGCTGACCCACCCAGTAGTTGGCACTGTGAGCTTGCTGGCCGAGCTCGGTCTTCAGCGCCTCCGGCAGCTCATTCAGGGGAAAGTGCAGCGCCGCCGGTCCCAGTTGAAAGTGGTTAAAGTGGTCCATGGGGCAAGGCAAAGGTGTGAGATGAGACGAGATGAAAGGAGCAAATTAAGGGGAACAAAATGAAGCGCAGTGGTCGACTGCTGAGCTAGTAGACTGATTCCACTGAGACGAGATTTTGTTTGTCTTTGTTGTGCTTGTCAATATGAAGGCATCAAGGTGAGTGTGCGCCTTTTTTATTAACGGCCACAGTTGTTGTGGCCGCAGCGGTAGGATGTCTGCCGAGTACTGCTCGAGAGCTGCGCTTTACTTGGTTGCCTGTCCGGGGCGTGTTTTGTTTTGTGGCTGCAAAGTACATTTCTGCTGTGTGTTGACGGCACAAATAAAATCTACCTTAAAATCAGTCAAAAAGTACTCCATAAACTAAGTGTCTGCTTGCTGGGGCGGAAACTCAACGTTTCGTCAGCGCAACCAGAGAGTGCAGCTTCTTCGGTTACTCTGTCACTGCGCTTCGGGAAAAGTTGGGCCCCCAGACATGGAGCCAAGTTAGCCGCTTACTAGCTGTACTGCCTAGTCAATATGCTAACTGAGACCCTTCTTTTCCACTTTTGACGCCTTTCCCAGTAGACACAGCAGACTTGCAAGCACACTGTTTCTATCCAGCACAAAACTGACACAATTGTGCCAATTGTTTAGAGTGTATGCTAACAAATTGCTGTTGTTGCTGTTGCTTCTGCAGCGGCCCCAAAACTAGACAGAATACTCCACAGGCCAATAGTATTAGAAATTCAGTGATTGTTGATCATATTGATCGTTCGGTGTCCAGAACAGAAATGCCAGGAGGCTTTTATACAATGGGTCTCCAAGATACACACAGACCCCAAAATACACACACGATTTTGCCCTGAATTAAGCGCTACAACATTTTCTCTTTAGCATAGTGTGTATCTTGAAGTCTCTTTGAGGAGGCAGGTTGAAAAGAGAAAGTTGCTAAAACTTGTTCCAGGCACAAATTTTGTAACGAACTTTGCGAATGAAAAAGCACTGCTCTGAATTAGCACACTTTTTGTGTGTAACTTGGAGACCCACTGTACCTGAATGAGAGCGCACAAGTGGTTCAGCACATCAGCTTTTAGATTGAAGTTGCAAAAAAGTAAGGTGAAGAAAAAAGAACAAAAGTGACATTGAAGATGATGATGACAATGAGCATGCTGAAACCGAAGTTAAAAAACTCTGTGTACAACTTTATCCCCATTTTTTAAGGCTACACTCAATAATAAAATGTTGGTTATCATGCGCTTTTTCACAAAACTATGTGTATCAATGGAGCCCGTTTACCTTTTTAGGTATGATTTATCTCAAGAACTACACAACAGATTAAAATGATGTAAAAACAAAAGTGAAGTTAAAAACTTAATCTTCAATTTTGTAGTCATATATGTTAATTTCTGTGGTCGGCGGGTTCCTTGATCCTTTCGATTTGTTATTTTCAATGGGATCTGTTTTTCCGGCAAGTTACTTAGTCATGCCGTCCTGAAGTTTTATAATTGGGCAGCTAGGGGGTACTTGTTACTTTCTGACTTAGTACCAAGATTTAACCAAATTTTCGCGATGCTCGGCTGACACTTAACTTTGTACTTCTGTTCTCAACTAGATTCACTTCAATGCACTCACTTGATCAGGGCGAATACACTGGTGATAATTAATGGTGGTAATTTTATTGAAAATAATTGAGTTACAAAGGGAGAGGGCCTAGGACTCTCAATAGGTGTCAGTTGCAAGATGGTTGGTGGGTAAGGGACTTCTCTGTCCTCTTCTAGTAGTTGCCTTCCAGAGGGTCAAAGGTGATGCTCCTCTAACAACGAGAGTTGATGACTGAGTGGGTTCTCAGGTGAATCGGGTAGGTGGCGGTGACTTTCTAGTCGTTGGTTTCGGTTGGTTGTCTGGTTAGTGGTCGGTGGTTTCTGCTAGAGACTGTCCAGTCCTTTTATACTAAATTAATAGAGAGAGGGTGGTTGTTTGGTGAAGGTGACCTGACAGAAGTCCAAGGGTTGCTTTCTCACGACTTCTCAGCCAACTTGGTTGATAATCATCGAACTTCTCGGATGATCTCGACGTTCGGGTACAAGTGGTCGTGAAGAGTATGTCATATGATGCTTGATTATCCTTTCAAGTGATAATTTCTTAGTGTTGCTAAGGCGGTTACATAACAACAGCTTTCTTTCTTTTCTCTTTTCATGATCATTAAGTACACGTCCAGTGTACTTTTCCATTCTCCTACTGAACTATTGCTTACTGATCAGAATTTAGCGCATAACTGATAGTGATTCATAGTTAGCCTGGTTAACTAATGGTTTTCTTCCTTCATATATTTGAGTTAGAACTAGTTAAAAATATTAGAATGACATGCTAAACATTCTACCTTTTGTGTACTGTATTTTTATCACATTTTATTAAAATATTTAATCACAAAAGTTTAGATTAAGTTTTGAACATCATTTTCACTTTTTACATCACTTAATCTGTTGTGTAGTTCCTGAGATAAATCACAAATAAACATTATATACGGCCCCCATTGATACTCATTGAAACGCATTCTTTGTAAATGGCGCAGAAAAGCCCACTTTTAAACAAATTGAATCTGGCCTTATTGGTTCATTGCCGGCGCGTTCTACTGTGGTTATATCTTTTGTTTTAGTTGAATCCTTTTTGGTTTACCGTCATTCAATTCAGTTAAGATTTGGGTCATGCATTTTGGTCGTTCTGTTTGACAAATTGTCACAAGAAACACACACACAGTTTTTGGTTGACAGCTTAAAGAGGTCAGCAGTTCCACAAGTCAGTTCACAGCAAACTTATGAGTGAAAATCTACAGTTTCTGAACTCTTTATTTCATCTACAAACACGTCTCAGGTAAAAAACACTGTAATCTATCGTGTCACAGGGAATGAGGGGTCATTGAACTCAGTGCTAATCACCTCAGAATGTTCCTCACTTACCTAGAAATTTGGGTCAGACTAATTAGTCTTTGGAAACCTTTTTCAACTGACAAAAAGCGAGGAAGTCTAAGTGAAGATGATCACCCTAACAACTCCAATTTATTAGCTGTTTGCTGCTCACACCGGTTAGCAACCCTGTGCTTTTGCCAACTGTAGGGGTGATGGTTCTGATCTCCAGTGAGACAACTTCATAGCAACAACTGAGGAAACAGGCAAGCAATAGGCGGAGAGTGGGAGAAAAAAAGTTAGAACACACACACACAGAGTTTGGCAATGCTGAAAGCAGTGCCCCCAGTTGCCGTTTCTTTCTGCCAATACGTTTTCAGTTTAAGTCGAGAAACTTGCTGACTTTTCTTAGAAAGCTCTTTTGGGGTTAATGAACTAGTAGTAGGCGATTTACTTGGCAGTACTAGTAGATTGACACCCTGCTCACCCACACTGTTAATGACCTGGGACCCTGCTGGTGATTGTCTTTTAGGTAACCGGCCTCAAATCTGTTTGTGTGTGCTTTGCTTTCTGCAGATAGTGAAAGCCAGACACTGGTGAGGGCAGAGAAAATTGGGCATTGAGATGGCAAAAGTGAGACGTTGTCTGGTCAAAGGTAAAGTAGATCAAACTATTTGCAGAAATGCAAACACCTTCACAGTAGTTAACTTATTAGCCATGTAAGAAAAAATGAAGACAGCAACAGCAGCAGCATTGCCAGAAACATACCTTTCTTTGGTTTGTCTAGCACACCACCACCACTAGCACTCTTTCCTTTCCCTACTCTAATTACCGGTGTGCATATGAGTGTGAGTGCACTGGGCTCGTAGAGCAGTTCTTTCAGTTGGCGGGGGCAGTATTGTTCAACTCACCTCCAATTGGCAATCAATGCACCTGGTGCACTGATGAGCAGACCTGTGCAGGTTTCACTGCCACAGGTCACGCCTTATTTCTTTTTCTCTACCTTTCTCTCTCTTTCTCTCTGTTCTTCATTCAGTGTTTCTGATCGGTGGCCATCGCACCAGTCAGGACCCCTCGCGCACACAGCTCCTTAGTTTTTCTTTCGATCAAATTCTTTCATTTTCGTTGTCATCGTCAAGACCGCAGCAATTGCAGCGACCCTCTACTCCTGCCCGACGACAAAAACATCTTTTTCCTTTACTGTTTCAAGTTTTGGTGAGTTATTACCACTTGTTGCATTGAAAGTGATGCTCCAGCAGTCGCCCGAGAAAATGGACACTATTCCTAGCCTTGAAACCCATTTACTTTTTTTTCTTTTTCCTGTTCTCCCTCGTGTTTGATGTTTTTCTACAGTTGTTTCTGCACGCATTTTGCCACTTACCACCACCACTGACTACTGATCATTTTTGTTTACTATTTTCCTCTTATCAGATCAGCCACTGAGATCAGTAGCCACTTGCAGAAGCAGCTCATCAACACCAGCACACTCGGCAACAGCATCATCCTCCGCCAGAGGCAACCAACACTTGGGCCTACTGGATGGAGTTCATTAAAAAGGAGACCAGTGAAAAAGAGGAGGAGAAGGAGGATGACTATGAGAAGAAAAAAGCGAAAAACCTTAAAAACGGTAAACCGGCCATTCACATCTATGCGAATCCGCACTACCTAAAAAGTATTGAACTTGACTACTCGACTGCCAGAACAAAATGGGTTCCCATTTCTGAGTCGTGCGGCCTAACTGAGGGCTCATCCTCCTTTGTGCCATATCCCTCATTTGAATCTTCAGCTTCACTTCTTTACCACTTGTCGGACTTGTCAGTGGTTGAAGTGACCATTCCAGCGGCTGGAAAGTTCCGCTTTTCTACTAACAAGCGTCCGTTCGCCTTTGAAGGTGATAAATGGGCTTTGGAAAAAAGTGTCACTGACCAAAAGAGCCAATCGATAGTACAGCTGTTCTACCGAGTTGATCTGCTGAAAACCTCTTTCCTTGAAAATGCTGAAAATACAAAGGACACGGTGGGAAGTAAATGGGCTGTTATACGTGTGCAATCAATAAAACAATCGAGTTTTTCTAAAACAAAAGACACTTCTGAAAGTGCTGTTTCAAAATATCGCTACTATTACCTAAGCAAGCTGCCACCCACTGCCGAAGTTCTCCTCTGTCCTACTACCCAAATGCAGCTGTCACCTCATATCCTCCTTAACTTTTACTGGAAGGGCCGATTTTACCTCATGTACAAGGGACACGAGGTGGAGAACATTTCCAACCAGCAGTCGACCATTCAGTACTACTATCTTGCTGAGGTAAAGGTACCGTTAGCAGAAAATGCTGATGATGATGATGATCAGCAAAAACAGAAAATTTTCACTAAAAAAACTTTTGAACTCCCATTGCGAGTTCTCTTCTGTTTTCGCTGAAAAAACCGAATTTGACTGGCCGGTGCTTTTTGCCTTCATTCGCTCTACCGTTTACTGTCTTTTCTACCGCATCAATCAAATGGTTCATCAGACAACAAAAAAATGTCGCATCGACCAGTACTTTTACATGCTTTTAGTTGATGTGGCTAAGTGTCGCAAAGGTGGATTTTTGCCTTTTCAGCCAAAAATGTTCTTCCTCGGCAAACCTGAAAAAATGCCCGAGGCGGTGGTTCCCGTTCGATTGGTCGCCTGTGAGGATGATGGTTCAAAGGATGATGAGTTGTGGCTTTTTGGATTTTCCTACAAGGACAACAACAATACGGTTGTTTTTCGCATTCCACTGTAGCCTTATTTGTGCTCTGTTCAATATCAGCCCAATGAAAATAAAAAAAGGAGCAATACTCTATGATAACCATTTGTCTACTTAACTAGCATTTGTATATTATTTGTGTGCATTAAAATATTTTAGATGTTTGTATTGTTTGTATTCACTTGTGTTTGCTGTATCCTTTAGTTTACCTAACATAATCTAATTGTTCTTTTACTTATGACCTGTGCGCCGTTTTTTGCCATTTTGCTTGTATTTTATTTAAAAAAAATTTTGATTAGAAAAACCCAATTTTTGTTTTGTTTTTTAAAATGGATGTTTTCGAAACATAAGTTGAGCTTTTTGTATGCCATCAAACAGGATGAAAAGCACTAGGCCCTCACTAGACCTCAGGCAATCAACCTATTACTACAAAGAGTTGCGATGAAAAGGTTTTGCAATAAAATGTCTGCCTAATAAATACTAAAACTGGCATTTTTACGACTTTTGCACAAAAGACAGGAAAGTCAAAGTTTTAAATTTTTTTAAACAACAAAAATGGCAAAAAGTGACCAGCAGAATGTCAGTGCCACTGCTTCTACTGATAGAAAGGCCAGCTGACTGACCGGTCCAAATGAGTAACAGCATATCCGAGAGTGTCAGTAGTTGGTAAGTTAGCGGCACAGCTACTGGTGAGTAGTTGTAACGTTGTCGCCGCTGCCACTGCAGCTGCTGTTGCCGCTACGTCTGCCTTCACTCTCTCTTTCAGTAAACACTCTCCCTCAAATCGCAAAGAAAAGGCATCCACGCTGTTTTGACAGACCACACGCTGTTTCAAGTGAGTCCCTCCTTGAGTCCTTTTCTCCTGTTGTTGGATCCTTACTCAAAATTTTTGTTTTTTCGACAATAGGCTGAAAACATTCAACTATTGTCCGCAAACAGCCACCTGTCAAAAGTTTTCTTAACAGCTTCTCTTCACTAGTGACACATTCAAACTAGAGAAATCAATAACAGTGGAAGTTTTGTATTTCAAAACGATCCTAGCTTTTTGACGTTATTCATTTTGTGGTGTTAACTGTGCCTAATTGCCTGATTTCCTAGTTACCACTACTAAAACCAAAAAGCCAGCGGGAATTTTGGCGTCAATCAAGTCAGGCAATGGAGACCAACAATAGCGGCCCGGCTAATACAAAGTCAACACTGACAGTGAGTGATAGTGACGTTGTTGCTGCTGCTGTTATTGTAGCAAGTAAGTAACTGGTGCACCGCCAATCTTTTGTCCAAATTTTGCTGATTTTTAACCAACTTCTAATGTTTTGAATGCTTTAAATTGCAGAACACCACAGCAACACTGGGGCGACTGAACAGCCACTGGCAACAAGTGTGATGTTTGACTCAAACACTATCCGTTATCCACTGCCCAAACATTATACAAACTCAGCCGTTAACAAAACCCTTGAACGACATCCCAAAACGGCACATGGACTGGAAAAGTTGGGCAGCGCTGCAACTGAACAGACTGGGCAGAGCGGTTCCGGTGTTGAGGTTTCAACCACCATCGAAAACACTGGTGATAAGACAGCAAACCACCCGATTTTTCAGAACCAGCCACAACAGCAATTGAGCAGTTCAAACGCTTTGCAGTTGACCATCACCACCAACGGCTCCAAAAAGAACTCTCCCAAAAACAGCTACCACCACCAGCAGAACATTTCATGCAATGACAAATTCCCAAGTGCTCAAAAGCTGAAAAAGCATCAGGAAAACGAAAAACACTCCTTAGACACAGTGAAAAGCACCGTCTTTGATGTTGCACAGGAGTTTGAATCCCTAATGACCGATTTAAAGGAGGTTGAAAAAAGTGTTCGAAGCAAACCGCGAGAACGTATTCTCTATTTTTGCTGCCCGGAATGTCCACACCTTTCACCAGACAAGCAAAGCTACTCGGAGCACCAAAAAAAGCATCTGCAGGACCAGAAACAGGCGTTGCAAGTGAAGGCCGCTCAAGAGCAGGCAAAAAATTTGCAACTTGATCAACTTCAATTGCATCAAATGGATGAGGGCAATGGTGGCAATAACTCCAGCAAAACCCGTGAAAATAACCAAAGTGACGATGGCTTTGTAGTTGAAAGTCAAAAATCTGACCAGGAAATGGAAATGGCCACTGCAAAAAAGACGAAAAACCAGCCAATTTGCATTGTTTCCAATGTCATGTTTCCGTGTCCACAATGCAGCCTGGTTTTTACAGATTCAAAAATCTGCAAAATGCACATTTTTAATCACAAAAATCTTCAAATCACTCCAAAATGCACCGAAGAACGTCCCTACTTTTGCAGTCCTTGTAAAATGACTTTCAACAGCAGTTCAAGCTTCTACCTTCACCAACGATCGGTTAAACACCTTAAAATGATTAGCAAATGATTTATTTTTCACATTTTGGCGCTATTTTTGTCAATATCATAAATAAACGAGTTTCAAATAATACAAAATAGTGGTAAAAAGAGTAGTTGGTTATGATTGAACTTAGCAGTGTTTGCAACAAAAGTTTTAAAAAATAAATGTAAACTGACAAAGTGATTGCTATACAGTGCATGAAAATAAAGCAGGTTGCAGAGCAGTGTGTCTGGAAAACAATTGTGAATATCTGTCTGTCATTTTCAGTCAGTGGCTTCTTTTCGGTTTTTTCAGCAGTTTTTGACGTCGTCACAGTCGTACTTGTCTAGTATCTCATTGTACTCGTCAATGCGGTCTCGAGTGAACATCTCACACTGCACACCAGTGGCCACCAACTTCTTCAGACATTTGTAGTAGGCTTTTCCCTGGCAACAGTTGGTTCGGGAGTGGTCGACGATCAGTTCGGTGGTTGGTTTGCTGCCGTTGCAGGCGCCCACTATTTGCGTCTCACGAGCGGCACAGTCCGCCCGAGATGGCTCGGTACTCGACTGAGAGTAGACAGAAGAACTGATTTGAAGAAGTAATAGAGTAGAGAACAAAGTTACAAAGTTAAAGTGAGCAAACGTAAAATGAATATTGCTGAAGAAAAACTTAAAAATGTTCATTTTTTGAAAGTAAATTGAAGTTAATGTCAAAAAGTGTTCCTTTGTAAAATCAGCAATGATTAAATAATTGGAAACTTTAATTGCTGTTAAAAATAAAATTATTTTCCGGCGCATAATTTATATCAACACTCATTTGCTTTGTGTTTTTTCACAAAGTTTTCAACATTAGCAAATCAAATAAAATCACATAATCAGTAAACTACCATCAGACACTCAATGATGACCGGCCAGTTTTATAACCCGGCAACAACAATTGTTGTTCAGTTTAGCTGCTTAACAGATGACTAAGTTTGTAAACACAAATGAAGAGAGAAAAAACAATTAAAAATAGATTATAGTTGTGATGATGACAATGACATTGAGGGAGAGAGGAATGCACTGCAATACAACAAAACAGGTAATAACCGAGAAAAACAGACATTACAGTGCACATTCCACAGTGAAGAGTGTTTTTTAAGAAAAAGTGTCAGGTGAAACGATGTCATGCTGAAAGAGAAAGCTAACAAAAACATTATAATTAATCAAATTAACTTTTTTTATTTTTGATGTTGACATAGTGCATATTTTTAGATCAATAACGCGCTTTGCAATAATAACAATCAAATAAAACAAAAAAATAAACTCAAACAAATGTTTGGGAAGATAGAAAGATATCAGCTGGAAATCATCGGTGATGTTTGTGGTTAAGCATTATTGACCCAAAAAGCCGGTGAAAAGCGACACGCACACATTTTTCCCTATTAGTATACGGAACGATAAACTCCATTGAGGTGACAAAAGTCAACTAAAAAAGGGGCGTTGCAACAGAGCAATGTGCACCTGCTGGTTGCCCCCTTTTACCTGTCAAGTCAAACTTGGCAATAATCTTCAGATGGGTTATAAGTGAACAGGTGAGGGCGAGGACGGTCAACATTCGGGAGTACTTCTGGCCACTGTCAGAAACAAAATCTCAGGTGGTCAGACTGCCGCTGAACTGGGCCATCTACCATTTAAGGGTGGGCCTCGTTAAATTAGCTTTCCATCAGGTAGCATTCAGCCAGCGTCAGTCTCTGCTTTTGGATAGGGAGGGCATAGCAGTTATCAACCGGACGTTCTCAAACCAAATCTTCAAATCACCCTCTGACCACCACCACCATCATCACCACCACCCAGTGCTCCTCTCATTACGCCTGATCACCTCTAATCACCTCTGGTAGCTATCGTTTCTCCTCTATCACCTCCAATTGACTTTACACTGGCAGCACAAAGTGAACAATGTAAGTACGCAAATACCTCGCTATCTGCCAGATAGTCAGGCAAACCATTACTGCACTTTATCTCATCTGAGCTCTTTTTATCTCTCTATCGTCACCTCTGATCACCCCAATAGCCTCCAATCACCTCCAATTGGCCCCCATTGGCATCACTAAGTAAGTACACGCATTCCTCGCCATTTTTGCCCTCCATCTTGCCTACGCTGCCTTTTGCCTGTTTTTTGCACATCAGGTTCTCGTTCTGCTGCAGTTTAAAGTCGATGACGCATGATGCATTTTGTTTGTCCGCCAAAAGCCTTCCGCATCCCTTTCGTCTCATTTAACTGCCTCTCTGACGTTGGTTGCCAGCGCGCTTGGCAACTTTTCTCTCCAACGTTTGCTATACGTTTTAAAAAGATCAAAAGTTCAATGCGTTCTCTTTTCCTCTCGTCAAAGTTAGCGTTGCAATCTGCTTCAGCTGAAAGCCTTCCGCATCCCTTCCGTCTCGTCTCACTGCCAGTGATAACCAGTGAGAGCGAGTGCCAGTGCGTTCTGGTGCCTCTACCTGTTCACCAGAAAGGCTCAGTGGCTTCGTCCATTTTGCCCTTCTCTTTTTCTAGTAAACTTAAAAGTTTACTATTTAAACTGATTTTTTGAAAACGAGCAATGATTATTGAATACATTTTTTCACCTAATAGAAGCAGCAAAATAACTGATGGACGTTGACAGATGTGCTGAGAAGTTCACCAGTTTGATGATAGAAGCAGCATACATCAGCATGCCGGTGAAGAGACCTAGAACACACGCACGCATGTCACCTTGGTGGGACAATGGATTAGATCAGCTAAGGATGACAGTCAGAAACACGAGGAACGACTTTGCCCACGAGCGTGACCTAGAGACTCGGAGCCAGAAATACAATGTCTACAAAAGGTTTAGGAACAGATTTGCAAACGCTTGCCAAAAACAAAGAGAAAGCTGGAGGAGATTTCTGGAGGACAGCAAGACGAACAACTGCTGGGGATCGACCTACAAACTTATAAAAGCGATCACTAATCCGAAAGTTAATGCTCTGCCGATTCTGGATGATTCTCCTCTTAATCAGCACCCAGAGATTTCAACCAATCTGTTGAACGGTCTTTTTCCGGATGACCCAGTTCCGACACAACCACTTTTGCCGCCACTTACTGACCAGACTGACTGCCTCAGTCTCGCCTGATGAGGTCACCAGACTCATTATGCAGACTAGTTCAAAAAAGGCTCCAGGGCCCGACCACATCACCAACACAATGCTGAAAAAGAGCCAAGAGATTATCGCAGTACCATTAGCTCATCTCTTCATTCACTGCCTGAAAATGGGACACTTCCCCAGCTGTTGGAAACGAGCTCAATTGGTCATTTTTTCAAAACCAGGCAAATCAGACTACCATGTGGCAGACAGCTACCGGCCAATCTCGCTGATATCATCGATAAGCAAACTGCTGGAAAAGGTGATCAACAACAGACTAGTGGCACACCTAGAGGACAGGCAGATCATCAGCCAGAGTCAGCACGGCTTCACGAAAAGCAGCAACAGCACTATCAACCATCATCACTAGCATGCTGGGCTGCAGAAAGGACAGACTGGTGGCACTGCTCTCGATTGATTTTACGAAAGCCTTTGACAATGCATGGTGGAGTGACATCGTCAACAATATGATCAACTATGATTATCCAACACACCTGATCCACATCATCAGCGGTTACCTAAGCGACCGATTGGTGACATTCACTTTCAACGGCGCCAACTCCTCTAAGTCAATCACCAAAAGCTGTCCTCAAGGAAACCCACTCTCACCAATCTTGTGGAGTATTCTGATAAACCCTCTGTTGCTTTCATCTTTCTCGGCCGGCACAACAGTAGTCGCATATGCTGATGACATCAGCGTAGTGTGCGCTGATGTGACAGCTGCAGGATTGGCAGACAAAATCCAGTCATCTCTGGATGTAGTGAAAAGGTGGTCAATAGAATCACAAGTAAATATCAATGCTCAAAAAACCAACATTATCAACTTTCACCGAGAGACCCTGCCATTGCCAATAAGACTCGGAGGACGGAGGATTGAAGTGGTCACCGTCGTAAAAGTCCTCGGGTTGACGTTCTCATCTCATAGAAGTAAAAGCAGACTGAACTTTAACCCGCATGTTGAGACCGTCCTGAGGAAAGTGGGATCTCTGAGGAACTGCCTGCTGAACTTCTGCAAAAACACGTACGGGATGAACACCGTGAAGAGGAAAAACCTGTACAAAGGTCTCCTCAGACCGGTCATTGCATATGGCAGTGAGATCTGGCTGGACTTTGCTCTGGGGAAACACAAAAAGAAACTGGAATCGTTCCAGCACACTATTTTACGAAACGCAGTCAGGGCATACAGGACTGTCTCTCAAAGCTGTGTCACTGTGCTTTCTGGAGTCGAGCCAATAGTAGCACATATGAGAGCCAGACAGCTGAGGTACCAGGTCGGAAAAGGTCTACGCGAGTTGTCACCAGGAGTCACACTGGCCAAAGCAACAAATGAGATTAGGCTTACCGCCTTGCAACAGGTTCACATAGGTACCGATGACAATTTCAAATTTTTTTTCCTTTTTTCCCTATTCCTAAGCATATCTATCCTAACTTCTTTAACACCCAATTTTTCACCGTTCATGGGCACTTCAGAGCGTATCTATACCGATTCCACTTATTAGATATAGAGACCTGAACTTGCTCTGAGGACCCACAGACTATACCACACTTTCTGATACACTGCCCCATATACACACAAAAAAGACTACAGCTCAACCTCCACAACATTATACACCTACACGATTTTGTACGAGACAAAGACACCTATCACCGTTTTGATATTCTCTGTAAACACATATGCACACACTTGAACACATACATTGACAAACATGCATACACAATACACAAAAACACTGGTCAGGACTACCCCTTGGATCTCCCCGGCTGAAGACACTGGATTCAGAATGGATCTGCGATATTATTGTTCAATGATTTAAGTTTATATTTTGTTTTTTATTTACGGTTTATTTTGTTATTATTACTTGCTTCTGATACCGGATAGCGCGAAATTATCCGCTCTGTGGATATTCGCAGAAATAAATTTTTCTTTTTCTTCTTCTACTGTCCACGTGAACCAGAACTTCCGACATGGTTAGCGAATTGAGGTGACGCTGGGCAAGCTGACCAATGACCCCACCCAAAAGGGCGTCATTTAGATTAACAGTCTGCTCAACTTTAACCATCACGTGTCCTTTGGAGATGGGGCGGGAGGTGATAGTGGGGATAATAATGATGATGAGAACAGCAGCGGAAAAGGCAGAAACTCCAAAAAATATTTGCAACGGCAAAAAGTACGGCAAAAACGGCCTTGGCTGACCATCAGCAAATGAAATTGAGGCGCCACTGCCTGAGTACTGCAGTGATAAGAAGCAGGTAAAACAGGGTAAAACTGTTTTGTTTAAATGTTATCAATTTTTTATCTTTACCTTATCAGATCAATCGTTTCATTCACGTCATCACCCACATTCCCCACGACGGCTGTCTAAGCGGCATCGATGTGAAACTACTCGAGGGCATCTATTGCCGGCGGGCGTGCGTTCGCATGGCTCCGATAACATTTTCAGCCAAATTATCAACTGAAACTGCGACCAAAGCGTTGCGAATGCTGCCCAACGTCAAAGGCTGGAAGCCTACTCGAGCAAATGTGGGCCACTACTGGACCAGCTACTGGAGCAACTACGCCAGCAACATCAACGAGCGGTATTTCAACCTGCTCGCCTAAAGCATGCTTTTAAGGCCAGCAGGTACTGAAAAAGTTGCAGGAGTAGAAGTCCTTTATGGCTTGAATGTGAACAGTAGTAATCGCATAATTGGAAATTAGGTTGTAAGTTGAAAAAGTACATAAAAAGAAAAAGTAAAAAAATCTTTAGTTTTCTTCCATCTTTTTCTCCTCTTTCTCCTCTTTCTTTTCCCCATCCTGCTTAGAGTTTTCTTCCACCTCTAGAGTGGGGCCGTTCTCGTCAACTGTAGTGTAGGCGCGCATCTGTTCGGTAGTCATGCCAACGTTCATATTGCCAACGATCGCCTTGGCCGTGTAGAAGAGCAGGCTGTTGATGTCCAGGTTGTTGGCGGCGGTGATCAGCGCAGCCAGCGACGGCCACTTCAGGGGCCCGAAGAAGGCCTGGTCCCACTCGGGCAGAGTGCGCTCGCAGAAAGCCTCATCGGTGATGCCCTCAATCACCTCAGTGTCGTCCTTGTGCTGATGCAGCCACTGCAGGACGAGCGACATGGCGGTGCCGTCCACGTTCACCTTGATCGGTTTTTTCTTCTCCATCTCCTTTTTCATCTTCTCATCTTTACTGGGCTTAGAAAGCCCAGCAACAGAAAAAAATGAACTGTTGCTGGTGGCAGCTTTGTTGCTACCAGTGGTCGTCGAAGATTTACCATCCTTCTTTAAATTGGCATCATTGCCACCGGTGAAATCGAGCATGTCGCGAAAGAGGCCGATCAGGCTGGCCTGCTCCTCTGACAGCTCAAAGATCTGCCCGTCGGCGGTTTCGATGACCAGCGCTGGAGTAGGTGGATCAGAGGAAGTTGCCGAAGTTGAAGCCATGTTGATGGTAATGGTTGAGATGGATTAGAACAGATTGGGCTCGGATTTGGAGAAGAGAAAAATAAGGAGAGGAAGACGAGCTGTTGTGTTGATGTTGGTCGCAGTTGCGTCAAAAGAGCGAACGAGCGAGCGAACCAGAAAAAAAGAGTGAAAATAGCGGCGAGAAGGAGCAGTTGGTGAGTGCTGTTGCTGTTGCTGCTGACTTTTAGCTTTGCCAATGCAAAAGCTGTGGTGGTGCGCTTGGCAGGCAGTGCCACTTCTATGACTTCAAGTTACAATGTGTCCATTCACCGGTGCAGTACAGCAATGGCGTTAATACAGCCACTGCTGCGACCCCTGACCGACGTGCCAGTCTTCTTCAGTCACATCGACAGTTTATTTCTTGAAACCAGGTTGCTCGATCGCAGGCAGATACAACTGATAGCGGCACAAAACTTTGGTTTAAAATGCTCTCTGAAAGTCGCCACTTCAACCGCCTCTAAGTTTTAATTTAAATTAAGTATTAAGACCAGAATTATAGGCCAAAATTAGATGCAGAAATAGTAATCAAGTAAAGGAATAAAATGATAACAATGTTTGCCCAATTATGCAGCTCAAACAGGCTGCTGCTGCTGCTGTATCAGCAACAAGTGTTGCAGCAGCAGCGGAACGCAACGACGACAGTGGTTGCAGCAATACGTTAGAACGCCTACGTACAGTGTGACTAGATCACCAAGCGTGCAACTAAAGCACGTTTTGTTTTTATTTTCTTCAGTCAACCTATGTTTTGTCTGAGAATCAGTTCAATCCAGTAAGTAAATCACTTTTTGTTCTGTGTTTTTTTGTTTTATTTACCCGTTTTTAACTTTCTACCGCATCATAGGTAAATTCCGTTTACCATCTAGTTGAGCTAGGAAGATGTCAACACCAAACGGCGCCCTCAATTCTTCAAACAACGACTGTTGTGACAGCAGAAGTAGTGACAAGCCTGCTATTGATTTGCTTAACTCGGAGAAAGTGGCCATTCTCAGCTGTAGTGCCCAGCACTCTCCCAAACTCATTGACCGAAATGTGCGTGAGTTAGAAGTCGAGACGCAGATTTTGCCGTTGAACACTTCAGCTAAAGAGCTGCTCAAAGAACAGTACAAGTAAATGGCCAATGCCTGTTGTTTACTGTTAGGTCATTTCATCTAACCAACCACCTTTTATTTTAGGGCAATCATTATTGCTGTTTCAGTGTTCAGTGTTCGCCGAGGATGCCCTGCCGTACGACAAGGATATTTTTACAACTGGTATTCCCGTTTTGGGCATTGGCTACGGATTTCAAATGATTAACAATCACTTTGGCGGTTTGGTGGGGGAATGCAAGGAAGAACACAAAGATTCTGCCCAGTTGACCATTATTGTAGACAGTCAGAATCTTCTCTTCAGGTGAACCACTGTTTGACACTGTTTTTGCATTTTTTCATCTTTTTACATTTCAGTAATTTGGATTCACAGCAGAAAGTTCTACAGGCTACTGGCGTTTCCGTCTCAAAGGTAGCCGACGGCTTTGAAGTTGTAGGGAAATCAGAAAACGTCATTTTCGGTGAGTGTTTTTGTTTCCGTTCTTTTGTCAGTAACTCATCATTTGTTGTTGCTCATGCAGCTATTGCAAATGTGGAGAAGAAACTGTACGGTGTACAGTTCTACCCAGAGAATGACCTCTCTACAAATGGCAAAGATATGCTGAAGAACTTCCTATTCTACGTGGCCTCTCTCTCGGGCAACTTTACCCAGAAGTTTCGAGTGGACAAGAGCATCGACCGCATTCAAAAGTTGGTGGGCTCGAGCAAAGTTCTGGTGAGTTGAGTGTTATTTTAATTCCTTTTTTGATTCTAATGCTCATTCAATCGTTTTAGGTGCTAGTAAACGGTGGCGTCAACTCAGTGGTCAGCGCCACTTTTCTGGTGAAAGCACTAAAAGCCGACCAGGTGATTGCCCTGTACATTGACAGTGGCTTCATGCGCAAGAATGAGGGTGTTCAGGTGGAGAAGGCACTGAAAAGCGTCGGTCTCGACATGAAAAGTATGTCAATGTAGTGTAACGCTTAGAAAACTTAAAATTGACCTTCCTTACCTCATATCTTCTGTAGCCATCAAGGCCTGGCTGCAGTTCAGCAACGCCACCACGGTAATTTCCCTCTCAAAGGAGGAACCAAACAAAAAGGTGCTCACAAATATGCTCTGCCAGACGGTAGTGTCAGAGGAGAAACGCCACATCATCGTCGACACCTTTGTTCGCATCCTCAAAAACATCGTTTACGACTACATAAAGCTGAACCACGGGCAAATGGTTTTTTTAGTACAAGTAATTTCATTAAAACACTAGACCTGGTTGAGAGCACTGAAAATGAGGACGCCTCCAAGACGCACCGCCAGTTTGAGACGAAGCTAGTGAATAATCTGCTTTTCAACTTTGGCCTTCCATTTGTCGAACCGTTGAAAGATTTTTACGAGGACGAAATGCTCTTGCTGGGTCGTTACCTCAATTTGCTTCCTCAACTTCTAAATCGTCATCCTTTTCCCGTGTCTGGACTGGCGGTGCGCATTATCTGCGCCGAGCAACCATACAAAAAAGAGGACTTCTCTTTCACCGCCTCCTTGCTCAAGGTGGTTCTCAACTGCACGATTTTGCAAAAAGAGGTAAAAAGAGTGTTTTAGTTTGTTCAGTAATTTACTTTTTTATATCTGCTGCAGAAACACTCGGTGCTGTCTGCAGTTGTGAATGCTCGGGCCAGCACAGAGGACCTCGCCTTTCTGGAAACCTTTTCCGCCACCTACAAGTTCACCCCAACGCTGCTGCCAATCAAAAGTGTCCAGGGCAACTCCCACGTCGGCTACGTCGTTGGCCTCTCTGAAAATTCCGAGAATCAGCCATCAGAACCGACAATCACGGCCAAGTTTGAGGCACTGGCCCGGTTGGCCAAACTGATCGCCACCGTCTGCCCCAATGTGAGCCGCGTCTGCTACATCTACGACAGTTTTAACTTCCCCATGTACGAGAATGATCACAAACTCGCCTAGATCGCCCGCAATCACCCAAGATCTGTCAAGTAGCCCGATTTCAAAGTCCACTACAAAACAGAAGCAGCCCAGATAAGACAGAAAAAGACAGTAGTCAATTCAAGGAAGGCGCATTAACTTTTGCACAGCACCAACTTCATGTTAACACGTGTGACACATGTAAAGCGGCAAATCTGGCGACAATCTCTTACACGGCAATTACCAAAGTCATTTACTATTTACCACACATGGCATTACAATGCAGAACATGGTGTCTTCTGGTGAAATGTGTTTTGGTCTATAGAAGCGTTGAGTGAGAGTGAACACAAGCATACGTAGTCCAGACTGACTTTAATGGCAAAGAGTAGCTGCTTATATACACAAACAGGCGACGTAACTTCGAACTCTCAAAGCCACGTCGCTAGCGGCCTATGGGCCGCTACTCTAAATAATTGTTATTAGCCCAATGTGATGCATGTATCGATAACTGCGATAATTAGCCGTCTGCCAACATAATTGCTAATTATAGTTTTTATCTTCATTTACATTTCACTTTAAATCTTGTTCAGCATTTATAAATAGAAAAAAGGCTTCTGTTTTCCGCACTGAAGTTGATGTTTTAAAGTATTGAGCAAAGAAAAGAACGATTGAAAAATGGCAAATGGTGAAATGAAAATGCAAATAACACCGATTTGCAGCAGCAGTGGCACGAGTGGAATGCAAATGCAGATCGGTCACAGGTCGGCAGAGTGCATGCAGTGCTCCAAATGATGCAAATCGACCCGTCATCGAAGTCACCGGGCCCCCGCACTACCACTACCAGCACGTAGCCCATTGGCAAGTATCAAAGCTTGCAAATTGATTCGCTCAGTGGCCACAAAGCTCCCGATTACCACTGACTGGTAAACTGGAGGAACAGGGGCAGACGACGACCATCAATGACTAAAAGAGAGAGAGAAAGCGACATCAGAAAGTCAAGTGACGGATTGTTTGCCCAGTGTGCAGAGACAGCGTAATCCTTGTTACAAATGACTTCTGTAATGACATCGAGCAGCTTATTAGACCGTCTAATGAGTATGCATCCATTCATGTGCATTCGACGACACCAAAAGGACGAGGGTACCAAGAGGGAACGTGTCTGCAGTCAAGTGAGCAAATTACACAATTGAATGCCATCGACTTGATCGAATGCGTTAGCAGGGCCCAGAGACAATGGAAGAGAGAGAGAGAGAGACAGAGAGAGCACTATTACAGAGCAACCGATTGGGAAGCAATGCCTCTCATCACTCACAATAGTCCGCAGACGATTGTTTGCGCTTCAAAGCGAAAAACATTTACTGCACTTCTCCATTTTGTCCAATTTTATTTCACTCTGAAAGAATTCACTTGCTCACAGTTGCTGTAAATAAAAGCACTCCGTATCTTCACATAATCGACACATTTTGTTTGAAGAAAGCAGGGCACACTGGCACATACACAATAAATGGTCGGCCATTGATGAATAGAAGCCATGTAATGGTCGTGTTTTGGCTTCTAGCAATTTTGTAGCGCCTGATAACCGCCATGAATACCAACCAGTGCAGACAGTGTCTTCGGTTTGACTGTGACTGTGCTGCGTGTTTGACATTCAATATAATAAATAACATATTCAATTTCCATTTCATGTTTTGTGTCGGCAAAATATTTACAAGCACAAGTATGCAGAACCTAAGTAAGTGAAAATGAATGGTTTTTACAAAAATAAGATGAATTGAAGTAGCATATGTCGTCGCCGTTGAGCAAGCGTTGAATCCTTTCAAAACTGACTCAAAATTGTTCAAAGTGCTGAAAATTCGAAAATCTAACAACTACAAACAGTAGTGCCATCTTTGGCAGAGTAACGCAAATGCAAGTACTAGAAGTGTAGTTTCAAACAGTTTGATCCTTCTTGTTATTTGAAGTTTATTCCTACTTTTTCCTTAAAACCAAGTTTGAAAATCTTCTTTTATAGTATTTTCATGACACATTTGAACCTTTATAACTAATATTTAAGCATGAATAAAATACAAATTATTTTAGAGATCGACTATTGACAGAAGCTAGCATACTACACAAACTTCACACTTTAGGTATTTAGGCTACAGTGCATTCATAAAATAACATTTTTTAAGTTTTTAAAAATGTTTTTCATAGTTTGAAAAACATGTGATATAAAGTCCTGATGATTTTTCTACGAGGTCAACGTGCCAAAAGGAAAACAAAACCCAGCGCAGGCACATCAAACCCGGGCAGATCCAAGTGCGCAAAGCATTGCGCATTAGTCTGACGCTCCTCCTCCGACCAATGGCTTCAATGGCCACTGCTACTGCTACCTATTGATGACCGTTGGTGGTGGTCGCTCCCGCCAATTTTCCAACCGTCCAAGTCTGCCGCTGAACACTGAACTGGCTACTGCTTTCACCACTCTCACTCTCACCGACTGAATCCCTTCCCTGATCACCATCGATCACTGTGCATCAGCATCTCCTCTTCACCCCGACTGAATATCCCTCAGCAGATACTACCATCAAGACATCATGTCAGCCCGAACTCCCCAAACCCGCTCGCAAACGGCGAGAAAAACTACAGGCAGCATCACTGGGCGCACTGCTGGTGCCTCCTCCGGTGGCAAGGTTTCATCCGTTCTCGAGGCCATCTCCGATCCTCTGCTCTGGACCACCGGTGGAACTGTTGCCGTCTTGGCGGTGGCCTCCTACGTCGTGGCCAAGCACCACCGAAGCATCCTCAAGGTGCCCAAGGCAGTTCAAGTGTCTGGTAAGACTGTCAGCCACCCAAACACTCACTGATCATGTCAACTAACTGAGATCACCACTATTTAACAATTCCCTCTCCTGTAGATCGCCTGGTGTATGCCCTTCAGCAGCAAACCTTCGCCCTGGTGCCTCTGCTAGTGGCTCTGGTGCACGTCATGCTCGTCCGCTGCAACTCCAAGGCTCGCAACCCACTGTCTGGCTATGAGAAGCTGGTGGACAAGCCAGTTCGCATTCTGAACAACACCGTGGAGCAGTTCATCCTGAGCGCCGTCAACCAGCTCATCCTGGCCACCTTCCTCCCTGCGGACCTCCTCTTTGTCATTCCCTTCCTCGCGTACACCTTCGCCATTGGCCGCATCCTCTTCATCATCGGCTATAACATCCAGCCCGAATATCGCACACCCGGCTTTTTGCTCGGTTTCCTCCCCTCTGCTGCCGCCACTGTCGTCAACCTTCTCTACGCCACTGGACTGAACAAGCACGTCCCACTGCCCTAAGCGCGTCGCTCATTCTCCTGCACCTCTACTCCCATCTATTTATACCATCGTTTCACAGGCATTATCATCATACTCATCATGCACAACTCAAAACTCTATCTGTAGTATTTGTAGCATTTTTGCATAATCTATCAATCTTTTACACACCTAACCATTTACTGTCTTCATTACTGTCACCCACATCAGCTTCACCACATACTCATCTCATTAATCATCTACTCATATTCATATTCAGTACAAAGTATCCATATTGACTGTAATTTTTGAAGTGGACCTAAAATTAATAACAAAAATCATTCAATATTGACATAGTTGGTTGGCAGGCAGGAGGAAACGTCATTGAAGTAAGGATGAGTGAGGGCTTTCGTTGAAGAAATTCGTTGGTTAGGGTCATAGATGAGCAATTTCTGGAAATAAATTAGTGTTAAGACACTCTCAAATTCAATAAAAATGATACTTTACCTCAAGAAGATCGATGGCAACATCGTCGAAATTAGTTAGAAGTCTATTTAAATTCTGCTTTTGCCATTTAGGAAAGTTGGGCTTGTAGTCTTCAAGCTTGGCAACGTCAGGCCAAGTTTTCAAGTCGGGCGTACCAAGAGTGCGGAAAATTCGGTATATCTGGTCAATTTCACTGTCTCCCGAGAAGAGCGGCTTTTTGTTGGACATTTCCGCAAAGATGCAGCCGATACTCCACAGATCGATTGAAGGACCGTAGTAATTGGTTCCGAGAAGAATCTCGGGAGATCGATACCACAGGGTGACCACTTCGTGAGTGAAGATTCGCATCGGAAGAGTAAACACACGCGCAAGTCCGAAATCAGCAATTTTAATGTATCCGTTTTTGTCGATTAGCAGGTTTTGGGGTTTCATATCTCGGTGAAGAACACGGTTCATATGACAGTACGAAATGCCTTTTAACAACTGCCAGAGGTAGCTTTTTATAAGTTTAGGTGGCAGTCCTTCTGAAGGCGTGTGGTCCAACAACTTTTTAAGGTCTTGGTTCATGTACTCGAATACAAGGTAAAGAAAGTTGTCGCAGAGAATTACATCAAACAATCTAAAAGAAAACACATCAACATGGTTAAAATCACAAACTTTTCTTTTCAGTTTCAAATTACCGAACTACATTTTCGTGCCTAAGCGATTTGAGATGCGTTATCTCACGAATGGCCGTTGATGGAACTCCCTCAAAATCTCTGAATCAAAAGCATATATTAGTTGAAGTAAATCACGATAACAATTAGAAATACAAACGTGTTGAGGCGAATCTTCTTGAGGGCAACTAAACCTTCACTTTCTTTGTTCTTGGCTTTGTAAACAATGCCATATGAGCCTTCTCCGATCTTCTCGATTTTGTTGTACTTTTGGTCAATTGTCTCCGGCATCGTCAGGTGGTGAATAGAATGATGAACACAGAAACTGGTCACGCAGTTGAAATGATCCAAGTGAAATTGAAAGCAACTTTCTAGTCTCGACACACGTAGACACTGCTGAATCACTAATGTTTGTGTACGCGGCTTTCCCTCCAAAACAGTTGCACTTGCGCGCCTTGCAGACGACATCACTGCGAAATAGCAAAATGATAACGCAAAATAGACAAACTGGTTCAATGACCATTTCTTGTCGCCGGCCGCCGGTAAGACTGCCACGGCTCTTTTATTTACTCGGTTCTTATCATTTGAGGAACTATGATCGTCGTTTTATTTTGTAAGATGTAAGATAAAAACACAATAAATTATGGAAAATGAGATGGGAAAGGAGAGGACAAAAACTATGTACATCTGATGAGAGACTTTCAGCGAAGATCACATGGGCGACAAGGGTCACTTTCTGTCTTTTAAGGAACGGTCAATATACAGCTTCAACAGTTTTGATTTGCAAGTGCTCAGTTCGGTTAAATAGGTGTTCATCACTTCACCAACAGCTCCGTAGATCGCCACCATGCAGAATACTGTCGCCTTACGAACGGCACACTCCACACTGTCGTAAGCCTGTTAAATGGAGGTAGTACAATTAGAACAAATGACACTACAAAAAAGTGAATTAATTACCTGAAGCAAGCTTGGCATCATCTCGGGCAAGAGGTCATTCACCTGTGCCTTGTTACACTCGACCAGCTGAAAAAGGACAATTAGAAGGACTTTCAGTGGCTCACTTTAACACACTTACCTTGGTCAGCATTTTTATTGAAGCAATTGATATTGAACTTTCATTTGAATTTATGTACGGCTTAATCAGCTGAAAGCATCGGACAGGATCATAGTTGGACATGGCAAAATGAGCCGCCACTTCCGCCGCCTTCCTATCAGTCCAATGAGTGCTAGACAGATTTTCTAAAATTTTCGAAATATCCTCCACCTTTCGATCGCAGTAGTTGGCGAAAGAAACATCCGAGCAGATGCTGTAAAGGAATGATACAAGGCAAAAGAGGCATGAGAAAATGAAGCTGTTGAAAACAAAGCAACTTTCCAATTGCAACTCACCTCGATGTTTCACTTTCGTCCGAGTGATCATAGTAAAACTTTTTTCTAGGCGTCACATTTGTAAGTAAAGCATTCTCAAACATCTGCTCGTCATTGTGATTTAAAATCTTTTTGTTGCTAAGGTCTAAGTCAGAGTTGATCAAGTAACTCCTTGTACTTCTGCTAGCACTACTGCTGTTGCTAAGTCTTCGCTCGTACGCGGGCGTCCTTGACGGACTTTGCTCTCTACTTGTGACGCTCAACTTTCGAGTTCGAGGCGTTCGATTTTGAGTATCCGTAGAGGGAATATTGCTGTAGTAGCTGAGTCGAGAAGAAGGCGAAGCAGATCGACTTCCAGGCTGAGACATGGAAACGCGACTCTTCCGGTTCGACCGATCGACATCATTAGATATGGTGCTGGCCGGCTTTCGGGGCGTTTGGTGGGCTACAGTGAAGGGAAGTTAAAATAATTTGTTGTAAATCAGTCATCAGTTAGACATAAAACGGTTAGTCAGTTCAAAGCTATGGGGAAATAGCAAGAACAAAAGAACAAAACATACTTGAACTGTAAACTGAATTGAACAAAACTTTCGGCTGGTTAAGGTACGTATTGGCCTTTGCTCTAGCTCTTTTCTGAGCATCAATGTCTATCGCACTAGTGGCTCTAACGGGAGTGCGAGAAGCTATACAAACAACAAAAAACAAGCAAAATTAGGAAACAAAAAATAAAACAAGGCAAAAATGCAAACTTGATGGCGGACTTGTGTACTTACAGACAGCAGGCTTCACCGGCGTTGCCACAGGTATTGCCGAGCGTTTCAACGACCCACCATTGAGCCTGAAATGCCGATTTAAGCTTTCCATTGAGCCATTGGTTGAGGCGGAGTTAGTTCGGCTAGTCTGCGGCCTGGTGTAAGCGTACGCTTTGTTGAGAGAGTTAGTTGAGCTCCAGTTGGAAATGTGCTCCCCCTGAAGCATCTTCTGCTTGCCAGAATCAAGCGAACTGAGCAAATAATCAGACTCTGCCTTGAACTTGTCTGCAAATCCCCAGAAAGCCTTGCGAGCAAAGGCCCGGGCCTCTGGATCAGCATCACTGATGCCCTTCTTGATGGCCTCCTGAATGATGCCTACGTGCTTCTCCAGCGTGTGTGCTGACCAGGTGTGGAGAAGTTGGTCGAGAAACTCACAGCAAGTCTTTCGAATCTCCTTTGATTTAGAAGACACATTGTAGGTAATGATGGGAATCAACTTGTTGGCGTGTGTGTGCTGAATGATAAAACGAATCGCCACCACTGCCGAACTGGACATAATTTTGGCACTATTTTGAATAAGGTTTATCAACGTGGGGAAGAGAGCTTCTGCAAATTTATCCAATCTAAAAATGTCAACGAAATCGATTAACATGAGAATGCTTGAGTGCGCGCCTAGCACTAGTTTGCCAAGTACATACTTATTAGCAATTCGTTGTGACAGGTAGGCGATCGATATACAGGCCTCCCGAACCACCTGCGAGCGTAGATCTCTTATGGAGACTTGAAATGGCACTTCAAGTGGTTTCAGATACGAGTAAAAGACGTCATAGTCGGCCGCACCAGCCAGCAGAAGAGATCTAAGCCTGCGTAAACTGTCAGTCCGCTTTTCCCACATGTTGTTTGGGTCTGAACAGATTTCTTTAAATCGATTAAGCTCTTGTTCGAGGTCCTTGACGGAGAAGAGTTGAATTCGAGGCACTTCTTCAAAGGAATTCATAAACATTTCCTCGTCAGCTGCTCCAGAAGATTCTGCGAAAATGAAACAATTGTCAGTTACCATTTTATCTGCATTCGACAATGCAAACTTACTGGAGGATGGTGCATACTTTGCAGACAAAGGAACATTGCGCTTGACAGGAGGCGCCGATGTTGCCCTTTTAAATGAAGGCGTCTTCTACAATGGAGAAAAGAATGAATGAGTCAAGTTTATATGAAAAGCGGTTGTAAAAGACAAAAAATACCTTAAAGTCAATTTCGTCGCTGACGCTGCTGGCATTGCTGTTGATACGACTTCGGGTACCTTAAAATAGAAAATGAAAAAATGCAGTTGTAAGTGATAGCTTGACAAAGGAAGGACATTTAGATAGAATAAATCCAACTAATAGTGGTTGAACTTTGTCAACTTGGGCAAACAAAGGGATGCCAAACAATAACAAGTGGTGGTCAGGGCTTCTGAAGCAGACGAACCACACACAGAGAAAAGTATACAACACCAGCGCTGCATATGAGTAATCAGTAGAGCACATAGCAATTTTGCCCATATAAACATCGTATTTCTGTCAATCCGTCTGAATGCTAAATATAGGAAAGCAGTGTGTAAACGAAACCTTAAATGTCATAGTACCATTTGCTGATGGTAATGGCATGAAGTAGTGCAACTGTCAGACATGCGGAATGAGAGAGAGGGCCAGATTAGTAGCCACTCAATTAGACGGCACGGTGACGTGTGCGCTCGCTCAGCTGTTGTTGAATACCGCCAATGAGTTAATAAGCGCAAGACTATGGCGACACTGCTAATTGTGGCTTAATCGCACTAATGGCTCCCTTCTGTGCTGGGCACTACTCGGGCAGAGGATGGAGAAAGGCTCAGCCCAGTTTGTAACCGACACAGCTTAAATGTTTGCCAGAATGCAGAGCACTCGACGTAATTGGCCGAGAGCGTCTTCAAAGTGCTACAATAGTGTGGGGCAAAAGGCGAAGAAGACAAACAGTTTGCTGAAGCGCTTCCTCTCCCCTCACACGTCGTACAATCCCATTCCACAGGTTGAGAGCCAGCGATGATGAACGTAGTGAAGCGCGCGCAGCCCAATTAGACGGCACCTTTAGGCCGTGTCCATAAAATGATTGCCGCACAACTCAACTACAACGGTACAGTCCAACCTTGGACAGCAGTGGAAAAGAGTGACGAGCAAACAAGTGAAAGGTAAGAGTGTGTAAGCAAGGTAAATGGGGAGAGGAAAGGGGGAGGGAAGAGGGAAAAAGAGAACACAAACATGGCTTGCCCACCACCGCAGTAGCTCAAGTGTGAGTGTGTGCAAGTGTCTTGGTGTCAATTGAGCCTACCAGCGATACTGCCGGCGCTACTGACGCCACAATGGTGCCTGCCCAGAAAGAGGTAGGCGCGACAGTGTTGCTACAGCTAGTGCGCGGGCAGACTCTCTTATTGATGAAGGCAACAGCCGATAATAGAAAGATTCACGCTAAGGTTATGAATTAATTGCGCACTTGGGCGCACTGTCACCACTGCAAAGTGTAGCAAATTAATAGACTGGAAAATTAATTAGGGATTCGTGGTGCGCAGAGGAGGAGGAGGAGGAGGCACCGGTAGACCACGCAAAGCCAGTGGTGGTAGTGGACACAGTAGAGTAGTGTCAGCTGAACTGCCAGAGGCACTTCAGCGGCGAAAATGGCTCTTTGGAGCGAAAACAACACCATTGAAGGCGACGTTTGTAGTCCTGTGTGAGTGTGTGTGATTCAGACTCACGAGCGACCGCTTTCATACAACGGCAATCACAGACACAACAAAAAAGTGTCGCAGTGTATTTTTGCAGTGATTCGATTGAAAGTGTGAGCTCAGAGTGAGAGAGAAAGAGGCACTACTGACAGAGTTGCGGAAAGAGGTAGTGTGAGAAGGGCACGAAAAAAAGAAACGATAAGGTGGCTTGACATGACACTGTCATTACGGGCGATGTTAGACATGTTGCACCGATAGATCGAGTTACTCAAATTAGCAAGGTGCAATTTTGCATTGCCCACGACAAAGCGATAAAGCGAAGAACAAAGCTAAGACAAAAAGAGTACATTTCCTACTGGCGGTGAGAGCCGGAGACGAAATGCCTGTGATCAAGTCGGCAGGGATCTGTAGTCTAAGGGAACTACATTCAAAAGAAATTCAATCTAAAAGTTTCGGTGAAAATCGAAATAAAAACAACCGCCGGCGCCTGCCCAAAGGTCAGCAGCATCAGTGGTGGTGGTGATGGTGGTGCCAGAGCAAAAAGGAAAAACAACTTTTGTCCGGGGGCTCAAGCTTGCGCGAGCGGCACGCGCCAGTTGACTAATTCGGGTGTTCAATGCAAAGTCGCCGAGGGCAGTGAGGATGCACTGCCCCATGCTTCAGTGGAGAGCCTCCTCTGCCCACTGCACACTGGCGCCCATCGAAGACAGCGAGACGCGCGCTTTCCCTCTGTCTGTCTATTCTTAGCAATTGACGAAAGAATCAAAATGGAGCAGTGCGCTCAGATTGCGCGTTGAGAACGTGTGGGCACACAGAGGCCGACGCTGCTGACAGAGCAACAATGCTTGTGGCCATTATAAATTCAGTCAATAGATCGCAGAGGATTGAAACCTCAACCTCAAGTCGAGAAGAGCAGTCTTGATGATGAAATCATCGCTGGCGAGGGCCAATTTGCGAGATGCTCTCGAATCAAATTTTGGCGAGCGAGTGCGCGCGCGTTTCCTGCTCGACTGGCAAATTTGGATTAGTGCAAAGCAATGGAGAGCAAGGTGAACAAACAGACAGTCAGACAGACCAACTGTCCAGTAGACAAACAATACACATGGCTATTAATAACGCAGTGATGCCAATTTTTGGCATCACAATCAAGTGAAAAGAAATCTCAACGAAGCTGCAGCAGACATGAGTTTGAGCTTGACGAAAAAAGCAAAGCGAAAGTGAACTCGAGCTAGGCCTACTACTACACACAACCAACTGTCAGTAGGATTAACTTGGATTGCATTGATAAACACACACACACACACACACACACACACACACACACACACACGATGCACTCGGCCTTAGAAAGGGATTGCCGAGTAGATCTTTCCATCTCGACTGGTCAGCGCAAGAAAATCGTTTGCTACTGTCATAATCGTTCTGTTTCTGATAGAAAAAAGCAAGCAAATAAATCCCTCACACCGAGCCAATAATAGCGCAAATGAAATCAATCTAAACTAAAATGGAGTAATACGATTATGTCCGAGTCGACAAGTGTGGCAATTCACTAGCTGCCAAGCACCGCAAAGCTGACTGACCAAAAAACGAGTGGAGGAGTCTGTTGTTCAACTGCTGCATGTGACAGGTCAGGGGTGACAGCAGGAGGAGTAAACCCGAATGGAGCGAAAACAAGTCGTCATGTCATCGCTGGTGACCGCTGGTGACCTCTGCCAGGGAGCTCGCAGTGCGCGGCATAGGCAGATTCCAGCAACGTACTCAAACGTACATGTACGTGATTGAGCAATTCGCAGTTGAGGGGGCACAAACAGACAGTCCACTTGCTTGCCTGCCCGCTTGCTCCCAGCCAGTGCCCGCCGTGCCGCTCGAGTGTCATTTGCAATTAAACTTAGAGTGGAGGAGAGAGAGAGAGAGAGAGAGAGAGAGAGAGAGAGAGAGAGAGAGAGAGA
>JAALOO010000607.1_pt1 | contig 30679 bp, 30 predicted proteins | sample 7257641 | NCBI WGS metagenome assembly JAALOO01 (sample SAMN14085613, study PRJNA598686) | mite metagenome | biome: ENVO:01001000; feature: ENVO:01001002; material: ENVO:01001226; isolation source: single female mite from University of Michigan culture on fish food culture... ...
AAATTTGGAAAAACTAAAGAGTACGTGTCGCGAAGCGACACTCACGCCCTTGTTTTAAATTAATTTACTAATTGCCCAATTAAAGGACAACTTGAATTTGTAAATGGTGGATGGGCAATGAATGATGAAGCAACATGCACCTACTACAGCATTATTGATCAAATGACATGGGGGCATAGAAGATTGAACGATACTTTTGGTCAGTGTGGAGTTCCAAAAGTGGCTTGGCACATTGATCCATTTGGTCACTCTCGAGAACAGGCAAACTTATTTGCTGCAATGAATTTTGATGCTTTCTTCTTTGCTCGACAAGACTTTCAAGATCGTGAACAGCGAATTCGGACAAAAACACTTGAGCACATGTGGCAAGGAAGTGATGATCGCGGCAGCGATGGCGATTTGTTCACTTCAATGATGCACTTGGGATATGGTTCGCCTCCAGGATTTCACTGGGATCTCCCTGCAGGAGACCTTGCAGATCCCATCATTGATAATGTTAACTCTGAAGAGTACAATGCGGCTCAATACGTTGAAAAGTTGGTCACATTTGCAAAAAGTTATGCTGGCGCATATACAACTAACAATCTTCTGATTCCAATGGGAAGTGATTTTCAGTACCAAGATGCTCATGTTTGGTTCAAAAATATGGATAAACTTATAAAAATGTCAATGAGCGATCGAAAGATGTAAAAATCTTTTATTCAACGCCATCTTGCTACGCTAAAGCGGTTCATGCTGCAAACCGAACTTGGAGCAGCAAAAGAGACGACTTTTTTCCTTATGCTTCAGATGAGCACGCTTACTGGACAGGTTTCTATACTTCTAGGCCAGCGTTGAAAAGATTTGAACGAGTTGGCAACAACATTCTTCAGGTATTTTAAATCTAAATGTTACTTTACAATAAGTTTAAGTAAAATATTTTTAGATTTGTAAACAAATTGATGTTCTGGCTGAAAATAATGAAAAATACGAAGAAAAAATTACTCAATTGAGAGAAATTATGGGAGAATTTCAGCACCACGATGCAGTGACAGGGACTGAAAAGCAACATGTGGCAGATAACTATGCAAAAAACCTTGATTCAGGTATTAAAAGCTGCATTGATGTGATTGAAAAGAGCTACCAAATGAAACTGTTGACCAAGAATCCAAATCCAAATTTAAAATTGCACTTTTGTCCTGCTTTAAATACAAGCTCTTGCCCAATCACTGAATCGGGCACAAATTTTACAGTTACCATTTACAATCCTCTTGGTCATGAAATAACAGGACAAATATTTCGTTTTCCTGTTGATAGTAGTAAGTTTTACAACGTTGTAAGCTCTGACGGAAAGCCAGTTGCTGCAACTTTGGTTAAAACTCCAGAAACAGTTCAAAAAATGCCCGGTAGAACTTCAAAAGCTACAGAAGAGCTCGTATTTAGAGCTATAGTTCCAGCTCTAGGGTTTTCCACTTACTTTATTTCTGCAACATCTGTGAAATCGTCTCACTCAATAATAGAAACAAAATCCACCAAAATCATCTCTGAAACGCTAATAAAGTCAAAGAGTTTTGACGTTGTATTTGATTCAAGCGGCTTGTTGAACCATCTGAAATTGAAAGATGGACATAAAGTGGCCTTATCATCACAATTTGCTTACTACAAATCTTATCAAGAGTCAGGGGGTAGAGCATCTGGAGCATATGCTTTTCGTCCAAATGTTGACCAAAAAGCTCTTCCACTAGGAAAAATTCTTGATGCACAGCTGTTTTCGGTAAACACAATTTTTTCAATTAATTTTGTTTAATGTTTGTGCTTTGTTTAGAGCCAGGATTCATCGTTTGGCGTGTTTGAGGTTCACCAACGTTTTGATTCTTACATTTCCCAAGTTGTACGTATTGACACCCAAACCGATCAAATTGAATTTGACTGGGCTGTCGGACCGATTCCTATTGAAGACGAGCAGGGAAAAGAGATTGTTGTTAGGTACATCACTGATCTGTCGTCAAATAGAACTTTTTTCACTGATGCAAACGGTCGTCAAGTTCTCAAACGAGTCTGGAACCATCGACCAACTTGGAATGTGTCTCTTAAAGAGCCAATTGCCGGAAACTATTATCCAGTTAATTCGAGAATATTTCTGCAAGACAACGTAAAGGGATTGCAGTTGACAGTGCTAAACGACCGCTCTCAAGGTGGCACCAGCCCTGTAGATGGAATGCTTGAAGTAATGATTCATCGACGTCTGTACTATGATGACCTTTTTGGAGTAAGTGAAGAGCTTAATGAACCGGGTGTGGATGGTAAAGGTCTGGTAGTTCGGGGGAAACATGTCCTGGTTGTCGAGTCAATACTAAAGTCGGCTGCAAGACATCGAGAACTAGCACAGCAAATTGCTAACGAACCATTAGTCACTTTCTCCACTGGTTTGACAGAATCTGAATATAGATCACATCTTCGGCTAACATTCTCTGGACTTGCTTCTCAACTTCCCAAAAATGTGCACTTGCTTACATTGGAGCAGTGGAACCATGATCGCTTACTTCTCAGACTCGAACATTTTTACCAGAAAGATGAAGATTCAGAGCTGAGCAAACCTGTTACTGTAAACTTAAAAAAGCTTTTTTACAACTTTGAAATCGTTTCAGCTCAAGAGTTGACATTGTCAGCAAACGCACCTGTCGAGAATAAAGCAAATCGATTAAAATTTAAGTATATTCCAGAAGGAAAGATAGAAGAGCCAATGAAGATAACTTTTGATGCTCAAAAATTAGATGTTACTTTATCGCCGATGGAAATACGTACTTTTGTTTTAAAAGTAAAAAGAAATTAAAAATAAATGTCTTTAACAGGTTGAATTAAAAACTTTAAAAGTATTTAGTTTTTTTCATGCATGCAAAAAAATTAACAATTGAGACATTTTTGCAGAAACAGAATCTCGATTTCTAATCGCCCTGTATCATGTTTGTAGCATAGCAACAGTTTGTGGGGTTGAATACATAATCAGTTTTAGTGCATTGCTGATTCTTTTTACTTTTTTTCTGACATTTTTACTTCACTTGACGTTGCTGATTTTATTGCTTTATTTCAGCCATCTGCTTCAAGGCCACTTGCAGTCTGCATAACGGACACTGAGAGATAAAAATAAAAAGAGTCTTTTAAAAAGACATTTTGATTAACTGACGACCCTGAAAGCTTTGCCAGGCTAAAGCTTTAATGATTCAGATTCAGACATGGAGAATGGTGATATAAAAATGTTTAACGAACCAGTTAATCTGGAGGAGTAGTCAATGTTTGAGTAAAATGTGCTAAAAAAGCGTGGGGTTATTTGTTTAGTTGCCACTACTTTGAATTTCTATAAAGTATTAAGGCAGAATTGGACAGTCGTCAAATATAATCAAGTTACCTTTAACGTTGGTACTGCACAATACCAGTTTTTTGCAGTAATTAATAATGTTTTAAATTTAAAAAACATTGTTAAAATATGAACAAAAACATAGAGCCTAACCGGCCACAACCTAGTAAAGGATGGGGAGGTGGAAAAACGTTTCTGTGCTGTAAGTTGACGAAGTTGTAACATTTTTATTTTAATTACATTGTTTTTAACCTTTTTAACAGGTTGTGGTGTCATCCTACTCATTATTGCCATTGTAGTTGGCATCATTGCCCTAGTCATATTTGCCTTCGTTTCGGCAGGAAAAGCAATACAAAAAGAGGGTATTAAATTTGAAGCAAAAGGCACTGACAAGGATGGCAAACCAGTTTCCGTTAAAATAAACTTTGACTCATCTTTGATGTTTGCAACAACAAGCACAACCACTGAAACCCCAATTACAGATCTGATTACTGGTCGATTTGAAAACGATAGATTCAACCGCGACAGCGGTCGCTTCACATCTTCTCGTAACAACTTAAACTCTTTGCCGTACAAGATTGCTCAATCAGAAGACAAGATCATCATTAAAAGGAATGGCGAAAACAGTTTCACTATGACAATTTTTCCGCCATTCGGTTATCAATCTCATTCGATTGAAAAGGAAATTAGTTTCACTAGTGGCAAAGTGTTCAAACTGTCTCGAATTAACGACCCACACAATACGGTCAATGTAACCATTGATGTGGGAGAAAGCAGTTGGTCAGAGAAACATGTTGGCTATCAGACGGTCAATATTAAACGAGAATTTACCAAAGAAAGCATGAAAACAACTTACACTCAGAACGATTTGTCGTACGAAAAAATCTTCCAACGAAAAAAAGGCTAGTTTTGTTTTGCCAAACAATAACTACAGGCAAAACTCACACTGTCAAAACGCCAGCAACTGTCAACGCGGACAGCGCCACCATGCATAACAGTGAGCGTTTTTGCGGCACGTTCTCATCTGTCAAAAAACACCGCATGACAGTTTTTATTGACAGTCTGAGATTTGCCTGTACTTGATTATTTTTCTAGCTTTCTGTTCATCCTCTACTTGCTGCAACAAGCTTGCGCAATTTCTGATTTATCTGTATTTTTTCCTGCTTATCTTTCATCTACTAGTTTTCACCGTTTTTAGCTTCAAAACAAAATCATGTGCGTTGTTTTGATTTTGTTGTAATGAGATTTTTGCCAAAATGTTGTTTGATGACAATTACATTTTTTTGTTGGTTAGAAGTTTAGACTGTACTTAAAAATAAAACAATTTACTTTCTACTTTTGTTTTCCTTATTGCAAAATATACTTTGTATCAACAACTCGAGTTACACACATCAAATAATTTTGCCCAAATACAATTTGGTCAATAGTTTTTAAAACTAAAACAGAAAATTACTTACAAGTTACAATGCATTAAAACTATTTTTTAAAAAAATGTACAACAATGATCCCAATCCTCCTCATTTTTGTCATGAATGGTCTCCAAAAAAGGTTTACTGCCTCTGTAAGTACTTAGAATAAGTTTTCAATTGAAAAAACTGTTTATTTTTAACTTAAATAGGTTTTTGCTTTCTGATATTGATGATTATTTTACTTTTTTGTTTTATGATGTATTTCTCGTATATCTTTTTTTCAGCTCTTGAAGAAATGAAAAAAACACCAATACAAGTTGATTTAAAAATTCATTTTTTGTAAATTTTGTAAATTCAAAAACATATTTGTACATTTTTTGTCCTGACTTAGTTTTTCAAGAAAAAATACATCTGTTTCCAACTTGCAAATAAACACCTGTAAACACTTAAAAAGGTTCTTTGATAAGACAAAATCTTGTGCAAAGTTAATTTAATGTTCAAAATGCGTTTTAAATGCTTTGTTGATATATAAACAGATTTAACATTTTAAAATAAAACATTATTTTAAAATGAAGTTGCAAAACTTGCTAAGTTTAGTGCTGTGCCATTTAGTTTTTAGTGAAGGCATCAAGCATGAGCAAGTTCATCTTTCAGGCGGAAGTACGTTTTTAACGTTATAACGCAATTTAAAACATTTTTTCCACTGTTTAGGCGATGAATCAGAAATAATTGTCACCTGGGTAACACTACAACCTTTACAAGACAGTCCTATAGTTGAATTTGGCTTTGATAAAACGCAACTAACATCAAATGTGAGAGCAGAATCAAGCCATTTTGAACAAAGTGGAGCCAATTTTACCACTCACCGAGCACTGATTGCTCATTTGAAACCGGTAACCAAGTATTGTAAGTATGATATTTAACTTTTTAATTTTAAAATTTTCCATTAACGTTTCATTTGTAGATTACCGAGTTGGCAGCCAGTCAAGTGGATGGTCATCTACATTTGAGTTTCAAACATTTGCTAACAGCACAAAATGGTTTCCTCGTCTGGCACTGTTCGGTGATCTAGGTTTTGAAAACGCCGACATTTTGCCCTTTCTTAGCAAAGATGTTGAGAACAAACTTGTAGATGCTATTTTTCATATTGGCGACATGGCTTACAATCTTCACGACAAACACGGAGAACAAGGCCATAACTTTATGAGAGCCATTGAAAAGGTTTCTTCCAAAGTGCCCTATTTTACCTGTCCTGGAAACCATGAAGAAGAAAAAAATTTTACTCACTACGATGCTCGGTTTTCTATGCTTGGAGATCGAAATAATCCAAACAAGCGTGCACCACTTTCTCATCGAATTAACAATCACTTTCATTCAGTGGACATCGGTCCACTGCACATAATCATGTTTAGCAGTGAATTTTACTTTAAAACAAAATTTGGCTTTGATCAAATCAAGTATCAATACGAATGGCTGAAAGCTGACTTGAAAAAAGCAAATGAAAAGCGTTCCGAAAGACCGTGGATCATTGCAATGATGCACCGTCCAATGTACTGCCTTAATTTTCCAGATTACACATGTGATTACAGTACACTAGAGCGGCCTGATATGAGAACCGGAATACACATGTACAAAAAGAAGGACTCTCCAAGAGAGTATGCCATAGAGCCATTGTTTTACAAACACGGAGTTGGTTAGTCAAATTAATTGTTTTACTGTTTTAAACCTTCTAACCGAAACCTTTTTCTGTTAAGACTTGGTTGTTAGTGCGCACGAACATTTGTTTTGGCGGTTGTTGCCAATGTACAACTTTACCATTCTCAGTGGAACAAACATATCAAACCCGTATGATAATCCAAATGGAATTACTTACATAACTACAGGAAGTGCTGGCAGTTCTGAGGGTCATGCTCCAATTAATCCCGATTCTAAAGATAAAAAATGGTTGGTTTATCACAACTATGATTTTGGATTTACACGTCTGACGATGCGCGACCGATTGCACCTTGTACTGGAGCAAACATCAGACCCAAAAGGAGGGACTATCATCGATAAGGTTGACCTGATTAAAAAACAAGATAAACCAAGATGGCTGCTATAGCATTTTACTGTTAAAACAAATTACCCACTTTTAAATGAAAATAATAAATTAAAGTTGCTAAAATAAAATAATTTTAACGAATTTGATAAAGAAGCGATTTGGTAACGCGGCGCGCGGAGAGATTTACAAGCATGACGTAGTCCAGACTGACTTTTAATGGTAGAGGGAGCAGCTTATAAAGCATTTACAGAGGTTTCGAGCTTTGCGTGAGCAAAGCCACGTCACCAGCGGCCTGGTGGCCGCTACTATAATCTTTTGCTGATTACGGATTCAGCTGACAGGTGACGCTGCGCACGACTCGCACGCAAAAAATGTAAACAAAAAACACATGCTTTTTTAAATTTTCATTTTAAAAAAGATTCCGGAACTTTGAAAACATGGACTCGAGAATAGCAAAAGTACCAGAATGGGAAAAAGCTTTTGCCGAACTGAAGTCACTGTCAACAGCCTGTTTAGAAGATCCTGGATTGTTGTCAGTTTCAAATTATCGCAACTTTCTAAGCCGGCCCGAAATAGATTCCAACTTTTTGCGTCCTATCCTCAAGTTTGCCATGGTCCCTATGCAAGTTATCATCACTAAACTTCCTGAGGTTGTACAACTTTGCAAAACACCTACCAGGTTAGTTTGTTTTAAGTTTCTAGCAAAAACTAACGCTCATTTTTCCTAGTTATGAACAATTGCTTCTTCTTTCCCTTGATTGCATCGCAATTTTATTGTCAAAAGTTGCTCCTCTAACGGATGGCTCTATTTTTGAAGTTTCGTTCACTTTGTTTATCACGATACTGGACCAAGGAGGTTCCAACTCTACAAGTGATCCCTTGTCAAAATCTCTAATTCGACTTAGCGACGATTCACGTCTGGCATTACTTGGCCATTTGAACACTCTTTTAGTGATATGTGATCACTCAGTATTCAATGCCAAGTTGCTAAACGATAGTCAATTTAAGTTTAAAATTGGCTTTTTTATAAACGTGCTGTTGAAACTGGTGAAGACGGCAAAATACTTTAAAATTCAATCATCTGCTTTGAATCTTCTTTCACTGTTTTTTCTCAAATCGCTCTCTTTGAATCCTCTGAAAGAGTCTAGTATCATCATCCACCCTGGAAATGAAACAAATGATTGTGTTATCAAGCTGACTGCCTTTACACTTCCAAGCATTGTTTCGACTATTACCAGCCTTATCAGTGTCTGCTCCGGTGGGGGAAATCACTATAAACTTCATTCCAGCGTCATCATAGCAGCTTTGAAATTACTTGAAATCCTCGTTACAATCACATTTAACATTCGACAAACTTTTGACGAGATTGAAGCAGAAGATAATTGCACAGAAAAGGATAAGCTTTCTAAACTTCCTGAAGTTAAATTTACCCAATTTTGGTTCGATAAGACTTCAGAAAATCTTTGTTTAGTTTTGCGTTCCATTTTTGAAGCCCTGCTTGAGCATCCAGATGTTTCAGTATGCTCAACTTTGCAGAAAGTCGCTTCCAGACTCATTTTCGAAACATGCACCAGTTTTATGTTGCGTTGTATTCACATTGTAATACGCGTTCCGATCGCTCACGTAGAAGATCCTCAATTTAGCATTCAATTTAAGGAATTCACTTCAAAACTGACTAAAGCCGACTTTGACGCACTGCACAGCATACTTGAAAATGAGCTTCTTTCTCATATTAATCAGACTCAAAAGGTTATATCTGAAGACAGTCTTTTATATTCATTACGAATTCTCTCTGGATTTTTTCAAATTATTACGCCTGAATCGCTTTTACTGGTACCTCAACACAAGTTTGAGTTGTTTCGCTTACTGATACAGCTCGCTCAATTTGAGTACAAGCAAGAATTGCAACGAAAAACTGTAGTGGACTACGATGATTACGTGAACATTTCAGGCGGTGATCTGATTGAAGTCTGTAGTTTGCACCAGTATTTGCGGTACCTAAATACTGCACAGTTGGTGCAAGCATACCGAACCGTTGTTCATCAGCTACTCTTCAATGAAAACAATATTCACGCAATCTACGATTACTTGACTGAGTTGGTGCTTGAATCACAATTTGATCCGACAGTTTTATTACTTTTCAATTGTATTCTCTCTGGAATAACAAATCAAACGGTGCCTTCACTTCGACATTACCTTGATGAACTGCTCAAACTGTTCTCCATGCAGATCGATCTTTCAGCACTGCAGCAATTTCATGAAGCAGAGACTCGAGAATCAGAGGAGATTCTAAGGCCACTTTCAATCAGTCAACTGTCTACAATTTGCGCTGTACCATCTTCATTGCCTTCATCTAGCAGTACCAGTGCTGACTATGAGCCGACAAAATCTAAAAGTGAAAAGCACTTAATTTATCAGCAATGTTTACTACTTCAAGGCACCACCATAATTTACAGTTTACTATACCACGTTGATCTTACCACCAAAGCCTTATTTTTTCGCCATCGATTTTGCTTCTTTGTGGAAGCATTCTCCAGTGAGATTCATCTTGTCTCGGTAACTGCTGAGAAAATGTTACTTTTTCTTGGCAAAAAATTCCAATGTGGAGATGGAAAAATTGAAAGCATGGTACTAGAAAATCTGGACTATCTGTACAGCTCAATGACTGTTGCTTTGGACTACGATATTCTGCGTCACAACGACAAAGACGACAACCGCTTTGATACTGTCTACCGCCTCGACACGTACTCCCTAGAAACCGTTCAGGTTGCCTTGCAGACCATTCTACGGCTGTTAGGTCAACTTCACCGGTCTTCAAAGTCAGTTGATCTGAAAGATCTCGATTACCTTCATCGATTAATGGATCAGATTTTAAATGTCATTAAGTACTACTCTATTCACCCATTGCCACGATATACCGCTAACCTTAACCGGTTACTCATCATTCTCTGCTCCTACCTGGAACTAGTGGAAGTTGTGTGTGATCAGGATGCTCAGTTTTCTCGCCGAATCGAAGGAAAAACGCAGGAGGAAAAAATTGCTTCGACTACCGCTTTTTTAGAAGAGTTCATTTCAAATGTCCTATTTATGAGGGCGCAAAGTGAAATAGATTTCGACGACGATAAAATTGGAGATGATGTTGACGAAAGTAAGATTTTAAAGGACGTTACTGGACAAGCAAATAAGGAGGAGGCTGAGAAGCGCTCTATACTCGAGTCTCCTATTGTGAAATCGCGCGTTGCTGACATCCTCAACCAGTGCTCCTTCATTCTTTCTGATGCGAACGTCGAAATTCGGCTCAACGTCCTTCTCCTTGCGTGCAAGTCAATGAAGCTGTTGCGCTCTTTTGAAGGTTTGTTGTTAGCCCTTGTACCATTTAAGTGTTTGCATATCTACATCTTTTCTTTAACCTATTTCAAACAGATCTTCTCTTGCCGTATGTCCACAAACTGTGGGGACCACTGGTAGCCCGCTTCAACGTTGAGTCTGACCATCCGCTTGTTCTTTCTCGCGCCTACGGATGCCTACTTCAGGCCAGTGAGTTTTGTGGCGATTTTCTACTGTCGAGAACGTGCAAAGAGGTTCTGCCGCGGCTTGTTGCCTTTCTCCACGCCCAACTCGACCACCGAATCGTTTACTTCACCACCAATCGACGCCTGCTGACGGTCAAATCGGTGGAGTATTTTGCCGAGTATGAGCTCCTGCGAACTATAGGCCTACTCGCGAGCAACCTCAAGCTTCGCTCTACTGAACTCTGGACGATATGTCCCCTGCTAATGATGTTCACCTCTTTGAGACCAGTTCCGCCTGAACTGCAAAAGTGTGCCTTTGAATCGCTTGTTGAGCTGGCACGCTACGACTCTGGTTCAGTACGCTTTTACCTGCACCGAATGGAGAACCTTTGCTATGACTCACGAGAGCAAAGCGCAAGTAGTGAAAGCTGTGATTGCCAAAGAAATACTTCTGTGTTAGAAGAATGTACAACTACATGGAAAAAATACTGCCAACGATGGGACAATTCTTTGTTGCGTGATCTGAAGGGACATTTGAGTGCACTTTGAAGAATTCTCAAATGTTTCCTGTGTCAATGACCAAAATTTCTAATATAAAAGTTCACTTGTCAACGTTTATTTGTATTGAACACATGTCATAAGAGTTTAAAATGTAAATAAAAAATACAAAAAAAGTTGATCAATCAGAATCCGAGTCAGAGAAAGTGGTGAGGCGTTTAAGATCAATGTAGGATGGCAAGCCAATGCCTCTGGAGCCTGTTGAAGTGGAGGGTCCCTGTTCAAAAGGGGGATACTCGGGAGAAGGTGTTTTACGCTTCCTCGAATCATCGATTTCCATTGGAACAGCAGGGCTCTTTGAACTACTAGGCTTTGGAAAGTTTTCACTCGAAGTTGCCTTCGGAAGCCAGGAAGCAGGAAAGAGTGCCTCTTGTGGAAAAATAATTTCTTCACCGCTATCCACATCAGCTTCAATAGCTTCAGCAGCAGCAGTTGCCCCGGCAACGAAACATGCTAACTCTTCCTTTTCCTTTTTATCTTCGTCTTTTTTAAAATTTTGTTCACTTTCGTCCTCTTCCTCTTCCTCTTCGTCTGTTCCTACTACGTTTATTCCTTCTTCAAATACTTCTTCTAAATTAACTTCTTCTTCATTTATTCCTATTTCATTTGTTCCATTATTTTCCTCCTCCACTATTTCCATTTCCGCTATATTATTTTCAGGTTCTATTTTTTCTATTCTTATTACAAGTTCTGTTTCTTCTTCTTCAAGATCATTGTTATTTTCAAAATCTTTTAGGCTTTCAACGTCACTTTCTTCATCACTTTCTTCAGAATCACTGGAATTTTCTTCGTCCTTGTAATGTTTTTCGAGATAAGCTTTGCATGCGTTTTTTTGTTTTAAAGTGACGCCTTTTAAATACATTTGAACACATTTTTCTTTTAAAATCTTCTTATTCTTTGTTTTCTCGTCCTCCTCTTCTTCCTCCTCCTCTTCACTAAGCTCTTCATCACTCATTTCTTCTTCATCAGTATCCACGGCAAGCCACTTTTTAATTCCTGCCAAATGGCTTTGATAATTATTAATTTCACCTTCCGTTTTGCTTTTTCTCTTTTCTTTATCGGCACCTTTGGCGGCTTGCATCTTTTTCAATTGGCCTGCCATTAAAATAGGATCTGCTTTCAGCATATTGTACTTTACATAGTCTTCTTGCAAGTTAGCGAGACAGTTCATGAACAATTTTTTCTTCTCTGCCGACAAACGCTGAAAAAATAAGATTATGAATATGGGTGATGAAAAGAATGCGAGAGAAAACTCACATTCAAGTACGTAGATGGCATCTCCAAGATGTATCCAGATTTCCATAGAATAATAAACCTACTTGCACTGGGAATGAAACCAATGACATCGTGAATATCTTCCGGCGACTCAATGAGAGCTTTAATTTGATCATCAATCATTGTCCTTGAAAGATTTTCAACTGCCGGTACAGCCTTTCTGGCGCGATTGGTGCTAGCATTTTTGAGATTCTCTTCTTCAAACTCCTTTATCAACTCTGCTGATTTGTCTACATTTTCGATGGATTCCCAGGTATTTGCAGAGGATGGATAATCTACCCATTTGATAAGATACTCCAATTGATAGTTATTTCCAATGCGCTTCTTAACTACTTTTTCCACGTAGTACTCATCATCAGCTAAATCAGTTCGGTCGGAGATGTCAATAGTTTTTGGGTCATAAAATGCAGTCGGCTCTTTTTGGTTACTCATCTAAAAAATTGAATTGATTTTAAAATTAAAATTAAAATAAAAAATGAACCATAATTTACCTTTGCGTTTTAACAAAACAGCACTTCCCTCCAATTTGCGAGTCCTGAAAACGAATCCTAGGTAATGTAATGTGTCCGTTGGCAGATTTGAGCACCGCTGTATTTTTTTTATTGTTTTGAGGAGACTCGCGCCAAGCGCATGCTCACTCTCAATTTTACTCGTCTGCCGACCACGTGTTTTGAGCTTACCTTTTTGTACAACGTCACAAGATGTTGTTTTTAATTTATTAATTTTAGGTGTATTTTGTTAATTATATTACCTGTGCTCTATAAAATAACATTGTTTGTTATCTGCAATGAATTCTGATCTTGATGATGATACTGTTCCACTGGAACCACCACTTATACCACGGTTGTCAACATTAACGTCTACTTCTCCACGGCACTCGAAAAGAGATCACCAACACAGTGATTTCAATAGTCTTCAAACTTATGAATCCCCAAATAACTACGACTCGGATCAAATTGATCCTGAACTTGAAGAGCTCTTTTACACGTCAATACATCATCAAACTATTGGATCGATGGAGCTAACGTTTGATCACTTTAACCAAAGCACTGAAACGCAGTTATCTTCCACACAACCAGAAGAGACACCTTTGAATGAGTTTCCAAAAGTAAAATCTGAAGATGTAAAAATTTTCAACAGTAGGAAATCGTTAAAAAAAGAACGTAAACAAATTAGAGCAGCAAGAGAAAAGGCATTAGCAGCAGCTGAAGCCGCTAGCCAATTTACGGTGGAGCCGGTCAACAGTAGTCGACCAAAATTAGACTTGTGCTTTGGAAATTTGATTGTTGGTGATGGGATCACCTCTACACCAGACCCAGAAGAAGCGATGAACAAATTCTACAATGAGGATTTATACGATTCTGATGAAGAACGCGCTAACTACAAGCGAATGTCCTCAGACAAAAGGTTTTGGAAAATTGGACAGGAGGATATGCTCTCCAACTTTGGTCGACGTTCTCTGCGGTTTCGTCAAAAGGAGTGCAAACATTGCGGTGGTGGCCACTTGGTGAAAGACTGCCCAAGAGTATGTGTGTCTTTACTATTGTCAAAATTATTTCTAACATTTTTGTTTATCATTTTCATCAGAAATTGCTTTGTTTTATATGCGGCGGTACTCGTCATATTGGTCAAAAGTGTAGTTTACGAGTTTGCTCTATTTGCTTGGAGGGAACTGGCCACATTTCCCGCAAGTGTCCAGTTCGTTACGAGCTAAAGTCAAGAAGGTGTGACACCTGTGGAGAGATGGGGTATGCTTACTACTTTTGCCCTTAAGTTCTTTTGTAACACTTTGCTCTCTTTATTTCCCTCAAGCCACACCGACAAGCAGTGTACCCAAAGTTGGCGTAAATTTCTAAACGTGACCGATGAAGAAACCTATCTTGCTCATCTAAACTCTAAAGTAATTCCCAATGACCCGGTCGTCGTCAATAGCATCGTATCTTGTGCTAACTGTGGTGCTATGGGAAAGCACTTTACCTGTGTAAGTGTTTACTGGAAATAGACATTTAATCTGAACTAACTTTATATTCATTTCAGGAATGTCCACATAAAGACTTTAGCAATATGCGATTTCAAATGCCACTTCCAGTTGCAAATTGGCATAAAATTCGCAAAGAACAGGCTACCAAACGGAATGAACCACCTCCGAAAAATCGTTCCCGAAAAAACGCTTTGCAAACACCCTTCACTAAACCATCAGCTACAACCACAGATAAAAACTCTACAAAGGCAAAAGGAAAAGGCAATAAACGACCTTTTACCGTTGAGCCAGAGGTCATTCCTGACGACTCAGATAGTAGTGACTCGGTTCAGTATGTTCTTGATCTTTTAAAAGGTTCCACTCAAATCAATGATGCGCCAATCAACAGTGGATCAAAGAGATCGCAGTCTCACAATAACATGAATCAATCTGCAAAGAAAAAGAGAAAGGCAAATGTTTCTCAAAAGTTTAATTACAAACAAAAGTCATTCAAGCGAAAAAACAACGAATCACCATCGCAAAATAGACTTTACAATTCTCACGGAACGTCTGAAAAGATTTCATTTAAAAAGAAAAAACAGCGAGAACATTGCGAAGGTCGCTTCAAGAGAAAAACAAAATAGGATTTTTCAATTCAATCTTTTACTGAATTTAGTTTTTTAAATAAATATTTTTTGTAAACTAAAACGAATTGTTTTTGTCAATTACACCGGGCGTCAGCCCGGTGCAAAAGTTCCTGTTACACACGAGATTTTTGGTACATATACTCAGGAAATATTATGGAATTTTTTGTACTAAGTGGCAGTTTGGGGCTTTGGAAATTGTCTATCAAAAATTTTTTTTGAAAAAATTAAATTTTAATGCAATTTTTGTGTAAAACAAGACATTTGTCCGAAAAGGCAACTTGCCGACAAAAACAACAGTAAGCGGTTTTTATGAGTTTTAGTGAAATGTCCTTTTCGACAAGATGTCTTTTTTAAAATTTTAATAGACAATTTCCAAAGCCCCAAACTGCCACTTAGTACGAAAAATTCCATAATATTTCCTGAGTATATGTACCAAAAATCTCGTGTGTAACAGGAACTTTGCACCGGGCTGACGCCCGGTGTTAAATATTAATTCAATTTATTTCTCAATCCTCCAAAGCTGTTTTTTTTAATACACTGCCCTCTACAGTTTAATGTAGTACCACTTGTCAATAGCAGACTGGTCGGCGATCGGTTGAGCAGCCACCGTGCTGCTTAGCGGTTTTCCTTCCAAGATGGGCTTGACATCTTCAGCCTTGATTGAGTTGGCATTACCAGCGGACAAGTTTTTCACGTCCAGGCCACTGTCATTGGGCGATTTAGCGTGAAGAGCCTTCCAGAAGTTGGCCGTTTCTTCAACGACCTTTTCGGCAAACTCTCGGTTCTTTGCCTCGCCATTGAAGGCAAACTCATTTGCCGGCTTGCCATCGGGAATTTTGTAGATCTTGAACCACTCGACGGTGGCTCGCAAAAAGCCTGGCATAAACTTTTCAACGTCCTCAATGTCATTCAGCTGCTCAGCCAGCGGGTCAGCCACGTTGATGGTGATCACCTTCCAGTCGGTTTCACCCTCGTCAATCAGCGCAATGGTGCCAAGTATTTTCACCTGAAGAACATCGCCACGAGCGGCGACTCGCTGGCCAATCTCCAGCACATCGATTGGATCATTATCACCCTTAGCATTGGTAGCTGGATCAATGTGCGAAGGGTCTTCCCAAGTTTGTGGAAACGCTCCGTAGTTCCAAATGTATCCCTTGTGAGGAAATGGATTGCGTACGTAGCGAAGGGCGCCCTTCTTCACGTCCTGTTTGATTGGGTTTAATGGCTCGGCAGTGGCGATTTCCATTTTAGCATTTGTCCAGCGGGGAATCTCTACAACCATGTTGTAGATCTTCTTCGCTTGATCGGCAAATAGGGGAATATCGTGCCATGGAGAGATAGCGTTACCAGAAGCGTCCTCTGTGAGGGCAAACACATAGTTAGAAACAATAAGCAAATAGTTTACAAGCGCTAATGTTCAGAGATCACGCAAAGAAATTAAATGTCAAACTCACTGAAATAGACTCGGTAGTCAAGCGAATTGCGAGCTCCACGCTCTTCGATGGTGTATGCAGTGTTGGCCATTGCTTTAGGGGTAGATGAGATGGTGGTGGAGGTGGTGGTGGAAAGGTTTCTATGAGAACAGCAGACAATGGAGGTTAGTGAGGTACTGAGGAGCTTCGACGAAGTGAATGGGTCGTGGTGAAAGTGTAATAAATTAGCTCGATAGGAGGCACATTGCGATATGAACCGAGACTTCGGTAGATTGTGAACAAGACTACTTGCAAGAAGGTGATTGCTGGCGGTGAGGCATGTTTTGGTTGTCACTAGGACGCAAGTAAATGCCGGTGACTTTCTAAACAGCTGGTGGACATGTCTAAGAACAGTCATGACTGCAACACTACAACAACAGTGTGATGTAAATGTACGGAATTTGTTTGATTAGTTCAATATACAATTTACAAATTCTGAGTAGCCTAGAAAGCTAAGCGGACATCGATGCGCGGGTTTAGGTGTAACGAGTACAGTGCAGTGGAGCTTAGAGACAAATCAATCACTAAACTGCTTGTGTCCTCCTCGCCTAGAGGGACGAGATAGTGGGGAGAGAGAGATAGATTAGAAACCGTGAATCAAACTTTGACATGTGTTGTATTATATGAAAGCTATTTTTAGGCGGTATCACTTTCAAGTAACATTGTGAACTTGGGTTCAAATTTTTACTCAAAGCACTTGAGTGTACTAAAAAGCAGAGCACCTAAAGCATCGATACCCGAAGAAAGGCTTTCTATGGCAAAAACTAAGTTAGTAATAAGGAAACTACTGAACTAAGCGTAATCAAGGTCGATTCATTCAAATGCAGCAGGGTACAAATGTAGCCCGGTGGCAGTGAAAAAGTAAAGTAAACATGACAAGGGGAACTGCGCTTACAAGAGTAATTATCAAGGTGACAAGAAGTGTTCCGGTCAAAGCCAGAGAAGATGGTGATGAGGATGAGATTGAGAATATGGCGTGCTGTCTGGCGACGAGGATTATACTGATCTGGAGACGGACTTCTGTTGCCGTTTTGGTTGCGGTGGAGATTGTTGATGTCATCAGCGTGTGACGTTGAGAAAGCGCATCACCCAAGGAAGGCGGTCCGATTAAGCGCGCACAACAGTTATCCACGCGCAGCCCACAAATGGACATGCACTGTGTAGTGCACGTGGTGGCAGCAAAGTCGCCGGCTGCTGATTGTTATCGCCGGCGACAGAGGACGACACGCGTTAAGCTAGATTATACAACTAAATCGTCAAATAACGGTAGTTAAGGTGCAAATCATTTACAGGTAAATCAATTAATACCACACATGCCCTATCTTGATCGTCTGCAAACTGGGTTATTGCCCGGTCATTTCCGATGCGAAACAACCACTAAACTGAGCTGTGGTTACAGTATGCTCAGGAAATGGCTTCATAAATTGACACAGTCTGTTACCTGGTGACGAAAGTGTAGAGTGCTAAAAGCAGTGCAGGTGTCCAGCAACACAGGGCAATTAAAGATGAGAGGCTGGTTTTCTTTAGATGTTGCCGCTGAGGTGTTGCAGCTAGGCGCAGATTACCACCTGTCCAGAAAGAAGGAGAATGTCTTTGCAACAACACAGAAAAACTGGCACTTTGATGTTTGTCGCAGTGGAGAGAACAAAGGAGAGGCACTCTCGACTTTCCATCAGCACCACTTGGACAAGCAGAATTGACAGAGCAGAAGAGCAACAGCAAAAGAAGAAGATGCCCGTTCAGAAGCGCAACTTTGAATTTGAGTACGAAGTGGAGCCGGCAGATGCACGCTCTGCCGAGTACCTCTTTGTGAAGTACTTCAACGTGCTGATGTGTTTCGTCTACCTCGCCTCTTCGATTTGGATCTACTTCTTCATTTTTGCTCAGGCTGACTGGGAGCGGAATGCCAACATGGAGGACATTCGCACCTACGTGGGCGTCACCACCTGGACCTGGTGGACGGTGGCCGTGGTGACCCTAGCCGACATTCTCGTGGTGCCCTTCCTCGTGTACGCCGTATGGAACGACAAGAAGCCCGGCTTCCTGCTGCTGCTGGCCACACTGGCCTACGTCTACTCACTGTACGGCATCGTCAGTGTGTACCTTCGTGGCAGCATCGTCTGCTTTGTCTTTCCCTTTGTCATTGCCACCCTCTCGGTGATTCAGTTCCTCATGGCCAGACACGAGAATGAGGAGTTTGAAATCACCAAAGGTCTTCGCTTGCGAGAGCGTGAACCGACAATGGAGCAGTTTTTGCGAGATTGAGTCTAACAGTATTTCTTCAATTATAATTGCTGGTCATTAGTTGAATGTAACAGATAAGTGTGAACCATTTGTCAATTGCGCCCAATTTACCTCTCATTTGCTCACAGCAACATAATCTGGTTGGAACTAAAAGGCAAGTGCACAAAATGTCAAAAAATTGTCAGATAGGAGTTTTAAAAACTGTTTAAAATTACTTTAAGTTAAAATGAATCAATAAAAATATAAAAAATAATCGTGTTTGAGAATCCATTAATAATTTAAAAACGTTAAAAAGAGTGCCGCAACTTTGCTACTCGAATACCGTACAAGCCGCCTACTCGCTGTTTGGCTGGTTGATTACCGTCTTGATGAACTCCACGACAGAGCAGAACTGTGTCCAGTAGTAGGCTTCCTCTCCAAAGAGCTCCTTCGAATAGAAGCTATTGACGTACTGAATGGTGGAGAGAATCGATGTGGGATTGGCTTTGATCACCACAAAGATGAGCACCGGTAAGAGGTCGTCAGCCGAAGGAATGGTACTGTCAGAAGTGCTTAGCAGGGTGATGATGTGAGAACAGCAGCGATGAATGCACTGCACTTTGTCGTGGGCCGTCTTGTACGCCGACAAGGACCACAGCTCAGCCTGGGCAGACAACCAGGGGGCAGTGGTGAAATACTTGCTGGGAATTTTAATCAACCGCGACGAGGGGGTGATTTTGGTGGACAGTTGACTGATCTCCTGGTGCAGCAGCTGGTCACGCATCTTATCGATGTCGCCATTGGAGTAGAAGACTGAAAGGTAGATGCGTCCAATGAGGTGTCGCTCGATGATTTGCTTGGCCAGGGCGTGCTGCTCTTCAGTCAAGCAGCGACACTCGGCACTCTGCGCCATTTCCTGCACCAGTCGCTCCACCAGTGACACCTTTTCATCGGGCAGCATTGATGCGTCGCCCACCTTGGCCATCAGCTGCTGAATGGTGACGTCTTTTCGCTCCATCAGCTGACGAACTAGAAAGGACACTACTATAAAGTTGGTAATGTACTGCTCGCGTCGAAGTGTCATCTGCGTCGACTTGAGACACTGTAATCGAAAGAGTAAAAACTGTCGAGACTTGAGCAGATAAAAGCTAAACAAGTTGCGAATTTTCCCATCGGCCTCAATTTCGCGGAAAATGTTGAAAAAATCTGCATCGCTTAGATTTTCCATGACGCGAATCATGTCAATGATGAGCACCATATTAGAGACTTCATCCATGTTCTGTGCTTGGGAGAGGAGAATCTAATGGCAAAAAAAGTTATTATCTTGAAATTATAAATATAAACATTAACACTTACTCTTAAAAACATGATAAAGTTACGCTTATTAGCAAGGTTTAAAAAACGATAGCTTTGGTATGTGTGTGACAAGTTGATTAAGCACATTAATTTGCGCAATTTGTTCTTCACGTGGCAAAAGTGATCCACTGGCAACGATGATTCATTGTCCACCTGATCACCAACCTCAATCAGCGATTCATGTCCGGGCTCAGGCGTATTCAGACTTAGCAACTCTTCACTTGCACTTTTGTTGTTGTTTTTGTACTTTGCGAGAATTTCCGAAGTCTTTGCCTTAACATTGGCAATGTCAAATTTGCTTTCTTTTAGCACACTGCTGAGAATGTTAGCCGAAGAGTTTCCGGTCTCCTCACTATCCAGAACTGAGCTGCGAAGTTTGTTGTCCTTTATGGATATATTCTTCACTTTATCTTTGATGTTTTTAAAGTTCGATATACTAAAGAAGCCTTTCTTGTGAGTACTGCCCCTTCTCTGGGAGCTAGCAGTAGTGGAAGTTTCATTTGTAATGGATGATTGCAGTGGTTCAATGAATTTTTCTTCATTCGGAGAAGGCAGCGTTTCAAAAATTAAAGCATCATCTGTTTCCGGTTTAGGTTGATTAGTAGACCTAGCAGTGTTCAAAGTAGGTGAGTCCAGGTCAAGTAAAAGTGTTGGTGGTGACTTGTCCACCGTATCAAATGTGATTGTAGGTTGATCGGCAACATTTGAAGATGGCAAGTCGAGCAGCTCTGGTTTCAGTTTTCTATTGTTATTGTAGTTCAAACGTAGATTTTCTAGTGATTGAATAGCAAGAAAATCAGAACCAACAATTTTGTTTTCACCAGTAAGAGAACCACCTGAGAGGTTCTCTTTGAAAGAACAATCAATCTGACGGTGATTAAAGGCGCTCAAAAAGTCGAGGTTGGTCGAGGCGCAGTCTATGAGACTAGGTGTTTCAGAGCAAACGTCCACTTGACTTTTGTTGTTGAACTTTATCTCCGTCAGGTGAGTGTACATGTCCTCCAGGAAGAGGCCTTCTACTTTTTTCACCAGCAAATCAACTTCGTCACTGATGCCTACATCTTTTTCTCTGATTTTAGCAATAAAATCTTTTTCCTTCAGCAGGCCAATCATCTTGGGACTGGAGCTTTCATTTGTGATTTGCAAAATGTTTCGGTTGAAAAACAAGAGCTTATAACTGGATACAAAATCTTCATTCTGTGAGCGAATTACTTCCGCTAACTCCACCGAACTGGGAGTAGCTTCAGAAGCTGACATTTTGGTTACTGGAGATTTGCGATTAAGGCTTTCACTTTTAGTGCTGTCCAATTTAAAGTTGATGACACTTTCGGGCAAGCTGTTAAAGTAGCCCTTGATTGGGTTGTCATTTTGATCACTGTCAGAGAGCAGGAGCTTGATGTATTCGAGAAACAGTTTTAGTTCAAATTCAGATATTAAAAAGTACGGCAGCGGAGAGGATTCAATTGATTTTGGAAGCGAAAAATTGTTGAAAATACCGAGGATGTGGTCAATCACAAAGGAAAGACAGTCTTTGTCGAAAAGGTCGCACACTTCTTGGTAAGTCGAGTTGCAGCTTTCCCACTTGGACAGTGCCAACAGTTGAATGATCTGAGCGCATTGAAGCAAATTGTAGTGAGCAATATGATTCACGTGCAAGTCGGTGATGCCAAAAAGATCAGGATTTTGAATTGCAGGGCAAATTAAAAAGCAGAATATCAAGTCAATACAGATAGCGTACACTTGCTGAAATTCGAGATGTTCAATCAGCTTCGAGTACACGCGAATGATCACGGTAGCAAGTGACTGTGGAAAAGCGAAAATGTTTGCCCGCAATGAGTTGATGAAGTTGCCGATGAACGTTCTCAGCTTTTGTAGTGTCCACTTTTTGTATTTGATTAAATTTTCGCGGTACTCATCTGTGTTTTCAATGCCAAAATGTTTTGTCCTCTCTTTAGGTAAGAATCTCATTGCCGCTCTGTTGGAATCAATGTCAAGAAAGAGATTGTCCTCGGAGAGCACTTGCATTATGGGCTGATAGAGGGCCAGTTTGTAGAATGTTTTCAGCTCTGACAACTCATCGCAAAAATTTCGATAAACTAAACAAAAAGCAGAGTATTTGGAATGTATCTGGCGACGAAAGTCGTTGTAGAAGTTGATATTGATCTCCAGAAGCTCTTCCATGAGATCAACAATTGCCGTTTTATCCCGGTCCTGCTGACAGTGCGAGTACACTGTTGATAGTGTAATCTTGCAAAGTGGATCCAAAAAACCGGTGCATGATTTCTCCGCATAAAATAGAAGGTATGAAACCGATTTGGGATTGCTTGCCAAGTACTGCAGCATTTGCGTAAGGAAAACTTCATTTGAGCCAAACTTTTTGTAGCCTTTGACAAAGTTGGCGTTGTCATTTTGGTTGAGCTCATCAATAAGTTCCAGGTACTCATGGCCGTTGATGTTTAGTTTATCGCAAAGGTATCGTTGATTTCGGATTATCCAAGTCAAGTTATAAGTCGACTCAGATTCGTCATTTACCTACAAAATGAAGAGTTAGATAGATTGGGGGTGCAGTGAAGATGTTAAAATACGCCTTACATCGATGTTTAGCTGGTGTATCTGTTCACGCTCGCCCTGCACATGAACATGCTCCTTGTGTATGTTTTCAATTAACTTAACCAAGTTCATCTTTGGCGCTCACAAAACACTTTCAGACAGCTAAGGATGAGTTCTGAGGCAAGTGAAAAACCTTTAAATCCCATTTATATCTCCGATTGCTTTTGCCCCACCTGTCAATAAAACGGCAGATTGTCAACAAGTGAAAATAGTCGATTTAAATGATTCAAACTATGGCGCCAAATTATTTGTCTACGGTTTTTTAAATTTCGAACTTGGAGCTCTGATGAGCATTTATAGTGAAACACATTTAGGTTTTTTGTCTCAAAGCGATCAATTGAACAATGTTGCTGCTAGTCTCCGTTTGTGCTATCTGCCTGGTCATCAGTGCTGCCTTCGACATGGATGCGATCGACTTTGACCTGCTTGTAGAAAACTTGACCATATACAATGGTACAGTTTTGCAAGGTAGTAAGGGTAATAGGAAACTTTTTAATGTAAATCTGTTTTTTCAGAAAGTGGAACCCCGTTTTCCCGTAACCGCAACTTTTTGGACTTTCTCGAGCTTTCTACCTCCGACAATCTCGAGATGTGGATGACTTTGGGCGGTGTGGTGCTCTTTACAGCCATATTCAGCGCACTCATCATTTTTGGCACCATTTTTAGCAATGAAAGCATCCTAAGGCGTTAATTGACTTTTTAATGACAGAAGCAAATTGTTTACAATAAATAAATGCTTTCATTTACAGCGATTTGGCAGTCGAGAATTTACATTGTTTGTACATTATTTACAGCATCCTTCATATTTACATGAGTATTTTACATTTGGAAAGTATAAATTTTTGGCATTTGGCATAAGTTGAGCAGAGAAATGAGCTGAGTTGAAAATGTGCTTTGAGCTTAGTGTCTTACTAGTCATTAGTTGTAATTACTGTCATCAAGTTTGGCTCTAAATGAGAAATCTCTCTTTATGGTGCTTGACCTTGTTAACGTGGCGTGCCTCGCCTGTGGCTCAACGTGGCAAAGTGGCGAGGGATTGAGGCGATACTTCTCTGGCTCTTCGTACGTGTTTGGCTCACTGACGGTGTGCTTCATCAGCCCCAAACCAGAGCCCATGTCGTCGCCTCTGCGCTTGTTGATCACAGTGGCAATTGTCCACGTTAGACAGGAGCTGACGATGACGGAGATGAAAACGCAGATCAAGATGAGCATAATGTTTGACTGCTGCTGAGCGTTTTTTACAATGGGCTCAAAAGTGATCACATTGGACTGCATCAAATGGTAGCTACAGTAACGGGATTCCTGGTAGTGGCCACTGCACGGCTTCTCGGTGAGCATGCAGCTGCGATAGCGAGCTTGGGAGCCGTTCACGCAGCGAGACCACTCACTCCAGTCAGACCATTCTTCGACGCCGCTGCAGCCACATTCTTTACTGTATGTCAAAGAAAGAAAAAACTCATTAGTAAGCTGCTGACAGAATAGCGCACCAGATGTACTCTTACATTAAATAGTCTCGTTCTTTGAAGTTGTACGTGTAGCCTTCACACTTGCTGCAGTACTTCATTGTGATGACTCGCTTCTCATTCTTCGGCATGATGTTGTTCTCATGTGAGGCGACCTCATTACGCTGCTCAATGATCTCATTATCATTGATCTCGGTGATGAACCAGTTGGTCCACTCTGACTTTTTGCAGTTGTCACAGACAGAGGTCTCAACGTAGGTGCCCATGCAGAAGCTTTCATCGACCATGGCGCCCTGAAAGTCGACGCATTTACGTGTTCTCCTCCTCAGTTCAGGAGTGCACACCTGTGAGCAGTTTGACCACTCACTCCAGGGAGTCCAGTTGCAGCTCGGCAGATCGACGCAAGCTTGCTCCTGAAAAACAACTCGGTCAGTTAAAATCACTGTCTTATAAAGCGCCAAGCTCAAACAAACCTCTCTGCTTGGTCCCTGGCACGGTTGTCCATTGAACATCGGCGCCGGGTTAGTGCAGGCTCGGGTGCGGTACCGACGCCCACTTCCACAGGATGGAGAGCACTGTGACCATTCAGACCACTCCGACCAGTCGCCATTCTGTGTGCAGTTGGCCACCTCCAGCTCGTAGCCATCCGAACAGGAGTCACTGTTTGTCGATGAGCACGGTCGCTTTCTGCACTTGCATGACTCATTCATTGAGCGGTCATGCTGTTTGCAGGAGAACCACTTGCCCCAGTGTTCGTTGGAGCACTGCGGCGATGCTGGCTGAATCCAGCCGTCGGCTTTGTAGTTGCTGCCCGGTGCTTTAGTGCACTTTAGCTTGCTCTCACTCCAGCCACAGTAAGGGTCACCGCTGGCCAGGCAGCGCTCCTTTGTGTGGAACACATGACACCGGTGAACGGGCACGCGGAGGACCTCTTTCTCAGTGCCAAAGTACAGCGACAGGGTGTCCTTGAGCATTCTGTGAACACAAACAAACGATTAACTGATGAGCAAACGTACTTTTAATTATCTAATGAATGATTCACTTACTTCATCGACAAGATTTGATCCTCTTTCGGATTGATTAGCTGTATTTCATCCACCAGGCAGGCCTCAGTCAGTGTGGGCCACCGGACGTACTTCATCAGTTTTCCGTCTCGAGTGACCACAAAGAGCACCTCAACTGAATCGTGGTACCGCAAATTGAGGACATCGGCCGCGATGAACTTAAACTGCTCCGTCTTAGAGATCACATATGGTCGTTCGAGGATTGAGGGCACAGCACGGTCCATCAGTTGATACGTCTTCGAGTTTAGTCCATATCCATAGGTGCTGCTCGACTGATTGCTCGTTGCGCCACATTCAAAGGCATCCCGATTGTCGCTGGTACTCTCCCAGATATGATTAGAGGACTTTTGGTACTTGAAAGGGCCCTGAAAAGAGCCCAAGATGGAGTCAATGTTGAAGGCACACACTGCTGAGCCGTGAATTGAATTTCTGTAAATTGAACAAAGCAGAGAAATATAGAGCATTAGGGGAAAATGAAGCCGAAAAGCCATTAAGAGGGGGAAGTAGGCCTGTAGTACTTACTCAGGAGTGTTAAATATGGCGTAAAGCGTAGGCGAACCGGTGCTTTCCACAAAGTCGACTGACTGAATTTCGTCAAAGTAAAATGGAAATAAGCCGGGAATAGAGCAATTGAGTCTTGACTGTAATTGGAAGGTTTAAGTGAAAGATAAGCGTTAATAATCGTTGAATTATTCACATTTCATCTGCGTCAGCCTAAAGTATCAGCCACCATTTCCCACTCTTACTTTCAGCACTATTTGTCTCTTCTCATTACTATCACTTCCTCTATCTTATTATCTAGTCTTTCAGTACAGTTTATACGGCAGAAAAAAGATGTTTACCTTGAGAAAGGTGGACCAAACTGCGCTTTTTGCCATACCAGGGTCGTTCTTGCAGACTCGACCGATGCGAGAGTAGATGCGCTTGCCGCAGTTCAGATACTCCACGGCGGACTCTCGGAAGAGAAAGTACACATGGCTCTGATACTCGAAGCTGTGCACAAAGTTGGCGTCAGAGTTGATCCACTTGGAGTCATGCTGTGCACTGCGAATGATTCGCTTGTCCTTCGGATTGGTGCTCTTCGTGGCCGCCGTCAGGGCGATCTGCTGCCGGGTGATGGAGGAGTCGATGCCGCGCAGGTCGAGCGGGCCGCCGTAGAAGAACTCCCCGGTGGTGGTGATCAGTGAGGTGGTGTTCCAGCTGGGACTGTACGAGTTGATGGGCGCACTGCGACTGGTGATGGTGTCCATCGAGGAGAGCGGCCTCAGCTCGCACTCGGGCGAGTAGGCATTGGTGCCGCACACGAGGATCTGCTTCTCGCGGTAGTTCGACTGAATGGGCAGCAGTGCGGTGATGAAGTTGTGGCACTGCTCCTTCTTCATGCCCTTAATCTGGCAGTTGTACTGCTTCGTCTGGTCGGAGGGCATGTAGTATACCCTCTTGTAGGAGGAATCAAACTCCAGTCCCAGCGTGACGATGTAGTCCCTGGGGTTTGTTAGGAAATGAAATTAAGGCAAATTAAGTAAAGGGGCTTGATTAGATATAAATGCAAATGCTAATGTCCGACTGGGCAGTTGACATGAGGGGCAATGTGTATTTTAATTAGAGAGCTCTAAATGTGCAGATCGCCAGATCGGTAAGTCAAGATCGTCAGTAATCAGTGGCAGCAGTAGTAGTTGGCAATCGGCCAATTGACCCGTCGGCTAGTCAGTAAGTGGCTATAAAAAGTGGCCAGTATCACTGAGAAAGAGAAAGACAGTGCACTAGTAGTGATCACTAAACGGTCAGGTAGTGTTGTCGCTGTCGCTGCTGTTCTCTAACTACCTGTTCACCTGTTTGCATTCGCCAGGAAAAAGCGTGGACACAGTGCGTAGCGGAGAACCGCAACAACACCACCGGCACTAGCAGTCCATATAGAGAAGTAATGCATAATGAGTTGATTTGAGCTGCGGTGCTTCGAGCCTCAAAGATCTGCTGCTGTCGCTGTAATCAGTCAGGGAGACAGACAGTGCCAGATGAAGACTGCAAGCGCGAGCTAGCTAGCTGGCTAGGTAGGCGCGCACGCCCTTTGGTTAGGCAAATGCAGCCACTGCAGCCATCGTCAGCGAGGCAATGTCCTCGCCAGCGAAAGCGAGTATCCGAAGCTGGGCTATATAAGGCAAAACTCTGCACATTGAACAACAAGTGGTGGCGGCGGCGGTGGCGATGAGCGCACACCTCGCAGCTGTATATCTTTCCCTTGCAAAAATTATGAAACATTTACCGGACACTCCAATTAGACCACCGGTCTGTGAGTGTGTATGTGTGTCTGTCAATTAATTTATTCATGGATCGAGTTAAAAGAGAAAGAGAAAGAGTAAGAGACACACTGCAACGAAACCGAAATTAGGCGGTACATTAATCACCATTACTAATGCTGTCGCTAGGAGCACCAGTGGTTTTTTGCCCTTTTCAAAGTATTTATTTTTCCACCAGCGCCACAAAAGACTGCATATTACATTAGATAGCTCAACACACTCACACACACACTGGGCAGATGAATAAATGTTGGCCAAAAAGAAAGTAGGCGAAAATGAAGATAGAGTTGCGAGCAGTGAGGGATCAGTGTGATACGCCATGATCAGTCCACAGCTCAGTAACTGATCCACTGGGGCGAAAAATGCGCGCGAGCTGGCAATTGGCTTACTGGCAGAGCAAAGCTAAGCGCTGGACGCAGTGAAGAAGTGGCCCAAAGTCTGCAAAGCAGATCAGCAATCTGACATGGGTCTTACTGCACGATCACTCGCCTGAAACAGACCTTTGCCCGGGCAAGAGGGGGAAAGGAGTGGACAGACTGAAGGGAGGACAATTAATGTGTCCAGTGGTCAGTGGTCGTGACCACACGCTCAGTGGGACACACACACCAGCAGACCAACAGACCAGTAGGGCAGAGTACCACTGTCACTTTTTCCTACTTCAATTTCGCTGTTGCCTTTTTCTCCCCTTTTGTCCACTGTTCCTTATTCTCCAGATGTGATAGTCATTAAAAGTAGTGCAACGAGTGCAAGGAGCAAGTCGCAACATGAGACGACGAAGACAAACTGCTTGCCTAACGATGAGACATCTGTTCAAACAGTCAGCAAAGCTGCGTCTTGGAGAAGGGAGCACCGAGAAAGAGGAGAGAGACAGGGACTGGCCTAAACTGCGTAAAAGAGGAAAATGAGAGCAACGTGGGACCCTCTTGGTGGAAAGCCGTCCACTGGTGCTGTGTGAATATGACTTTAATTGCACGAAACAAATTGCACTCAATGGACGCAACGCAACGAAAAGCTTCCAGCTGATATATGCATTGAAAATGGGCAGTTTGTTCAGTGATTGAGTAAGGAGTAGAAGAGCCACCAAGTAGACGAGTAGTAAAAGTAGAAATAACCCATAAATGAGTACTATTAACTCTAACTCGAGCAGTCTACTACTTTTAACTCCATCAACTGGACGCGATCAGAGTGAAGCAGTGCGGCAGTGCTGAAGCAGTGCGGCAGCAAGAGGCACAATAATGGCAAGCGGCCCCGAGGTCATTTTTTAAGATTTTTCCAGGCCCGGGCAAGCAAACGTCCACTAGAAAAGACGATTGTCAGACACACAGTGAGAGAAGAAAAACGGCCTGGACGCAGGAGAACAACAGTTGCAGCTGGACAGCAGAAGCAACGGCAGTGGCAGCAGCAGCAGCCGCATAAAGCGAAAAGCCAAGCAAATCAAAGTCTCAAGGCCAGCGAGAACAAGTGCATTGGAAACGGTAGCGTGAGTGTGTGTGTGTGTGTGCGTGTGTGTGTGCGTGTGTGTGTGCGTGGAGCGAGTGGACAAAATGGAACCTGTCCGGCGAATCAGGTTGAGATCGGCCACAGTGATATCGCTCTGATTAGCAACTTAGTGGCCGTGGCAGTAGAGAGCATGAGAGAAAGAAAGAAAGAGACATGGTCAGTGTGCAAGAGCAGTGTCACAGAGCACTGACTTCCAGTGACTCTTGCAGTGCAAATCAAATGGCGAACCAGTGGAAAAGGTTTATTAAAAATGCTAATCGAGCCTGATATCTCGATGTACGTTGCACTTACCGTGCTCCGACGAGAAGTTTGTAATTGGGAACATCGAAGAGCAACTGCTTGTAGTAGAGGATGTCAGGATGTGAAAAGCGGTCGATGTCTGTGTGAGAGAGAGGGAGAAGGAGAGGAGAGGAGACAAAAGCAAGACGGGACAGGTTAGTTAATAGTTTAGGGCAATCGATGCTTCGCAGAGAGCGGCTCAATTAGAGGTAAACAAAGCCCAGCGTAGTGGAGGGCAAACATGACAATGTTCGGCTGAAGAGTGGCAACACTGATTGCCAACACACACTTTGGTGTCGCACACTCAGTGGTGCTCACTTGTGCCTCGTCTGTCTGTGGCAATGTGGACCAGGCCATGGAGTTGATCGCACCTCAGTGAAGTCAATCAATCACGCGCTCGGTTGGACTACATTGGCGAAAGTAGTAGGTAAGAGGGAGAGGGAGAAAGAGTGAAAGAGACTGACAAATTCAATTGGCAATTGGCCACTCGACGCGGTCAGTGGAAAGTGGTAATGGCCACTGTGTGCTCAGAGTCCACTCTCTGTCTTCTTCTGTCTTCGCTCATTCCCCCACCTCCTCCCTCTCTCTCTAAACTTTGCTGTGATTGCGCTGATGACAATGCTCTGAACTGTGTGCGCAACCATTGATCATCTACGGCGACAAATAAGAAGATAGGTGCGAAAGCAGCAATTTAATGTCAAATCTGGCAATGTGACGACGAAGGTAGTCATCGCAACACGCCAAGGTGACCAAGTCGCACGGTGCTACACCGAGCAGACAGACAGACAGATCCTCCGGTGACAGTGTGGGCCTCACCGAGCAACGACCTGTTGAAGTCAGTGAGAGTCACCACCAGTCCGCCCTGTGTCCCTGGTGACTGTTCACATTATTATGTACCATGCGAGGGAAGTGGAAAGTGTCCTCCACCGTGAAGTGCAGTCTGCACGAAGACTGAGATCCAGAAGAGAGTGTAGGTAGACTAAGCTAATTAATGAGACAGTTGCCAGGCAATACAGCCGACTCGAACAGTAAAGAGTGAGTGTACACTGAGCACTCATATCAGTGTCTAGTGCTGCTGTGAGTTTGTATTTGCGTATTTGTATACGTGTGCACTGTATGTTTGCTGCCGGTGGTGCTAGGGAAGCAGAAAAAGACAGAGCAAACAGAGCTGATGGGCGAGGACGAGAAAGATGACAAAGTTCAGGCAGGAGAGAACCGACAACACAACCAGAAAGTTGTGCTCAGCGTAGAATAGAAAACAAGGAAAGAAAGACAGTTCCCTGCAGGCAGCAAATAAGTAAGCCAAAGACAAACAGAGGACGGGCAGACAAGTGACTGCTGCTGTCGCTGCAGATGCTCAATGCACTCCAACGCAGACTGCCTGATGCCTGGTGATATTTGGTGCGGCAATGTGCTGCACAGCCTAGGTTGCCGCAATAAAGCACAAATCTTACATCTGCCTTCAGATTAGCCTGATGCTGCTGCTGCTGGTGATGGACCTGGTGTAGAAAGCGCTCTAACAGAGCGGATTAGCAGCCTTAGTCGGCGACTGGTGATGGCTTGTGGCAGTGGCAAGGAGGCAACACTAGTGCATGGACTCTGTCTAATAAACAGAAGGAGGAAGCAGTAGAGAGAGAGAGAGAGAGAGAGAGAGAGAGAGAGAGAGAGAGAGAGAGAGA
>JAALOO010000608.1_pt1 | contig 30646 bp, 23 predicted proteins | sample 7257641 | NCBI WGS metagenome assembly JAALOO01 (sample SAMN14085613, study PRJNA598686) | mite metagenome | biome: ENVO:01001000; feature: ENVO:01001002; material: ENVO:01001226; isolation source: single female mite from University of Michigan culture on fish food culture... ...
GCAAAAAAAGGCTCGCTGTAGTCCTGGCTTGCCAGACTTACCCCCCTGTTTACTTTAGTCTCTTCCCTTATTCTTTGTTTGTTTTTGCTGACACAAAGCTATCAAAGCAGGCTTTGATCGCTGGAGCAGTTCTCGTTTCACAGTTTTTGCTGCACACTGCTGCTGTTGCTGCTGAACTACTGCGTTTGACAATTGCCCACTTTGGCCACGATTGGAGAATAAGGAGAGAGGATGAGCAGAGGAAAAGCGGAAAAACAGAACGGGCGTAACGAGTGTGTGTGTGTGCATCTGATCCGATTAGAGGCGTCATTAGTCGCACTGGGCTCTGAAAAAACTGAAAAGACTGAAGGAAAGGATAGGGAGAACACTGCTCAGGCTTTGATTTCCATTGATTGTGGCAGCGAGTTGACTTTGTTGCCTTGTTTTGCCTACACACAGTGTTTCTTCCCTCTTCTGATACGGCCTATTATAATCAGGCCCTTTTCTTCTTTTTTCTCTTCTTCTCCTTTTCGATTATTATTATGACATTGCCCTCGCTTGGCTTATTATTAATTTGCGTCCCTGTGTGTGTTTCTAGTGGTGCTTGCCCTCAGCTCCTGCTCCACCACCACAAGGGCTGAAAAAAGTGGCAACAAAAGCGAAATGGGATGGATGTATGGAACTGACGGAGTGATCTCCATCATTGTCGATGAATGGAACAGGGAAGGGAAGGAAAGGGAAGGGTTGGCTCGGGCAGGGTAATGAATTCGTTCGTTGGTTCGTTCGATCGGATTTGGATCGCCCAGACTGCTGCTGCTGCTGCTGCTGCAAGACAAAAAAGGGGGACCTCTTTCAGATTTTGCATTGACATTTTCTTCTCCTTTCAGTGTTTTGCTTTTTCAGCCACCCTTCTTCTCCTTTTGCCCTTCTTTTTCTTGCCACTCGGCTGCACGCACTTCTCTTCTGTTTCTGCTTCTGCTTCTTCTACCTTTCATGTCGTGATTAGGTTTGCAGGCTTGATTCTTTTTTTAATATTTTCTTCTTTGGCTGCTGTTGCTGCTGCTCACCCGGTCCCTTCTGGGCTCTTGGTGTGGTACTACTTTTTCCCCTTCATTTTCCCTTTCCCCATTTTCTCTTCTCATGTCACAGCACGCAAAGTCTGTCTACTGTGTGTGTGCTGTGCTGTTGTATGCTGAGCGGCAAATTGCGCGACAGCGACGCGAGAGTCTCTGCTACTAAACCAGAGACTTCTTTGTGTCTTCTCTCTGTACGAGCCTGTCAACTGCAGAACCCACTGCTCACAAAAACACACACACACACACTTTTTGGTTTCAAAGTTTGGCAGTCGCTTGCTGTTTTTTTTCTTTGCTCGCAATTTTTGTCCTCAATCGTTTTCTGCTCTGTTCTGCTCAGCTCTGTTCACTCATTCACTCGTTCATGTTCCTCCTCCTCTCCCTCTTCCCTTGTGAAAACAAATTCAAAGCTTTACAGTCTTTTTGGAAGTAATAGAATTTTTTTCTGGTTGAGAAAGGGGACAGAAAAAGGTTGGGGTGATTGAATGAAATTGCAGTCGGTGGTGGTGGTGGTGGTGGTATGAATTTACTATTCTTCTCGTTGGTGCTGCTGACATTTTTCATTGAAGCAAACAAGCAGACAGAGAAAACTCTGAGAGCATTTATTTGAAGTCGATGAAAATTTGAGCTGTTTGGTATTTTTGAGATTTTTATTTTGACTGCTGTTGTTGTTGCTGCTGCTGTTGTTGTCACTGAAACGAAAACTATTTTTAGAAGAGTTGACCTTCACACTAAAAAAGGGTGTTGAGCTGAGAAGAAGAAGAAGAAGTGCGCCAGCAAATGGGCGCCAGAGAGATTAAATGTGCTGCTGAAAAGGCTGTTACGCCCAAAGATTTTTGGCTGATGGCTGCAGCTTTTGTCACTCACCCTTTTTTCTTTTTCGGTGAGTTTTTGTTTTAGTTTTTTTGCGGTTAAAAGTGATTGGTAAAGGTGTTGGCGGAATGGGGGGCATAAACGAGGCCACTGCTGCACACCAGTGCACCACCTAAAACAAAAAGCAGAAAGATTCCCAGTGTTTGCTATTTTATCTTTTGATTTGTGCGTTAGCACCCATTAAAATTAGTTGAATGTAACCCCCCCCCCCAAAAAACGCACTCATTTAATCACTCTATACGTATTTCGTTTAGTAAAGTTCCAAATCACGATGAAGATGGTGGACTGCTTGAACTGGTGGTTGTTGTGGTGGTGGTGGTGGTAGTAGTGTTTGCCAGATCTTCTGCTGACGGTGGTGGAACTGACTCGGTACTGGCAGTGGAGAGGGAGATGTTGCGAAGAGAAAAGTTGCTCTTTGGCCGCTGCAGCAATGGGCTGTCAATAGTTGTGGGAATAGTTGTGGTAGTTGTTGTTGTTGTTGTTGTTGCCTTATGCTTTTCCCTTCTTCTCAGCACTCCTCCCCGTCCCAGGCCCTCAAAGTCGAGGCTGCTCAGGTTGACCGTCTGGTAGTAGCCGTGCAGGCTGAGCACCATCACCAGGGCGGCTGCTAGGAGGAGGTAAATGGAGGCGGCGGAAACTACTGACAACAGCCACAGTTTCTCTTGGCGGAATGAGGGAATGTCCTTTTGCTCTGGCTGCTTCACCAGAAACCCCGACCAAACTCCCGTCAGCACCAGAAGTCGGTAAATGGTGAAGGCGTCTAAAGAAATAAAAAGAAAGTCAGAAGTTTATAAACTTTTAAACTTTAACTTTCATACCAATTCCACAGCTAATGACAAAGAACAGCACCGAGATGCAGTAATTGAAGAGGCTGTAGGCGCCGACGTTCAGAACACTGTTGAGCAGCCTCTTCACCAGAAAGTGGTACACAATGATGGCCAGCAACATCGACGCCCAGGCGCCCAGGGCGAGGAGGACGCTAAGTGCCAGCGCCCTGGAAGTCAGCACCTCAAAGCGAAGTTCATCGTAGGGCGATGCTGACTCTGCACTCGACTTTTCGTAGATAAACGAGGTCGTCTGGTAGAAGAGGAAGCTGGTGCCGAGAACGGCGGTGATGGCCGTCTCCTCGGCGTTTAGCCCTCGCCGAGGGCCAATGTGGTGAGCGTCAAAGAGGCGAAAAGTAGGAGGACTGCTGGGACTGAGACTGGGCGCCTGCTGAAGGGGAAAGACCTGGGGCGGCAGCTGAAGACCGTCCGGCTGACAGCGAATCTCCTGGTGAATGCGGGCGCCAAAGACCGCCTGGTCGGCTAGCCGCACCAGAAAGAGGCTGTTGATGAAGATGGTGCAGAGGTGCTCGTTGTGGTTCAGAAGCACCAGATCGACGTGCCCCAGCGGCGTCCGCCTCTTTAGGAGTACTGGAAAATAGGAGGTTGAAAGTTTGTTTGTTATGCTTGTAAACACAAAAACAAACTCTCGTCTCTCTCTTACCAAAGAGGAGAAAGGGCTTCTGACTGAAGCGAGGATGGGCGGTGTTGTGGTAGCTGCGGTGATTGGCCGTCAGCAGATCCGGTCCTAGCGTCGCCCTGCCCACCGGCTCCGGCTGGGCGCTGTCCAAAAATGAGATGCTGATGATGGCTCGGGGAATGTAGAAGCCGCGGCCGCGGTCGCCGTAAGAGAGGCGGAGGAGGTAGGCGTGGCGGGCCGTAAGCCTGCTGCAGGGACTTCTTCCTTCAAAGTCAAACACCTCCGGCAGGGACTCAAAGTGAAACTTGCCCTCCTCGGGGTCATCTTGGGCCTCTTTGGCTCGCCTTTTTAGGGCCCAGATCAAGGCAATGGCCACCAGCTTTCCGGCGATGATCAGGGCGATGGCGATCAGGCAGCAGCACATTACCAGTGGCGTTTGATTGCGGGGAAAAACGTTAGACTGAAGCTTGTTTGTTTACACTTTTGTGCACTTTATGAAAATGCACTTTTTCGAATTGTGTTGGCATCGAATGTCTCAACAATGAAGTACTTCAGCAAATGCTTTCTATGTAGTACTCTAACTAAGATTTGCAAGTTTTTTGTAGCAAAAAAAAGTTTAAAATAAGTTGGATTTTCATTTTACCCTAAATGACATTGATCTGATTTTGATTTGCTCAACTGATATGTTGTTTTTTCTCAAAAACTTTATTTTTGAGCCCGTTGATTTCTTTCTGATCAGATCACTTTTGCCCGGTCCTGTCTGCCAATCATCAGCTTGAAAACAGTGGTGAATGCCACTTTTCGTTTCTACTAAGTGGTCTTGAGAGGGCCTTTTGAGTCCATTAGAGGGTCTAAACTTGTTTTTGTTCCAAGTACTTTAGAGAGCCCTAACTTGAAGTCCAGTTGAAGTGATCGTAGTGTTTGTGAGAATGTGCTCGCTTGTTTATTGAAAATGGAGAGTTGAGAGTGAAACCGTTATTCCATTTGCCGGCCCCATTTTAACGATACTTTTGATTTTCATGTGAATTTAAGGAAAAACGGATTTGTTGTAAACTATAATTTAATTGTAAATAAAAAACAATTTTTAGTTTTTTTTAGTTTTGTAAAAGTGCTGTCTGCGACTTTAGAGAAAATGATGTTTCTAAAGATGGCAGTTTTGTCTCTATTATGACGCTATGTTTTGCTTCCAAACATTCTCTGGAACTTCAGATTTTAATTTATTTTTAAAAAGTGCTCTGGAACATCATTCTGCTGTTTCAGTTTTTGCTGCAATCAAAGTCATCAATCAAGGCACCTTTTTGTGTGTGACGGTGCAGAGAAGAAGTACTGGGAATTGGACTGTATGCCACAATGGCGTCCTTTCTCTCTCTCTCCTTTGTTCTCAGCTTTTTTCACCATTTTTTAACCAAGCAAAATTTGTTTTTCAGACACTTTTTTCTGGTTGCACCAAAAAAACCAAAGAGTCCCACTGATTTACACAACGGCTGTATAGCAAACTTTTGAGCTAAAGAAGAGACGAGACTGTCTAGACAAATTACTGCTGTTGCTGCTGCTGTTTCTACTTCTACTTGGCCCATTCTCAATTTTAAAATTTTTTTAATTTTTGAAGGTGCCAGCAGTAAATTTTTTTTCCTTTGGTTGTATTCTTTTTTGCTTTATTATGTTTTTTCTCCTCTTTTTCCTCCTCCCTCTCTCATTGTCGCCTTATTACGATGATTATCATTAGGTTGATTATATTTTCATAACGAGAAGCAGAAGAGGCACATGAAAGGAAAAAGGAGGAGGACTTGAGACCCGAGGCTCGTTAGGCTGCTTGCCGAGTAACGATGATGAGGATCATTCTCGACGACGATTGAGTGGTAATTGAATTTGCCAGCGAGAAGAGAGTAGCACCCAGAATAAAGAAGAAAAAGAAGAATGGTTCCATTTATAATAATAATAAATTTTTGTCTTTTTTATTCTGTGTGTTCCTCGCCTTTTAAATTGTGTAAATTCAATTTTGTAAAATTGAATTTGAACAAAAACTGTTGAGTGTGGCAGTGGCGGAGGTGGTGACATTCGCTTTGGGCCAATAATTGCTAATTAGTCACTGAGATGGCAGAGAATAATGATGATGATGATGATGATGAATGGAAATGGAGCAGTTATATCTTGTGTGGTCGTTTTTTTATAGTGATTGTATAATTTTTATTAATTGTAAAAATTGTACAATTTATGTATTTTTTTGTAATTAGCTACTGGTCATTGCAGTTTACTAGTCCTTCAATAGGTCAAAAAGTGTTTCCTCTATTTAATTAGACGATCAATTAAACTACAAAAAAAGTTGTTTTTAGTTTAATTCTTTTTTCTTATTCCCTCTATGAATGTGTGTGTTTGTTTTTGCAAGCTTAAGCAAACAAAATTAAGAGAGAAAAGGAAAAAATAAAAAGAAAAACGAAAGCAAAAAAGGAAATTGACAAGATTGTGGTAGAGAAAGTATTTGGTAATTGGGCGATTATCACATTTACTGTGAATAATAAAAAAGGTTTTATTTTATTCAGAAATAGTGAAACACAAAGTGATGGAAAAGCAATTAGTAGAGTGCTAATTAGAAAAAACAAAAAATTTTAGCGGTGAAAAGTTTAATAAATTAACAGCTCGTTTTCTGCTGCTGTTGCTGCTGTCGATTTCAATGTACACTTCTCTCTTTTACAGTTTCCAACTGTTTCATTTCACTGTTTAGATTTCACTCTTTCTCTATGCCTAATTTTATCCCTTCCTTTTCCTTTCTTTCCCTTTACGCTCGATTACCTCTTTAATGCGCTAATTTGTATATTAGCTCCTTCTTCTTTTTCTTCCAGTACTCATCCCTTCTTTTCTGCTTTCGTCTGTTAGTGACTTGATAAATGTCCGTTTTTTCTTTCTTTGCTTTTTGCATCTTCAACACTCTTTCCTTTTATAAAAAAGAAGAAGAAACACACACACACACACTTGAACATACTTATTATTTTGCCCTTTTTGTAAATGTGTATTTGTGAGGGGGGGGGGGAAGTTGCGTCTCCTTTTGTCATCTCCTTTGAAATTCGGCAACTGACGGCGCTGAAGCCACTTTGTTTCTCTCGTGTCTCTCTCTCTCTCTCTCTCGTCTGCTGCTGCTGCTGCTGTTGATGCTAAGTGGATTAAATTTAATTACGCTTTAATTAGATTATAATATGACACTGCACTGGGGAGGCAACAAAAAGGGTTGTCTGGTAGAGAGGAAGAGGAAAAAGGGGATTTGAATGAGAAGGGCAGGAAGAGGCAGCCAGAAACCTTTTGTCTCCTTTTGAATAAGACAATTTGGCTTTCTTTTAGCAGAAACTGAATTTTGGTAATTTGTTTTATCACCACTGACAAAAAGACACTTGACTGAAGCCTTTTTCTTTTCTTTTCCTACCTACTCATACACTTTACTTTTTTTTAAATTGTTGAAATTATTGTCAGTTTTACAAATCAAACATTTTTTAGTCTGAATTAGAGGGTTATTTATGCACTTGTTTTCTGACGTTATTCCTGGCTTTTTTAAAGATGCTGCTGATTAGAACTTTTTTAATTACCAGCTCAGCAAATTTAAAGGGAAAAAAAGTTGAAAGAGTTATTGTTGTTAATGCTGCTGTTTAGTGCAACAGCATTTCACATTTGCTTATGTGCAATTAGAGTACGAAATGCCGTCGCCAGCGGCAATCAATGCACCTACTGTGATATTGAAACGAGTTGTTGAAGATGGAGAGGGATTGTTGTTAATCCTGATTGCCTACCTTTTTGCCTGCTCTCTCTCTCTCTTTCTTCCTCAACTATTTACTCAACTATTAAACGCAATGCACTTGAATTTCAACGTTTTCTTTTCATTACATCGCTGAGAAGGCCGGTGAAATCTCTTTTTTCTGACAGTTGGTGTGTGCCTCTTTAGAAAACATCACATGGGTGTCTCTTTCTCTACGGAAAAATGTGTTTTTTCCCTTTTTTCTTAAATTAAGGTTCTCGTTTGCTTGCCACCAGGTCGGTCCAGGCCTACTACCCTGCTTGATCATTAGCCACTATTGTTCGTTTGATTGATGACTGCCGCTGCGGATGATGATGATGTTCAACAGTCTAACTGTCTAACTGAAATGATGCTGTCCTTCTCTAATTGAAAATACTTTTCATCAATTCATCAAACGAAAATTGTGTTTGCTTTGTAAAGTTGTCAGTTTTGTAAGTTTTAATATTTGCCTTTTTCATCAGTTTTTAATCTCCTGTGATTTTTTAAGTTTCGTTCACATTTATGCTAAAAGCACTTTAAAATGCAAAATGCTGCAGAATTTGAAGACATCAAGATCAGCGAGTCAATCAACGGATCAGCAGAAAGTGTTGATCAAGTTGATATTGAGGATACGGTGGAGGTGGTGGACTTGGAGTACCGGTACCCAAGGAACGCCTTCCTCCTCAGCGATCTGCTGAGCAGGCGCCAGAATCCGGCGCCCGTCCTCGATAAGATTTCGCTGAGGGCACCTCGCGGGCAAATTTACGCACTGCTCGGCTCCAGCGGTTGTGGTGAGTGAAGTTACTTTTTCCGATCTATTTCTATCTATCTTTTTACATTTTTTTCTTAGGAAAAACCACTTTTCTCAAATGCGTCCTCGGCCGCATCAAGCCAAATGCCGGTCAAATTCGCCTCTTTGGCCAAACTCCTGGCAGTCAACAATGTCCAGTTCCGGGCCCGGGTGTCGGCTACATGCCCCAGGAGCTGGCCCTCTACCCTGACTTCACCATCACCGAGACGCTGCACTACTTTGGCCAGCTTTATCACATGGCGGCGGAAGAGCTCCAAACTCGCTCCGCCCACATTGTCGCCCTTCTCAATTTGCCAACTACCAAGGATCAGCTGGTGAGGCAGCTTTCTGGTAGGCAGGGTTTAGGGGGAATTTGGGGGATTTTTTTCCCAATTATTTTTCTCTCGTTTTTTAGGCGGCCAACAACGACGCGTCTCCCTCGCCTGCGCCCTCCTCCACAGTCCGCCGCTGCTGGTGCTGGACGAGCCAACGGTGGGCGTGGACCCGATTCTCCGGGCGGCTATTTGGACCCACCTAGAGGAGCTCTGTTGTCAATCACAGACAACAGTTATTATCACGACGCACTACATCGAGGAGGCCCGGGCGGCCGGCACGATTGGCCTGATGAGAAGTGGTCGCCTGCTGGCACAGGAACCGCCGGAAGTGCTGCTTGCCGAACACCGCCTGACCCGACTGGAGGACGTCTTTCTCCGGCTGTGCCTTCAACAGGACAGTAAACAGGAAGAAAAGGACAGCTTTGCTGAAGAAGATGGCAGAAGAAAAAGAAGTTCTCAGAAAGAGACGAATGTTAATGAGAGAGAACAGAAAAATGAGGCACCAAAGGATAAAAACAACAATAACATCAGTAGCCAGCAAAAGGACTTCAGAAAAGAGAACTCCAGCAAAATTTTACCTCTCAACTCGTCGGCACTTTCCTTTGACCTGCACCGCTTCACCGCCCTGCTCGCCAAAAACTTTATCCGCCGGCGTCGATCTCTCTCTGTGACCACTTTTTACGTCCTTTTCTTTGCCCTCCAATTTGCCCTCTTCATGCTGACCGCGGGGCGAACGCCCACCCACCTGCCGGTGGCCGTCGTCAACGAGGAGGAGGAGTCGCCCGCCAATCTCTCCGCCCACTTTTTCGCCCACCTGCCGGCGGACGCCTTTAATCTGCTCAACTTTAGCGGCAATTTGCAGGGGGCGGAGCAGATGGTCGTCAGGGGGCGGGCCTGGGCGGTGCTGCACTTTGGCGAGGAGTTCTCCGCGGCGATGGATGATCGGCGAGTTGAGGTACATTGGAAAAAAACTGGCACACTTAAAGTTTTAAGCATTTTTAACCTCTTTTTTTCAAGCATTTCGCCGCCGAGAACGAGACCATCGAGGCGTCCAACCTCCACCTCTACCTGGACATGTCCAACCTCTTCGTCAACCTGGCGCTCTTCCAAAACATCATCCCCGCCCTTCGCCAGATGGTGGCTGACTTTTTGCGGGCTTCAGGCGATAACCCAGCCCTCCTCTCCACGCCCCTCGATATCACCGAGGTGATCTACGGGCGGCTGGACTTTGGCTCCTTTGTGCGAGACGCCTTCACGCCCGGTTTCATACTCTTCCCCGCCTACTTCACTACGGCGGCCGTCACGGCGTTGGCACTGCTCAACGAACGCGAGGACGGCCTCCTGGAGCGCTCCCTGGTGGCAGGAGTTCGGCCGCTGGAGGTCTTCTTCTCGCAGGTGATCACCCAGGCGGCGGTGCTGGTGGCCCAGCAGGCGGTCCTCTTCACTACCGTTTTTCTGCTGTTTGGGGTAGTTAGCCAGGGGCCGATTGGTCTGATCTTTCTGCTGTGTTATCTGCAGGGTAGGTGGTGGTGGCTGAAGTCATTTTTGATAAGTTGATAAGCTGATAAGATGATTTTTGGGCCTTTTCTGCAGGCGTGGCCGGCATCATGTTCGGCCTGGTGGCCGCCACCCTCGGCAAGGAGGTAATTCCCGTGTCGATTGTCACTCTGGGCAGCTTTCTCCCCTGCATCATTCTAAGTGGCTTCTTCTGGCCGGTCTCTGCCGTCGTCTGGTGGCTTCGGCCGGTGTCGCTGGCCATGCCGCAAACGATGGCCATGGAGGCGATGAAGGCGATTCTGACTCGAGGTTGGTCAGCTGATGCCTGGGAGGTGCAGCTTGGATTCGTTTCTACTATTGCCTGGGTGGTTGGGTATTTTCTCCTTGGGCTGTACCTTTTTGTGAGGTGTTTTTCCTGAAGGTGAGCGATTTTTTATTGTTTGATTTGAACTATGGTCAGCTTTTTAGTAGTTTAAAAAAATTGAAATTACATTTTGTTTTTACTTTTTTTATTTTTTTTTGTTAGCTATCCTTTCCGTTTTGCGCCTCTTTTTGGTGCACTGAATTACTTTTTGTACAGCTTTTTGTTTTGTTCTTGTTTCATTTTGTTCGTCCCCTCATTCTTCATAACTTTTGGCTTTGAATGGCCGCTGACAGCTGCTGACTGACTTTTTTCCTCCTCCCCTTCTTTTTCCTCGCTTTCATTTTGCCTTGTGCATTGACAATCAATGCAAATCAAATTGCCACCGCCGATCGCGGTGACATCGCCTAGAATTCTCGCAAGCATCTGGTCAGTTGTGTGCCTGGTGTCCGCTTTCTCCATTTGCAGTTTTCTCCTTGTCGTTTCATCGCATATCGAACACACAAAGATGACAGGCAAACTGTCAGGAACATCAGCCCCCGTCCACTTTTTGACCATCATCGATCCGCTGACTTCTCTTTCTTTTTCCCTTTCTTCTTCCCCTTGCTCATTTCGATATATTCACCGTCACCAGTTACTGCTTCAATTCAAGCTGATCTTTTGATGATTATGCTGCTGCCGCTGCTGCTCTGTAAATTTATTTCTCGGAAAAATCTAAGCAAAGTAGTGTGAGGGCGGCAAACAGAACAGTCACCCTTCACTTTTTGTTTTTTCTCTCTAACTCAAATGCAACTGTCCACTGCACTTTTTTGTTTTTTATATTATTTTTTTTTGTACTGGCGACATTTGTGCGCGTTCCTTCATCTTTTCATTCTTTTCCCATCTCTATCTTCTTTTGTTTATTTATTTGTCATCTTTTTTCTTTCTCTTGTTCTCCTTTGATTTTTTGCCCTTTTTGTGTTGTTCACTGTTCTCAAATTTTGATTTGTTTTATCCCACTTGAAACAAGAAGAAGATGATGATAAAGAACACTGTCAAGGCCGATTTTTTATTAGTCGGCTTTTTGTTGTAGTAGAACTGACTGAACACGCCGCCAGCCAGCTGACTACTCAACTTTTTTTGTTTTTACAAAAAAGACTCAAAAAATATTTTGACAAGTCTATGGTAGAAAAAATTGTAGTAGAAAAAATTAATTTGATTTTAATCTAGCAACCAGTGCTAAAAATGAAAAAAAGGCACATTTGTTATTACTTTTATTACAACAAAAAGATTTCTTTTGTTTGTAAAAATAATATGTTTTAATTCTTTGACTCTCTTGATCATCATCAACGTCTCAGCGTCTCTCCATTAAACTAGGGTCAAAGAATCAATTTAACAAGTAAAAAAGTTGCAGTAAAACACACTACTTCCATTACCGGCTTCATCATATTTTTCCATTCTTCTGCTTTTTTCCTTTTATGTTGTCCAATTCTGGTCCGGTTTCTTCTCAGCAATCGCAGCAAAGTTTCCTTTCATATTTTTTTGTTCTGTTTGTTCTGCTACTCTGTTGTTTTCTCTCTTTCTCTGTTACTCCATTGTTCTATTTCTTCTTTTTCCGCTTTTCTCCTTTTTTCTGTTCTGTTCAGTTCAGCAGCAGCAGCAGCAATTGGCTTAAATGAAACCATTTAAGTTTCAATCGACGTCCTCGTCGCAGCAGCAGCAGCAACAGCAGCAGCAAATCAAAACTGCAGTGTGGACTGCCAGGCGAGGTTCATTAGGTTAAAGTGCGCCCGGTGCCGGCGATGTTCGGTGTTGGTTCGTCCGGGCACCCTTCTACAAAACGGCAAATGGTAAATGGTAAATGGCACAGTTTCTTTGTGTGTGTGTGTGTGCTTTAGAGGCAGCCATTGAACAGCATCAGAACCAACAACCGACTAGTTGTTCTCCAGAAGAAGGTCGATATTTTCCAAGAGTTATTTATTATGACGCTCAGTCGGTTAGGTTGCTGCTGCTGCTGCTGCTGCTGATGAGAAACAGGAAAGAGTGCAAAATGGCCAACAGTTTACTGCTACTGCTTCTGCTACTGATTCGATCCACTGTGTCTGGGCTCTAGAAAAAATCAAGTAAATGATGATGGGGACGAAAGAAAGGATGGAAGTAGTAAAACACTGAACAGAGTTACGCAGGGTGACGGATATTGGCGGAAGGAAAAGGCGATGTCTGTGTTTTAGTATTATTTACTGTTTGGTTACTTGAAGAGAAGATGACCAATTTGATCAGAGCTTTCTTTTCGCTAAAATATTGACAGATTTTTTGTGTTGATTTTTAAATTAACTAAATTTTGAAAAACTGCTGCTGCACAGTGGAATGTCGGGCTGTGATGGACATTGCTGCTGTTGTTGACATGTGTTTTAATTAATTCACTCTCCTTCTGTAAAACTTGATGATGTAAATGAGTAAACAGATTGCGTTGTCACCCACTGCTGCCTGCTACTTGTTTTCATTTAAAAATTTTGTTTAACTAATAGAATAATTTTATTCTTTGCTTCTTTGGGCCCCTTGCACATTTTTTTCTTTTACTCATTTTAAATTAATAAACGTTCTTCACTTTTTACCGGGTACTTTTTATTCGTTTGTCTCTTTTTTCCCTCTTTCATTCTTGAAAAACATACTTTCTTATTCCCTCTAATTGTTGGGGTTCTAGTGTCTCCCCATTACCAGGCAAGCAGTGTGCTGCTTTCACTAGTTCAGTTTAGTTTGCTGATCTCAGCTGAGCACCCCACCAAAGCGAAGCTGCAAGTGCAAATTTTACTATCGCCACCGCCGACGTTGTTCACTTCAGCAGTGAGACTGCTGCTGCTGCTCTTGAAGAGCACAGAAGAAGAAGAAGAAAAAACATTTCCTGCCGTCGGCTGGCAAAAGGAAAAAGAGGGGAAGGAGAGCGTTCTCTGGTCCCATTAGAAGACTAATTTTCAGTGAGGAGACAGAAGAGGAGACCCAAAAGTGAAGCTGGAGCTGGAGCAGCTCTTGTTAGCCTGCTGCAGCCGCTGCCTCAATTATCTCATCTCAGCTGGCCAGTTGTGCCACACACACACATACACTTCATCGGCACCGGCACTGGTTGCCGCCGACACCCAAAAAGAGAAAAGAGAAACCAGGCTGCCTCTGATGACCAGAATATAGCAGCAACAGCAGTGGTGGTGGTGGTGGTGGTGGTAGCGGCAGTACTGATAAAGTATTCCGGTTTGTGCAAGAGAGAGAGAGAGAGAGAGAGAGAGAGAGAGAATTCTGTCGTAGAAAAATTCTACTACCACCACCACCACCACCCCCAGAACATTCTCTGCAGTTAGAGCACAGGCTGTAGCACTGCAGCAAAGCAGTTCCTGGAACAGAATCAACCAAACCAAGCTGAACTGAGAGCACTGGAGCACTGGAGCACGCTGCCACACACACACACACTACACTCTCTCATTTGGGTGCTGAGCTGCAGAGGAAGAAGAAGTGCTGAAGAAAGCTCAGCTGGTGCAACTTTTGCTGATTCGCTTGCATTCATGCATTCATTCAGTCAGTCAGTCACTGCCCGGCAATCGGCCAGTTAGCCAACGAATGTTCTCTTTCTCTCTTTCCTATTCTGCCTCGTTTTGAACGCAGTCACTTCTGCACTTTTTGTGTTCGCATTTCATCTGAATTTATTCTCTTTCCTCATTTTGCTTGTGTGCCCAGCCAGCAAAAAGAGAGAGGGAAACAACGAAAAACACAACACAAACACAAACAGACCACAGTGCTCTGCAACAAATCGCCACTCTAACGCTGGAATATTTGCGCCAAAATTTTTTTCTGCCGGCGGTTTCTACTTTCTCTGAGACTTTGAAGAAACTGCACTGGACTTTGACTTTTCCTGGAAGCAAAGAGGAAATGTGAGCTTTGTGCTGCTCAAACTGTGCGCAGCCATCAAATAGCAATTGGCACTGACTTTGTTTTTTATTTTTGTTTTTGTTTTTTGTCAGTTACTTTTTCTACTCTGCTCTTCTTCTCTTTAAACTGTCACTCAATTTGTGAATGATTGTTTTATCAATGCCGCCGCTTTTTTCTGACGCAAGTTCACCATGTGTGTGTGTGTGTGTGACCAGAATGTGTGAACAGTGGGCACAACAAATACAACACAATGACAACAACTGTCTGTCTGAGTTGTTGTTTGAGCTGACTGTGACTGACTGAATTTGACTATTTTTTGCCATTCACTATTTGACCTGTCAGTGCCGCTCACACCCTTTTTTCTGCGCCCTCAGTTTGACACCTGACATTTCTTTTTCTTCTTTGAGCACATACACACTGTCAGCAGACTTTTATAACACTGAAAACGCACTTTAATTCAGCGCACACACTTCTACTTCTTCTCTGCTCAATCACTTTTCTCCTTGCCTTCATTTCATCTCCTCTATCACTTCACCATCATCAACACACCATCACCATCAATCGATAATCTCTGCTCCTTCACTTCATCAGACTTCACCTAACACCGAGCCTCAATTATTCATTTAAATTTTATTCATCTGATCATTGTTCAAACTTTTTTCCCTCCTTCCCTTCCCGCCTCCTCTTCCTCTTCCATTTTACAGGCGTTGGTTTTTCCTAATTGAAACCTCTTCTCTTTTTTTGCTCAGAAGCAGCCACACACTCTTTACTGTAAAGTCAATCAAAATTTAATTAAACTTTACCATCGCCGAAGCACCCATACACAACATCCTGCCTCTGCTTAGCATCAGTTACTTTCCCGTTACTTTCTCCGGTTTTCTTTTTTTTGGCAACTACAATCGTGTTCACTTTGATTTTCATTGTGTGTGTTTTTTGTGCTATTTTTTTCGGCGCTAGCGCTACTACAACTTTTCTCAACACTCTGCCCTTCAACTTTTAGCTTCACGGCAACGATTTTTTTCAATTAAATATTTGGTAAGTTGCAAACATTTTTGCTTTGTAGTAGTCAACATAAGGACAAGTATTTAGCAAGAAAAAAATTTGCTTTTAAACTACTTTTTAACTTTGCTGTATATTAAAATTTTTAAAACACATTTTTGCAATACGCTGAATTAAAATCTACTGCTTTCTTTTTGTAAACGTTACTTTTATATTTGGTTTTAGAATGTGTATTTTTGTTTATTTTCAACATTGTTTACAGTCGGTTGGCAAAGTAAAATTAATTTTTTCTATTTATTTTTTGTTGCCAGATTTTGTTGCAATAGCATTTATTTTTAACTTTAGTTCTGATTTTAAAACACAGTTTTTTACAAGTAAATTCTTGTTTTCACTTCAAAAGGTCATAGTTAAATGAAGTTAAGTGAAGAAATTGTTCTTTTGAACTAAAAACAAAAATGTCTTGTTCTTAGTACTTTGTTGGCACTTTGTTGCCATTAACACCACTAAACAGTCTGCACATAAAAATGAACAAAGAAAAAAGAAACACTGCAATGTCTTCTATTTATCGCAAATGTGCATGTGTCTCTATTTCCTCGTTTATACGGTTTTTTGTTGTTTTTTCTGTAATTTTTGCAATTTGTTCTCCCATTCTCAAAGCGTTTTTTCCGTTGCTGCAGCTGTACTTTCAAATTGACTTTTTTGCCATTGCTTTCTCGTACTGTTTTTTGTCCTGTTTCTCTAAACTCTAACTGTAAACTAGCTGAAATTTTTTTCACTGCATGCCAGTTGTTGTTTTTGGCAGTACAACTTTGTTTTTGGCCCCAACTTCATCCGATCACCGATAAATTGCAGGCAAAAAAATTTTCCGTGTGTGTGTTGTTGTTGATTTTTTAGACTATTGAGACCTAAAAGTAAAAAGTGAGAAAAAGATGCTCGTAACGCGAATGATGCATTAGTGCAAATTGCCCGCCAACTGACAACGGTGGAGCAGTCCTTGTCCTTGTCCTCGTCCTCTTGTACCACTCACTCTCTTGGCAGATTGACTTCTCAATTGGCCAGTGGTGGCAGTGGCAGATGATGAGCGAGAGGACACTACACCACACTCTTTGCTTTTTCAAGTGTCTGTGTGCCAGCACAGCATCATGTTCAGCTGCTGCTGCAGCCAAACTCGAAGCATCTGCCATGCAGGCAAATTGATTTGACGGATAAATTGGATGAGATTCTGCTGCACCCATTCAGTGAGAAACAGACGTTGTTTTTGCTCTTTCTTTCTTTCTTTCTTTCTCTTTGCTTGCCGCTTCGTCCTTGTGTTCAAGTGGAAAAGGAGAGAACAGGAATTCACCCGTAAGTGAGAAGCGGTGATGCTGCTGCTAGTGCTGCTGCTGCTAGTGATCGAGTTAACAATTTTGCACACACTAGAAGACACCAAAGCAAACTAGACTAGACGACTGGACTGTGTGCCAAAAAGAAAAAAAGAAAGTAAAGAGGGTATTTGCACGTTGAAGTGCCGCCGTCGTGTAATGCGATTTGACTGATTTATTAGCACAGAGGAGCGGTAAGGTGCTAGTGCTGCTGATGCTTCCTGAGCTCCTCTTCACTGCTGCTCAAGTGCTTAATTTTTATTGCCCACTTGACTCGCTTTGTTTTGTTTTGTTTTGTTTTGTTGTGTTTGTGTTTGCACCTTCCCGGGCTTTTCAATGTGCTTTGTTTAATCAGATCACAATGTGTTTAGGTAGGTAGGTAGTAAACGCTGCTACTCTGCAGTTTAGCGATAGTTTTTTGCCCTTTCAAAAGTTGTTTGATTTTTAAAAAGAAAAAGAAAAGGTGGGGAAAGAGGTTAAATTAAATCAAATTGCACTACCTACGCAGACATGTTTGACAGTGGTGAAATGAATGAAGTTCCCCCAATTGGCCTTTGAGTTTTCTTTTCTTTCTTTCAACCATTCTTTACCATAACTTTTCTTTTGATTTCAATGTCAATAAATAGGGAGAAAAGGGAAGTCACACAGACAGTAGAAGAGCTGCTGTCGTGTCAATGGCGATCATAAAAGTGAGGAAACAAAGTTTCAATAGAGAGAAAGACTACTGCCACTGTGTGTGTGTGTCTATGTAAATGATCGACCAATTGGTCGACCCTCTCCTTCACAGTTTTCATTCAGTTCTCTGCTCAGCCATGCATTGCCATTGATGATGCACACTTCTTCTTCTTGAGATGCTCACTTTGACTGCTATCACTACTCTTTTATTCTTTTATTCTTCAACTTATTTTCTCCTGCCTTTTGATTTGATTGAAAGAGAAACAGAGAGAGAAAGAGAGCAACAAAATTTACAGCTCATGATCAGCGGGGGCAATTGCTGCCGACGAATTTGCACTAGTGCAAAACAAGCGAGCAATCGGCACAGTCAAGGCTGTCCACTTCAATTTGCTTTTCTGCACTGCCACTGCCAGTTGCATCAGTTTGCAACTCGAATTGAGTTGAGCCCCTGAACTACTACTCATCAACTCGAGTAGAAGTCGTCGTTGTCGTCTTTTTCGTTTTCTTCTTTGACGTCCTTCTCGCAAACAGCTGTTGATGAGTGATGCGGCGGCGGCGGCGGCGGCTGTGCTGGTCGACGTGCTAATGATGCAGACTGCTCGAAGACGATGGTCGTGCTCTTTCTCTTTTCCCTTAGTTCACTCAGACTGGCTGGCCCACTTTGAGAGGCAAATTGAATTTCAGCCGTATTCAATTGAATTGCATTGCTGGAGAAAAAAGAGAGAGAGAGAGTGAGGGATTCACTCGTTTCCTTCTTTTTCTTTCTTTTTCTCTTTCAAAGTTGAGCCTGTCAGCAGCAGCAGCAGCAGCATTCACTGTGCCGCCACTTTGACTTTTGACTTAAAGTTCGCCGACGTCGTGCTCAGTTGTCGATGTTGCAGCTTTCTTTCTTGCCACTCACTAGCGGACAGTTACAAATTGAATTGAAAATTTGCTCTCTCTCTCTCTCTCTCACTCAGTGGCCAGCCTGAATTCAAACTTACTACGCTGGCCCTTGCCACCATCAGCACGACGACGACGGAACTAGACTGGCTGAGAAATGGACTTTCGATGCGAAACTAAGCACAGGCAAGTCTATTGAACTGCAGCTTCGTTCAGCAATTTGACAATTTGCTGAAAGAGGAGAAAGCTGTGTGTGTGTGAGACTGCTGCATTTGGAATAGCAATAGATGGCTGCAGATAAGAGAGGAAAGGAAAAGAGGCTATTTTGCTGTGTGCACTGAGGAAGAAGACCACTGATCAAGTTTTGCCAAAACTTTTGCATTTGAATATGCTTAGAAATGAGTAGTGCTGATGGCGATGGAATCGCAAAAGAAAATGAGCCAACTCTGGCAATTTTTTTTTAACTAGGAATGCTACTTTTTTACCTTTGCCTACTAATTAGCTGCTTCTAATTTTTCCCCCGCTCACCAGAACTGCCAGAAACAATGTGCAACTTTTTTTCCTTTATTCTTTTTTTCTTTTGTTTCCTTTCAACTCACTCTGAACTTTGATTTGCAATTATGTATTCCGTTTTGACTTCTGCTAAGGGAAAGGAGAGAGAGAGAGAGAGAGAGGAAAGGGAAAAACTGCAATGAACAGCAATAATTCTAGTGTGGTAGATGAGGAAGAGAAGAGAAACAGAACAGCTTCATTCTGCTGATGCCCACTACTGCTGCTGCCTCTACCGTTTCTCCTTATTATTGATTTAACCCTGAACCATTAGCCGCTCTATGGCTTTCTCTCCTTTTCTCCTTCTTCTTTTCCTTTTTCTACTGAATGCAATTGAACGGTCAGCAGTCTCTCTCATTCTTCTTTCTGCTAGAAGCTGCGGAAAACTTTTAGTAGAAGTAGCAGTAGCACTTGGCTGGAAGCGCCTCTCTGTGCCCTCTTTTCTTGGCGGTTTTTCTACACACAGAGAACGAGAAAGAGAGAGTTCTCAGTCAGTGATGGTAGTGGTGGTGGTGTGTGTTTGGAATTAAATCGCAGCCAATAATATAATGGCCTTTATTGTGTCTACTCTGCCAATCTCACTGTGCTGTGAGATCATTCAATAATGACCACCACCACTACCGATTCGGTGATGCCAATTTGGTATGCTTCACTGCCTGACCGATCGTCTGCTGCTGCTACTCACACTCACTCACACACACAGTCTGCTCTCTTCTTCTAATTCGCTAATTCTTATTTACTGGTCACTCGGTGCTGGCAAAAGTGAGGATACTGAAGAGCAAGAGGCAGTGGCAGTTGCAGTTGCAGTTCCTATCGATGGGTGGTCGATCGACGGGAGAGCGAGACGAGAAAGAGGTTGCTGCCCAGTTCATACGAGCAATCGTAGGGTAATCATCGCCGGGTGAACACACACATAGTGCTGAGAATGTTTCTCTTCTCTCTCTCGGAAGCTCATTTAGCTCCATTAAACGTCACAGTCAGTTGCAGTTTCAGCTTCAGCTTCTGTTACAGGGTGACCCACTGGAGAATGTTTGGATGCGCTGATGTACGGTGTTTTTTTGTGTTTTTCGCTCTTTTCTCTCTTCCTCTTTCACTGTCAATTACCGATAATCTGCCTCCAAAGGTCATCAATTACAGTCTTTGCAGAGTAGTGCAGTAGAGTAGAGTAGAGTAGAAGAAAAAGTAGAGTGTAAAGTTGCAGTTCTCTCTTGCCTGTCCTCTTCAAAGTGACACAATGAGGAATTTTCATTCAGTCGTTTTTTTCTGGAGATGGGGGCTTTTTTATTATATCGCTATCGTCTATTTTTTGTATTAGGCTATCTTTCTTTTTCCTTTTACTTTTACTTGCATTTGCACACCAAAAAGGCTCTTTTTATCTTATCGGTGATTTTTTCCCTGATTTTTGCCTTTTTGATCTTTTTTTATATTTTTTTCAGTTTTTTTCAACGTCATTCATCTGAAGTTCACGAGTCTGCCCTTTATTCTTTTTTGTTTTTCTTTCTACTTTTTTTACTAACTAGAAACATTGTAACGCCTCTCCTTCCCGCAGCGGTCACTGACCATAACGAGCAAAAAAAATATTTTTAAAACTTTTTAAAAGTTTTTCATTTTTTGCAACTACTTTCCTCCCTCTCTCTCTCTCTCTCTACCCATCGTTCTCGTTGACTGCTCTGCAATTTTGTGTGTTTGATGTATTTTTTGCCTCTTTTTTTGGGAGCTGTCTGCCATTGAGGAAGAAAAAAATGGAAAAGGAGACAGAGTCAGTCAGTCAGTCAGAGTAGTCTGGCTAACAAGCCATAGTGGCCATTTGTTATTATTATTTTCTGGCTGCCTCTCTGGTTGCCTGACCATCCCATCCTATCCCTTGCCATCTCATTGCTGTTTGAATTTTCAAATTCACTTCCATTATTTCTCCATTTGCCAGCAATGGCTCCTTACTCAACGCAGTGTTCAAGTGCACTACTGTGCACTTTTCAACCCCATTCTCTGACCATTCCCTTACATTCTCTTTTCTTTTGTTCTTTTTGTTCAGTTTTCATCTTTCTCTTTTTTTCTCAATTACATAATCGCAAGCAGGGCAAAAAAGAAAAAATTCTAGTATTTGGGTGTGTGTGTGCTCCGCCGCAAGGGTTGTTTGACTAATTTTTTTTCATATTTAAATTGCGCACATTTGTGTTTCTCGTTTTTTGAAGTTTTTCAGGAGGCTGGAAAAATTGGTAGACACAATGAGCCAACTAGTGAATAAAAGATGATGATTATGACTACATTGATGACATGATCCAGAACCAAAACCAGAAACCAGGAACAATGTGCCAAGCAATGTCAATAGTCAATAGCAGCCCCTTTGTGCACCGTTGTTGTTGTTCCAATTAAAGGTACATTATATCAGCAGCAGCAGCTAAAGCAGTACAATCGAAGGAAATTATTTTTACATTTTGTTCATTCTCTTTTAAAAAACATTTTTTCCGCATTTTCCGCCGCCTCCGTTTTCTATTCTATTGTATGATGTGTGTATGTGTAGGTTGATGGCAAACAAAAATATTCTGGTGTTAGAATTATTGTATTGTAGAATTGTGTAGAACGTTTGGTTTTGTATCTGTTCTGTTCAGTTTCCTTTCCTTCTGTGTTCTCTTTGTGTGCGGTTTGTTTTTGTCAATACTGCCGGTTGCTTTGCTTGCCCTGCAAATGAAGCCTGCCTGTCTTCTCTCTCCTCAGTGTTTTTCCTCTCTTTATCCTCTGCCAATTGTAATGCAATTTGTGTTTGAAACAATTTTTATTCTTATGCGGCGGCGGATTGGGGTGCCTCATCATCGTGGGGATTGGGGTTTGCTTGCTGTTTTCTGTTTTTGTTGTCTGCTATTCTCTCTGTATTTTTTAGTGTGTGTGTGTGTTTCGACTGTGGCTCTTTTTTATCTTCAACAACTGCTGCTACCACTGTTTCTGTTTCTGCTTCTGCTTCTGTATTTTCGTCTGTTCCTCTGTTGTCCTCGAAGACAACGTTTGAGAGTCTACTGCTGCTGACTCAGAAAGGATGCTTTTTGGGCTGCAAAGTCTAAGTCGTGGTCGGCGACTAAAGTCTCCTTCTTTTCCTTTTCTCTTGGTGATTCGAATCAAGCGAATAAGAGAAGGAGAATAAGAATAAACGACGATGACATAATTCGATATATATTTGCCGCTGTCCAGCATTTCTTTTTGCTGGCTAGCTGTTTTTAGAGGCGTCAATTGGAATTTTTAGTTCCTTTTTTTGTGCCGATATATTCTGTCGCCGCCGCCGCTTGACGATTTCACTGTTTCTCTGTATCAAAGAGCAGCAGTGGTAGTGCTCACAAAGAACTTGCTGCCAGACAACAACTACTGCTGCTACTGGACACATTCTCAAATTTCAAGAGTGAGGAGGCGGAAGAGAAAGAAAGAGGGGAAAACGAGAGAGGATAGAAAGTCGAAAGTTAGGCGAGCACGACAGACAGGCAAAATAAAAGAAAGAAAGAGAGAGAGAGTCGATCATGTTTGGAATTTTAATAGTGCAATTGGAGATGTCTTGGCAAAAGTGATGGTAGAACCAGAGGCACTAAAGGCACTGGTTGGCATTGCGTCAAAATATGGTTCAGGAAGAGTTTTGAGAAGGCCACAGGGTGGAACTAAAATGAGAGCTTTTGTTGTTGTAGCAGTTTGAGAAACCATGCTTATTTTTTAGATTATGGTAGATTTTTGTTTGTAAACACACTGCAGCAGCAATCTAAAAACAGAGATAATGAACTATTAAATATGTTTTTAGCTTTTTTTGCTGTTGATGGTTTGAATAATTTTATCTTATCTGAATATACTTGACTTTGGCAAACGCTGCAGCCACGTGATATGACTGCTTTTTGTTGTATGTCAGTAATGATGCCCTTTTGTTTCTACTGTTCTTGTTTTGACGCATTTCTGAACATAAATGTTTTAATTGTGAAACATAAGAGCGCCTCTAGAATTAAATTTTAGAAGTAGATTTAAAGATAAGTTTAATGTAAAGTTTTCGTAATGACTGTTTTGCAGCGTTTAAAAAGTTTCTCCGTTATTTTTTAAGCTGTTCTTTTTAAACAAATTGTGTGTTTGCCTCAAGTCAGACTTTATTTTCTTCAAGTTATTAAGATTAAGGTCTAGTGATTAGAGTTGTAGTAGAGAGGAAAAATAGAGAAACCATTTTACTGCATTTTATGATAAGATTTAAGGCTACATTTACTTGCCTCTTTTTCTGTCTGGTAAAAAACAACAGCAAATCGAATGAGCATCCACTTGCATCTATCAACAGTGAATGTGAACAAGAGAGGCGCAAAACTTCACTGCAGTACATTTTTGTTGTGTACTGCTCTCACTCGTCCTCGATTTGCTCAAGTGCAAAGTTTTGATTTTAAAATTTGTTTTTCACTTTAATATTCAAATTTAATTTGATTTCAAACTCTAGCGTAGAGTAAAAAAGAGAAGGAAAAAAGTGATGAGGTGATTTACTTACTGTGCAGGCTTGTGCATACCAAGACTTATGCCTCAAGTTTAGCACTGTCTGTGTTTTTGTTCTGCCAAACAGATTTGTGAAAAACTTTTTTAACTGTTTTCACTTGATTTGTTTGCTTTTTTAATTTTGTTTCCTTGTGCTTTAAGCTATTTTTAAGCAAAAAAATTAACAAAATGCGTTTTTTAAACTCAGCAATTTTTATACTACAAAATTAAATATGAAAAAAGTGAAAAGTAAAATCAAATAAAAACAAACACAAGTTAAATTATTTAAACATGCAAATTAAATGGTTCTGAATTAAAAAAACCACGCTAAACAAAATCCGGTACGTTTTCCAATTTTGCAAATGTTTGCGTGCTGCTGCTTGAATGAATTCTGGTTTTGTCTAAAACAAAAACAGCACTAAAAAATTAAAGCTGAATATAAGACTTTTAATTGCATTCAACGGTAGTAGAAGTGGTAATGCCTTTCTACTTTACTTTTTTTGCGTTTGTTTTGTCTATAAGTTCTTTTTTTTCTCCTTTTCCTTTTTCTCTAATTGCTTTCCACTGTGCTACACATGTTTTCTCCTCTTTTTATCGCTTTAATTGCCTCATTCTGCGGGGTGATCATCTTCAGACTTCTGACAGTGTAGTGCTGCTTTCTGTAATTCTGATGCATTTGTCCAAAAAACAAAGTTGCGGCTTGATCTTGATATAAAGCAGCAGCAGCAGCGGCATTTGCATGCCACTGAACCACAGTTTCTCATTTCAATGTTGAGCTGCAAAAGAAAAAAGTTTTGCCATCAAGGCATTCTCATCTACTCAACTACTGTACTAGTTACGTTATTATTACTTTTTCTAGTAAAAAGAGCAGACAAACAGACAGGCAGAAGAAACCGAATAAGCTTCTGCGCTCATAATAGATGAGTTTCATCCTCATCATTGTACTACTTTCTGGAGAGAGAGAGGGAGAAACGTCAGAGGTCTGTTTTCTGGTTTTATTACCGACGCCACAGGGTCTTTGGAATTTTTGTGGTGCTTTTGTTGTTGTCCGGTGGATAGTAGTTGGCCTTTGGTCAGCAACAACTGCAGCAGCCCTAATGGGCTTACTACATCATCATCATCATCGTCATCCTCATATTGCCTGGACGATATGAATATGTGTGCGAATGAAAAAAAGAGGAGCTCTATTTACTGTCCTGCATTGTCCGGCGTGAATTGGATATTCGCCAGCCAGCAATCGATTACTATTGAACGGTGACAACGACAGCAACGACAGCGATTACCCACCCAACACAATTGCCAGTGTGTGACATACTGGCACACACACAAACACTTGATGCGGTCGTTGTTGCACTTGAAGTGAGTGAGAAATATGATGAGTGAGTGAGTGAGCGAGAGAATGTCAATTGAAGTCAGTTTTAATTCACTCTTCAGTTTTTGTTATTTATTGACTATCTAATGACTACAGTAAAGGTCAGCAGCGAGAATGATTATTAATTATGTTTTTCCCGTGAAAAACAAGACTGCCGCTGCAGGAAAGATTCTCTAATAATAATTTTATTATTTTAGTCAAAAGTAGAAGTAGAAGTGGTAGTCCACTCCGTTTCTCCCCTCTAATTAAGATGGCACTTTTATTAGGCAAAAGCTCTCTCTTTCTATCTTTTCCAATCTATAAATGGCCATCAGCATTAGTTTTCTCTCTTTTTTTCTCTTTCCTCATCACTCTTCTCATCCTCATCATCAGCACTGCCTGGGCCCCTTCCGCCCCCTCAATTTATATTGAGCCAGTGTCTTCCACTTTTCGTCCTCTTCTTCACCCTGCTCACTTTTCTGCCATATTTGTTGTCTCGTCTAACAATTTCATTAACTTGTTCCGCTTGCGCTGCTGCCATTGCTGCTATTGCTGTTGCTGCTGCTGCTGAACCGGCAAGGTCCTTGCTCAGTCTTTTTTAATTAAAAAGCCCAGCCTTTTGTTTTTATTTGCCCGCATATTAATAGCTGCTGAAGTGAGTGTGAATGAGTGTGTGCCTATGTCCGTTGCTTTTGCCCTTTTTGCAGTAATAATAATAAAAACAAAAGGCAGCAGCAAACTACTCTTGCACAAGAAGAAGAAGAGGAGGAGGAAGAAAATGTCTGTTGTCGCTTATTAATTTGAGCACGACTAGCAAAAAAAAGAGCACACTTGCTGCCAAAAACTGTACTGCCTGAGTTGATGGGGGAACGTGTAGCAGAGAGTGAAAATTATTGAGCATAATTTGATGGCTGATCATCAAGGAGAAGAAGAAGGAGAAGGAGAAGAAGAAGTGCTGAAAGTGAACAAGTAAAAGTGAAATGGCTTGAAAGGGCGAGGTGGTGGTGGGGTGAAAGTGGGGCTAGCAAAGTACACACTCAAATTACTGGCAACCCCAACGACGACCGAGGACGACGGTCATAATTTGGTCGCTAATGCCATTTAATTTTGGGTCATTCTCAGCTCAGTCTCAGAAAAGTTGGACAGAAAAGTTTTTTCTCTTTTTTTGCTCTCTACCTTGCTTTACGATTGAGTTTGCCCAATTTATTTTCTCCTTTTTCCTTCCTTTTTCTCCTTACTACTACTGACAGCTGACTAAGCTGGTAAGATGGTTTAAAGTTGTTTTTTCCTTCTTTTTGAAAAGCTTTAAATTGTCTGTGTGTGAGGTACTTTATTGTTGGGTCTGTTGGGCTTAGGTCAGCCAGCCAGCCAACCATGAGAGAAAATTGAGCCAGGTATTGAGCCGATAAAGCTGAAAATTGAATTAAGTTTTGTCTACATTTTTTTCGTTTGTTGCTCATGCTGTTCAGGTAAGATGAAAGCTAAATTGAACGTTTTTTTCAGCTTTTCAGTTTATAAGTGTGTCTCGTGCATCTTTTTTCCTGGTTTTAATAATTGAATGGTTTTTAAAACGTTTATAATGTTTTTTTCCTATTGATTGAGCTCTTTTTTGTCAAAAATAGCTGTTCAACTGCAATTGATTTTTTAAATTTGTTAGTGCCCTTGGCTCAGGGTTTTGCTTTTGGCTCTCTCTTTTGCTTTGTCTGCTTGTGCTATTTATTTCCATTTTTATTTCTGCTTGTTTACGGTGAATAATTGATGAACATGTGAGCAGAGTGTAATTGCGTTGTTGTTTTTTTCTCCTTTTCTTCTTTTTCTTATTCTCAAATTCAATTCGATTCAATTAGAATGCTGCTGCTATAGCGCAATATTGTCCTGCGTTATTCTTATACTTTTCAAATGTTTTTTCGTTTTTCAACTACTTTTGGGTACTCTACCCAATTGTGAAAACAATAAAACGACGGCGACGATAACGAGTGGAGAGATGTGTAGTTGAGTGGAGAGAAGTTTTAGCCTCTCATTTTTTCTTTCTTTCTTTTCTTTCTTCAACTCACTGTTCACAGCAACATCGACACTGAGCCGTTTTGTTCGGGAGAACAAGACTGCTGCACTGCAAAAAAACCAAGTATTGAAAGCACTTGGCGGCGGCAGTTTATACATTATTTAGCAGACGACCAAAGTTTAGACGAGAGAAAAAAGAGAAAAAAAGTTTGGACTAACCCATTTAAAGAGAGGAATAAAAAAGGATCGTTGTAGAGTTGCCTGTTGGTCAAGTTTAAAGAAGTTGAGATTAGTTTGTTAAGATTTTGTTGTGGTTTTCTTTTGCTTTTGCTTTTAAAACGAGGTTAAAAAATTGACTTTTTTTGCTTTATTTTGTTTTTTACTTTATCTTTTTTGTCGTTGCAGGCGATTAACTTTTGCACTTTTATCTTCTATCAGCAGCACAATGTTTTTTTCTTTTTCAAGAGTGTAATGAAGCGTGCCATTTAAACTTGATACAGTCTTATTTGCTCTTTATTTGCCTTTTTATGTCTGTATTGATCTGCTGACTGAGTGAAATGAACATTTGAAGAAAAAGTAAAACGGAAATCTGATCATCCGTTTAGTCTAATTTGTTTAGTTAACAGTAATTTTTTTTACTTTTATTTTAATCATTGTCACATGTCTCCAATAGATTGTGTGGAATTTGTTTGTTTTGATTGTTGCAGCTAATTAATTCTCCAAGCAAACAAAAAAGATGCTTAACAATCAGCTAGAATTTGAAAAAAACGAGTTTTTTGTTTATTGTTTTTAAAAAGTGTTTTAAAAATGTAAAAACTTGAAATTTTTTAGTTGTAAGTTTTGCCTATTTACAGCGGCGCCTGTTTACTTTTCTTTTCTCCGCGTTTTTTTCACTTTACTTCCGCGCTCGGTGGCGTGCGACTCAATCGATACTATTGATTTGTGATTTTGTCCCTCTCTCTCTCTTTCTCCGTTCTCAACACTTTTCTTCTCTGTCGCCTACACTTTTGGCCACTTTGCGTTTGAATATATCACAATTAATTATTAATCATCAGACAGAACAGAGCTGAGTGAAGGGAACAGCAGCACACAAATGTGTGCAGGGAACAGAAAACAGCAGCGGCGGCTAAAATCAGAGGCAAAAACTGAGCGTTGCTGGAGTGAGCTACACTCTGAAAAGAAAAAGCAAAGCAAAGCAAGGCAACCAGGGAGCGTTAGTCATTTATTATTTATTAACGGCTTGTGAGAGAGGGAGAAAAAGGGAGAAGAAGGAAAGAGAGGACCTCTCAGAGCCTGTTTAAAGTGAAACAAACACAGTGCGGCTTTTGTTTACTTTTTTAGATGATTTCTACTGTTAGCAAAGAAGGGGGCAAAAACATTTTGCGGTTATTGGTGAGCGGAAGTGCAGCGCAGGGAACAGTTTAGCAGCAGCAGTGTGCTTCTGTTTGCTCTGCAGACAAAACAAAATGATCACTTCACTGCAGTGATTTCAGTGCTGTTATACTTGGTCTGCATCTCTTTTTGCTGCTTCACCTCTTTTTTTATATTGAATGTTTTCTTTTGTCGTTTTTTAAACTTTTCAGCAAGCAAACGCATGCACAAACACGCGTAAGAGTTTTAATTTAAAATAATAAGCAAAAAAGAAGAGATTTGAGAAAAGTGAAACAAAAACACACATTTTTAATTTGGTTGTTTTAAAATAATGTTTTTAGATTAATTTGACAAACTTGTTATTTTCTTACTACTGCTATGTTTTTGAAATTCAAAATATAAATTTTTTAAACAAACTTTTGATAATTAAAGCAAGCTTTTTTTCTGTTTCCTTGGGAACTAAAGCACACCTTGCCCTAAATTGCAATTAAGTCTAATTGATGGAAAAAACATTGACTGTCTGTCTAAAATTATTGCGTCAGGTCAATTTAGGCAGGCATAAATCGTGGCTGATTGAGACTGACTGGTTGTAATTTTTAGCCTTTAGCTTCAGAATTTAGTAATTGCACTGTTTTGTAAAAAAACACCAGACACACCTTTGCTCGTAATTATTGCAAATGAAAAAAAGAAAATAAGCAATTCAAACAAAAACTTTGCTTTAGGTTTTTTGCTTTTTCAGCAGAGAATTTTGTTTTGATTATTATTGCTCTTGTACACTGCTGTACAGCCGTACTGCTGTACGGTTAATTTTTAATGCACACACACTGAGAATTGGCAGCAAAAAAAGAATAAGGGAAATCAAGTCAAGCTTTGCTTGATTAGTTTTTTCTTTTAACTTTTTTGCTCAACCGGCCACCTTTTTGTTTTTACAAATTTTTTTTTGAATTTATTAGTACGTTAGTTGTTTTGTCATTGTTGCAAGCAAATATAAAAATGAAACAATCAAATTGGGCGTTGGCAAAAGAATTACCGGCACTGTGTTTTTGTACACTTTTTTGGTGATTGCACACTGACATTTCCAAATCAGATACAAACTTCAAAGTTGAACATAAGGCAATTGCCTTTTTAAGTGAAAAAACTTGTCAAAATTTGACTGTGCTTAATAGAAATCGATGATAAAAACTGTTGCTGATAGGGAACGTCAATATCTTTTTGGTAAGTTAAATTTAAGAGGAAGATAGATCAAAGTTGAGTGATTTTGACAACTTGTCAAAAATAAAAAAAATGTATTTTTTACTGTTTCTGATTTAGTGAATTTTCAGTCCTTCAATTTGCAAACAGTGTTTTTGTTTATTATTATTTCAACTCAAAAATGAATTTGCAATATTTAAAAACAGTTTTTTAAAAACAATCTGTTTTAAAATAGATTAAAAACAAAAAGTCATAAAATCAGCTGGTGGTTAGTTTATGCTACTAAAAATAATTTTATTGAATATCACTAAAACTTGGTCGGTGCAAAAGCCGAACATGATTTGCTCTTTTCGATTTTCGGTTCTTACAGGATTTCCATAGTTTATCCATTAATATTCATTTTAGGGGCAGTAGTGGCTTTTTCCTTTTTTCCAGCAACTGTCAATAGTCTGTCTGTCGTTAGCATCACTTACTTTGCTATTTTTAATAATAACATTGGCTGTCGTCGGTGCATTGCTGTCAACTGTGCACTGTTTCCAGCCAAAACAGTACTCGCCGGAAATCAATGAGTTCATTGAGACTTTCACTTTTTTCCTCATTTTTTTTCATCTTTTCTTTGTGTGTCTTTCTAATAATCTTTTTTACTGGTGGTGGTAGTGGTGGTGGCATTGTCTCTTTGATTTGCCAAATGATGACAAATTGTTCTTTTTTAGGCGCAGACACACACACTGCTGACTAGAAAAAATCTCGCTAAAATTTGAGTGCACATAGTACATTTGCACTCTTGAGAGTCATGTTTTACATTTTTGTGCTGTCTCATTTCTAATTTAGTTATCTTCTTCTCACAAGATGATGGTGATCATCAGCATTGCTTTTAGGTGCCATTTTTCATCATTGATGTCATTTTTGCACAGTGTTCAATTGTGAACCTTCTTTTTTTTCAGTGCCAAACCAAGTGCACATCTCGTTTGGCTTTCACCTGCAAAAAAACTTTTAATTTTTTTTAAATGACCAGTTTTGCTCTGCGGTTCTTCAGTGCTTTGCTTTGTTAGGCTTTTTCTTTGCTCAAGTGGAGGTTTTCACTGCAGCAGCAGCAACAGCACTTCTGCTCCACTTTTGCCGCTTTTTGTCTTTTCCTTCGTTTTCTGTTTCTCACTAGACTCTCTTGAACCGCCGTTTTCTTGCCTGCCTTAATCTCAAGTGACTCGGGCACACATTATTCTCACTTTCACTTTTCTTCCGCTTCAAATCCTTTCTCTTTCTCTCTCTCTCTTATTGGTGCCTCTTCTTTTCTTCTCTTTTTTTTTCTTCGAGTTCTCATATTCAAATTTATTAGATTATTTTTATTAGGCAAGCACATGTGATGCGGATAGAAAGTGTAGAGGAAAAGTGTGAAAGAGTGTGAAGGCAGCAAGAAGGAGCGGATTTCTGTCAATTTGCCAAGAGATTTTCTTGCCTCGTTTTTTCTACTTTTTTCTTTCTAGCCGACACTTAATTATGGATTGACGATATGGTTGTCGTGGTGGTGGTTATTGTGGATGCAGGCACTAGGAAAGATAAATGAGAAGAAAATTTGCTATAGCAGTGCTTGAATATGTATGAGTTCACTGGTTGACAAAAAAAATAGTGAATGAACGAGAGAAAAAGTGAAGGGCAAAATTCTCAACTGAACACAAACAGTTGAGTTAGATGATCTGATTTTTTGAGTAATTTTTAGCGAGATTTTTTTTTAAAAAAGCCCGCTTATAATCTTACTCGTTTGTC
>JAALOO010000610.1_pt1 | contig 30584 bp, 15 predicted proteins | sample 7257641 | NCBI WGS metagenome assembly JAALOO01 (sample SAMN14085613, study PRJNA598686) | mite metagenome | biome: ENVO:01001000; feature: ENVO:01001002; material: ENVO:01001226; isolation source: single female mite from University of Michigan culture on fish food culture... ...
CTTAAAGCCCACATACGGTTCTTGCCTAGCTCTTTAACTTTATTTTAAAGCAAAAACTGCAATTTTAGCTGCTTCACAAGCTGAGATCAAGAATTTAACAAAAAAATGACAATTTATATAGGAATAATACGAGAGCCAATAAATGAGAAAATTCGACTCACTCTCACCTTAATAAACAGTCACCAATATAAAAAATGATTTTAATTAGACAGCTGTAAGTTGGTTAAAAATGACTCTAATTGATAAAAATAAAAGCTTTCACTTCCCTCTGTTGGTAGACAATGAAAACATTTTAACAAAGAACATTTTGAATATTATGACTTGTGCCAATTGGCAATTGGCAAATAGAGTTACGGGCAATTGGCTGTTGAAATGTAGCCGTCGGTTTAGTTTAGAAAGTGCGTCTCTGTTTGTGGTAAAGGGCACTGCTGCCTAAAAGTCATTAGCAGACGATAGCTCACATGTGAGCTCTTCATCAGCTGCATTGCAGCACTGCTGATGATGATGGCCGAGTGATCATCAACCTGCCTCTTCTAAGCTCGTCACTGGCGCCCACACTCTTGCCGCCGTCACTAGTCCGTGTCCATTCAGTCTCACTTGTCTGCTGACGATTCTCGCAAAGGTCTTTTCTTTCTCTTTCTGCTTCTGCCTCTGTTGCTGATTGCCCAGCAAATGTAGTGCTTTGACTAGCACTCACTCTGCCGAGCTCAATGGCAAGGAAGCAGTCTCCTCACCTGAAGCATATGATAACTAAGTAACCCCTTTTCATTGAAGCCAGCTTCGTCACAACCTCCGATTGCATTGCCTGCATTATCTGCCCAGAGCACAGACTCCTCATTGGGGCACACCTTGTGGAGAGTAGCCGTTGCAAGAACCGAGTGCATTGCGTGTCTAATTGCCCGGTCGGGTGGACAAGCAGTGTGTCGTTGCCAATTGTGGAGCCCGATTGTTTTGATGAGAAAACATCTTTCTTTCCTACTTGCTGCCTACCTCCGCCTGGTTGATTGCAAGTATCACCTGAGCAAGAGCAGTATCTATTGGCTGATAATCTACTGGCTAATAAGAGCGGGGAAAGAGTGCACTGAGCACATCAGTGGAGCGAAAGAGTGCCTCCTGGAGAGGGACGACGGCGACAGTGCCACTTGACATCTGTTCAGCAGTGGCGGCCACTCCACTGACCACTGCTTTGTCTGACCTAAGGTCAGCTCTGTTGTGCTGCTTCCTCTCTCCCCTCGTCAGCAGGGCAGCTGTGGTGGCTGTGTCTCGGACGGTGTAGTCTCACCTGTCTGCCCGCACCTCAACGCTAGCTCCGGAACCAGTTGGAGACTCGGCGGACAGTGAACACCGCCGAAGTGTGCAGTGTCAACGGCAACGCATGCGTGGCCAGTGGAGCTTGCCAGTTGTCAGCTACGACGACGACCACCAGCTTCAGCTTCAGCAGCAGCAGTGCAGTAGACAGAAGGCAGAAGGCAGTGAAGTGCTGTGTCTGTGTTGTCTCGAGAGCTTCGGAAGACGGCTTTGGAAGACAGCGGCAAACGTGAAGCGCGAGAAGAGGGCGACTGACTGACTGGCCACAGCTGCTGCCCGTTCTGTCCGACAGAGAGTCAGTGAGTCGGGCTGTCGCCCAGATAACCACTGCAATACACACTGCACTTCACTACTCTGCAAAGGACTGTGCTAACAACAACACTCATGCTACTACGACTCTCCTCTCGGGTACTGCTGCTGGTGCCCGGCCCTTCTCTCTTCCTCCTCTGAGCACCCGTACCCGAACGCCCTTGACCCAACGCCGATGCACCAGCTAAAGGCACCAACTTTCTCTGCACCCTCTTCCTCAATGCTCCCTACTATTTTGTGCCGTGCTGGTGATATTACATGTTATATATAAGTGCCAGTGGCCAAGTGTCTATTGGCTGCGTGTTTTTGTTGCACTTTAGTGCTGCCTTTACTTCTCCATCCACCTTCTTCAACTACTTTGTGCTGAAGCCTAGTAAAGGGGAGCCAGTGCCGTTGCCTGCTGGCCTGTGGCTGCTGCAATGGTGTCTGATGACAAGTAAAGTGACCTCTCGCTCCCTTACAGCCAGACAGTCTTGTGCGTTTCTGTTCTGCTCTAAAAGAACTGATTACTGCAGCAGCTGATTGGTGATGACGACGGCGACACCAGCCACTGGCCAATCAAAGTTGACCGTCGGCTGCATCTCTTCTCATTCCCGACAGCTAATGAACACCTTTGTCTGCAATCAGTGTCACCACTGCTAATGAATTCCTGCTCACTATGAATAGTCACCCAGAGCGCACTGCACTCATGCAAAGTCCCTTAGTGACCTGGGTAAGTTTGCCAGTTTGAAGCCTTTGTCCTAGTGGAATCGCCCAGTGACTCACCCCCTTACTCAGTGAAACGCAAACAAACCTTTGCCCTAGTCCTTGTCCGTTGGCTGCTTAGCAACGCACCTTCCCAGCTAGATATTGTGACCGATTTCGACTAGCCGTCCTTGATAGGATCACGCACCAAGTCATTCTATGGCAATTTGACGCATTTGCAAATGCAATTGTCTTTAATTATCGACTATTAAAGAGTGGCAGTTGTTGCAGCCTGCCTGCTTGCTACTGTCGGTGATGATGACTGCCTGCTTCTTCTCTGCCTACTTGACATCCACCGATCGCAATGACGGTTCGAAGACTAGGGCACAGCAAACACTGAACATTGCAGCGCAAAGGAAACACATGTCTGGCGCAATGTCAGCGTCGTGTGCGCGCCTTCCCTTAATTAGAATTAATAATATAAACTACAGGCACCAATGTCCAAATCATGCTGACTTGCAGCATTGCCTCAGCACAATTGTCTGACCATTTGCTCAAAGCACACGAAGCAGTCTGAATCTTCGGTGGCTGACTTGAATCACATCACTGCGCCCACTCGCAGTGCGATATGTCAGTGCTGGCTGCTGAGGAGCACACCGAGGCGACTAATTGGTCAATTCGGCCGCAACTGCTCAAACTCGGGTTTTATCTGCCGTCACGATTGCTAATTGCCTGCTTTTGGTAGCGGTTGTGATAGTTTTGCTAGTCCGTTTCATATGACACAAAAACGACCGTTTTCGGTAGCGAGCTATTAACTGTGAAAGAGTTTGATAACGGCAAAGTGAATGAACGATAACTGATCACAAAGCACCACTTCTGTTACTGGCTTGAAAAGAGGAACATTGAGCGATTAGTTGCGCCATCAAATTTAGCCAATAAACTCGAAATTGGATTTGCTAAATGAAGTGTTAAAATTACATCAGTCTAATGTGCTTTCATGTTCTCATGTCGACAGGTGAAAACGCTTTTAGAAGACGAATGTTCAGACTATTCTGAACTTTGTAATGGCTACTTTCTTCAGAAGGCGTGGTTACAAATGTAAGTGTTTCAACGAGTGTACAACATTGTCAACTAATTACTTTTCTCATGTAGTGATCCACATGCAACACATCTGCCTACATCCGGTCAAGTGACCAGTCAGTCCCGAATCAAGTCACTCAGCCTACTGCTGGCCCACATCCGAGCATTCTACGAGAACGTCCTTGACCAGGTGCTCGTCTTGAAACTGCCCGACGTCATCAACATTTCTCTGCACTGCGATGAGGACCTTGTCGCCAGCATCAGCACTGAGAGTCCACTCATCAGCTCTCACTGCGCCTCAACGCACTGTGATGACATTCGCACCTTTTTACTACTTATCCTCGGCTGCGCAGTTCAATGCGAACAGAAAGAGGTCTTCATTGAGCAGATTAAGCAGCTGGACATTGGAACTCAACATGCCATTGTCGAATGCATCCAGCAGATTACTTACAATCCAGAGTCGGTGTTTCTCGTCTCTGAGTGGTCGCAGCCTCCAGCGGAAGAGGCGGAAAAAGACCGCCTCTACCTGCATTTTGTTGGTCACATCAACCGACTTGCAAAGGAACGCGACCAGCTACACCAACGGGTCATTGATCTCAGCTGTGAACTGCTGAACCTCACACTTTCAACGACAGCGTCAGTCTTTTCAAGTTCATTGAAAAATCTGTCGTCGTCCAATTCTAGTCTCAACACTAATTGTGATCAAAAGTCGCACTACCTGGTCGAGTTGGCCGATGTCAAGAGTCGACTGCGTCGAGTGCAACAGGAGCTGGAGGAAAAGAGCGAAGCTGTGGTCGAGCTGAAGGAGGTGATTGAGCAAAATAAGGAGTTTTGCAATAAACTGAGAAATCAAAATCTCGAGCTGACACAGGAGGCCCGCACCGCAAAGGCGTACAGAGATGAGCTGGATGTACTCGGAGAGCGATGCCGCAAGGTCGACCGACTGGAGGCCGAAGTTCAGCGATATCGTGATAAAATGAATGAACTAGAGTTTTTCAAGTCTAGGGTCGAAGAGCTGCGCGAGGACAATCGAATCCTTTGCGAGACAAAGACAATGCTCGAAGAACAGCTTGATTCAAGTCGAAAACGAGCGGAAAAGCTGCCTGAACTGGAGGAAAAAATTCTCAAATTGAACGCTTACGGTAATGAGGTGAATCTGCAAAGAGAACTGGATCGAAATCAAATGGAAAGACTAATTGAAGAGATCGCCCACTTGAGACAGGAGAAAAAGTCAGCCAATGATGAACTGGCTCGTGTTCAAATGGAGTTGACCGACATGCGAGCGCAAACTCACGTCGATACTGAGTCATCAAAGGCAAAAACAGAGGAGGGCAATCTGTTTGATCAGATCAGCCAGGACACGACCAAACGAATGATCAAGCTAGAGCATGAAAATCAGAAACTGCAGAACTTGCTAGATGATTATCGAAACAACTACGTCGATCTCGACTCGCTTAGTTCCCTCTTTGACTTTTACCCAAAAGACGTCACCAGCTCATCAGTGGCCGACTCTGAAACTGCCTCAACCGACAGTGGATTCACTTCAAACCGATCTAAAATTGAAAAGTTAAATGACCTCAAAGAGCACGTCGACAAGTTAAAAGCAGTGCAAAACAGTGCCAAAAACTTGGAGAATGTTAAGCTGGAATTGGAAAAGGAGGTGATCGAACTAAAGAGCAAACTACACGATGAGTTCAACAAATCAGAAACAATCGAACGCAACTACTCAGCATCTTGTGCAGAAAATCAAAAATTCCAGCGGATTATTGAGTCAAAGAATAAAAAGATTGAAGAATACCAGTCAGAATTGATGCTGCTTGAAAATGAAAACACCAAACTAGCAGCCAATGCAGAGTCGCTCAAACTGAATCTCAAGAAAATGAATAATCTCGAAGTGGAGATGACAAATCTGGAAGGCGACAAGCATCGACTGGAGCAGGAGAAAAAGTCACTTGACAAGGAAATCAATCGACTGAAGTCATCAATTGAGTTCAAAGACCAACTTATTGACGAGAACGCTAGTAAACTGTCCTCACTGGAACTAGAAGGCAAAAGATTAAAGAGAGAATTAGACACCGCAAACCAGTTGAACGCCAAACTGAAGGAAATTGAAAAGGAAAATAAAGATCTTGCAAATACGGTGACTGTGCAAAAGAACACGTGCACAGCACTACAACAGGATTTGGTGGTTGAAAAGCTGCGAGCGCAAAAGTTGGCGGATGAATTTGAAAAAACATTGGAAGCCCTTCAGGAACACGGTTTCGCTGACATTACTACTGGCTCTACATCAGAAAATCTCCATCAGATTGTATCCCGAGGCGTACAGTTGGCCATTGACAAGTGTTTACTGCCAAAAGAAACCACCATCAAAGAGTTGCAAGGTCAGCTGGACCAAATGACGTCAGTCAACTCGAGTATGATTGACTCACTTCGTCGGCAGCTGAACCTTGACGAAGATGCTACTGATAAGTTTAGTCTGAACTCGCTCAATGAGTTGCAGCAAAAGATTACTTGTTTGGAAGATGAATCAAAATTACTAAAGGTAGAACTGAATACTCAAAAAGAACTAACCAACGAGGTAACTGTACGATCAGAGCATGCCGAGTCTAAGCTGGCTTTAACGGCAGAGCGAAACTCAGAATTGCAAAATGAAAATGCAAAACTTCAAGTGGAGAACAGCTTACTCAAGTCACAAAACGGCTCATTGGAAACTCAAACTGAAGAGCTGCAAGAGCAGCTGGAACTCATAAAGGAGTCTATTGATAAACTAAAGAGCAAGTGCGAAGAGTTTGAGGAAAACAGTCGACTGTTGATTAGGGACAATGAATCACTTCAGGAGATACACCAACAACTGACAGGTAAGTGCCGTTGACAAATGACAGTAATTTGTTTTGCTAACAATTTTGGTTTATTCAGCTGATTACGACAACCTGACACAGAGCAATAGCTTGTTGAAGCAGTCATACAAGGCACTAAAGGCAAAGAACAAATCACTGGAGGATGAGCTAAGGTCACTCAATGAAACACACCAGCAGTTGATTAGAAAAGCAACTGAAGAATTAGAGTGTCTTAAGAGTAAGACTTCTCAAGGACAAGTGGAGGATGTCAATTTGAAGGAAAAGCTAGTTTCACTGACTGAAGAGCATAAAGTTCTCAATGAAGAGCTCAAACGCTTGCAGACGGAACATAAAATGCTGCAAAATATCTACAAGAACTTAAGGGCAGAGAATAACGAGCTGAAGCTTCGTCACACAGAGCTGCAGGGCGAGACGGCAGAGTGCAAAGACCGCATGAATGGCCTCAACGTTGAGGTCTCAAAGCTGTCCAACTACTGCGAGATGGTGGCAGTCACAAACACCACTTTGGAGACACAGCGCAAGCGGCTGGCTACCCAGTCTGCCAGTCTTCTGTCGCAGTACAATGATCTTCTGCTTGAGCTGAGTTCAGGATGTGAAAAGTCGGTTGTCGATAAGCTTCGCGAACTGTGCCTCAAAAAAGAACGGCTAGAGAAGATGTTTCGCGAGTATGACATTTCTATTGAGAAAAGTATGCCTCGTGTCTCAGGAAAGGACGGGCACCTCAGTGGAAAGCTGACCAACACCACACTGGACGATGCAATTTACGGACGTCTCTGGGAAGCAGAGACACCATCCATTGATGCATCTCCGCCTCATCATCATCCCCTTTTAAGCAGCACTCTTCTTTTGAGACAGTACTCTTTGAACAACAGTGCAAATGACAAGGTAAATTTTTTCCCAATAATATTTTTGTTTTGCTAACTTGATCCTACTTTACTTTATAGAAAAAAGGGCCGCATGACCATCTGCCAAGCACACCACCACGTATTCCACCGCGCCAACACATTCCACGCACTACACTAAACATTCCAGCGGCAAATTCCCATGAAGCAGTGATTGAGTTCACCCATGGTTCGGGCATCTCCAAGGTGCAAATCAGCTCAACTGGCAACTCACCGTTGCTGTCAAAGGCTAGCAGTGTCATTGCTGCAGGCTCACCTTCCACTGCCAACTTTATGCGAGGCAACTTCAAGAGCAACAGTGTCAACTACGGTAACCTGATGCGTCGACCAGTGGTGGGAGAGGCAAAGCTGAACGGCGGCATTGGCGTTCCTTCCCGTCTCACCAGTGGCATCCACTCCCCTCAAATGTTTCACCTGCCTCCCAGTCGCAATGTGGCCGTTCACCTGAACAGTGGTGGTCGCACCTCCTCTTCCTCTTTCGTTACCCAGCCACACACTGCCACATCTCCCTCTGTGCATTCAGACTCTTCAACGTCACACGACTCGGAAAAAGAGATCGAGGTGTCGGTGCTGAACAACAACATTAACAATAACAGCACTACAGCGACTGCGATGATGCCGAATGGCAATGGCCGCTCGAGAATACTTGTCAACGGAAGTACGACTGCCACAGTAGAGGGCAGCCTCAAGACCAGCAGCCAGAACATCACCAAGGCTGATTCCGAACGGCTGAGTAATGCAATGAACAACAATGCCGATGAGAGCACCTCGAGCACGAGCAACCAAAACTGCACAAATCAAATGGCCACTGACAGCAACTCCAATTCAAACAACTCCAACTCAATCTGGTACGAGTATGGATGCGTGTAGATTTGGCGTCTAGTCGTAATCGTTTCACGAAATATTCACACACATTCTCTATAACCAATTTGCCTTAGAAGCAATTCCACTTAGTGACCTCGTTACCCTAGAACTTTTTGTCTGTCCTTGTAAACTCATTATCTCACTGTTGTCTTGCGCCTTTGTTACATGGTTTCAGTCTGTTTTAATTTATTTCTTATTTATTATTATTGCCTTTTGCCTCTCTACTGCAACGTTGTACATTTTGCAATCTCTTCCTTTGCCTTTTCTTGCCTGACTAGCCTTTGTACAGTCGCATTTCCCTTTGCAGAAAATACCATTTACCAGGTATGCAACATGTAAATTTTTGAAATTAAAAGTAAAGTAATGATGACAATAGAATATTTGTTTTATTTTAAAAGACAAACAAAATAAAGTTTCCAAATTGGTGAACATGGGAGTTAAAAGTGAAAGGAAGGTAAAAAAATCACAACTTTGTCACATTCTTTTGCTGTACACCAGCGACAACTTCACGTTCATGTCATGTTCGAAGGAGTGAGTCTAGCAGACACTGGCCGACGGCCCAGATAACAATAAACACTTGTAACAGAGCAATAGATGAACAGGTAGATAAAGAACATTTGATAAGAAATAAAATTTGGAAAGCAGAAGGTGGTGTAAAACAGGAGGTGGTGTAAGAGGAGTGAAAAAGTGGAAACTGATCAAAGGAGTATAGGAGTATCACAAAAAGATGGGAAACGGTTGAATCGGTGCTAGAAAAGCCTAGGCTGAATCTCTGTAATGGAAAAGCTGGCTAGCAAGAGGAAAAGCTAGAGAAGAAAGTAGAGGGGCACTACGAATATAGGTTGATTATTATTCAGGTGGCTCGAAACAAATAATGTCACATCTACAGCAGATTGTGTAGCAATGTATTGCTAAGGATTATTTATATCTGTTACGACACACGGAGATTTGGAAGTAGCAACAAAATGAAAATGACGCTCATCTACAATGAATGAATTTGTAAAGCATGCACAATGTGTGATTGGCTTGTCGGTAAAAGCAAATGCCTGAGTGCCGTGAATAATTGTCTGCGAGTTAAAATTTATCCGACTTTTAGGCTTCATTTGAAAAAAGTGTAATGCAAAAGCGACACACAAAAAAGTGGAATAAAAAAATGTCCAAAATTTAAAGGTCGAGAAAATGTGTGGTGGAGAAAAGGAAAAAACGATCAGAGTAAACGCAATTGCTGACAACAAAGTTTTTGTCGATATGGTCAGAAAACGGGCAAAACCAGAAAAACAAGGTGAAGCTTCGACCTTGCTCTCGGTCAGTCTATACAGACCAGCAAAACTGCTGATTGAAAATTCAATCAGCCTCCAACAAAGTGAGCCAATGAGGGAAGTACATAGACAGATACTGACCACTCAAGGCACTTACCAGTCGGAGTCTCATTCAGTTTACGTGTCAACCGAAGAGAGCGTCTGGAATGACACCAGAAACCGACTCCTTCAAATCGTCTTTTCACATCATTCACTGCAATTCGCTGCATTACTGTACAAGTTTACGACTGCATCAGCACGTGCCATCGACAGACCTGTTCTCCCTTGCTGTCACGCATGTCATTCCAGTGGCTTTGCTCTTCATCACCGCTATTGTTGCCGAATGTAATCCACCCGATGAGTTCTTTGCGCTTTATGCTTCGCTTGTTGTACGCTGAAATTGTCAGTCTTACATCGGGAAGCTGAAAGAGGGCAACCTACAAGAGTGGGGTGAGTCAGAGAATCTTCTAAGAAATTACTACCTGAAAGATGAAGGTCTCCTTAAAGTGAGGATTTGGCTGACCGCGAATGACACTCGTTTTACTTCGTGCAATCTCCTGGCCACTTGACGACTGCAAGGTAATTTTGACAAAGGTGTCTGGTGCCCGAGTAGATATGCTTCGAAATTGGCTTCCTGCATTTTGAAACAAAATGATAATTTAGCATATTATGCAAATTCAAAGTGCTACCTTTAATAATGATTACGCTCAGTCTACCAGTTACGCCATTGTAACTCAGGCCGAGCAGCAATTCAGGTGATGTATTGTGAAGCGACTGCGACGAAGTACTGTCAGTGTGAGCGAGGCTTGATCTTGACACTTCGGAGCGCAAATCAGCCTAGAGGAACAGATCCATTAACTTAGCCTGCTAATTTATCTGCACACTTGATAACTGTTCTTTTTCGCTGTAGTACTTACGGCAATACGCTTGTGTGGTTCCAGAGTGAACCACAGTTTCGTTTCCTGCTGCTGCGGCTTCATACACGCGAACAACAACCGAGATTCGCCTAGACAGTGACAAAAAGTGCGTAGGTGGTAACTGACAGGTTCTGGCCTATTCTCTCCACCATTATTCTCTCCTGTCCTACTTACCGATCAAATGACGTGAGCAGTACACTCGAAAACGCAAACCCGAGTTCATAATTTCATCTGGGCTGATTCGATTAAATGTGAACGTCTGATTGAAAATGGGGCAAAAGATGGGCTTTGACTTGGTTCGAAATTTCGCCTTTTTCTGAGGAAGTAGGAGAACTTGGACGTAAACCTGACTGACACCGACTCGACCATCGGCCTTGTATGGCTGTACCTCACAAGCTTGAATCACAGAAACACATATTCGTTTGGAAGGGGCGTCATAGGCAAATGACGCTTCCAGGCGGCCCACCTTGATTGAGTTGCACATGTTCGGCTCAGAAATGGTCGTGTTGGGGCTGAAGTCAGGCAAGTTGGAGGACTGCGTCGATTCAGTCTCACTGGAGGCCATCTTCAGCCGGCGAAGAATGTGTGTCTTCTTGTCAATGAGAAGCGAATCCTCATTGCTGCCCGCCTCACTGGACGCCTCAGTGGACGTCTGCTTGCCGATTCTGCCCTTCTCCGCCATTGAGATGAGGTCTTTGCCGCCCAGTTTGGTGTTCTCCTTCATGCTCTCCAGTGACATCTTGTTCTTCATCGTCAGGGAAGTGTAGATAGCCTGCTGCTTGAGAATGTTTGCCGATCGGTGTTGTTTGTAGTAGCCGTCGTAGCAGCTGCCACCCGAGTGGTCCGATTCGTCTGGCTGGCAGACACTGATCTGGCGGACGATTCGGGGGCCGACGAGAGCACCAGTGCTGTTTTTCGGTGCCGTCAGCGCGTCAACACCATTAAACACCATTTCCCCCGCTGCCGCCGTGTGTTTGTCATTGTAGTCGAGCAGTTTGTTATACGGCCGATGGTGGTACTCTGTCCCTTCGCTTAGATAGCTGCTAAATTTGGTGTATTTACACTGCGGTCTTTGTTGTAGATGACGCATTACATCTTCGTCACACTCCGAGCTGACCTCCAGTTCGTCGTCATAGCTGAAGGCGTTTACTGTTGATGAGAACAAAAGAGAATTGGTTGCTTGTAATTGGGCAAACGAAAAATCACACCCGGCACAAACCTAGCTCTTTCGAAATTCTCCTTTTTGCCAGTGTCGTCTTTTGACAACACCAGCACCTGCTGACCTTCTGGAAGCAAGTGGTCTTGCAGTGGTAGATGTAGACGGCGAGAAAGCATGCTACAACAACACCTGCCAGGCCGAGCAAGGTGCTCGCCTCGATAGGTGCTGGGAAAATGTAATTAAAATTGTTATATAAAGGCACATTATACTTTACGCATCTGCCTACCTAGTAGCATCGCAGAGAAAACTGGACTCTTCCGGTCAGTGCCTAGGGCTAGGCATTGCGTGGGTGGTGGTAAGGGATGGTGATGGAAGCAGTACTGAGGGTGGTCACCGTCGTCCGTCGCCGTGGACCCTACACGTCTACACCTAGGGCTGCACCAAGGTTGCACCTCGCCAGAACGGTCCCAGACTAGTGTGGGACTCGCGCGAGAGCCATTGGGAGCACAATGTACACTGCAGTGACAACGAAGAGCTCAAGTCGACGAGGAAAAGGGAACGCGTAGAGTGGTCCTGGGAAGAGAAAAGTGAGAAAGGAGAACACGCAGCAGAGTCGACAACGAGGTGCCGTACAGTGGAGGCAGTTGCCGTACAGACTGTACAGCAGTAGACAAGTGGAGCACCAGTTACTGCTCCTGCTCAGAGGCTGCTGTTCCTGGGCCAGATCGCGCGCTACAAAATATCGATTGGCCGCGAGAAGTGCAGTGCAGCGCTATAGCACTTGGCCCACTCTCCAGCCACACACACACATCCACCGACCATGTATTGCAATAATTTGCTCAACGCATACAGCTCTAGCTCAATGCTGCCTACCGCCATTTTTATATGTGATGAACAATTTTTTGCTTCTCACAAGCAGACCCTTGTGAGGGAGTGTGTGTGTGTGTGAGTGTGTGTGTGACTGGACTCATTAGACGTGGAATGGAAGTCAGGTTTGGCTGATAGTGGAGAACTTGGCACTACTTTTGACTATCCCCCTCGTTCTCTTTGCACATGTCGGCAAATATAAACAAAGACGGTTTTTTCGCAAGACTTTTCTTCTACTCTCACTATATTGCTGGTACAGGTCTAATTAGCCACCCAACTGCCAGACTTTCTCTCTCTCTCTCTCTCTTCACTCTTTTGATCAACCGATCGATCCCCGAGTCACAAACTTGATTGCCCAACGCACTGGCAACATGTCGATCAATGTTGCCACTTTTTGCATAAAACATGCACCGGCAGTTTCTCAATTACCTGCCAGCAATTACAAGTCGGTAATAGGTTGAACTGTTAGTCAGTGTCAAGCAGAGTACATTAGACTCGGGTGTAGACTGTCTCAACATTCGGTGTCTTTCAACCAGTCAAACTAAGGGCACGCGCGTTTTGATTTGAGGCTTTGAGGTCAATGCAGAAAGTAAGTGAAAGAGCGAGAGAGAGCGAATGAGTGTGTGTCGCACTGGTGCGCCCCTTCTCCCTCCTCCCTCTTTCCGTGCTTCCTCCGCATCTCTTTCTCGGCTGAGCTTTCTTTCCATTTTTGCTATTCTTCCGAGCGCCGCCAAACGCCTACGATGTTTGCAGAAAAAGAGTCGATGCCAAGAAAGCAGCAACAGCTGAACAGACTGACTAGCTGAGAGCTGATGTTTGCAAGACGACGACGAAGCGCCAGCGCCGGAGCTTCCCCGTCTGTCCATTCATCGTTTCGCTGCCACAGGCGAATGATCGTTCGCGCGTCAAAATTTGTCCCCTGTTGACTGTGTGTGTTATAGTGTGTGTGCCCTTTATCATTTGACCGAACAGCTCGCATCAATCGACCAATTTCGACCTCCAGCCATCTCGCCAACAAAAACAACATGTTGACGCACAACCTCGTCAACGATGGCAGCTGGGAACTTCGCATATTTGTTACGGACCTCAAAGTGGAGAAACGCCTTCGAGTGAAGGGAGACATGCACATCGGTGGTGTCATTCTCAAACTTGTTGAAGAACTCGGTAAGCACAATGCAGTTTGCACTTCAATCGGTCCAAATTGGCCTAGCTGGTGATCAGCTGAGGAAAAATTTGAGGGTAACCTGTTTGATATTTACTCTGCGGCGGAAGGCATTTACATCCCTATTTGGCTTGACTGAATGCCGTTTGTTTCATACTGCGGATGAGAGTCTGTACAAACAAAGTCTTTGAGTGCCGTCTAAAAACGTAGGTGAACTAGCTTGCTCCTCTGCTGCAGCACTACTTCACTGCTCAGCGGCACTGTCTTTCCGCCACAACTGTTTGTCGGCAATTCCTTATATGTCCATTCGCCCCACTCACGCATGTCTTGCCTAATTTGAGAGTTCGCAAAAGGCGCGCACTTCCACAGCGCCGCACCATGTGCAATGGCAGCATGCACTGCCTTCATCGCCATACCCTCTCACTTCTCTGACCTTTGCCTTCTTTTTCTCTTCATTTTCGGTTTCAGATGTCACCGCCGACTGGTCCGACCATGCACTCTGGTGGCCCCTGCGCAAGTCCTGGCTGAAGCGCACCCGTACGACGCTCGACCAGGCGGGCATTCAGGCGGACACGCTGCTGAACTTTACGCCGATGCACAAGATTCTGCGCGTGCAGCTTCCTGATCTGCGGTACTGCGACGCACGTGTCGACTTTAGCGTCAACAGCTTCAACGCCGTCGTCCAGCTGTGCTCCGATCTGGGCATTCGAAACCCCGAGGAGCTCAGTCTATCGCGGCCTCTGATCATTGCCCACCTCAAACAGAACTTTAGCAACCTCGATCTGAGCCCTCTGCAGCGGCAGCTCGACCAGATTGGGCCCATTGCTCAGGCGGATCCGGCACACCCCAACACCAACACTCTCACCAGACGTCCACAACCAGAACCGTACGTCGCCTTTGAGTCCGTCTCTTCAAATGGAGTGGCCCCCGTTCAGAGCAGTGGGAGCGCCGGCAGCCAGCCGAACCAGAATTACCTGTATCCAGTGGAGGCAATTGCGCCCACACTGTCCTCCTCACCGGTGACACCAAATCCCGAGGCGAAGGCGACGCTGCTCCGTCCCAAGTCGCTCAATGAGAAAGCTCGACTGAATGCTGGCTGGGTAGACTCGTCGTTGTCGCTGTACGAGCAGGACGTGCGCGAGTACGATCTGCTGCTGCTGCGCTTCAAGTACTACAACTTCTACGACCTCAATCCCAAGCTGGACGCGGTTCGCATTAATCAGCTCTTTGAGCAGGCCAAGTGGTCGCTGATTACCGAGGAGGTGGAGTGCACCGAAGAGGAGATGTTCCTCTTTGCCGGACTGCAGCTGCAAATCAACATCCTCGCGGTGAACCCCGACCCGAATGACCAGTACAATGAGATCAACGACGACATTGACTCGGCACTAGATGAGCTGCAGTCCACACTGGAGGGCGGCACGCCGGTGTACAACTACGCCACATCGGCCAATGGCACCACAAACTACGGCTACACTGACATACCCGAACTGGCCGGATATCTTCGCTTTGCCAAGCACAAGCTTTTCACGCTGAAAAACTTCAAACGGTACTACTTTGTACTGAAGGACACCAACCTAAAGGTGTACAAGTCGGCAGAGGATCGCAATAAGAGTCCTCCCGCCTTTACCGTCAACCTCAAGGGCTGCGACATAACGCCTGATTTGAACGTCACACAGAACAAGTATGGCTTCAAAATTCATAGCTACGATGAGGGCGTCTCCGAGTACTGGCTGCGATGTGAGTCAGAGCGACAGTACGCAGAATGGATCACTGCGGCCCGTCTGGCCACCAAAGGTCGCACCATGGCCGACGCTTCTTACCGCAGTGAAGTGCAGACCACGCGCGATTTTCTCAAGAAGCAGCAGTACACGGGCTCCAGTGTGGCACCAACGTCTTCCAGCAAAATCGCCATCAACCCGGAAGACTACATTGCACTGCGCTTCATGAAGCGAGGACACCAACAGGTACTGAACGAGTGAATGTGGTAAGGTGTAGTGTGGACTAACAACATTTATTATTCCGCAGGTCGTCAATCGCATCCACGATTCGCACGGCAACTTTCGATCGATGCCATCACTGCAAGCAAAGCTGAGTTACATCAGAGCCTGGCAAGCGCTACCCAAGTACGGACTGTCCTTCTTCGCCGTGCGCTTCCTCCATACCAAACGCGAGGTAATGCTATAATTAGACTTTGTTTTGCTTTCGTGCACATCTCTTATTCTCTGCTGTACTTCACTTCACCAGGAAATTCTTGGCATTGCACCAAATCGGTTAATACGAATCGACATGAGCACTGGTGACGCTATTCGCACTTGGCCATTTGCACGTATGAAGTCGTGGAACGTCAACTGGGAAGTAAAGAAGCTCTGCGTGGAATTTGACGATGAGAAACTCGAGTTTGAGTGCCTTAGTGCCAACTGCAAGGTGCCGCATGAGTTTATTGGCGGATACATTTTTCTGTCGATGCGTTCAAAGGAGCACAACCAGTCGCTGAATGAGAACCTCTTTCACAAACTGACCAGTGGGTGGATTTAAATGACATTACCTGAAAACTGATAACCCTTTCTTTTTAATCAACTTGACTGCCCTTTTATTTATTAATTATATTTCGAAATAAACAACATCCATCACTACTACTAGTATTCATTTGCGGCATTTAAAGTAAAGCAGCCAGATGGCACTAGTTGTTGTGCGACCAAGAATTAAATTCTGTAACTTGAAACTATTTTCTGCAAGAATCTCGTCAAGTTTATTTTTCACCCGCTCGAGTGGGAGCGAGAGCAAACCTCGTTAGGCGATTAATTTGCATTTGTTGCACATCTGAAGCGCTTTGTCTTGAAGAACGTCGGGTGAGCAAAGTCAGAGCCTTTTTAAAGATCAGCCACGACCACGCCTCAAACTGCCTTTTGCCTTGTGCACTCTGACCGGGAAGCGAGCTCCACCACTCACTGTCACTCTCCTTCTACCAGGTAGTAGTTATCCACAACTGGTCCTGCTGACCGAACTTACTCTCTCACTGACTGACTCTTCTTCACTGGTTCTTTTCACTGGTACTATCCGCTGTTTGGCTTTTACCCGTTGCAATTGCAGTTGATCTCATTGAAGACCAAGAGCAACCGAGGAAACACTGATGACTAGTAAAGTCTATATACCAGAGCCACTGCACGATGATTGCCAGTTGCGGTGCTATATCTGTGCAGCGTCGAGAGAGTGAGTGTAAGAGTGGCACTCCCTCGTCGCTCGCATTTGGGCGATGAATGAATGGAGTGATTGCAACTCTTGAACGGCAACAACTGCCGCAGCAGACAGCTGCAGCAGAAGAGCAGCAACAGCAACAGCAGCAGCAGTCACCCGTCCTTGGTGCACTGCTGATGATCAGCACTACCACAAGTAGCACTGATGTCCATGTACATTGTCTACTGCACAGTGCCACTGGCCACACAGTCTGAGCACAGGGAATCGTCTACACTGGCACTATTCTGGCAGTGAGTGAGTCACTGAGAAAGGGACTAGGAGAACTAGTGACAAGGCGCCATCAGATGGGTTGCCGCTGATTACCACGGCGACTTGTCTCGACGCCCGCAGATGGGCGACTTTAGACAAACGCCAACAACAGGAGGAGTCCCCGACTATTAATAGAGCAGGCAATGCCATCCAAAGGAAGAAGGAATATTCGTCAAGCAGACTGATGGAGTGCCTGTAAATAGATGCTTAGGCAGCAACTGGCATCAACTGCATCCGACAAAAGACAAGCCAGGCAAACTGTGGCGTTTTTCCGCCAATTGCCTGTGGCTGGTGTTCGATGGTTGGACACCAAGCGAGAGAGAGCACCCGTCAACCAGCCGGCAAGCGAAAAGGCAGTCAGACAGACAGTGAAAGAGAAAGAGAGAGAGGCACAAATGATGCTGCAACTCGATCACTTTCATCTGGTCGATGTGAACAGCGTGTGTGTATCTGTGCGCCCAATTGCCATGTAGGCCACTTGGAGGCCACTTCCTAATGACTGCCAATCATTCTGCTGGAGTCTGTCACTCCCTTTCACTGAAGCGCTTCTCTGTGGATGCCGTCTGCCGCGCTGAGTGTTGCTGTTCAACACTGCCATCGTAAACATCATCATCGGCGAGTGTGCATGCATTGCCATAGTAAGCACACCGATAAGGAGTGACAGTGGTGCACGCTTCCCTCCAGCAATGTATGTTCGATGAGCTAAGGAGCGCGCAATCACTGATATCGCACTGATATCGAAGTGGTGGCCATCGACGAGAGAAGAAGACAGGCGACACCAGACGACGCAGAGCATATCACCGATATGGGTGCCCATTTCGCTGGCTCATCCAGTGCTCGCAGCAGCCATGAAATAAGGGAGAAGGGGAGAAAGGGAGACTGGCACAGGAAGGAATGCCCATTTGCCAGGAAAGACGAGAGGAAAAAGGCGCAGCCGATGGCAGGTACGACGGTGACAGGTCGTTAGGTGATTGGTACCGTTAGGCTCACTGCTGCTGAGTCGGCGATTAGAGCGGACTCGGAGGACACTCGGGGCGTACCGGCGTCGGCTGACTGGTGGAAATGCTCTACTGCTGCTGCTGTTGTCCCTGCAGCGGCTGCATTACCGCAGACCAGAATTACTGCAGTCAGCGCAAATGCGGACACGCCTCTGCGAGTCTGCAGTGGAAGCCGCAAATGGAGGCTGCAGTTCGGTGGCGCCAGCGCACTGCCCGAGAGTACTGTTCCACTGCAGTGGAGGCACCAGCAGCAGCACCGGACACCGCACACAGACACACACACACCGGAGAGACAGAGCAGCTGAGCCAGAAAGAGAGAAGAAAAGAGAAGAACTGTTGACCGTCTGCAGGTGATCAGCCGCTCCTGCCCGGGAACCCAGTCACCTCACCTTTGACCTGCGCCAGTCCGGCGGACAGGGCGAGACGGAGAGTGGTGGCAAAGGAGCAGCAGTGCATCAGTGTTGGCCGTACGTCGTCACCATAGTGATCACTGCGATCCACCACCAGCGATTGACATTTCAGCCGCGTCAGAAAGTGTGTGGTGTGTGTGTCTACCTGCATCAAAGAGCGCCAGTGATTGCCATCACTACACTGCACGACGCTTGCCATCGTAGCGTATTTGTTGGTGCTGAGCTTTGGCAGCTCGCGAGCTCCATCACTTCTCAGGGCGTGGTTAGCCTGCCTGATGCTCACGGCTGCGGTTGCTTCTGCTTCTGCTGCTTCTGCTGTTGCTGTTGCTGCTGCTGCTCTTCTGTCCTCATGTTCTTCTTTCGACTTATATTAAATGTTCAGTGACTGACTGTGTCTCCGGCAGCTACACGAGAGACTTGACGGTGCAGCGTCTCCAGCTCTCACCAGCGCCGATCCGCGCCCATCACCTCTGAATGCTTCACTTCTCTCCACTCACCGCAGCTAAACAAGTGACCAAATGTGACAGTCAACAACAGCTCAGATCACCACCATCGCCCCACCTGTGCCCCAGACACTCTTTTCCCTGCCACTAACCGAACAACTAACCTTTTCACCACCCTCTCCGCCGCCGCCACCACCACCACCACCATGACGACGGACATCTCCGTTCGGTACGATCCGATCACCCAGACGGAGACCAACGAGGAGTACGATGGTGGCAACAGCTCCTCAAGGCTCTTTGAGCGAGCCCGTATCAGGGCCCTCGCAGGTACTGTGATCTTTCCCCTTTTATCTCCTTTGTGACCTTCCACTTGGATGTTTGTTTACACTTGTTCTCTTTACCCACACAGATGAGCGTGAGTCCGTCCAGAAGAAGACCTTCTGCAAGTGGGTCAACTCTCATCTTGCCAGGGCCAACATGCGCTGCAATGACCTCTACACTGATTTACGAGACGGTAAAAATCTCATCAAACTTCTCGAGATTCTATCCGGTGAAAGACTGCCACGCATCACCAAGGGCAAGATGCGCATTCACTGCCTCGAAAATGTTGACAAGGCGCTGCAGTTTCTGCTGCGAGAGCAGCGCGTCCACTTTGAAAACCTGGGTTCGCATGATATCGTCGACGGCAACCCCCGCCTTACGCTGGGTCTCATCTGGACGATTATCCTTCGTTTTCAGATTCAGGACATTACCATCGAGGAGGTGGACAACCAGGAGACCAAGTCGGCAAAGGACGCGCTGCTGCTGTGGTGTCAGATGAAGACCGCCGGCTACCACAGCGTCAATGTACGCAACTTTACCACCTCCTGGAAAGATGGCCTCGCATTTAACGCCCTCATCCACAAACATCGACCCGATCTGATCAACTATGAGAAGCTATCAAAATCAAACCCGATCGGAAACCTAAACAATGCCTTTGACGTCGCCGAGGACAAACTCGGTTTGACGAAACTGCTTGATGCGGAGGACGTCTTCACTGACAATCCGGATGAAAAGTCGATCATCACCTATGTGGTCACCTACTACCACTACTTCTCTAAGATGAAGGCGGAGACGGTTCAAGGTCGACGTATCGGCAAGGTGGTCGGCCAAGCAATGGAGACTGACCGTATGATCGACGAGTATGAGAAGCTGACCAGTGATCTGCTTCGCTGGATTGAAAATAAGATCGACGATTTGTCAGACCGAAACTTTGCCAACTCGCTGAACGGCGTACAGCAGGACCTGATCCAGTTCAACAACTACCGCACCATTGAGAAGCCGTCCAAGTTCGAGGAGAAGGGCAACTTGGAGATTTTGCTCTTCACCCTTCAGAGTCGAATGCGTGCTAACAACCAGAAACCCTACACGCCCAGCGAAGGAAAGATGATCTCCGACATCAACAAGGCATGGGAGCGTCTGGAGAAGGCCGAACACGAGCGCGAACTGGCGTTGCGCGAAGAGCTGATCCGCCAGGAGAAACTCGAACAGCTGGCGGCTCGCTTCGATCGCAAGGCAGGCATGCGCGAGGCCTGGTTGAGCGAAAACCAACGCCTGGTGTCGCACGACAACTTTGGCCCGGAGCTGTCCGTGGTGGAGGCGGCGGCGAAGAAGCACGAGGCCATTGAGACGGACATCAGCGCCTACCAGGAGCGCGTTCAGGCCGTGGTGCAGGTGGCCTTGGAGTTGGAGTCGGAGAACTACCACGACATAAACCGCATCAACAGTCGCAAGGACAATGTCCTCCGTCTGTGGACCTACCTGCAGGAACTGCTCAAGAACCGTCGAACTCGCCTGGACATGTCGCGAGCACTTCAGAAGGCCTTCCAGGAGGTGCTCTACATTATGGATTCGATGGACGAAATCAAGGCTCGACTGCTTACTGACGACTATGGCAAGCACCTGATGAGCGTTGAGGACCTGATTCAGAAGCACACTCTCATTGAGGCGGACATCAACGTGCTCAATGAGCGTGTGAAGACTGTTATTCAGAATCTGGAGCAGCTGCGTGACGAGGAGGGACCGGAGGGATACCGACCGGCAGATCCGAAGGTCATTGATGCCCGAATCGACGAGCTGAAGAGCGCCTTCACTGAGCTCTTTGAGTTGGCTGTCGCCCGGCGACAGAAGCTGGAAGAATCAAAACGACTGTGCCAGTTCCTCTGGGACATGGCCGAGGAGGAGACCTGGATTAAGGAGAAAGAGCAGATTCTCTCTTCCAATGAGATTGGCCACGACCTTACCACTGTCAGTCTGTTGATTAGCAAGAATCGTGCCCTGGAGGATGAGATAGCTGCCCACTACCAACAGCTGACCAATGCTGCCAACACCTGGTACGACTTTGCCAACAGTGGCCACTATGGCTCAGAGGAGATCAAGCGACGAACCAATGAAATTCTCGCCACCTGGGACAACCTCAAAGAGCTGCAGGGACTGCGGAACATTGCCCTACGCGAAGGTAATGACTACCACCAGTTCTTCGCCGATGCCGACGATGTGGAGGCCTGGATGTTGGACTTCCTTCGACTGGTCAACAGCAACGATGTTGGCATGGACGAAGCGAATGCCCAGTCGCTGATGAAGAAGCACAACGACTGCTGCGAGGAGCTGAAGAACTACTACAAGACGATCGAGGCGCTGAAGCAGCAGGCAGATAACCTGGGCAACAACTACCGCAGTCGACCAGAAGTGGTAGACCGCATTGATCGCATTGAGGGCATGTACAACCAGCTGATTGACGCGGCCAATGATCGCAAGCAGAAGCTGCACGACGCCATTGCTCTCTACAGATTGATGAGCGAATCAGACGGCGTCGACCAGTGGATCGAGGAGAAGGAGAAGATGCTCGCCTCGATGGCCATGAGCCGAGACATGGAGGACATTGAGGTGATGAAGCACCGCTTTGATACTTTTGAACAGGAGATGAACTCCAACGAGTCTAGAGTCAAGTACGTCAATGACCTGGCGAATGAACTGCAGAATGTCAACCACCCGAATAGTCAGGAGATTGCAGAGAGGAACTACCACGTTAACGACAAGTAAGTGCTCTCGTGATTTTACTAGCTTTTGTTTCAGTAGCTCACTTTTGTTGTCTTTCCACAGGTGGAACAAGCTGAAGGACCACGCTGATCACAAGAAGGAGGAGATCAACGCCGCCCACGGTGTGCAGACGTTCCACATTGAGTGCCGTGAAACGATCTCGTGGATTGAGGAGAAGACTCGCCTGCTGCAGTCTACCGAAGAGCTGGACAATGACCTCTCCGGCATTATCACCCTTCAACGCCGCCTCAGTGGAATGGAGCGAGATTTGGCAGCCATCTGCTCACAGGTGGATAATCTCGAGAATGAGGCTCAGCGCATTCAGGACAAGCATCCCGAGGAGGCGGAGGAGATTCGTGAGCGCGTCACCCAGATTAGCACTGTCTTTGATCAGCTCAACGAGCTCATTAAGGTGCGCGACGCCAAGCTGGGCGAAGCCGGTGATCTGCACCGATTCCTCCGCGACCTGGATCACTTCCAGACATGGCTAAAGAACACACAGACTGCCGTCGCTTCCGAGGACACGCCAAACAGCCTGGCAGATGCGGAGAAACTGCTGAATCAGCACCAGCAGATCAAGGAGGAGATCGACAACTACACGACTGAATTCAACAGCATCATGGAGTATGGTGAAAAGTTGACGCAGGACAAGACTGACCACCAGCACATGTTCCTTCGCGAGCGACTCAAGGCGCTTCGCGATGGATGGAATGAGCTGCACAAGATGTGGGAGAACCGGCAGCAGTTGCTCTCAGAGAACCTCGATCTGCAGGTGTTCCTTCGCGACTCGAAGCAGGTGGAGGTGCTGCTCAACCAGCAGGAGATTTACCTTGCGAAGGACGACGTGCCGTCGAATCTCGAACAGGCGGAAAGTGCAATCAAACGTCATGAGACGTTCATGACGACCATGGACGCTAATGAGGATCGTGTCCGTCACGTGCTGACGTTCGCTGACCGTCTGAAGAACGACGGACACTTTGACTCGGAGAAGATTGGCCGAAAGGCGGACAACATCCAGGAGCGGTACAACAACAACAATGAAAAGGCCCGACAGCACTGGGACAAGCTGCAGGATCAGTACAAGTTGCAGCAATTCCTGCAGAACTGCGATGAGCTGAACGAATGGATTCAGGAGAAGTACATCATTGCCCAGGATGAGACGTACCGAAGCGCCAAGACGGTGCACAGCAAGTGGACTCGCCACCAGGCCTTCGAGGCTGAGGTGCTCAGCAACAAGGACCGCCTGTTTCAGATTAAGAAGAAGGGCGAAGAGCTGGTGGCTGATAAGCCGGAAATGCAGCCACTGATCGACGAGAAACTGAACGAGCTCGAGCAGCAGTTTGATGAGCTGGAGAAGACGACCAATGAAAAGGGTCAGAAGCTGTTTGACGCCAAGCGACCAGTGCTGTACGAACAGACCTGTGAAGACATTGACTCGTGGCTGACTGAACTCGAGACTCAGGTGCTCACCGCAGAGACCGGCCAGGACTTGACCAGCGTCAATTTGATTCTCCAAAAGCAGCAGATGATTGAGAATCAGTTGGCCGTCAAGGCGAAGCAAGTCGGAGAGCTGGAGTCGCAGGTTAAGATTCTCGAAAAGATTGAGCCTGACAAAACGGAGGAGCTCAAGGCCAAGAAGGTCTATGTTGAGGACAAGTTCAACCGGCTGCAGGCGCCACTTGTGGAGAGAAAGCAGCAGTTGCTGAAAAAGAAGGAGGCCTACCAGTTCCGACGAGATGTGGAGGACGAAAAGATGTGGATTCAGGAGAAGATGCCACTGGCGAGAAGTACAGAGTACGGCAACAGTCTCTTCAGTGTTCAGATGCTCATCAAGAAGAATCAATCGCTGAAAACGGAAATCGAAAACCACGAGCCAAGGATTCTGAACATTTGCGAAAATGGACAGAAGCTGATTGGCGAAGGCCACGAGGACAGCAGCGAGTTTGAGCGACTGATCAATGAGCTGATGGAGTTGTGGCGAGACCTGAAGAACACCATGGACGTGAGGAAGAGCAAGTTGCTGGAGTCTGAACGCGCGCAACAGTACTACTTTGATGCCTCTGAGGCGGAGTCCTGGATGAGTGAACAGGAGCTGTACATGATGGTGGAAGATCGTGGCAAGGACGAGTTCACTACGCAAAATCTGATCAAGAAGCACGAGAGTCTGGAGAACGCGGTCGAAGACTACGCCGAGACTATCAGACAGCTCGGAGAGACTGCTGGTCAACTGATCAGGGAGGAACACCCTGAAAGGTGAGTGTTGATTTATGCCGACTTTCCATTTGCCCAGTGAACTTAGATTTATAACTTGTTTTTCACCCTCTTTTTACAGTGACCCTATTGCCATTCGCCAGTCTCAGGTGGACAAGCTGTACGCAGGCCTGAAGGACCTCTCCCAGGAGCGACGCTCCAAGCTCGAGGAGGCGCTGAAACTGTACACGCTGAAACGAGAGTTTGACGATCTACTGCAGTGGATCAACGAGAAGGAGGTGGTCGCCGGCTCACATGAACTGGGTCAGGACTTTGACCAGGTGACGATGCTGCGAGAGCGCTTCAACCAGTTCTCCCGCGAGACGGAGCAGATCGGCAACGAGCGCGTCGCCGCGGCCAACGCCAACGCCGACGCCCACATTAACGTGGGCCACGTGGACAGCGCCGCCATTGCCGAGCTGAAGGACAATCTCAATGAGGCGTACGCAGATCTGCTGGAGCTGATGGAGACGCGCAAGGCGATGCTCTCCAGCAGTTGGGAGCTGCACAAGTTCTTCCACGACTGCAAGGACGTCCTGGGCAGAATATCGGAGAAGTCGAACTCAATGTCCGACGAGCTCGGTCGGGACGCCGTCTCGGTGTCGAACCTGCTGAGAAAGCACGGCAACTTTGAGCACGACCTGCAGACGCTGAAGGCCGCCGTACAGGCGATCATCGATGAAAGTCGCAAGCTGCAGGTGCTCTACGCCGGCGATCGCGCCAATGAGATCGTCAGCCGAGAGGTGGAGGTGGTGAACGCCTGGCAGAAGCTGCTGGGCAGCTGCGACTTCCGCAGGAGCAAACTGGAGGACACCGGGGACCTCTTCAAGTTCCTCAACATGGTGCGCGATCTGATACTGTGGATGGAGGACATTGTCCGGCAGATGAACACCAGCGAGAAGCCGCGCGACGTCTCCGGCGTGGAGCTGCTCATGAACAATCACCAGAGTCTGAAGGCGGAGATTGACGCCCGGGACGACAACTTCAATGCCTGCTTCAACCTGGGCAATGAGTTGCTCAGTCGAAACCACTACGCCAGTGAGGACATACACGCCAAGCTGTCCAACCTGGAGAACAAACGCGTCGCCCTGAAGGCTCGATGGGCCGAGCGATGGGATCACCTGCAGTTGATTCTCGAGGTGTACCAGTTTGCGCGGGACGCCGCCGTCGCCGAGACCTGGCTAGTCGCCCAGGAGCCTTACCTGTTGAGTCAGGAGCTGGGGGTATGTGCCGCTTGATGTGCCCTAGTGACTTGTCACTCACTTAACCTCTTTTTCCTTTCAGCACACCATTGATGAAGTGGAAGGACTCATCAAGAAGCATGAGGCTTTTGAAAAGTCTGCTTCCGCACAGGAGGAACGATTCGCCGCTTTGGAGCGACTGACAACGGTAAGGGGCAGATTAAAAGCAGTAAAAACTTTTGCTAAGCTAACTACTTTGTGTGACCAACAGTTTGAAATTCGGGAATACCAGCGACAAGAAGAACTTGAAAAGCACGTCAAGTCGCGTGAAGTGCCTCAACACCCGGACACCACTGACCAAGCACAACCGGCCAAGTATGAATCGATTCGCTCTTTTTGAATTACAAATTTTAAAATGCTTTTAATCCTCAAATCCAGACCCGACTCTCCCGTTCAGGCATCCCAATTGGATAGTGAAGCAGATGAACGAGCCGAAGGTAAGTCAGAAAGCGAATGTTTCCAAAGTCATTCACCCTTGGATGACTTTAAACACTTTGAGCACTTTATCAAGCCCTTAGCGCCCATTGCCTTCCTTTTCCTCTTAACTCTTTGTTGAGCACTAAATCTATACTATCCCTTGCCTTGTGCATGTACCTTCCTAACCGATCTTGCTACTGCATGATTTAGACGTCCCACTAGAAATCCACCCTCCAGTCCCAATTAAGCTTCCTCCTACTCCGAAGCCTGATGACTCTCCCGTAGTGACTCCCATGTCGACTCCATCTACCTTTTCCCGTAGTAGTTCGAGTAGTAAGTGCACGTTTACTAACCGATAACTTTTTTTGGAGGGGGAAAACCTTTGTTTGTCCTGTTGCATGCTCATTCATTACCTTATCCTTTCCTTGTCTTCTTCAGCTTTTAAATCTAAACGAGGCTCGACGAGATCAAAGTCGCCCTTTGGTTCATTTGGCCGCAAAAAGTCTAACATATCCCGTAGTAGTGTTGAACATGAAGGTAGCATGATTTACCTGGCTGGTCTACTGTGGTGTGTGTGTGTGAATGGGTGTCAACTAATGAAATGCTTTCACTTTGCAGCCTCTCTTTCTGAAGACATCATTCTTGAAGGTGCCCTGAATCGGAAACATGAGTGGGAAACAACGACAAAGCGATCTACGAACCGGTAAGCTAAACGGAGTTCAGTCTTTGCCCACTTTGCCCACTGATGGCTAATCGTTCTTTGTTTTGTTTTCTAGATCATGGGACAAGGTGTACATTGTTCTCAAGAAAGGCCTCCTCCTCTCGTACAAAGATCAGAAGCACGCCAAGAACGAGCCCGAGTCATACTATCGTGGTGAGGTGCCTCTGGTTTTGAAGGAGGTCACCGTGGAAGTCGCCTCGAACTACACCAAAAAGAAGCACGTTTTCAGACTTAAGCTGGCCAACGGTGCAGAGTACCTCTTCCAGGCAAAGGAGGACGCCGAGATGGACTCGTGGATTGAGAAGATAGGCTCTGCCGTTGAGAGCGTTCAGTCACCCGGACCTAGTCGATCGCAGACAATGCCTGCCGGCGGCTCTGAGGCAAGAAAAGACGAGAAGGAAAAGAAACGAGGCATCTTTACGTTAAAAAAGAAGTAGCACTTTTACACTTTACATTCTCATTTTCCAGTAACTTTTCATCAATGGTACAAACATAGAACTATATATATTTTTTGTCTCCTCCGTTAAGGTAGCACCTCCCCAAACAGCTAAGCCTAGCCACGTATTTTGATTTGATTTGATTTGATTATATTTTCTCACATTCAGCAGCAGCTAGCTTTATTGCCTTTCTCTTCTCACCTGTCTTTAGTCGCACAGAAGAGCACCTGTAGCTTATCTCCTTTCTTCACATCACTGTTTTCACTCTCTCTTTCTCTCTCTCCTATTTCTTTTATTCGCACACAACACTCGCACACCCAACGTTCTCTGCCCGTGTTCATAATTTTCTTTCCTTCAATTGTGAAGAGAGGGGTGTCATCAACGACATCATCATCACCTTCTGTCCCTAAACTGGAAAGCCTTCCCCAGCAACGCCTGGCAGCACCACCCTGTGCAACTTTACCCATTTTCCCTTACCGGACTTGTTCTCTGATCACTGCCTCGTGTTATAGACTTCCAATCACTGCGGCTGCTACCGTTGCTGTTCCAGACACACCATGTCACCCTCTTACTCTAGTTAACCCCCAAGGCAGCATACACCACCACCACAAACACCATTTGTTACCCTAAAAGGATGTCAATGTCTATTCTCTTTCTAAACAATTCTTTAACAATGAACCCTACCACTGTTTACCGTTATTATATTTTCACTTGCATTTTCTCACCGATAGCATTTTTAAGTAAAAAACAAGTGCTATACATAAAATAAGGCTTCTTTATTATTATGGCGGGAATACTTGACAAGTAAAAAAGTTGAAATGGAGATAAAATAGATCGTAATACATATCTGTACACTCTACGAGTTCTCTACGAGTTCTTTCAATCCATAGTGTGATGTTCGGATAAAATGATATTTTAGGATACGAAAAAAGGTATCAAATAGATCGGAATGGAACCACTTCTAAAGTGGCAGTGAAACTACTTGCCAAATCGACCAACAACTTGGCGAGGCTCTTCAGAGGACTCTTCCACGACCATCTCTTCGTCCATATAGTTCTCAATGTTTTGTTTTGACATTACGTCTTTAAACTTGTCCTTATTTGCAAGATAGTACATCTTAATCTGATTTTCAGTTTTGCTGCCAAGAATTTCAGCGATTGTCTTAAAATCACAACCAAACTCTGAAATGGCTTTTGTGAAAATGAGAATGTCAGAGTCGTTCCATCGAGAACTGGAGCGGTTATTATTTTGCTATAAAAAACGAGTTAGAAATTTGTTTATAAATTTTACAAAAATGACTTACGTTTAGACCAATCAAATCGGGAAACTCAACGAGCGACTCTTTGATGGAAGCATTCTGCTGCTTGTGCTCACGAATCTTGCGAATCACATCGGCAATATCCAGTTCCAGTAACTCTACTGCTTTTCGACTAATGTTTGCCTCACGCTCGCGAGCAATTTCAACGAGTACTTTCTTGTCAAGTATCATCTTTGTCATTCCATTTGGGAGGACTTTATTTTCATCCTCAAAGTAACCCTCGTCATTGTTACCGTTTGCATTGATATTTCCGTCTTTGCTCTTTTCGACGAAGCATGAACGACAAACAACTCCCTGGTTAGTGTTAAAGTAATCGGTGGTTCGGGTTCGGGTTTGACAGAGAGCACACGCCTGTCTGTTAGGTGATACACATTCAATGTCTGTGTTCTTATCAGCATTATTTCCTGGCGAACCATTACTGCCATCTTTGTTTTGAAATGGCTTCCTGTTGATTTGTTTTTGTATATAAGATGGATCTTTTACACACTTTAAAATCTTCCACTTGGTGTAATAGTATTTGATAAGGCTAGAAATTTTCTTGTCAGGCAAAAGCGTGTTGATTTTGAGAAAGTTTTTGTTGTAAAACTGATGCGCCTGTTCAAACAGGGCTTTGTCTTCCATTGTCCATTCATCAGGATAGGGCAAAAAGTTGGACAAGTCGGACAAAGCACACTCAAAATCAAATCCGTGCCAGAACAGTATTCCTAAAGCTTGCTCCGGATTGTAGCGGTACTTTTCTTTTGCAATTTGAACATATTCGCTAACTGAAAAAGATAATAAAATTGTCTGTTTGAAAGATACAATTATAAAATCATTACACACGTACTTTTTTTGTCACTAACTTCCTCGTTAGGTATCCAAACCTTGATCGCCTTTTCCGGATATTGAGATGGCGCTAAACGAGAAATAAAACGACAGAGTTTTCACAAAAGTCAGCAAATTTAATTTATTTAGCTTAATTTACCTGGTTTTGGAAGACAGTAGTCAGGGATGACTGCCTGATAGCCATCGCCAACACGAACTGCTGAAACAAAATCTTTTTCAGTTGAAGATAATATTGTCAACAGTCCAAAGTTACCAACCTCCCTTGCTGCTGGCTGTTTCCGAATCCGAATCGCTGCTCATTTCGCTGGAACTAGCACTACCACTGCCTGACAGGCGACCAATTGTCAAGTTGGCACGAGAAGATGACGGCGCTTTATTCATAATGTACGACAATTCACCACTTTGATCAATGACCATTCCGTGAGCACCTGGGCTAAATTCTCTACTCACCGGTGTTCTGAACCGAAGTGTCTCAGAAGTGCTCAGCTCAAATTTTCAATTAGAGTGGCCAACTTGGGGAAGATTGAGGTAGATAAACCAGGTGATTTATTCAAAGAACAAATCACAGGATGATCACCTGGAAAAGCATTGATTTGCACTGGCTAGTAAACGTTGACAAAGAACGGGATTTGACAGAGGTTTCAAACTTCTAGCCCGAAACATTTTGACTGATAGTCTGGTGAGTTATCCCGTTTGAGTAGATATAGCAGCCTATTTTAACCTAGACACTTCAATTGCACTTTTTATTTCACAATTTTCGGAATTTTTACTTCTGGTTCTTAAAAACTGATCAGATAAGAAAAAAATGGTTTCTGGATACACTTTGAAAATTCAGATTTATCAGCATTTGCAGAGCGGGGTAAAAGTTAAAAGTAACTTTACTTTATTTATTTAGCATGACTACTTTAACAAAGGCGAAATCAGTGTTGGTTTGTACAAGCAAATCTACAAATTAGAAAAGTAGGACAGTATCATCTTCGCGAGTTTGATTAGGACGATGCTTCATTTTTGTATTTACCGCCGTCCAGCGGCTCAGTTCCGTAGAGAGCAGTTCGACCGCGGAAGGTGTTGTACCGATTGTACGCTAGTCCTTGGTAGTAAGCGCCCACGAGAGCCGCCGCGGTGGCGCAGAGGAGTCCGAATGAGTGGCGTTGCCAGTTCTTTTTAAACAAACGCCGCTGTGAGTAGAAGACCTCACCGCCCGACATCTTTTCTTTCGGTTGTTGTGGCTACTGGTGCTTATTGCTTGATGCTGTTGCTGGCCAAAGCTTGCTCGCGCTTCCACCGCTGTGTTCGGCTGTAGTCCGCGTAGATGAGATAGAAGAGAAAGGGTGGCACTGTGAGGATGATTCGGTGGCGGTAAAGTTGGGTTCGCGCTCGCTGCCAGATCGAGAGCGTAGCAGGACTGGGGCTCGATTCCATGCGAAGTTGGACGCCGTCGGAGCAAACCCAAAAATAGTCGAGAGCGACGGTGCCGATTAGAGCCTTTGTTTCCCATCTCGAAAGACGGGGGGGGTCTACTAGCGCCGTCTGT
>JAALOO010000611.1_pt1 | contig 30556 bp, 20 predicted proteins | sample 7257641 | NCBI WGS metagenome assembly JAALOO01 (sample SAMN14085613, study PRJNA598686) | mite metagenome | biome: ENVO:01001000; feature: ENVO:01001002; material: ENVO:01001226; isolation source: single female mite from University of Michigan culture on fish food culture... ...
CACTGCCAAAGCGCTTCGCGCTTTGGCAGTGTTTACGCTCGCTCCAGCCAATAAAACATGTAACATTTATTTACCATTGAGATCATCTTGGCAAACTGAATCTTTGAACAAAGTTTCGAGTTTTTGCTTTCAATTATTAAAATTTGATTTTCCCTTTTTCTACCTTGTCAATTACTTACCACTTTCTTCTTGCTCAAACCGGCCATTGCGGCAAGGGCAAGACCCTTAGTGATGTAGTGTTTCTCTTTTTTCATAAATTTCAGCAGGTGTTTTGCGAATCTCTTGTGGTATTTATAGGATCCTTCAACAGACACAAATACAAAGCACAAACAAAGGAGCACAAAACCAAGAAGTATCCACTTGTTGGTTCTTGATTTACCTAGGCCAATCATGGTGCTTGTTGGCCTAGTACAGCAGCTAACACAGATGGTGGTGGTGGTGGACAGAGGCACTTGCACAAATCAGCTATTTGGTTTGCGCAGTCGGCATGAGTAACTGAGACGACGAGATAGCGATGACGTTCGAAATGAAACTCCAGCGAACAGGGAAGAAAGGCTTTTATATTTGCGCCGCTATGTGCGCTTTCTCACGACCCATTGAACGAGAGAAAAGACACTGTTGCAAGATACTACTGACTACTAATTCTGTTCGATATCTGCTTGGTCAGCTAACAATGCGGAATTGGTCGGCATGCAGTGGTAAGCTGAGTGCTCTTCACTGGACTTTGCACTTCACTGTCCAGGGAAAGTGTACCACTGCCTGAGTGGTGAAATTGCAGGAGGCAGGAGAGCATGAAAACAATTAGGGCGCATTTTGGGTGCAATCGTACGGCCTGCGGGCACGATAAGTGAGCAACAAATTAGCAAGTTGGTAAGGTGAGGTGGTAAGGTGGTCAGGACGGTGTGACAGTGCCAGTGTGGTGGGATCGACGGACGACGGCACACCGAGTGTGAATCTCGCTTTGTCCGAAGAAGTCGGCAGTCAAAGTCAGCTGTCGGCGACATTGCACCGCAACTGATTGCAGTGGTCAGTGCGGCGGTGGTGACGGTGCTGCACGGGCAGTGCAGTCCAGTGCTCAGTCGGTGAGTGAATGGCTCTGCTCTGTCCGCCACCCGTGACCGGACAGCGGAAAAGCGTCCGAACAGTGCGAACAGGTGTGCACCAGTGTCACTGGCGAGCGATTACCACCGCCTTGCCGGCCATTAAATCAGACACACTGTCACTGGCGGTGAGATCTCCCACCAGTGCGCTTGTCTTTCTTCCTTTCCTCCTGGTCTTGGTTTGGCTCATTTGGATTTTTGCTTTTTGCTTCCTACATACTTTTGGTCAATTACATTAATCAGAATGCACAATTTGCATTTGTCGTTGGCTTTCATTTGCAACTTTTTTCCTTTTTGCAGCCGCATTGCCTTTTTGATTCCGGTTTCTCATTACCATTACCAATGGTCTTTGTCACTCTCTCCTATATGCTGATCTTGCTTTCGGATTTGTGCCACTGATTTAGTGCCAAGTAGATCACCTGAGAATGGTTTAGTATAAAAGGAAAACTTTGCTCGTTTACAGTTTTACTCGATCTGAAAAGCCAAGCTCACAAAAATCTATTGGTAAACTATGACAACCAGTCAAAGGTTTTGGACTTTTGTTGCCCTGTGTCTTTTCGCCTCCCTCTGGTCACCTATCGACGCATCGAGGACCAAACGAAATGTCATCAATCGCATCATCAAGAAGAAAGGCATCGCAGCAGCAGCGACAGCATTCGTGGCCGCAGCTTCAATGACCAAAAAGAAGTTTCTTCCCATTCCAATAGTCTTCCCGCTAAGGTATAATGCCTGTGATTGCACTGTTAACCTTTTCTAACAACCTACAGTATAACCCCTACAGTATAATGAAGCCTCCAATAGTGGAGACTGTGCCCGTTCCTCCTCCTTTTGTTGGAAAGTTTGGATCGATTCACAATATGATGGGCCATTCTCCCATGATGGGCTATCATGGAGGAGGTAATTAAATGCTTACAATTGAGTAAAAAAACTAAACTAATTTTGTCATTACTCTTGAAGGAATGGGCATGGGCGGAGGAATGGGTAAACAGTGTTCAAAGTGTGATCTTCTTTTCCCTAAACTAACCACTGTTCAATCTTTTCACAGGTTTCGGTATCGGCCGCTAAGTTTGACGTATTGCCTCATTTTCTTTCTGCTTGTGCTGGCCACCAGCAGCAGCAATCGACAAATCAAACCATTTTTATTTCGTTTTTACTCCATATCAATTTCACTATAAATAAAGTTAAAGTTTTACAAATTACGGAATGCCAAAGACAATACTTGAAAGTGGAAAAAAACGACAGAAATAGTCTCATAAATTGGCTGACAGATAGTCAATTGGCCCACTCCGTGGTTGGTATCAGCATGTGTAGTGTGAACAAATTACGGCCGTAAAATTATGGCAAAGTTACTTAAGTAGAGGCAGCAATTTGAGAATGAAAGGAACTCTCTGCTCAGTGACAAATCACCTGCTGACTATTTCTTCTTTGACTTATCCACCATCTTGTTGCTCATTACGCCGTGCATCAACGTGCTATTGCCCAGGACGGCAGCTTTTTTGGCAATGAAAGCGCTGATTTCCTCTTCTATTTGCATCTTCTCCATCTCAAGTTTCTTTTTAATTTCGGCACTTTCGCGTTTCATACGATCAAATCGGCTGTGAAGTTCTCGTTCATTTTCTTTCAACTCTTGCTCCTTTTCTTTGACTCTCTGCACAAAAGCGGCACGCATCTCTTCTTCGCGCTTCTGCAGTGCATCCATGTGAGCCTGGCGACGAGTTTCAAAAGTTTCCTTGAAGCTAGTGGAGTGACCATTCCCGACGGCTGATCCATCGACGCCATTTTCAGCAGTACCGAAACCCATTTGCTCCAGACGCACCCTTCGGTAGTGCTCGTAGTGCTGAGAGTGAGTTGTCTCACGAAGATCATCCATATTGACTCGAATCACCATGTCTCGCAGTCGAACAAAATCGCAGTGGCTCTCATTTTCAACTAAAAGAAGAGTTTCATTAGCTCCAAATGTACAGCTCTAAGCGACAAAAAAGGTATTACCATGAACACTACCCCAGGGGTATTGTCGAGCGCGAATGTGCTTGCTTCCAATGCGAATAAAGTCATTGCTAGCCACAACGGCAAATGGCATCAACGCGTTGTTTGTGGAATTAATATCGGCCACTTCAGGGTCATCAACCGGAAACTTGTAATACTCGATTCCGTTGACGTTCAATTCATTGGTAATTCGTGCGCGAAGTTTCTCCAGCTCTGTCTTTGTGATGGTGTCTGATTTACCAATAATTGGAATCAAATTCACTTTGTTGTGCAAAGCCTTCATAGTGACCAGATCCAGTGAACGAAGACCGTGTCCAACCGGAGAGAGAATGTACAGACAGCAGTGAATTCTGGTGTCTGAAAGAGTGCTCTGTGAGCGATGAATTTTGAGCTCCTCTTGCAAGTACTTTTCAAATTGAGCATCAATGTACTCGACAATAGGTTTGTGTGATTCCGCTGTAGAAAAAGGATAGAAAAGTTAATCATTTTTTAAAATTAGAAAAAGCAAACTTACATTTATCAATTTGATCGCCGAATCCTTTTGACTCTACCAAAGTCAACTTGAGCTTAATGTTGCCTTCACACAGTTCCATCAGATGATTTGATACTGACACATTTGAAAGGTTGTGGCTGCGAGTACTACTGTCAGCTTGCGTTTTGGTGTTGAACAGAGCCTCGAGAAGGGTCGTCTTGCCGACTCCAGTCGCTCCGAGAGCCAGTATGTTGTAGCAAAAGCCATCGCGAATAATGCGTGAAACGTACTGATCTGGCAATGAATCGTAGCCAACGTAGCCTTCAGGACGCAAAATTCGGGATCCATTCGGAGAGCCATTGGTAGTGGACACCGGCTGAACTCCGTTGGTGGCGTTGCCATTGGTAGTAGAAGTGGCGACCATGATTTTAGGTTTGGCAATGGCGCTCGGCTTAGGAGCGGTGGCTGGCTGACTAGGTGGCGGCGGCGGGGGAGGATTCATGTTCATGTTTTCGCTTGCCATGACACCCGGCGACGGGAATTCAATGGGATGCTGCTGGAACAGAGAGCAAAGGAAGAGACGCCAGAAGAGACCGCAAACAAGCGAGGCAAACTGACAATGTGTTTTGAAAAAGTAAACGTACAGGCAAAAAGTGGCCCAGCCCAGTTGCCCATTCAGCTATGACAGTACCAAGCTACAAGCGCGCGCTCACGTAACGTTCAATGTACAAGGCAGCATTGAACAGCAGCGGATTTGATTCAACGGCCACCTCACCCTCTACCACAAAATGCAGATAAGAGGAAAACTATGACTCACTGAGATGACCTTTGAGTTGGAGGGACCTCTTTTCTGATAAGGCCCCTTGAATAAGCAAGAAAGGAGCGATGCGTCAGTGTCAATGGTAATGGAAAGCATATTTTATTAGATGAAGCAGTGCCAAAGAGGAATGAAATGTTTGCTGGAGTGTGTGTGCGTGTGTGACAAAATGACAAATGCTGTTGTTCTACTACTATTAATCTTTAAGGAGCCTTTATTAGTGGTAATCGAGATCGCTTCTTCCAAAAGCAGCAGCAGCAGCGGACAGTATAAAGTTGCATGCCAAGTGAAAATGGAAACGAAAAGGAGCACACATCGTTTCCAAAAGAGTGATCACTTCAACTTTTGGATACTTTGCAATGGTTAGCGAAGAAAGAGAGAAGAACACTAAGACAAAGAAGAAGAAAAAGTGAAGTAGGAAATGTACAATTGATAAGAGAAAGAGAGAGAGAGAGAGAGAGAGACAACAAAAAGACAACAAACGCAAACAAAGCCAGACAGAGAGGGGAAAGAACACGGACAAGGAAAGAGGAGCAGAAGAGCAGGAAGTGGAGAAGGACCATCCGAGGAGGGGGACAACAGTGGTGTCAGCAGTCAGTCAGTGAGGAATGTGATGTGATGATGTGAGATTGCGGCGAATTCCACAACCATCTGCTGCCATGTACGCATACTTAGGTCGCACAGAGGAGGGGAATATCAAGTTGGCACTACTCAGAAACGCATGCCTTCGCCCTCGAGGATGTCTCGATTGCCGCTGCGGTCACTCCGTCGCTCGTACGAGTTGGTAAAGTCAATGTTGAAGGGGTAAAAGTTGAGGAGGTGCCCGGGAAAGTACCGCTTGCTTTTGTCCACCTCTTCAAGGCGCTCTTGGGGCCCCGTCAGATTACTTTCTGACTTTCTGCGGAAACGCATTCCCTCGTCGTTCAGCAGTGAGGAGCCGCCTTTCTTAAATCTCATGCCCTCCTCATCGAGAAGAGATGATGCGCTGCCCTTCTTGAATCGCATGCCCTCTTCGTCCAACAGCGAAGAGCCGTCCTTTTTGAAGCGAAGTCCTTCTCCTTCGAGAACTGACTTGCGGATGATTGCATTGCGATTCATCAAGTTGCTGCTGCCGCCTCCGCTGCCACCACTGTTGCCCATTCCGGTCAGTGCTGACTTTCGACGGAAGCGCATTCCTTCGTCGTTCAGGAGGGAAGATGCGCCCTTCTTGAATCTCATTCCTTCCTCATTCAGCAGGGAGGACCCTTTCTTAAATCTCATGCCCTCATCATTCAGCAGAGAGGAGCCCTTCTTGAATCTCATGCCCTCCTCGTCGAGCAGTGATGAGCTGCCCTTCTTAAAGCGCATGCCCTCGTCGTCCAGTAGTTCTCCCTTCTTGAACCTCATTCCCTCTTCATCGAGCAGTGATGAACCTCCTGATCCTTTTTTGAATCTCATTCCTTCTTCCTCTAACAAGGACGATTTTTTGTCTTTTGAGGCGTCTGGCAAGAGAAAGAAAAGAAAAGAGGAAATCCGGATTAGAGCAATTACTATAAAGGAGAACCGTGAAAGAGTACTCATTCAATTGCGTCACAGTTGCACTTTACCATGTAGAACTTATCTGTGGTACAAGGGACACTTGTGTGTGTGTGTGAGCACCGGAAAGCCAATTTCGCCTAACCTAACCGCAGGCAACCAAGAGGCAAGGCGAATTAATTTGCCGTTTTATTTACCATCCACTGATCGATTTCAGATTGCCTCTGCCTTGCCGTATGTGTGGCCCTTCCACTGTCAACGACTTGTCACACTTTTCAAGTGGATGCTCAGTGCCTGCCACTGACTTCTGGTGCTCATTTTGCTAATTGACTGTCACCGAATGCCCTCTGACAGCACTGTCCCCACTCATTCTCCTTCATTGTAGTGACCGCCACTGTCGCCCAGTTTTGGTTTGTGCCTTTGTTGCCGGTGGCAGTGAATGCGACAGCAAAATAAATACTAGACAGTTTAATTATTAATTAGCAAATATTTGACTGGATGCATTGGTGGCAGTCAAAAGTGGCCATCACATCGGCTGAGTTTGATAACGGAAAACAAATTTTCGATTAAACTTATTTACACTGTGCTCTGCTGTACAATAAGTCCGATTTGACTTATTGAAATGATCGAGTGAAGTGTGCTCCCAGTGCTGGCAGCCAGTGGAGGATGGCGTCAGCAGTGCTTGTTTGCATTGCAAATATAATGCCGCCAACTGCAAACAACAGTCAGGTCGAGTTGATGGACCAAGGACGCCGATGATCAGCGGTGAGGAGGGTACTATGATCAGGCTGCAAGACAGTAGTGCCCACTACCGGTGCTGCCTTGGTGCACCAACTTCACTTGAAAAACAATTTATCTGGGCACTTTCTGCACTCTCGCGCACTGGCGCGCCATTCCCATTCTAAGGTGGCAGGTCTCACCAAGTGCAGATGATGATGATGATGGTGCTGGTGGCGTTGGTAGCAAGGGAGGCATCATCATATCGTCAAGTGGAGTGCTGGTGGCCAAGTGGCCGACATGATCATAAATAGGTGAACAGTGAATGGGCTCATTTGCCAGCAGACACACGTTCGGACTCAACTAGCACTATTGCCTAGCGTTTAACAAGATTATGTGCCAATATATTTCCGCCAAATATGACCCGCGCTTTGAATTTTAACGAACATTGAACACTTTCCGATCTCAAGTTGTGTTGCGCCAAGACAGAATCGATCGACCAGTTAGATTGCTACTTAGAATGGCTTTTCACTCTTAAAAAACTGCTGATCATACGATCGCTTATTTGGGCCAACAGTTTTGATCATAGTGGTGGTAAGTGTTGCGAGTGCAAATGGACTTTTAGGTGCCTTTCTTTTTCCAGAGAACAAGTTAACAAAATGTAACTTTTTAAAAGAAATAAGTTTTAAAAGAGGCCAATATAATAATTTCGTAAATATTTTTTATCGGCATTTATATTTTGTAATTAACTACAATTTTTCTTTTTGCTGTTGTATAATCAGTAAAGCATAAAATATATCTTTTAAACTTTGCTTTAAAAGAAAATAGACGTTGTAGTAAAAAAAAATGTCACAGACCATTGAACACCAGCTGCACTAATCTAAACCTATCAGTTTATCAGTTTCAACACTTCAGTTTACAAGTGTGATTATCACGTAAAACTAGTTGATAGTTCAATTGACAACTGACACCTAATGATTAACATTAAAACTTATTAAAAATGCACCTTTTCATTTGCCATTCTCAATCAGCTTACATGGTGATTTCTTTTTACTGTTTCAGTTGCACTTGTTTGTAAAGCAATTTGAAGCAAAATAAAAAAATATTAAGATATTTGGGTAATGTTTCTAGCGTTTTTAACTAGTGGGCGTTGGTAAGATTTTGGGCAAACAAAACTGGCAGCACTGTCGCTATCTAGCACCTCGTGTGTAGCAATCTGTTTGCTGGTGCTGTCTACTCATTTGCATCACTTCATACCAATTGTCACATCGTGTGTTCCTCAATTGTCAATACTTCCAAAATGAATTTCACTCAAGAAAAAATGTCTATCATTGAAAAGACAAATAAGATTAATGCGAGCATCAAACCATTCCTTGAAAATCTACCATCTCCAAATACATACATTGACCAAGTCAAAGCTCGTTTTGTTAAAGAAGCTACCAAGAAAAATGCAGTAAAAGTTGTCGATAAAAAGACTAAAGAAATTGTTGTGACAACAGTGGGGAAAGTTGTCAAAGAAAATGCAGAGGAAAAATGTGGTGAAAAATGTCAAGAAGAGACCACAGAAAAAACAATTGCCCACTGATTTTCCTGATTCTCCAAACAATCTTATTCCAATTGCTTCAAAAAGGGGTTATAATCTCCGATCTCGAAAGGGGCCACCACAAAAATGATTTTCTCAAAATTAGAATGGCATCCTATTTACATTCAGAATCCACATAAGTTTTTATTTACATTATTTTTTATTTTTAAATTATTTAACCAAAGGATTACTTTCATTTACTTGTATTTTATTACAAACTAACTTACCTATGTCTTTCAACAATCCAAAGTAAACTTTGTTCTGGCGAGAATCTGTATTCGGTGGAAAGTTGCTGCTAGTTGAAGCCACTTGGAAGATGACCATGACAACAAGTAAGGTGACCAGACAGAGGTTGTCCGCAAAGAACACTCCTCTCACTTGCTTTCTCATGGCTCACTTCAGGTTTGCTAAAGATGGCCTGCAATGCCGAGGGTGGTATGTGATGAGGTAACGAAAAAATGAATGGTTGTTTTATTGTCAAAAAGATGGTGTGTATAAATGCCGAGCAGTGTTGTGAAATTACAGTTTTACAATTTGACTGGTAAAATCGCAGTCGATCGACGTTGAAAAGTAATTCTGTCGAAAAAATGCTTTTATACCTCTTTTGATGGTAACTCCATTGCAGACAAATGGGCTTACGATGCCATATAACGGAGCAAATGACCTAATCGGTATTACTGGTGGTCGTATATAGTTGTTGAATCTAACACTTGCAACTGGCTAAATTACTCAAGTTATATTTTATTATAGTGCCCGTGCAGCGGTATTTGTTGCTGTTCACTTCGTCATTGAACATACCAAGTGGTAGTCCTCGGTGACGTACGTTCAACCACAATGGTTCGACTAAGGCCCTCAAAGAGCACTCTCACTGGACTTGCTGACTCGAACCATGCCAGGAGAAGCAGTGGCAAATGTCACTCAGAGAAGAACTCATTGCCTCCTTACTGACATTCACTTCAGCCCCACCACCACCACCGGCCCACCGGAACACTACATGCGACCCAGAGGCTATTGGCAGACAGTTGTCGGAACTGTGGATTTTAGCTCAGTGTTTGTCACTACTACTATCTACGACTAATGATGATTTCAATTTATGAAAAGCAGTTTCTGTCTGAAACAGAGCTTTGTAATTTTATATCACCGATGCAAATAGTATTAAATTGAAAATTGCCTTCATTTGTCAGTGCTCAAGTTCAAGCAACGTTTATTTGCGAACATCAAAAACAATTTCCATAAATATTTCCTAATAGTTAGCTAAAACCAAATACGTTCAACGCATTTAAAAGTGCGCATTCATCAATTTGTCGCATTTCCTCTCCATAACCTGTAATCAGCGTAATCATTGACAATATTAAAACGCTAATTAATTGATGATCGAAGAAATGAATAGAAATAGGTGATGGGATGGCATGAGAGCGCGGTGTGTGCTGGCTTTTGCCTTGCCGTCTTCCTCGTCCCCTTCGGTGGCGGAGGCAATGCAATATTAACATTCACTAAAGCTGTTAATAAGTAATTTAGCAATCAATAATGAATCAGTGTGCCAGTGTGCAGTTCACACCTCACCCACCGCCAGGCAGTGCCCAGTGTGGCCTGCTGTGCCCGAGCACGTCAATGACCAGTGGAGCGCGATCCTTTCACTTCACTGGAAGTGACCGCTGCAGAGAGTGCAGCAGCCGACACACTCGGGTCAGGACACGTTCCCGAGGCCGTGTAAACGGAGTAACTCATTATGAACTCCACTTAATCAGTCTCTGTGTTCAGTGGCATTGCCTCAACTCAGTCCACTAGGCACCTCAAGTTGATGTCAATAATTGACGTCTTTTCATCTTCCATTCCTCGGCTTTCACTCGGGCACTTCTCACAGCTGAGGAACACTATTATGAGTTCTGCTAGCCTGATCAACTCGGCCACTCTTTACTTTTCAATTCTCAATGGCCCTTGATGATGGAAGACGGAAAAATGTAAATCTTCCAATCAAATTACTAGCTGCCACAAAAGCAATGGCAAATGAAAGACGCCAGTGGTAATGATAATTTATTGGGTTTAGTACCATCAGCACACTTCTAATTTCTGGCTGAACTAACGAAGAAAACACCTTAACGTTAGCGTAAGCACAAGGATTCCAAAATAGTAGGTGCTGTTTATAAAGAGCAACTCCGGTGTTTACTAACAACTAGTCTCATTTATTAATAATTGAAATGAACGCCAGTTCGAACTCTACCAACTCTACTAAAGTTCCGAGTTCATTCAGAGCCGTCTTATCAATCAACAGAGGCAGATGTTGAATGCTTCAGCAAATTGAATCTTCTAAATTAAGTCAAGTCGAGTCTGACAAGTCTGACTGACTGACGGCAAAAAACTTCTGGTGCGAAGAGTCATCTGACAAACACTGCCTAGAGGAGTACTTGTGCTAATTTGCCATTCACTGGCGCTGATCGATCAAAGAAAATATCAACTTCTTGACAGAAAAAAGACACAGTTCAGAATAACTCAATGAACAATCGGCAATTTGACGTGGATCACAACTTTAGCATTGGTTTAATGTAAAAAATTGGTTCACTAGTTAAATTAAAATGGAATAATAATAATAGTTGATTGGTTATCAAACATGATTGGTGGTAATAAAAATGTATAATAAATTGTGTATATAAAGAAGCTAAATTGGGCAAAGTTCGAGGTGTGAGTAACTTCTTCGAGTCTTGCGTGTTGACTGCATGAGAAGATGTGTGTGTGTTTTCGTGAAACCTAAAGTTTATACAATATTGAAATTGCATAATAAATAAATTCAAGTTCTCAACATAGCAAGCAATGTCTTTAAATTAAAATTCGTTTAAAAGCAATAAAAAAGTGGCAAAGGAGATGGAGAGATGTTCAGAGGAAATAATCCGGCTGTGGCTTTTTCGATGGTATTCCTCGCGTTTCCTGCTTAAAAATGTCAAATGCAAGTTAGCTAAGGTTGTCGTTAGAAAAGCGATAATATACCTGAGGAGCAGCTTCGAAAATGGTGAACTCGCGACCCAAGTTTTCGTCAAGTTCAAGTATCGCGGCCACGTTGCCACAGCGATAGCAGTAGTTGGGAGCAGACCAAACAGTTAAGACGGACTCGTTAAAGTGCCACTTGTAGCCTTCCATGACAAGTTGGTGAGCGCGGCAAATCATCTCGAGATTGTTGGTAGCATTGAATTGCTGCACAACATCGGAGCCAAATAAAAAGCCAGCTCCTCGAGGCGACATGCCCCAGCCAGTAGTCTCCTCAGGGTCGGACCAAAGGAGGTCGCACATCGGGCCGTCATGAGGAACTTCTTGCTTTCGGTCAATTATGCGAATTTCATCCAGTGTCTGAATCGAAGGAGAAAGGCCACCGTGAACACAGAATATCTGGAATTAGGATAAAATGGATGTAGTAAATGAAAAACTCTTGATTAAAAAAATAGCCCACACCTTTCCATCGATAATGGCAGATAGCGACAAGTAATCAAAAACTTCTGTACAATAGCGCCAGACAGTTGAAGTACCGTACTTTCGTAAACACTCATCGTAAAAGCCATACACCTGAGTGATTTGACGAGATTCATGATTTCCTCGAATCAGAGTTATTCTGTCAGGGTATCGGACCTGAGAAAGAACAGGAACATAATTAAAAGAATGAAAAATATCGTTTTTCTAAACTTACTTTCAAGGCAAGTAAGAGTAGAAAGGTTTCCACTGAATAAAATCCACGATCGACAAAATCACCCATAAAAAGATAGTTTGTTGTAGGGACATCACCGCCTACTTTGAAAAGTTCCTTGAGATCATAGAACTGTCCATGAATATCACCGCAGACCTAAAAATAGTGTACGTTCTGTAAATATTATTGTTGAAAGAACTGAGTAGAAGCACTTACAGTAACAGGAGCATCAACTCGCTGAACATTTGACTCTTCAATCAATATTTCACGGGCTTTGGAGCACAAGCTTTTGACTTCACTTTCGGTGATGATCTCGCATCGTCGAAGTTGCTCAATCTGTCTATCAAGATCAGAATAACTTGGGCCACTCACAACAGGAGAATCATTAAAGATGGAAGTCGTTGACTTGAGAAGAGTCACTTTCTCCGGTGAAAACGATTCATTGCTGTTGCTGTTAGTGATGTTTATATCGTTTTCTTGATTCTCAATCGGGAGATCTGCAAATGATATAAAGCTGTTAGAAAGGGGAAATACTTGCCGAATAAGCATCAAATAAACAAACCTATGTGGTTTTCAGGCCCATTCGAGATGGTTGTGGTCGATTCTTCGCATGAAGACATCTCTTCGCTCAGTTCAAAGGATTTCATTTAGGTTATAAGTTATTGATGATAGTGCAGCATAAATAAACACATAGGATGTGCTTTGATGGAGGCTGGACAAATTACAACAACAATTGCGCCTCTGAAATGAGCAGCAACAAAATCGGGCGGAGTGACGACGTTCGGAGAAACGCAAAGTTGTGGCTTCCTGCCTTCCCAGATGTCAGTTTGCGAAAATGTGTCAACTAATCTTGAGCTGGTGTTGCGCTAAAATGGGCGATAGTTTGAAACGATGCGGCTTAAAGTACAAGAAGCACAACCAGCTTAGAAAAAAGAATTTTGAGGCCGGACAAAAACACTGTCGACGAACTCAAAGCAAATCACTTCACCAGCATTGCTACCTTAGGTGGTCGCTGCTGTGGAAACAGACATCGTTTTTGATTTTTTTCTTTTTTATACTGATGATTTATCTCGCTTCTAAAACAATATTCAAGTTATTTTGTCAGGTAGATTATCACTGACTTTGGGCTTAAAACTGATAAAAATGTCCAGAAACTCAGCCTTTTCTAAATAATTAAACTTTGGAAAGGTTGCTCAAGAAGAGCGGCATTTCTGCTGCTACTGCAGCAGCACTCTACTGAAGATGCCTACAGCTGTTTGTCAGTGTTTTAGTGACAGTTGTTTTTCGCTAATCAGTCAGTCATAGTTGACTCACATGATCATGTCTCTGACGGAGTCATTGCAGCGCAACATCAGTTACGGTGTTTTACAGTTGCAGTAAACCAGTCAGGTTAAGGAGTGGACTGCGCCAGCTTGGAGCACACTTTTGCCGAGAGCAGGGAACTGCAAGATTTTTCGGGGGGCTCTACTTTCCCGATTTCAACTGTCCACCGCTGAAGTGGTAGAAGAGCAGAGCACTACCACAACTGGGGAAATTGTGCCCTCTTGTTGCCCTGGTGTCCCTGCAAACTGTCACCCTCTTTCACTCTCCAGCGATTGCCGCCGCCGCCAGCAGCAGCAGCATCAGTAGCACCAGCAAAGCAGAGTACCGGCCGCGGATCGGTGTGCGCCTGACCAGTTGAAACTTGAATTTCCCACCCGCGGTCGTTCCATTTGCCGCGACACCCAGAGGTAGTGCAACGGCAGTGGTTGCTGTTCGGTTTTCCCCAAACTACAGGCGTTCACCCTCGTCTTTTGTGCTTCTCCTTCACCCTCTTACCGTACACTGTTATCACCAGTGAAAACATGAAGAATTAAATGCACAGCACAACAACGCCACCTTCGTCATTTTTCAGTGACTCAGTAGTAGTATCAACATCCAATGCGTCCATCCTTTCACTCTCGCTCCCTCCAAACCACCGAAGGCGCTCGCACACTGCGAGCCATTGCAAATCTGTAGCATATCCTCTTGCTATTCTGGTCAAAAAGAAGAGACTTGACAGCTTTCACTAACGCACCAGTCCGCACCCCTGTCAAATTGAGCTTACTGTAAAGAGAAGAACGTCGTTTGTTCAAACTCTGCTTACACGTCCATCTTGTCACAATGGGAAACATCAACACAACAGGTCCTAATGAAGCCTTAGTAGTCTCAGGTAGGTGATCAAGGTGTTCATCATTTTATTTTTATTGCAATCATTGCTCATCACAATGGAATGTATGCTTGTGTTGTGCTGGGATATGACAAATCGTAAAAGATGAAATAGAGATCGCGATAACAAGCCAGTTCTGTTGCATCACTTGGAGTAGCCTCCATGGTCGTCGCCAACATGCTCATAGCCACCATGCATGTCGTGTCCCATCTCGTAGCTGCCCATGTCATAGTCCATCTTATGGGCGTCGTAATGGTGGTAGTGGGGCTCGTGCTTCTTCTTGCAGGGATTTACTATGATGAGGTTACCTTTGCTTCGTTTTTTGAGCAACACCTTAGGACTGCGGCACTTATGACCATAGTAGTTGTTGCCTTCAACAACTTGCGCTATAAAACAAAAGAAAGTTACAAGGACCAGAGCGAAGAGTGAAATTTTAACTGGTTTCATTTTGCTATCAGTTGTCTTGTCAGTTTCTGTAAGGCTGTTGAATTTGACTTGTAATCTCGAGGCCACAGGTGGCTTAAATACTAAACAAGACACGAGGTTTCTCTTCTTTAGCAAGGCTTTCACCAACTCGGGTTCAAGTTTCGTGCATTATTGATCTGTTTCACACTCTCTCTGGCCGTTGCCTGTTGCTTCCCAAGTGTTTATACTTTTAGATTATTTGCATCCATTATCTTTTGCAATCAGGCTGCAGCCCTTTCGTGTCACATACACTTTTGACACTTGTTTTCAGTAATTATAAGCTGAGAAATACCTGTAAAGTAGTTAGCAATTACCGACTAACCTTTAACTTGTTGCAATTAGTCGGTTAATTATCCACTTCTACAACATAGTGTTACTTTTCTTCTATACTTACCTGAATACACGTGCTAATGATTAACTTTGTAACATTTTTTATTTAAGGTGGCTGCTGCACTTCAACTAAAAAGACATTTGTCGTTGGAGGCTGGGCCTGGTCTTGGTGGCTTTTGTCCAATGTTCAACGGTTTGTGATACTTTTGTTTTTGATTTATACTTTAAAAATAACATTAACTTTGTTTAGAATTTCGCTCGAAACGATGACACTGACGCCGAAGTGTGTCAATGTAGAGACTTCCGAGGGAGTTCCCCTGACGGTCACATGTATTGCCCAGTGCAAAATAATGAACGAAAAAGAACTGCTGACCATTGCCTGTGAACAGTTTCTCGGCAAAACTGTTGAGCACATTCACCAGGTTGTTCTGCTCACTCTTGAGGGCCATCTTCGCGCCATCCTAGGCACCATGACTGTGGAGGAGATTTACCGCGAGCGCGACCAGTTTGCCCAACTCGTTCGAGAGGTTGTAGTTTTCTTTGCATTTTGCTTGAACTATTTCTTATTTATGTCTTTTCCAACTTGTCTAGGTGGCCACCAATGACGTCGGAAGAATGGGTAATTACACTTTCAACAAGTTATTACTTTAATGTTTGTTCGCCATTTTTAATTCTTTTGACTTCATCAATAGGAATCGAAATTCTTTCCTTTACCATCAAGGTTTGTTTAAAGTTGATCTTATATGAGTTAAATAATTTACTAAATGCTTTTTACCAAAGGATGTATTTGACTCTGTGGAATACTTATCTTCCCTTGGAAAGACAAAGGTACTGTTGTAATGGTTTAAACTTGTTTGAAAATCTAATTTATTTCAAATTCGTCAACGCGCAGACTGCCGAAGTCAAGCGCAATGCTGCCGTCGGAGTGGCCAATTCTGAGCGTGATGCTGGAATTCGTGAATCAGAGTGTCAGAAGGCTGCAATGGACATCAAGTTTTCGGCTGATTCTAAAATTGAAGATTCTACCCGCCAGTTTCTGACTCAGAAGGCTCAGTACGACACCGAGGTGAACTACAAGAAAGCCGATGCTTCTTTGGCCTACGATTTGGAGTCTACTCGCATCGATCAGCAGATTGCTTTCGAAAAGAAGCAAATTGATCTGGTTCAGCGTAAGAAGCAGATCATCATTCAGGAGCAGGAGAACACTCGCATTGAAAAGGAAATTCAAGGAGACATTCGCCTGGTGGCTGACGCACAAGCACATGCGATCAAGGAGAAGGCGGCCGGATCAAAGAGCAAAGTTATTGCCGAAGCTGAAGCCAATGCCCGAAAGTTGCAGATCATTGGTGAAGCTCAAGCTAGAGCCATCGAAGCGAAAGGTCTGGCAGAAGCTGAAGAGATGCGAATCAAAGCGGCTGCCTACAAGCAGTATGGCGATGCTGCTATTCTGGCTCTCACCCTCGACTCTCTGCCCAAGGTCTGCTATAAACTACATTTCATTATATTCATTTACTATGTAAAATCTGCCTTTTTCTACAGATTGCTGCCGAAATTGCTGCCCCACTTTCAAAGACGGACCAGATTGTTCTGCTGAGCGGCGACACTGGTGATCTGAACAAGATTGCTGCCCAGGTTCCGCCGGCTATTCAAGCTCTGACTGGCCTTGAAATCGCCAAGGTTTGTAGTCAATATGTTGTTTATTAGTTTTTAAAAACAGTTGTTTTTTCCAGGTCTTTCAAAAGATCGCTGTTTAGTTGGTCTACCGGAAATCATCTATTACAAATACAAAATCAAGCTGACCTTACCCTTGACATACAACTCCATTTGCCAATTCAAAGAGTATTCTAAATTTTTTAATATGGAAAACTTTATTTTTTCTAGTCTTGTTATGTTCTGTTAAGTATTCACAGATTATCTGCTCATGCTGCCATCATTTCCTGGTTTTATTATTTTTTTACTATTACGATTTTATTTTTCTACCCTTTTTCAAATCTGTCCCCCTACTTATAACAGTTTGTATCGCTACAATATGACTAAAATTTGAGCCACCAGGACGAACGCATAATAAAAGTAAATATTTTTACACACCCGTTGCTTATCTATTGGAAATGCATTAGCAATTGATGCATTATCAAGTTGCTCCCATCAAATGGCACTTCAATCCTCATTGCAATGTTGTCACGTAAAAAGATGCGTTTTTCTTGTTGAGGAACTCTACTTTACTCCGACACACTGAAATCTGCCCTTAATTTACCCAAAACAACTGAAGATGACACCAATTTTCTTTCTTCTGGCGGCCATTTTCAGCCAACCTTCGCTGATTGACGCCAACTGCACAGCAGCCCCCGGAAGTTTGCACCGAAACATGGCTCGCCTGTTGTACAGTGTTCCCGATTCGCCCGCAAACACCGAGCCGATCGACATTAAATGCAGTGCCATCATTCTCAATTCCTTCTGGCTCATGTCACCGGCCAGTTGTCTCTTTGACCACAGCAATCCTGCTCTGTACAAGATCAAGGTGCACAGTCCTGATGGCAGCATGGACCCCAAGTCATCACCACTAGTTGCGAATAAGGTATATATTATTGCTGTTGATAGCCCTATAAAACAACCGATTCTCATTTAGATTATCCGAAATCCAACGTTTAACAACGAGCTCGGTGCTGGCTACGACTTTGCTCTGATCAATGTGCTCACTAAAATGACCACTGAATGTTCTGTTGAGCTTCATCAAGAGCAAACGTTTGACAAGTGTTACTTGATAAGTTGGTCTGAAAAGGAGAAAAAGTTTCTAGACAAGCCAATCACCGTAGAGGTGAAACCGGACTCGTGCCAGTTTGCCAAGCACATAATCACCAATGATGCCGTTTCCCGTCTGGTAGAGTGTGCACAAGGAACTGTCTGCAAAGGGCAGACTGGTGCTGTCATTCTCTGCAATGGCATGACACAGAGTGACTCTCACAACTTCTACCTGCGAGACATTTCCTCCTGGGCAGACACTTTCTGTGCTACCAATACGGCCAACTTTTACACTAAACTATCGCCATACTTTCAGTCAATCAACAGAACTATATCACTGTAATAAATGACTACTACAATAAAGATCTATTGAGATTAATACTTTATTTAAAACAAATCACAACTGTTAAAATCACAAACTGATAATGGAATACTGTGAACTTATAAAGAGGCAAGTGGAATCAGAGTAGAATTATCGAGAACATAAGGTTAATCCATTGAATGAATGACATCATCACAGTTGAGTGAAACAAGTGGCACAAATTGAGATGAGTTGAGATGCAAAAACATGCTCTGAAATGGAGGGTAGCGATCCAGTGTGCGCCGATTGCCAATGATGATCAGTTTCTTCTTGGCACGAGTAACGGCCACATTCAAGCGTCGTTCGTCTTTGAGAAGCTCTGAATCGACAATGGTTGACAGACTGGACGGCTGTGAATCGTAACTGTCCAGCAAATCATCGGAGCTCTTCACACAGGAGTAGATGATCACCTCCTTGTCGCGTCCTTGGTACTGGTCGACGGTGTTGATTTCAATGTGCTTCTCATTGACAATCTCCGCGCCAATGACCTCCTTGATGTGCGCGACCTGACGTTGAAAGGGGGAGATGACACCGATGTCGGCACCGGTAAGACCGCCCTTGCCGTAGATGCTGAGCAAAGTTTGAATCAATCGCGATATAATAATCGCCTCGAAGTTGTTATAGACGTAGCCGCCGATGCTGCTTTTCGTTGGAGTCGAGAGATTACCACCGGAATCAGTAGGCGATTTGGGAGCACTGTTTTCGACAGCCTTTGCAATTCCGCAAGTGTCCATGAATATGACTGCGTCATCAAGAGAGGCGCTAATGGCTTTGCTCAGGTACAGACTAGTGCCTTCCTGACTGAGAGTGTCAGTATTTTCCGGCTTCAAGAAGTGATTCAGAGTGGCACGTTCAATTTCATCATTGGCACAGCGAAGTTTTCCTGAATAGGTCAACTTGTTGGCAAGGGCCATGATGGTGAGATTCATTCGATACTGAATAAAGAGAGGAAATATGCGAACGCCGTCAATCTGGTTCACATTTTGCTTGCTGACGTAATCTTCAAAACGCTCAAACGTTTCCGCCGTATCGCCACTGGCAAGAATGTTCTCTTTATCTGCAAACTTCAGTAGGCGCGCAAAGAGACTTTCCTCCAGACCATTTTTGCGAGCAAATGGATTTTGAATTACTGGCGGCAGTTGCTTTTGGTCTCCAACTAAAACAAAGTTGTTTGCCCGATAGATTGGCCCCAAAGAGGTAGCCAGGAAGACTTGACTGGCCTCATCGAGAATGCAAAAATCAAACTGACGCTGGGCGAATATGGGATGACTATCAATTCCGAGACAGGTTGCAGCAACGATGGGCACCGACCTGTAAAGCGACTCCAGGGAAGCAAGGTCACCCTTTTCAATGTAGTCTTTTGTGCGGAAGCTGTCCGAATACTCCTTGAGCTGTGAATGAATTCGCTTCATTGAGCCGACTCGCAAAAAGTCCGTATAAACTGGATCGTCGACATTGGCTTTGGCCAGTTTCAGCAAAATGTTATCCACAGCCACATGCGTGTAGGTGGTGACCAGAACAGAGAAGCCCAGTTGAACCAGAATTTGAAGCAGTGCGACAATCGTTGCTGTTTTTCCTGAACCGGGACTGCCAAAAATAAGTGAACAGCGAGTTTTGAGGACTCCGAGAATGGCCCTTCTCTGCTGAGGGTTCAGATGGCTGAGAACTGGCGATTCAAAAATCTTTGAGAAAGACGATATTTTGCAGGTGTTGATGTTGTGCTCCGGAAAGCGACCTCGAATGACAATGTCTCGTAGTTCGCGACAGCGTTCATCTTCTGGGCTCATGAGACGAAGAATGTTTGAAAAGTTTATAGCCATTGGACGATTGCTCAGGTTCTGGAGAAAGTCAATGCGAAACACAGCGTTTGAATTGAGTCGGTTAAGTTGTTCCTTCTCTAAAACAATTTCGATGACACTGTGTTCATTTGAAAATCTGTTAACAGAACCAATAGCGACGCAAAGCTGCTTGCAAAAGCTGCCATAGAGTTCGTAAGTCTTCAGTGAACTGACTAGCTCCTCACTAATGACAACACGTCGATCTTCAAACAAAGCATAGTTCACAGTGGCATCCTCGTTGGCAGTCAGCAGTTTTAGAGGTAGCATCTCAGTGGCTCGAGAAGAACGAGAAAAAGTGACCTCACTATTACCTTGAAACTTGATTTGCATCTTACTTAGGCCAATCAATGAGCGTTCACAGTCCTCTGAACGAATATTCCAAAAGTGCGCCGATTTTTCCGAAGTAATCGCATGCTGTTTTTCGACTTCAAGCAATGTGATGCAATCAGTGAAGAATTTAAAGTCATCAGGGGACAGATGTGCAGTTGCAGTGGTAGCAATTTCAAAGTTTTGATTGTTCAGCAACTTCGAATCAAAGCACTTGTAAGTTAGAGCACAATCGAGCTGATGCTCGCATCTTTCACAGCTTCGAGTGTTATACGTTGGTTCAGGACCTTTGACCACCAAGTCGTTGATTTGGAAAAACTCCTTAAAAGAAGCGTTGCTGAATCGATCGTAGAAGCGAACAAATTTGTTTCGCATAACCATAATATCTCGAAAGGTGTTGCGATTTCCCTTAACAAGCTCGGTTTTTGTTTCGTCTTTTAGGTACACTAGGTAGCCATCAATCGACTTCAAATGCGGATGCTTTTCGGCCATAATTGCTGAATACAGGATCACCTGGCCACTGTGCTGAGCTGAGAAGCTGCTTTTGCCAGTTTTAAGTTCGAGTGGAACCAAGCTTCGAGTTGGCACTTTTATGGACAAGTCTCGGGGAATAATTTCAAGAGTAACGTCGATCTTTCCAATCAGTCCATAGCGGGTTGACCAAATTGAATTTTCAATATCGTAAAGACGCTGAATAAGAAACAATCTCTTGTCATTAAAACTTTTGCTGAGATACGTTTCAAGCCAGTAAGAGATGGATTTGATGTACGGCTGAATTTCGCTGATAAGGTCAGCTTGCGACATCCCGAGTTCATACAATGTCAAAGTAGCGCTGTTCAGTAGATTCTTTTTGAAGTACTCGTCAACTTCGCTTACAGAGAGTTTGTTCGCACGAAGACATTCTTGAAATAGTTCATGAACAATGTTGCCGATAAGAAAGGCTTTACAGGCATCGCCACCTCCCTGGTACACACGTGAGAGCCACGCTTTTCGCATACAGTAGCTAGAGTTCATCAAGGCGGTAGTGGAGATGAGCATATCCGGCTGGACGACAATTAATCCGTTGTCATTGTCAACGATCAAAGTAGCCAAGACCTCGGAGGCGTCATCTTTAGGCTTCTCTTCGATCGGATCAAGAACGTTGACCGTGTCGCCGACTTCAATACCCAGCTGCGACCAGTACCAGTTTCCACGGACAAAGCACTTGTAGCGATCCACTTGGTCATTGATTGAAAGGGTGGTCACCAGGTCCAGCTCCACTTGCTGCTGGGCACTATCGGTGACAGCTTTAACGACAAAGAAGCGTTTTGGGAAGCGCTTTTGACTGGCCATCCTTGGGAGCGATCCAGCAGGGATGGAGTCACACGTGAAAGTGACGCAAGGCGAGAAAGTAGCGCCGAAAAGACAGCCAGTAAACAGATCGACGGTGCTCAAGCGCAGTGCAAATAGCCTACACGAGCCACGTGCTTCGAGAAGTTCATCAGAACACACACACACAACACAGCTGCATTCGGCTTTTCTCAAATCAGTCTTCTGTTCCAGGAAGAATCCAGAATTCAGCAAATATGGCACGCAACAAGATGAGCGTCAAGGCAAGAAAGAAGCGAGCCCTTGCCTACATGACTCGTGGACAGGCGCTGCGAAAATTGCAATTGCCTCTCAAGGATTTCAGGTTTGTTGTGTTGAGCATTGTTGGAGAATCTTCTAATCCATTCTTTGTGTCATTCGCAGGCGACTCTGCATCATCAAGGGAATTTACCCAGTTGAGCCGAAAAACAAGAAAATAAATCCCACTTCGCAGACGCGCACCTACTACCTGCGAAAAGACATTCAATTCTTAGGCCATGAGCCAATTATTTGGAAGTTTTGGGACTTTAAGGTAACTTTTAAACACACTCAAAGTTGACATTGTGATCTAACGTATCCTTTTGCAGATTTTTATGAAACGCATTGCTAAAGCAAAAGGCCGAAAAGATGCTGAATCTGTAAAGCGAATTCGCGAAAATAAACCATTTTACAAACTGGACCACATTGTCAAAGAGAGGTAAAGTTGATTAGTTCTGCTGACATTTTGTTTTGTATGCTGATGATTTCTTATCGTTTTAGGTACCCTACATTTATCGATGCCTTGCGAGACTTGGACGATGCTCTGTCAATGTGCTTTCTGTATGCAAGATTCGGCAAATCAAAGCTTCTTCCGCTGGAAATGATTGAGCTGTCTCGCCGACTGACCTTAGAATTTATGTACTACGTTATGGAGACAAAGTCATTGCGGCGTGTTTTCATCTCCATCAAAGGCTACTATTACGAAGCCAATATTATGGGTCAAAACATTCGCTGGGTCGTCCCGCATCACTTTGTGCTCACTGTAAGTTCCTCTAAAAGATGCCCAACCTTGCCATTCTAGAACAATTTTTTTGTACCGTTTTAGCGCGTGCCAGATGTTGACTTTCAAGTGATGAAAACATTTACCGAGTTTTATATTACCCTTCTGGGCTTTGTCAACTACAAGCTCTACACTTCCAATTCGTTTTGCTATCCACCAAAAGTATGTTTTATTATGATTTTTCTTTATTTCAAAATTAATTTTTTATTATCTTTTAGATTTACGAGTCGAAAAGCGTGAAATCAATTGGCGATGCTAATGAAAAAGATGTTGAGGAAGAAGAGGAAGCAGATACCGACGAAGCGATTGCCGCTTTGAATGCGCCTCTGTTGGGCCATCAAGGCAACGTTGTTCTCGACGAGCGACAAAACATCGACAATTTTGAAGGCGAAGATGACGAACCGGCTAAATTCGGTTCAGCCGTGCTTACTTTCCACCAGCTTCAAAAGTTGCAGGCACTTTTCGCAGGAATGAAGTTTTTCATCAATCGTGAAGTGCCACGCGAATCACTGTGCTTTGCCATTCGCTCATTCTCTGGCGAAGTGTCTTGGGACAAAACACTCTTTCCTGGTGCCACTTTCAGTGAAGACGACGAAACAATTACCCACCAAATTGTTGACCGAGATGACGTGCCGAAAAAGTACCTGAACCGGTATTACATTCAGCCGCAGTGGGTTTTCGATTGCATCAACGCTCGAGCACTACTTCCTGTGCAAAACTACTTTATGGGCGCAAAACTGCCGCCGCACATCAGTCCTTTTGTGGAGGAGAAGCCGGGCGACTACGTTCCACCAGAAAAGCTGGCAATGCTTGGACTTAAAGATGATGTCGAAATGGAAGAAAGTGAAAACGAAGAAGAGGCGAACGACCAACAGAACGCTGATGAGGAAGATGAAGAGGTAAAAACAAAGTCTACTAAACAGACTAAACAAAAGGATAAGGTGCCGGTTAATGGAAACAGTGCCGATGGACAGACTGTGGTTCGAAAGGGTCAGTTGAGCAAGGTCAACAAAGCCTGGCAAGAGGAGAATCTAAAGAACGAGGAGAAACGACTGAAGGTGATGATGATGCCAAAAAAGAAAAAGCAACTGTACACTCGAATTGTAAAAAGTATCAAGCACAAAAATCGCGATGCTGAGAAACTGAAACGCAAGCGCGATGAATATGACCAACAAACGAAGAAATCGAAAAAAGTCTAGCCCTTTTCTTTGATTACATCTTTTTTGTTTCCCGACTTTCAATGTAATTTATTATATTAACGAGTGTTTAATAAAAGGGTAATGAAAAGAATGATCACAATTGGTATAAGTAGGTAAAGTAGTGTTCACAGAATTTACCGGAAAGCTCAAAGTATGAGTGATGTAAACGTTATGGCAGTTAGGTTTTAGATAGAAAACTAGTCGAGTAGAGTTGTAGCGAACTCCTCCCTCATTCCGAGTCGGAACCTGGTTGGTCTTGCACTGGGGAAAGCGAGAACGCAGTTATCGTGGAGGAACTTTGTGAAAAAGTTTGTAAAGGATTAGCAGGCGCATTGCTTGTGACTGATGATGATTGGCTTAAAAACAGTTTTGGAGAGGAAGGCTGCTGATGGTGAACAGGTGAACTGAGTTCTAATGAATTTGGAAGATTCGCGTCATTTCCATTTGGGTTCACTTGCTCGTTTTCTTCGAGGTTGGACTCTGTTCGACAATGAGCCAGCTCTTCAATTGAGACAAAATGGTCAGTGTTAATGTTGAAGTTTTTCCGTAAATATTGCTGATGATCAAATTTTTCAAGCTCTTGCTGTTTATTCCTGAATCTAAATTGGGGTTGTCTTTTTGAATTTACAAGTCGCTTTATAGCATCAAACCGGTTGTTCATAACTTGGGTAAACTCGGCGTTGTTGTCTAAAATGGCAGAGTTAAGAGTTTTAATAATTTGACTTGCAGCAGTTGACTGAGTTGCACTGCTCTTTGAAAAACTATTGTCTTCCGTATTTGCTTCCGTCTGATTTTTCTTTGCCACTGCTTTTTGCTTTCTAAATTTTTTGTTGATTTTTGATTGCTGATTTTCTTTTTGTTTTTCATAGTTATCATCAGACACTATTGACTCATAGCGATACTTGCATTCTTCTTCAGATCGTTTATAGGGGCTGTAAGTGTTGACCTGTTCTGCAACAAAATCCCAATTAGGAGTATATCCTGAATGAATGGTACTAAGGTTGCAGGATAATTCTTGAAGATAGAGAAGTGCTTTTATCATGGCCATGTCTTCTTGCATGAGCCAGCGAGAACTGCGAGAAAGATTTACTTGCATTGATTTCTGCTGAATGTCTGAAGAACTTTGAAGACGCTTGACATTCTGAAAACTCTTACTATTCGGAGCTGTAAAAATAAGGCTGGAACATCCTGGCCACAAATTAAATTTGATCAAAAGCTGATCTTTACAAAGGTGGATGTGAGAAGAGTTTGTGCGTTTAAAAAATGACTTTAAATTTTGAAACAAGTCGCCGACATTTTCTTTAAAAAACATTTCACTGATAAAGCCAGTCTGAACATCTTGTGGTGCTTGCAAAGTTCCGACTTTATTCACTGTTTTTCTTCGCTTAAAACCTATAAAATCAGATAATAGAGAAATGACATATCATGGCAAAAACAAACAAACTTACCATTTGAAGTTTCTTGCTCAAAATTACAAAGTCTTTTGTTACTTTTGGGCACATAAATAGGCGGAAGTTGGGATTCGGGCATCAGAGTACTCTCATAGAGAAAGCATATTGAGCTATCCACGTAATAATCCTTTTCATCTCGCGGAGGTGTAGGTGGTGCCCAAATCTGTTTAAATTAATAATACCGACCCAAAATTTTGTTAAGTTTGATGAACTAAACAAAAAGATCCTTCAAACCAAAGAGTAAACCAAGCTTTTATAGAGAAAAGTAAATAAATTTATTAAAGTTCCTAAAAACAGATGATTGGTGAACTCTTTTGTACAAATAAAACATTTTTCGTTGAGCAGTCATTTACTTATTTACAGATGTTTACCATGTGTGTTCCTAAGTTACACGACGCGATCATTCATTTGATTTTGCAAAAACTAAGTAACCCTTGCCGAATCCTAATTTGAACTAATTTGAAAAACTAACGATAATTGCTAATCATTTCAAGCTAGGACTGGCTGTAAATTGTTATAAAAAATAGACCCTGAATGGATAAGGTAAAGTTGATACTAAATGAAAAGAACTCAGGTAAACTTACCGGCATTAGCTCCAGGCTTTTAGTGGACATAAAAACCTATGAACAGAGAAAGGAGTACATAAACACAGATTTTAGTGAAGGCATGATAGTGGCGCAAGAGACAACGACGTCCACGGCTAGTGTGTGTTAAGCTCGATTTGAAGCTATCACCTGGCCTGCTAGATGCAGACAAATGACATTAACAAGATGATCACTCGACAACAAAAAAAGTATCAGTGCGACTCGAGTAAGGTCATTGTTCAATCTTCTCCAGTTTGGCCTGAAGGTAAACTGTAAAAGTAAGAAGAAAATGGTAGAAGATAGAAAAACAAAAGCTGAACTGAATCAAAGAAAAAAGAGAAGGATGATCTCTGATCAGTCAGAAACAAAAACTTAACATTCATGCCATCACAAAACCTCGACTCCTTTCTCACTTTTCATAAGGTTAAAGTGAGTTTGTTTGATATAGAACTGGGGCGAGAAGGCTACGACTACGAGCAAATACCAAATGAATGACCGCGATTCGAGTTTACAAATTGACGAAACAACGTAGGCGTTGATGAGGATGTGTGTGAGTGGGAAAATTAAAGCAGATGGAGTAATAATAATTGTTAAGTTAAAAAAATCACGTAACATAAACATCGCATTGTAAGTCTAAGGAAAAGAGAGTATATTACAAGAGAGGACAGAGAAAGAGACAGATTGCTTAGAATATTCTAAATGATAAAATCAAGAGAAAAAATAATTGAGACGCCTAGTTTTTGCTGACACTATTTGCCAACACTTAGAAATAAGTAATCAGAAGTCATCTGAAGGAGAGGATTCGAGAAGAACGACGAGTGGAGAGGGAATGATTACTACTAGCAGAGCTGTTCAGGTCTACATTTTGCAAACGACTAGAATGTCGATTGCTGTGACACGATTTGGAATTGATCTGCGGTGATTCAACGACTTTGCTAGTTAGACGACTACTACTTCTAAGAGGACTTGCTTGGGAAGTTGAGAGGCAACTTTTGGGGCTCTTAGGAGTGTGAATATCGTGATTGATCAACTCAGTAGTGGACATCTTGCCATTACTGATTGTTCTAGTTCGCAGATTGTGTCTATGCGGACTACTACTATGACCATTAGGGGTGGCCACTTTCTTGGCCTTTGAAGATCGAAGGTGACAATTAGGCGAACGATTAGAAAAGCTGGAAGAATTAACAGCGTTTTCGTGTGAATTGCTAAAGTTATCAACTTTAGAGTGATTCACAGCATTTCGCTTTCGATTTTGGGGAGTTTTAGAATGGTTAACCTTTTCGATGGATGAGTCCTCCCGAGAATACGTCGAAACAGGGTCCTGCGCCTGTGATTGGCGTCGTTCTTCTTCATGCTTTTGGCGCATTTCTTTAATGTTCTTTTGCCACTGTCTTTTAGTTTCCTCCATTTCCTCCTAAAAAAATATTGTAAGATTAAAAATGAATTGCTAAAAAAAACAAACAAAAAGTTTACCTCAACTTGCTTGAGTTCTTGAAAATCTTGTTGCGATTCAAAATATTGTAAAGCAAGTCGCTCAATTGGTAAAAGCTGAAACAAAAATGTCAGTCAAAAATTTGAATAATTTTCAGCAAAAATAATGGCTCAAACCTGAGAAATAGCCTGTTCAATTTGTTCTTCCTCAGGACTTTTCTCCTCCGAGGCGTCTTCAATGGGAACCGTTTCATCAAACTCAATCAACTCGGCGGCTGCTTCTGCGCGAACTTCTTTAGCCGCAGCAACATCAGGCTCCTCTTCAGCTGTGCCAAGCGCCTGTTCAAATGCATTTCGATAATTAACTGGAACGGCGTTTCCCATTTCCGAAATCAGGTCTGCACTAGAAGACTGTTGAGTGCTCACGGGAGGGTTGCTGATGACCTCGGTTGGCTCGTTACTTTGGTCAATTTCAAAGAGCTCCTGAATGGCCGCCTGTTTAAAGAAAGCAGTCGTAAAGTTGCCCTCTTCAATAGCCAGGTCACCCAAAAGTTTCTTCTGTTGAGCTTTCCGAAGGATGTTCTCCTCAACTGTTCGCTCGCTTACAAGTCGGTAAATGTGAACATCTCTCGTCTGAGCAATACGGTGGCAGCGGTCCTGGGCTTGTGCGTCCATGGTTGGGTTCCAGTCACTGTCGTAAAATATCACAGTATCTGCCCCAGTCAGGTTTACACCGACGCCGCCTGATCGAGTGGAAAGTATGAAGCAGAAGATGCGTTGGTCCGCATTAAAGCGCTCCATTAGAGCTTGTCGCTGTTCAATTTTAGTTGCGCCGTCGAGTCGAAGATATGTGTGACCGTGGTAGCTGAGAAACTGCTCAAAGATGTCCAGCATTCGTGACATTTGGGTGAAGATCAACACTCGATGATTTCCTGCCTTCAACTTCCACAGTAGCTGGTCAAGAGTTTGCAGTTTGCCGCAATCGTATTGAATGAGCCGAATTTCAGGCAGTTGGAATCGAAGCTGAATTCGAGGAACTACAGTGACGTCGAAGAAATCAGTGGGAAGTTTGCGGGTCAAGCCTTCTGCAAAGTTGCACTCAACAATCTTTTTGTAGGAAGGCAAGTGGGTGATTGTCAGTTTGAGAGGCGATGCAAGCACGCTCGGTACAATGCAGAGATATCGCTCCAAAATTGGACGAAGACTCGATTCAAGTGATGATGGGGTGTGAAGCATTTCACGTAGCGCATTTGAGGACTCGTCGGAGTTGAGCGATGATGTTTGCGTAAGTAGACATTGGCTGAATCCATTTCCGATGGAAAATAAAGATGAACTTTGTCCTCCATCACAGTGGCTGATGAATACACTCGTTTCATTTCTCAAATTCACTGCATTGATACAGTCTTTAGGATAGAGAGAATTCAAAGCGCATCGTCGCTTATTGACCACCATCATCTTTCGCAGCTTGTCCTTCCGAAGCTGCTCAATCCTGGCAATGATTTCCTTTTTGGCGTACTTTCCAAATCCAAGAGTTCCTTCGGTTGGACTTTGAATTATTGAACTGCCATCCGTTTCCAGTTCCATTTCTACATCGCAATTGCTCGTGCCTATAAAAACAAAAGTATAAATCATTATAGTTCAGGATTGATAAAAAATAATATTCACCTTGATTTATATCCTTAGAAAAGGATGAAGTTTGAAAGATTGAACGATTAGACGTTTGCAAATTTGGCTTCAGTGACTTCCTTAGCCAACAGTTAAATCCTTCAAATGATGACAAACGGGCGTATACTGTTGATTGTGGCTCACTCTTGAGACAGTTTTCCATCTGTGCTGGGTCAAGCTGAAAGCACTCTATTGTTCGGTGATCCAATGTCGTTAGTTCGGTTGACAATTGCGAGAAAACCAAGTTCAAAGTTGAGAGATCAATTTGAGAAAGTGGTTGGTAGTCAAGGACACTGTTGACGAGCGAGGAAACACGGTACACGATTTCTTGGTCAATGAAAGGCGAAATCGTTGGTCGCGGGTCAAATAGATTTGGGTGGTTGCAAACTTTTCGCAGCTGCATTAAAATGTTGATAACGCTAAGAAAGTTTCCAGATGCAAGCGTCGCTTTGGTTCTGTAATTAAAGTGAACATTGTTACCCATTAAAATGGAAGTGAAAACAAACATGAACTTCAAACTTACTCTCCCTCTCCCATGTACTCATCGTACAGCTGCCGTTGACGCTTGGACAGTGAACACTGGACAATGTGTTCATACTTCTTGGGAAGTTGCTTTTCAACGTCACATTTCAGTCGCCGCAAAAGAAATGGTCGAAGTATTTTGTGAAGTCGCCTTATAATTTCATCATTCTCCTGGTTGCCTTCGATCATTCCAGTGACAGGGTTGACAAACCAGTCTTTGAATTCGCGATGTGACTGAAAGACATTCGGCATTAGAAAATGCATAAGAGACCACAGCTCCATCAGGTTGTTCTGCAAGGGCGTTCCCGTGAGAAGAAGGCGTCGCGCTGAGTTGAAGTTTAGCAGCATTTGCCACCGTTGAGATTTAAAGTTCTTTATGTGCTGAGCTTCATCGAGAATAAAATACACCCACTTTTTCCGGCGGAACGATGAGTGATCCTGAACCACTAACTTATACGAAGTGATGCACACGTGGAAAGTGTTTTGCTTTGTCCAACCTTTTCGCTTCATACGCCGCTCCTTAGGATTTCCGTAGTAGGTGAGAACTTTGAGAGCTGGACACCACTTTTTTATCTCCATTTCCCAGTTGAGCATGACACTGGTCGGCACGACAATTAGATGGGGCCCCCAGATGCCCTTTTCACAGGCGAGATGAGCAATTAGTGAAATGGTTTGTATAGTCTTTCCAAGACCCATTTCATCGGCCAGAATGCCGTTCAGGTTTTTCTCGTTCATCGCCACTAGCCAGTCAAGGCCAATGTGCTGGTACTCTCGAAGCTGAAACTTTAGCAAGAATGGGACCTTGGTAATCACCTCCACAGAAGAGAGAGTATTTCCTTTGGGTTGAATGCTTTCAGCAGCTGCTGCAGCGTCCGCTTCAGTAATTTCACGCCCCGAGTCATTCTAATGATGATAGAAAAGTTTGATGAAAATGTAATTACCCCGCTTAAAACCAAACACAGCACTTGTACTTACGTTATCGACATTATTGACTAAATAGGTGATGTCAATGTTTTCGTTCTCATTAGACGTTTCTTCACTATCAGTTTCATCCATTTCAGTTTCCTCTTCGGCAGTAGTGTAGTTGGTCTGTTCAGAATTGGCCATCTCACTGTCATATCCATAGCGAGATAGCAACTCTTCAATCGGAATATTAGCTTCTGATTCAAGCTCGTTAAGCTCCACTTTAGGATCCATTGTCTCTTTTGTCT
>JAALOO010000612.1_pt1 | contig 30524 bp, 23 predicted proteins | sample 7257641 | NCBI WGS metagenome assembly JAALOO01 (sample SAMN14085613, study PRJNA598686) | mite metagenome | biome: ENVO:01001000; feature: ENVO:01001002; material: ENVO:01001226; isolation source: single female mite from University of Michigan culture on fish food culture... ...
TCTCTCTCTCTCTCTCTCTCTCTCTCTCTCTCTCTCTCTCTCTCTCTCTCTCTAGTCAGTAATGAAAAGAAAAGGAAAGAAGAGGAGGTCTTACTTGATTCTGTCTGCTGTTTTGGTGTGCAACTGCTGCCACTGACTACTACTTAGGCAGATGAGAAAGTCCAATGTCTCTTCTCTCCCTCTTTTTGCTGATCGGTGTCGTACAATAACTGTTGTGCAGGTAATGTCTGTAGTCAGTGAGGTGTGAAAGGAGCAGATCTGTCTCTCAGAAACAGTACAATAAAGATTGCTCGTTTTTTCTGTAGTTGGGTACAGAAAGTAGAGAGAGAGAAGAAGAAGGTTAAGATCCGGGCGTCTCAGTATGGTATGGCCTTTCCTCCACACTGTGCTGCACACAAACACATACACACTTAGTAAACTAGCCAGTTTGCGGCAGTCATTAGTTTGTGTCTCTTTCTTTTTTTCTCCTATTTTGCCTATTGTTAGCGGCGGCCGGTGATCGAGAAAGGAGCAATGAGTGTGTGTGTGACTGATTGACTGACTGCCTATTTGCCTGAACTGAGCTGAGCTGAGCTGAGCTGATTGACTGATCAAGGTCAGTCTTGCCGTGGGTGCGCGCAAGAGCACCAATAACAACAACAACTGCTGCTTCAGCTTCGGCAGCTTGCTCTCTCTCTCTCCCTCGCCGCTGTTTGTGACCGATTGAAGGTTGCACCGAAGAAGTAGAAGATGATATTGGGTGCTGCTGCTGTGTGGCCCAAAAGGGGAGAAGAGAAGATGTGGTGGTGTAATGCCATATCAATGGCAGATGGCTGCTGCTGCTGCTGCTGCAAATGACTGACAGTTGATGTCTTTTTGGATGATGTTTGCTGCTGTGGCAGCGACAGACAGACAGACAGCAACATTATTTGATTGACCTGTCTTGCTGCTGGTGGCACTGATGAGGAAGATGATGAGGAGGAGGCTATTTACGGCCGGAAAGTCCAATTTGAGGCGGAGAGGAGGAGAGGGAGAAACTGTGGTAGTAGATATTGATGCCGACCGATATTGTTGTGACTTCTTTAGAGTCTTTCCAATGACTTCTTTGAAGTTTAATGCCGTGCCGGGCGGCAATGCTGATTGTTTTCTTTCTTTTCTTTCTAGCCATTGCTGCCTCTATCTTTGCTTATTATCTCCTCCTCTAGTTGCCTACACTTTGCTCTTGAATTTAATATTATCTTCTGTATACTAACCTATTTCTCTTTTGTCTTCTTTTCCCCCTCTAAAACAGAAGCTGAAAAACTCCAAGTCCTCGAACGCGCTCGTTTATCAACAGCAGCAACAGCAACAACAGCAGGAGAATGTAAGTTGTGTGTTTGACTGAGCGGATAATTTTTGCGCCGCGGAAAGGACTCAAATGATTTGAATGATTCGAATGATGATGATGATTTCAATTGGTAATAATAACACTCGGCGATGACTTTGAACTTGGAAGGAAGGAAAGAAAGAAAAGAAGGAAACACGCTCCAGTGATAATTTACAATTCAAATACGCGCACCTCTTCTTTCATCAGCAGCGCAGCTACCGTTTAGCATTTTTTCAAGCGATTTTTTTGCACTCTAATTTATGCTCAAGCTCACTTGTCACTTATGCAATCTTTGCTTTCCGTCTCCAGCTGTTCTTTCTCCTAAACTTTTTTTGCCGGTGGTATTTTTTGCTTTTTTTAGTGGTGGCCCAATCTCGATAATTGCCCGGTAATTTGGTCATTTTCCTGCTCAGTCGGTCAGTGTGCTATTATTTCTGGTGATAAAGTTGGGTAATTGGGCGTTCGCATTAAAAAAAGCTATTTTTTTAAATTTTGAGTGCAATTCTACTCTTCACTTCATCACACCGTTGTCTCTCGCAAACACAACACAGCCAGGGCTCGCTTCTTTCCCTAATGCTAATTTATCAGGCATTTTTCTACTCTTCACCACCGCCGTTGCTGCTGCTTCTGCTGTGTGTTTGCCCCCACTTTTAAGTACTCAGTCATACATTATCCCTTCAGTTTTCAGTCCTCTTCAGTCTCTTCTGTCGGATCAGTCAGTTGTTGAGTCCTATCTTTGGCTGCTGACAATGGGCGCAAGCTTTTAGACGTCATTTGAGAGCTACTGCCACTGCCGACACTGCTCATTTGTTATTCCAGTTAATTTTAGATTTTTAGGCTTTTTGGTGCAGCTGTTGTTGTTGCGGTGACTGATGTTGTTTTTGTTTTTTGCTGTTTTGAAGTTGCTGCTGCTCTTCTGCTCTGTCTCGTCTTCTTTGTCGTCTGTGGCTAATTTTGTCTAATTAAAAAGCGAGCGCAAGTTGAGTTGATTAGTTTGGTAAAAGTATAAAAATCGCCATTTTATCATCATCATTCATTAAAAAGTATGCTGACTTTACAGTTGTTCACTCTTATGTTACAGTGGCTCTGTATCATCATCATCCATGCACAAAAATTTGAAACTTGAAGGAAAGGGTAATTTCAAATATAAAGAGATAAAAGAAGGGAAAAAGGATAAAGAAAAGATAGTAAAAAGTACTCAAATATACGGCTAGTTTCAGCGATCCTTGCCCTGCTAATTTTCCTGGCGATCCAAAGGAGCAAGCAGTGGTGGCTCTTTGGAAGAGGAGATGTCGTTTTCCGACTTTGAGCTATTGTTATCCTCCTCCTCCTCACCACCATCAGCCTGATGATCACCCGAGGCAAAGGAAAGGGCCCGCCGCCGGCAGGGCTGCCCGGTGATCAGGCCAAAGGGCGTCTTCTCGGGCGTGATCAGGTCCTGGTCCTGGTGCTGCTCCTGCTGCTCCTGCTGATGCTGATGCTCCTGCTGGACCACCAGGTCAGTGCCGTGCTCGGCGCAGGGCACCGGCGTCAGCTGACAGGCTCGAAACTGGGCGTTTCCGTTGTTGTTGTTGCCGTTGTTGCCGTTGTTGTTGTTTCCATCCGGGTCGACGTTCTTCACCTCACCGTTCTCCAGCGGTGAAAAGGGATGATATTGAATTATCTGAGGTGGTGGAGGAGGTGGAGGCGTTTTTTGTGGGCGGAGAATGAAGGTCTTCTGTTTCGGTGGAGAAGGATTATTTTCATGAATGTCCTCCTTCTTTTCCTTCTCTTCCTCCTCCTCCTCCTGTTGATGGTGATTCTCCAGCTGAGTTGAATTATCTGAACCACCTTCATCATCTTTCTCCTCCTCTTGTAAACGAGCATTTCTTACTTGAAAAGCAGCAGGACGAGCGGGAGCACGGGCGGGAAAGTAGGGACTGGGGAGGAGGGCGGGGGCGCTGACCATTCGCTGGAAGAGCGGGTAGCGGAAGTTGCGAAAGCTGTCTTCGTTGAAGAGGGTGGCGGTGGTGGTGGCCACCTGCTTGACTCGAGGCTCCACGTGTCGCAGACGGCCGAAGCGAACAAAGTTCTGCAGCTCCTCAAAGAGCGTCAGAGGGTGATTGCCACCATCACCACCACCGGTGTTTTGACTTTCATAATGGTCAGCATCATCTTCAGCCTCTTCCTCTGCTTCCTCATCATCCTCATCGTCATCGTCTCCTCCTTTGACTGATTTAGTTGATGAAAATGAGGAGGAGGAGGAGGAGGCGGCGGAGGAGGATTTGGAAGCCTCTGAAATGGAGCGGGAAAGAGGTGACAGCAGCGGGAGAGAGGCCGTCGAGGCGACTCGCTTCAGGGTGGCCCCCTTTCGGGCCAGCGTGGCGGCGGCAATGATGGCCGGCGGGAGCTTCGGCCGGACGGGCGGAATGAAGATGCCGCTGCGGAAGTTGCTCTTCAGCTCATCGAGGAGGCTCGCCTGGAGCAGGCATGGGGCTGCCACTGCCACTGCTAACTTCTGCGCTGAAACAATGACGCCCTTCTTCTTCAGCAGAAGTGGTGGTGGTCGTCGATAGCTGGGCGTTTGGAAGAGAGAAGGTGGCGGTGGCGGTGGAGGCGGCGGCGGCGGATACACTTTTTGATTCGATATAAAAAAATATAAAAAACCTTAAAGTTCTAAAAGCATTGAAACAAAGGAAAGACCTTACCTGTCTGCGTTTCAGTCGACACGACCGAGCGAGTGCTCAGAGAGAGGCGTTTTCCGCGCTCACTGATGCCTTCACCTTCACTGCTGCTGGAACTTGACTTCAATTTTTCCTCCTCCTCCTCCTCCTCCTCCTCCTCCTGGTTCTGGTTCTGCTTCTGCTTCCTCAGCAGGGTCGCATAGCTGGGCACTCGGGAGGCGGCTCTCGGGAGGCGGACAATGAAGGAGGAGGAGGTTCCGGGGTTCACCTCGCCATTTTCCTCCTCCTCCTCCTCCTCCACGATTGGCCACCGTTGATGGGTGCTTCTGTTGCTGTTGCTTCCTCTTGAGGATGATGGCACCTCCAGGGCGGCTCTGTCCGGTGAAAGCCGAGCCAAGGCGGCGGATGATGGTGGCAGCGTTCCATTACCATTGGGCAGGCCTTGACTAGAATTAGGATTGGGAGTGTGCAGCAGTCGGAGGGCCCGTCGTTGGCGCCACAGCGTCCGCCGGCGCCCGCCCACCTTCTCGGTGGGCGTGAAGCGGGCGACGGTGTGGAAGAAGCGGCGCAGGTCGGCGGCGTCCTTCAGCCGAACGTTCCTCCGCCGCCCGCCGACCATCTCCAGCTTGACGGTGCAGCGGGCGTGGAAAAAGCCGCCGCCCCCTTTTTCGCTGATGGTGGCAATCTCCGACCAGGCCCAGGCGTCAAGGAGCGTCATGGTGGCGTCAGAGGTGAGCAGGCCGGCCCAGTCCAGGGAGAGGTAGCAGAGGCAGCCGAACTCGAGGTCGGTCGCCGCGAAGACGATCGGCGCCGATTCGATCGGCATTTGTTCCTACTTCTCTGGGTGCCGAGAGACTTTTGTTGGATGTTGTTGATGGTGGTGGTGATGTTGCTTCTTCTGGGCTTCTTCTTCTGGAAGATGTGAAGCTGGTTTGTTGGTGAACCGATGATTGTGAGCACGCAAAATGAGTTGGCAGTTTTTGTGTTGTCGTTCTGTTGTTGTTCTGTTGTGGTTCTTCTGTTGCAATCTGAGAGTGTGAGCACGTGTGGTGAGGAGGGGAGGAGACTGACTGTGGAGCGAAAAAAAATCTGCTGATTATCAGTTTTTGCTGATAACGAGATTGCAGCGCCCGTTCGTAGATGAGGTGCAGCAGCTACCTGCTAAACTGAACAAAGTTGATCCACCTGTTGATTGTTTACCTTTTTTCCCTTTCTCTCCTAATTATGCTACGCTTTAGTTTGGTTATTTCCGTCGCAAAATTCGCTTTTCTCCTAATGACCTAGTGGTCATTGATTGTTTTTGTTTGCCTTTTCTTTCTTTCTTTCTTTTTCACGACTGCGGCTGACTGACAGATTGAAGTAGGAAAAAATGGTAATCTAGTTTTTGTTGCTGCTTGTTGATCATCAAATATTACTATTTACCGAGGAAACGGTTCACTTTCTCTCTTATGCTCTAAATGAGGTAAAAGATGGAAAGATTAACCTTTTTTTTCTACGGGTTCTTTTACGGGTGCACAAGCTTGCTGAAAACAGAGCTGGAAAAGTTCCAGATTTGTTGACTATTTGTTGAAGATGATGATACTTCTGATTAATGACAGCTAGCAGTGGTATCTTCTTCTTCTTCAGGCAGGCTTCATCTTAGGCCAAATCTTTTTCTCCTCTTTTTTCGGTGCATTTTGTTGTCATTTTGTGGACGACTGATTTCATTATCTGGAGCTTAGTATCTGCAAGTTGTGATCACTGATCATTTCAGCGTCTGTTGATGATTAGGGTCAGCAAACAAATGTAAACACAAGTTTGCACTTGCTTGTTGTTTACCTTTCTCCTTACTGGATCGCCTCCAGGCTGCGTTCTCTGTCTCTGCTTGAAACTGTCCAATGCTTCTCTGCCGAGATGTAATTATCAAATTACAGCTCACTTGTTGATCACTGATCACACTGATCACACAGCTCCGAACTAGATGATCACCACCTTTCCACCACTCACCACTCTCCTCCCCCTCATCAAATTACGATTTTATTAATGACTTCGATGACCACTCTCGGGTGAAAACTTGACGATGCAGTTATAATAATCACTCAATTGCTCAGTGGAAAAAAAGAGAGTGGTAATATCAGCTCAGCTCAGCTCAGCTTAGCTCAGGAGAAAAAGTTTTCATATTTTTTTTTGAGAAAAGTCTCTTTTTCTACTACTTTTCCTCAGCAAGTTCATTACCTTAATCAGTGTCAGAGGTTGAAAGTTTTTTGGCTGTCTGTCTCTCTCTGTGTGTGGCACAAGACAGTGATCTCTTTTGACCACTTTTGATCGATCGATGGGCGATTAATTGAGATTGGGAGAGTGAGAAGCAGCAGCAGCCGTTTTGGCAGATGGAAACGAACTAATTGACTTTTGATGGATGCTCTACTACTAAAATTGCTGCCACTCATTTGGGGAAGGTAAAAGATGAAGAAGAAGAGGGGGAACGATTTTGATCTTGATGGATCTGGCTCAAGATCGGATTAGAAGTGTGTGGTAATTGTATTGTTGGGAAAATGAAAAAGACAATAGGATGAACAGCAGCAGGCAATGCAAAGGCTGACCAGTGCAAATCAAATCAAGTCAAATAAAAAAATTGATCTAGTTGAAGGACTTTCAGTTTTCAATCGCGATTTTATTTATTTATAGCATCTGCTGACGTTTTCTTAAAAAGAGAGAGAGAGAGAGAGAGAGAGAGAGGAAATTTTTGTTGAGAAAGCAGGTGACAATAAAAAACAGGAGCATGGTTATTAATTTATGGTAATTATGGCCATAATTAGGCTGAGCTGCTGCTATAAATGACAGTAATTAGAAGCGCAATCCTTCCCCTTATCTTCTTCTCTGACCTTTGACCTGCTCTTGGTTTTGGCTTCTTGGTTTTACTCCATTTTTACTCCGGCTATTGTTACAAAAATGTAGATAAAGGTTTAGTAGGAAATTTGAGCAAAGTGAAACCTTATCTCATTTTGCTTTCAAATGAGATGCGTTTGGTATCTCTCCTTTTTTTTGCGTAACAGATATTTTAATGGTATCTGCCGTTGTATAATGAGGCAATAGTATAATTAGTGAGGCTGATAGGTATTTTTAGTAGTTGTAGTGGTTTTTCTGCTAACAGTGACAGTTGTTTTTACGTGGTTGCCTTTTCTTTCAAAAGAAAAAAAAGTTGGTTGTGAAATCTTCTTGGTTTCTCCACAATGAGTGGTTAATTGGAACTCAAACCTGAAATTTTATTGTTTTTACTTTTAAACTTTCTTTTCTTCTCAGTTTTCATCAGAGTTTTACTTTTTCATTTTCTATTACCTAATGAAGCTTAAGTCTTTTTTCTCATTAAGTAGCACTTGTTACCTACTTCCTGTTATCAGCAGCGGCAACAGCAGTTCCATTTTATTATCATCCAGAAAACGGTTTTGTCTTTTGTCTCATTGTTTGCACTGACCTAGAACGAGCAGCTCAGCACTTGCTGATAAGATAGCCATCAACTCAGCAACGGCCAGTAACTAGTGACTACCCACGCAATTAACTGCGCGAGCAAGACTTGAACGATTTTATGTAGTCAGAAAAGAGGAGTGGAAAAAAAAGTTGGAGTGAATAGGGGAGCAGTGAAAATGCATGCAAAAAAACGACTGTGCAGATCAGCGGGCTGATAACAAGCAGACAACAAAACTGAGCAGAGTTAGATAATGAACTTTGTTTTAAAGGGCAGATTTTTTCTTTTTGTTTTCTTCCTTTTTCAGCAGGTCAGTCAGTCAGTCTCTTTGTTGTTGAAGTTAATTACCCGCATTTTTTTTGGTTTTTGCTTCTCTAATTGCCCCCTTCTCTGTACCGGGTGTTATTGTTTGTTTGCTGATTTTTTTTCAGTGTCCTCGATTTTTGTTGTACAATTTTTAAGGTGTAGGATTTTTTGTCTGTTGTTGATAACAGAAGCAGTATTGATTGAGACCAATTTTATTTGCGGAAGTGTTTAAACACTTGTTTACTTGTTGATAAGTTTTAAGATTAAGTATAAGATTTAGTAAAATAAAGCGAAGGTTATGTTTGCTGATATGAATATCAAATCTGACTACACTTTCAGGCTGATTTTGTTGTAGTATTTTACTGCAGTCTAGAACTTTCTCTTTTTTATTTCATTTCATTTGGGTGTGTCTGAGGATGATGATGATGATTAGTTTTTGTGAAAAACTGAGCAGATTTTGGAGAGGAGCAGAAGTCGTTTGTCTGTTTGCCCCTCTACTTTTTGTGAACTATTGTACCTTGGTGTAATGAATGCAGATTTAACCTTGTTTTTCTCTCTTTTTTTCCTTCATTCTTGTTTCATGTCGGCTTTTTGCTGTCTGATTTTTTGTCCCCTTTGCCGCCCGGTGTGTTTATATTGTACAAACAGCCTTTTTGTCTTTTCTGCACTGCAATGAAGTAGTTGCCCTAGTTTTTTCGTTTTTTACTCTAGTTAATTTTATTTGCGTTTTTTTTTTGATTTTTTTGCGGCAGCTTTTTTATTGTATTTTACTCAAAATCTGACTGTGAACAGTTGGTATCCTTTTTTTCAAACTCCAAGTAAATTTTTTAAGAAATTAGTAAAAACACAATAGTGGTAAAGGAAATAAATTATGCATACTACCAAATTTAGGTGACAACCAGATTTTAAAATAAAGCAGTATGAGTTGAATTTTTTAAAATCTTGCTGAAGGTACAAAGAGCAACAACAAAAAAGTCGGTTGCACGTTTTTCAACTGAATTGCGTAAAAGAAAAAGGAAGAAAGAATAAAAGAAGACCATTAATTTTGTCCTTCTTCTTCTTCTTTTTTAACTCCCCTTCTTTTTCTACTGCCCTCCTAAATTTTTCTGTCATTTCGTTTTGTTTTTTCACTTTTTTTCGGTGCACACAAATCAGAGAGAACTACAGCTGTACAGTCTCCTCACTTTTTTATTGTCGTTGTTGTTTAACTCGTTTTTTTATTCGTTATGATTACATTATCCTTGCCCTTGAATGAAGGAAGAAAGGCAAAAAGACGAAATGAAAAAAAGTAAATATTAAGTGGCCTGGAGTACTTGCTGTTAGGAGAAGCTGCTGCGCACTGTTGAATTACTGGAGGGAATTAAAATCTCTCTCCCCTTTTTTATCTTGTTAGTGTTATCAATACTTCAACAGAGAACCTTTTTTATGCACGAACCAAAAGGACTCCCAAATCAGCAGCAGCAGCAGTATCAAGTGATTTGCCTGACTGAACAGCTGCAGCTGTGCTGGCGGCAAAAAACCTGGCACTTTGTGTTGCTGTTGCTGTTGTTGCCGTCGTCGTCTTTTCACTAACCCTTTTTTTGCACTTGAAATGTACGCATTTGCTCTACACTTGCCACATGCACGAACACTTTAGCCACTAAAGTGGTGCTAACTAACACATTCTTTGCGTCAAACACACCGGCGCCCAAAATAGCACCGGCAACGAAAAACAAAATAAAAGCTGAGTCTCAAAGCTAGTGCTGGGTTCAGTGGCTTTTTTATTTCAGTTACACACCGAGAATAGTTTCAGAGTAAAAAATGAACAAAAAAATAGAATCCTTCTTCTTTTTCTTCTTTTAATTTAGCAAGTTTGAACACTCTTCTCCTCTCTCAGTCTTGCTCTCAATTAACCCAATTTCATCCTGCCACCCTCTAATTAGAGCAGTAGCAGCAGAAATAGACAATGGCTCTATTAGCCGGTGGTAAAGTGCTTTAATGCCGGTGGTGGAGATCTAACTTTGGTGTTCTTCCTCTCTCATCTCTTCAATTTCAATTGTCCTCTCTCTCTCTCTCTTTTGATGATCTGTATTTAGCGGTCCATTGTTTTGTGCTGTTCAGTGCACACTTCTTCTTCTCAGCTGCTGCTGCCATATAATTCCACCACTACTACAGCTATAATTTGCCTCCCCCTTTTCTTTGTTCTGACCTCCTCCCTCCCTCTCTCCCTCTTTGCCACCCCATTTTGGTTGCCCTTCTCTCTCTCTCCCTAACTCTAATTCACGGCTAATAGTCACCCTTTGTCGGTGTCTGACGGACTGTGTTGCTGCTGCTGTTGCTGCTGTTGTTGTTGTTGCTGAAGTTGCTCTATTTTTGATTGATCGACTTGCGACGAGCTTGCGGCGACGGTTGCGGTCGAGGGCGCCATTGTCCACTAGGTTTCTTGATCTCACTCGAATCTTTCTCTTCTCTGTCCGACAGTAAAGAGAGAGAGAGAGAGAGAGAGAGAGAGAGAGATTGGCGCCAAGTGACACCACATTGATTCTGTTTTTAGCACTACCACTACTGCTCGAATTTTGTACAGTTGAGAACAGTTTGTTGGTGTTCATATTTTTCTTCTCTTCTAACTCTCTCTCTCTCTCTCTCTCTCTCTCTTTCTTGAAATGAGAAAACCATAAGCATTTACTGTCTGTCTGTCTGTCACACAGCAAATCTGTTTGCTGCTTGTTCTGCCGACCTTCACGGTAGAAAGACGGTTTCTTTTCTTTTTTGTTGCTTCAAGTTCGCCGAACTGTACTGTGGCTCTTAGCCGTTGTTGCTTGCTTATTATGATGATTTTTTTCGGTTCTCTGCTGTCGTACATGTACGCTCTTTCTTGGAAATTTTCTGTCTAAGCTTTTTTGTTTTGTTTCGTTTTGTGGCTTGTTAATTCTTGCTGGCTGGTTAGTTGGTTTGGCTGGCTGACTGGTTGGCTTGCAGCCCAGTTCAGTACAGTACACTGTACTAATTCCGCCGAGTTCTTTCTTTCTGCTTCTCGCTCGTACAGAGTCTGTCAGCAAGTCAGTCAAATGTGAGGAGCACTACCACTACTGCAAGTGCGCCTTTAAATTAGATCAAGTCTTCAGACGAACGGACGTCAGTCAGACAGTCAGTCAGTTAGGCAGTTTTTTTCAGTTTGACAGCTGATTTAGCTGAGGAGCAGAAGGAAAGGGAATCGAACTGAATTGAGTACGTCTGTGGCATTTCTTCTTCTACTCCTGAATCGATCAATTGCAATTGATTGAATAAATGAGCGAGTGTAACGAACGAGAGAGCAGAAATGCCCTGAAGAAGTTTTTTTGCTGTTTGTGGCTTCTCTCAAACTGCCCTTTTCTTTTGGAAATTGTTTGCAAAAAAATGAAAGTTTGATTGATAGAAGCGAAAAGTGGCGTTTGAATTTTTGTAAGTTTTTAGAACATTTGTAGTTTTAGAACTGTTTCAAGTATTGTTTTCCCGCTCTATTTAGAGTGTTGTCCAGTTTTTTAACTTCTGATTTTCGCGGTCAACTTTTTAAACTTTCAAGCTTTTTTTCCAAAAAACTTCCCGGTGTTCAGCTGCTGCTCTTCCAGAACTTTTCCCTGACTTTGTTGTTGTTGTTGTTGTTTCCTCGCTGCTTTGCGGTTCTAACTTTTTTTCGTGTTGGTTTTCCACTTTTGGATTCTTTGAATTCTATTTCGGTTGCTGGATTCTCCTTCTCGATTACTTTTCCAGCAAGATGTTTCGGCCGAACTGCAGCTAGTTCCAATTGGATGTGCTCTCGTTGTTGCCTTGCCCACACTCCATTGTTGACGATGATCTCTGCTGACAACAGCTGCTGCCGCTGCTGCTTTGGTTTCCTTTCACTTCTTTGATTCCGAGTATTCTCTCATTCTTCTTCTTCTTCTTCTGTATCGACCTCATCTCCTGCCTAATCAAAGTTCTAACCATCTTTTTCTTCTTCTTCCTCCTTCAGATTCCACTGCCATCCCACTCCAGTCAGTCAGGCCACAACTACAACTCTGGTAACAACGGCACTACCACCACCGCCACCTCAGCCTCTCCAAAGGATCTCAACAACAACAAGGTCGGTGCAAGCTCTTTCTTTTCTTCTTTTTCTTCCTTTTGCTCCAACTTATTCTCTCTCTCTCCTCTGGCAAATACTCATTACCAATCGCCAGCTCTGTGTGTTGTAGAGAGTAACTGCAGTGGGCATTATTAGCCAGCCAATCAATACTACCGCTGCCGCCGCCAGTACAAGAATATCGCTGAAAGCAACAAAAAGCTTTGGCGACCTCGAAAATACTGTTTTGTCGTGTTATTCTTTTTGCTTTTTATTATTTTCTCTCTCCACCTAATGATGGCTTAGAGGAAAGTTCAATTCAGTAGAGCAAAAAGCAACACAAACAGAACCGAATTCAGAACTGTGTGTTCAATTGACGGCGGTAACGAAGCGTAGATTCTTAAGGAGAGCGCCAAAAAGTTTATCCCGGTAACCGAATTCCGGTCCTCTTGGCTGATTTCTGTTTCAGTTGGGAATCTACTTTGTGCACTTTTGTTTGTGTGTGTATGTTTGTTGAACTGACTTCTTCTTCTTGCGGGCCCCTTTTTCTTCTCGTTGAACTTGAAACCTGACTCTGAGTGACTTTTGCTGCTGCTTTGTTTCCTTTTCAAATGTGTGTTTCAACTTTTCCACCGCTTTGCTGCCGTCGCCCACTCTTTCTCTTTAGCTTTGTGATCAGTAGCTTTCAGTGTTTCCATAGAAACTTACGGTGTACGGTAGTGAAAAGAAAAAAAGTTTCGGTTGGCCAAATGGGAAACTTGATCTCTTTGACTCCTGCACACCAAAGTTTCCGGCAAGCGAAACGTGAAGCTGGAGATAAAATCTCAGCTCCACTCTTCAAAGGTCTTCAAGACAGACAAACAGACGGACGCTGGAAGGTCAGCAGCACGTGCCAGGCAGACGGCCCTAGGCACACATGTGGTCCCCTGGTTTCTTCTGCGTGACCTCTGACCTTTGCTGCTGCTGCTGCTGCTGTCAACTTCTCACTTAGAGGTCTCACTCATTTCGCAGTCTCTGCGCCATATGTCTCCTCTCTCACTGCGCTCAAGACAGTTCCTCTCTTTCTTTTCTTCTTTCCTCCTCACTAATGATCTACTTTCAATTGAGAGGAGACAACGACGACGACGACAACAACTTCAACAGCAGCTACTTCAGTTCAGTCTAATTGAGAGCGACAAGTCTCCAACTGCTGCTGCTGCTGCTGCTGCTGAAAGTTGAAAAAGTTGTCTGACTTTGAAAGTCGCTCACGCTGACGGCTGACTGTGCCTCGTGGCGACTACTACTGCTGCTGTTGTTAGCAGTGTGCTCAAGTGGTAGCAATTACCCGGCCACTTCGGTAATTAAAGCCTCTCTTTCTCTCTCATTTCAATCGCTCACAGACAGTAGCAGTTCAGAAGAAGAAGAAAAAGTAGTAGTGTCTCTCTCTCTCTCTCTCTCTCTCTCTCTCTCTCTCTCTTTCTCTGAGTTTTCTTCTGTCAACCAGCTAACAACTGCTAATGCCAATGGTGCGCGCACGTTTAATAGGCCGCCCCTGAGTGAGTGTCAGGAACGTTGTCGTCGTTGTCGACGAGTTCATTGAGAAGAAGACGAAGACGGCAAAGTCGGCAAAGGGAGCAAGCGAATGTGAATGACAATCAGACGCACTGTCTTCTCCCAGACTTTGTCTGTTTCTCTCTCTCTCTCTCTCTCTCTCTCTCTCTCTCTCTCTCTCTCTCTCTCAGTCAGCCACTTGTGACTGTCAAGGGTGCCACTGCTGCTGCTGCTGCTGCTGCTGACAAGACTTCCGGCTAAAGGTCAAACTGCTACTTCTGCAGGACTTTAGGTCAAAGTTGGGGAGAGGGCAGAAGAAGAATGCTGAAGAGGAATGTCTGAATGAAGGCATTCTCCAATTCCACCTTCCTGGTGGTCCTTCCTTCCTTCCTTCCTCCTCTTCGCTCACTCACTCTCAAGTACCTCACCGACTAAGCCACACTTTAATCGATCAAGCGATTTGTGTCTGACTGTTTGTCTGTCTGTCTCGGTGTACGTGTAGAGAGGATGTGTGAGAAGAAGTAGGGGAAATTATTCTTTTTTCGAAGCTTATTTTACTTTTCTACGATACTAGGTTTTCTGACTGGTTAGTCGTATTTAGTAGGCCACCACCACCTCGATACTGCTATAAATTATTTAATATGTCTGCAGCCTATCGACTCCTATGCTACCACCAGCAGCACCAGCAGCAGCACCAACATTTGCATATGAATTATGATGATTTATTAGCTAATCATCATCATCATTATTATTATTGTTAGTAGTTCAGTGTGGTGTAGAGCCTATCTCTCTGGCCTATCTATCTGTATTATATCTCATTACTGTTCTCTCTTTCTCTCCCCCTCTTTCTGTTTTCGATTGCCTTGACTCATCGCGATCTCTTTCCTCTCTTTCTGCAAAGACGGCCTAACGAACTAGTGTGTCTCTGTGTCTGTGTGGTGTCTCACTCCGTATGTGGTAATGTGTCATTTGCAACTTTGTCTCAACTCTCTTTCTGTGTGTGCCTGTTTTTTCTTCTGTGTCGCTGTTTTGTTGTTTGTTTGTTGGTTGTTGCTTCACTAACTAACTATCAGGGGCTAACTAGCTAAGCTAAACGACTCGAGAGAGAGAGGAGACGCTCGGCTCCCTCGTTAATTAGTCCAGCAAAGTCCAAAGACAAGTTGCTGCTGCTGAGGTCGACACTGAAATGAAATGAGACAAACTGTGCACATCTGTTGCGCAAAGTTGAGCACACTTTTTTTTGTTCTGGTAGTTCTGATTTGTTCAAGTGCACTTCTTCTTTGTGTCCACTATTTTGCCTCCTCCTCCTCCTCCTCCTCCTCCTCCAATGTCGCTGTTATTGTTTTTCATTATTGCACACCAGTCTTGTGCCTTGTTTTTTTGGCTATTTGTGTTTTGTCTTTCTGCCTGTCTTCTTTGTTCTTTTGTTGCTTGTCGATGATAGTGCAGCGGTGGCTGTGGTGGCCGTGGTGACAATGCTTCTTTTGTTGCTGTCCAGGACAACACATCCGCAGGAGGGGGAGCCCAGCAGCGGCGGCAGCAGCAGCAAAAAAATTGACAATCAGCAGAGCAATTTCAGTTTAGTATAGTATTTGTACACACTTTATTTTGCTGACATCACCGGCGGTGGACAGTGCTTCGTTTTTCAGTGCGACAGTACTAGAGAGGGACTTTAATTTTTTGCTCTAATTTTGCGGTCACTTCTTTCGTTCTTTCCACTTTTGAGGAAGTGCCAATGATTCGGTCCATTTGCCGTTGCCGTCGCCGGTGCCGGTGTAGGCCAGTGAGTCCGTTTGACATTCCTCCTCTTCTTCTTCTTCTTCCCTTTCTAGTTCCTCTTTTCAAGCACACACACACACACACACGTGACTGGATGATTGTTTGTGCGCCTCCTTAGTGTAGTTTCCTTTGTAGTGACCACCATTACCGCTTTCATCATCATCATCATCAGCAGCTAAAGCAGCAGCAGCAGCAGCAAGCGAGGGGAATTTCTCGTCCTTGAGAAAACCTCTCTCTTCGCTTTATCTTGCGGTGGTGGTGGTGGTTGCGTGTCGATGCATATACGCTCCTTCTTTCGTGGGTGCTCCCTCTCATCGTAGAGTAGGCTTTGCGGCGGCAGTTTTCTGCAGTTCTTTTCTTTTCTTTTGGCTCCTCATATTTCCTCCTTTTCCTCCGCCTCCGCCTCCACTCTTCAGTGTGGTGCGCAGTGCAGTGGGTCACATGAACACATAATCGGCCTGGCGGTGGCGGCGGCACTGCTCTCTGTAGCAAGTGGCAAGAGAGGAAACTGCAGCAGCGGCACCTCTGTGATGCGCAAAGGTTAAGGTCTTGTGACTACTACTGCTGACTACTACTGCTCACTCGGACGTGTGTTCTTCTTCTTCTTTTGCAGCTGAAGTTGGTGTGATATTTGTGTAAAGGATGAGATGGGAACGATGATGATGGTGGTGGTGGTGCTGCTGCTGCTGCTGCTGCTGAGTGCTCGGGTGAATTATGGTGCTGTTGTAGGCTCTGCCTCTGCAGGCTGCTCACACAGCCCTCGACCACAAATTTACCGGGAAATAAGAGGATGTGAGAGAGGGAGAAAGAAAGAGCATTTGCTTGTTTATGGTAGAAAGAGTGGGGAGGGAGATTCTTGGAGTGGGCAATAAAAAGGCAGCAAGAAAGAATAAAGAAGTAGAAGAAGAAGAAGGTTGCCCGAGCTGCTTCTCTGAGAATGGAAATGTAAATGCTCAGCGCTGCTGTTTCTATTTACTTTTGTGCTCCTTTTCTTCTTCTTCTTCTACTTCTTTGCAGTTTTTTCTTTCTGTAGTTTTCACGTTTACTTTGCTCCTTGGGCGGTAGACCGACCGAGACCTACTCACTCACTAGCTGTCTGTGTGTGTTTCTTTAGTTTTCTTTTTAGCCCCTGATGATGTAATTGATGCGGCAGCGGCTGTGATTATTGTGGTTTGTGGTTTTTACTTTGTGAGGTTTTTGTGCCCTGTTTTTCTGTTTTGTGTGCTCGGTTTTGCTGCTGCTTGCTGATGAAGTTTGCCAGCTTTGATTCGGGGTTTTATTAGATTTTCCCTTCCTTTCCCTTTTCATTTCCCTCATCACACTCTTGGACACTTTCTCTTTCATTTTCACACTCTGAAAGGATGAAGGCGATGGTGGTGATGGTGATGATGATAGCGATGGTCATTGGGGGTAGCAGCAATTGGAATTGATTATGCGATTACGAGATTACGGTAGCAGAGGAAAGGGCTGTCAGATTGTTCGCTGCTTCTCTTTTATTACTTTGCTGTGTGTTCGTTGCTGTTCATTACGATGCTGACTTCTTTATCAGCTCTTCTTCTTCTTCTTCTTTTTCCTTTGGTGCATCCTTTCCTTCCTTTCTCAATTTTTCGATTCGTTTATGATGCCAGTTTTTTCTTACTGCTGTTGATGATGGTGGCTGATGATTGTGATGCCGTCATCCTCCTACTCTCTTTCCCCTGCTCACTCGACCACCGTGCACAGCTGCTGCTGCAGCGACTTCTTTGCCTTGACTTTACATTTCTTGTTCTTGTTCTTCTTTCTCAACGGTGGTTTTAAGTGCCGTTGCTTCTGCAGCAGCAGCTTCAAAAGACGTCGAAGAAGAAGGAGAAGACGAGGGCGACGTAAGACGATATCGTCGCTGACTGTTCTTTCCCTCATTTTCTTCTCCCCCTCCTTGCACTTCTTTCTCTCACTCCTTCACTGTGTCGGTTGAGGTTTTGCAGTTTGGCTGCTTCTCTCTCTCTCTCTCTCTCTTTCCCTTCAGTTTTCATTCAGTCAGACTGCGGTCTGTCTGTCTGTCTCTGTCTCTGTCAGTTGCCTTCTTCAGCGTCCCGTGAACGGGTCGTCGTCGAGATTTACTACTACTGCAGCACGTAAACTTGCGCACATCTACACCACTACTGTTAACTCATTACACTGCCTGCCGCCTGTGCCTTGCTGTGCTGTGTGTTTGTTTTGTTTTTATTTCCCTTTCTCTCCTTGTTCGAGTACGACGACGTCGTTTGCAGCAGCTCCTTTTCTTTCGCTTGCATAAGATCTCTGTGCATAACTCGAGCTCGCTGGTGATCAAGTGCACATGGACACACACACACACAGTCAGAGTGGAGAAAATACAGTTTTTCTGCACCTCGATCTGATCTGATCTGACGATCAAGTGCGCCTGTGCCTGTTGAGCCCCTTCCCCCTCACCTGAGCGAACTTGAAGTGAAGTGAAGCACGCACAAATAAAAGAACAGTTTTCACCACCTGTTGTGTGTGTGTGTGTTTTGTGATACTGTGTGAAGTCAGCCTGTGCCTGCCTGTTGCTGCTCGAGGTGGTCATTAATCAGTGGCCAAATCAGTGCTTCAAAGGCGGCGAAGAAGTGTATTGATCATCGATCAGCGAATGTATCAGCCTCAGCAGCAGCAGCAGCAGCCGCTGTAATTAAATTCACATTTATCATCGAAAAAAGTGCACCGTTTCACCTTGTGTGTGTGTGTGTGTGCTTGACTGTCGCCGATTGTTTGTGATTTTCGTTGCACTTTTTATTGTGCATTTGAGCATTTCCCCGCACACACCGGTGTCGTACACTTGTTGGTTGCTGCTAAGTGGCGATCTGGGTCAGAAACGTTTTGTGGACACCGGTGATTGTTCTTGTTCTTCACCGTTTTCCTTTCCTTTCTTCGCTCACACGTGACCACTCTGTCTGACTCCTTTCAACGCGGTCTGTCGTGTGTCGACCACCAATCTCGTCGTCGATCTTCCGCCTCCTCTTTCTTCACACCGCTCTTATCAGCATCCTTTTCATTCCTTCCCGCTAAAGACGTCGTTTAGAACTACCTGGTGGTGGTGGTGCACCTGGTGGGAAAAAAAGTGCCTCAGTGGAAGACAATCGACTGACATCAGGGAAGACTGACATCATCAGCAGCCATCATCACCACCACTTTATGATCTGGGAGAGATCTTGGAGTACTACCATTGTTTTTGTCGCATCTGTCTGTCATCACCACCATCACCACCACCATCACCACTTCTATCAACGGCACTAGCGGCAGCATTTGTACAGCCTCATTGATTGTAATCGATCGTGGCAGCTACCGCTGCTTCCTCAACTACACACACCCGAAGTGTTTTCTGCAAAAAGTATCACCACCACCACTTTTTTATTAGGACGTTACACCAATGAGAGCAAGAGCAAGCGTGGACGCAGAAGCTAAAGCCGAAGAGGAGGAAGAAGACGGAGACGGAGACAGGAAAATAGCAAAAACTGGTGGTGCAAAAGAATGCCAGAACATGAAAATCTACTCCAACCAAGCAAAGCAAAGCAAACCAGGAAAGCCAGGCAATGCTGAAGTCCAGCAGAACAGCCAGTGACCACCGGTGTTGGTAGTAGGAGGGGTAGTAACCAGCAAATACTAACTTTCTGGTTCATGGCCGAGACAGTCATTCATCGTCCCGTGACCGTTGCCGCCACCACCACCACTTCTTACTCGCAGCTGCCAAAGAGGTTTCTGTCGGTTGTGTTTGCTGCCGCCGCCGCCGCCGCTGTTGGCTTCACTAATCGCGTACACTTCCACCACCACCAGCAAACTACGCCGATGTAGAGGTGAACCTGCTGCTGCTGCTGTCGTTTGAAGCTGATAGTCGTCTCTCTCTCTCTCTCTCTCTTTTGCACTCTCTCTCTCTCTCTCTCTCTCTCTCTTCGCTTTGCTGTACAGCTCCTGTACGACGACAACGGCGACGAGGACGGTGGTGTCCTGCCTGTCGCCTGCCTGCCTGCCTGCCTGCCTGCCTGCAGCTGTAGAAGCAGACGATCTTTTTGTTCGCTTTCGCCGTTGCCTAAGCCTAAGCCGCCACAGCCACAGCCACAGCCGCCGCCGCTGCAGTCGACATTTGGTCGTTGACGTAGTCGTGCACAGTGCAAAGCGAAGTACTTCAGAGTGGCTTGAAGACAAAATTGTTCTTCTTTTTGGCTGAAGATATACACTCATGAAAATCAGCGCTTCTTCTTCTTCTGTCGTTTCTTTTTCAACAACAGCGAACAGAGTTATCTGCACCTCATCTTCTCGATGGTGAAGTGAAGTGAAGTGTTTGCCGAGTCAGTTTGCATCTTCTTCTTATCATCTCGACACTTTAGCACTTGTTTTGACCACCACCACCACCACCACCACCACCACCGATTTCTTTCTTCGTCTCTGTTTCTCCTTCCTGGTTTTGTTTCTCTTCTCTTCTTTTTTTCCTTCTTCGTCTGAGGATCCCATTTCAAGTGTCTGTGTCTCCGTGTCTGTGCTTTTTGTTGGATACAGTGTTGCTAGCCAGTAGCCAGCTGCTGCTGCTCCTCGATTAGCATCGATTACCGCCAGTGTTTTGTGTGTGTGTTCCTTTTTGGGCAGCCAGTGTGTTGTTTGTACACAAGTCACAAACTGGCTGTTGATAAGGGCAGACTTGGTTTGGTTTGATTCCCTTTCAGCTCGGTCTATCTCTCGTTTGAATCCGAGTCGTGCCATTTGTCGATTGTTTTTTGTTGTTGTACAAAACTGTACAGTGCACTCACCACCACCACCACCACCACCACCACCGGATGATCACATCGTACACAGTGAGTGTGTTGTCGTGGCTGTGTGTTGTGTACGACAGCAACCGTTGGTGTATGGCATCTGTTTGATGTGGTAAAACCCATCAACATCATCATCACCAGCACCTCTCCTAAAGTCATCTTATCCTTTCTTTTTCTTTTTTTGGATGTCTTCTCTGTTCATCAAGGAGACATCTCCATCTACACCACCACCACCACCAGCGCTTATCATCACATTTCAACTAGGACATCACTTACGTCACCCCTTTTCTTCTTCTTCTTCTTCTACTTTCTCTCTCCTCTGATTGATGCTATCTCCTCTTAGTTGTCGTCAACTTCTTCAACGTCTTTTGCTTTCTTCTTCTTTATCACCACCCGGCGGGTCTGAAGAAGAAGAAGAAAAAGAAGATAATACCCCGACGATCTGTCGAAGAAAGGGAGATACCTGCTGAGGAGGCGTGACACAGTGTTCTCAGCTGCTGCTGATTTGCACTTTATCACCACCGGCTCTGTCTGATCAAATCTCGACATCGAGAAGCTTCCTTGCAAACGCCGATTTGATTACCGAGTCAATCAAGTAGTAATCGCTGCCACAGCTAGTCACTAGTCACATGACGAGGAAAAGCCTTTTTGCACTCTTCGATCCAATCTGCAATCTTTTTCTGTTTGTTGGCAACAACTTGGCAACTTTGGCCCTAAACAGCTGTACTCCTACCTTTCATTGTGACTGCAGCCCACAAAACTAAAAAAAGAGTAGGCAAACAAAAGCTCCTATCTCTCTGCTTGCTCTCTGAAAGACAATCGATTCGCTTATCAGCCTGTTTGTCTGTTTGCCTGCCTGCCTGCCTGCCTGCCTGTACAGTTGTCCAGCTCACGGGCAAACTGTTTGTTTGCTTTGCCACTGACACCGGCGCCGTTACCAGCACCAGCACCAGCTGCCAACCAAGAGCGAACCAACGATTGAGCAGCTCCATTGTTTTGCCACTCACTCGATTGCCCTTCAAACGCTTTTTGGAGGCACCAGAAGCCCTTCTTCTTCTTCTTCTCCTCTTCAAACACTTCTCTCGTCTGTGATCTCATTTTTTGGGTTGTCGTTTCGTCTCTGAGCAAATCACCCAATCAGTCAATGTGATCAACAACAACAACTCGGCCACAACAACTCATCTCAGTCTCCTAAGTCACCTCAACATCACCTTATTTTCTTATTTTTCAATCTGTTCCGACCCTCACCAACCAATGCTCCAAATGTTTGAATTTTGGTCCTTCAACATTAACAAGATCAAGCTCGGTCTGGGGCCCAATGCGACGCCCTCGAGTGGGCGCGATGGCGCCGACCGGCGGCGGTCCACGCTGGCGCCGCTGCCCAATGGCACCACCACACTTGCCCATCACCCCTCTTCATCACCCTCGCCTTCACCTTACCCGCCACCACTCGGCCACTCTAATCAGAATCTCTACCAAAACTGCGCCGCCGCCGTTGTGCCGGGCAATGTAAGTGTGGTGTGTGTCTGCTCAGCTTTTTGGCTATTGAACTTCAGAACTTTGACTATTACCTCTCTCTCTCTCATTTGCTATTTTTGTGTGTGATTTTGTCTGCCGGGAATGCCGTCTTTTCCTCTTGATGGCAAGGAAAAGGTTTCCCAGAAGAGGTTTTTTGTGTTGTTGGGGGTGATGAAAAAGAGATGATGTCGCTTGCGTAATGGCGTTACGTGCGCTGCACGGCAGCAGCGCTTTAAAAAGTGGCTCGCCGGTGACGACGAATTTGTCATCGTTTCCTCATTCTTCTCCTTCTCCTCCTCTTCTTTTCCCCCGTTACTTCCTATCGATGCTGCCGCCAATTCGTGCGCATCCATCATCCGTTTCTGCCTCTGCTGCTGCTGATGCTGCGGAGACTAATGTCATTGCGTCACACTGACTGGCACTGGCACTGTCAGTGGATTGAGAACATAACTGGCACAACAGCACTGTGCAATAGTCATGTTGGTGGTGGTGGCGGTTGCTATCGTTGTCGTAGTGCTCGTAGTCCACCTCCTCATAGTCGCCACATTAATTGTCGTCGTTTAGCTGTCGTCGTCGTTGCTGCTGCTGTTGCTGATAAAGGTGCTGCAGCTAAATTGTGTGCATTGCTGTTGTAGTGCCACCATCTCTGCTGACATTTATCGTATCTCATTGTGTGTTAGTCATTCTACCTCATGCACTGATGCTAATTTAAAGTGTTGTTGCTGCTGTAAAACGGCGATAAAGAAGTGACCTTTGCTTTAGCGGCAAGCGGTGATGTCATCATGCTGCTGCTCTTGTTTGCTGGGGATGATATTGGAGAGAGAGAGAGAGAGAGAGAGAGAGAGAAAAGGAGAAGGAAACTCTTGATGCCACACTTTGCTGTGACCAAAAAGTTGAAGAGAGAGAGGCTGTGTGTACATTTTGAAGGTGTGAAGAGTGGGGACTTTTTCTCCTTTTCTTCTTTTTTTGTTTCTTATTCCAAACTCTACTGAACTTTGGCATCTTTCTTTTTCTTTTCCTTTTTTGCTATTTGCACTGGTTGTTGGTTGTGTTTCCCCGTTTTTTTTTCACGACAACAACTTTTCACAGTGCTTGTTTTACAGGCACGCATGGAGAGAACTTGCTAGTTCTTCTTCTTTTGGTGTTCACCCTGTTTGATGTGCTTGCAAGAAAGGAAAAAAAGTTTGTTCCGCTCTCTCTCTCTCTCTCTTCGGCTCTGGCCATTTGTTCTTGCTTTCCCGTTTTAAAGTACTGATTGAGAATGACAGCAGCAGCAGCAGCAGCAGCAGCAACAAATCGTCTTTCTTTACAACCTCGATGCTCACACAAACACACACACACATTCACAGTTTTTTTGACAGTCTTTTCCGGTTTGTCTGGTGCGGCCGTAGTTTTACCCCCTCTCTCACGCTCTCTCACACTCGTCATTTATCGGGGCAATATTCTCTCTGCCTCTCTTTCTTTCGTTTTCTTCTTCCCCCGTTTGCTGTTTTCCTCGCCCACGCTTTCTTTTTTGCCGGTTCGCCGGTTGATCGTCGCTGAACGTCGTGTTGTGTTCAGCAGATGTTTCTGCGGCTGCTGCTGCTGCCGCTGCTGTACAACCACCGGCGTACAGCTTTTTTTGATGATGACAGTTTTTTTTCTTCCTTTCTAGCTATCTATTTTTGTACACACACGTTTTTGCGGCTACTTAGAAGTGGTTGACAGAGACAGTTGGCTGCTGCTGCTGCTGCCAACTACGATGAGGGCTGCTGCCACGTTGACTGCCTGCCTGCCGCCTGCTTTGTTTTTGTTGTTTCGGTTGTGGGCCGGTAATGTACCATTCTTTTCTCTTACTTGTTTTGCCGTTGTTGGTTTTACCGCGAATTGGTACTATTTTCAGGAGCTGTGGATATGAGCAGCAGAACTGTCTGCTAATTTGGGTAGCAGCAAAACTTCTGGCGCACTGCCTGTCGTCCAAGTCGCTGAGTTTGGTGCATTTACGACCTCCTCACTTGCAAGTATTGTAGTATCGGGTAGCTCTTTGCAGTTGAAGCGAATATTATTAATAGATGATCCTGAGGAGGATGAGTACATGGAGTGTAGGAGGAAGAGAACTTTTTGAGCTGAGGAATAAGAGGCGGTGGCGGCGGCGGCAAAGATGACAGAACGAATTTGTCGAGGTTATTTGATACACTTGTGCTTGCCTGCCTGCAGTGCGAAAGCCAACCTCAAAGCAGACAGAGAGAAAGAGAGAATCTGAATGTTTGGAGTGAATTTGTACACTTCCTCTTTTTCTTTCTTTCTCTCTCATTCACCCTCTGTCATTCATCAAACTGGTGAGCGCACATCAGCATCAACATCAACATCAGCATTAACGGGTTCTTTGGCCTCTCACTCTCTCACTCACTCAATCACACTACCTCACTCGATTGTTCTCGTTTCCTCGTCTCTGTTATAGAACTGTGCAATTCCAGTGCGCCCCATTTCCTTCCTTGTTGCACCCCCCCCCATCTTCTTTTGGGTTGTTAAGTGTGTGGGAGTTGCGAGTGTGGGGGTTCACAGTTTGTCTCTTCTTTTCTTTCTTTCTTCTCACTGTTTACATATCACATTTGCACGCTGCACTCTTCTTTTGCTTCGCTAGCTTTGTTGGAGTGTAAAATTAGCGTGTGGTGGTGGCACTGCTAACTTTGTTGTGCGATTCCGATTCGTGAAATGCTAAAGCTCAATGTGCCCAGCTTTTTTCTCAGTAATTCAGAGAGGGAGTTGGAGAGATTTGCAGAGGCCATTGAAGTGCAACAGCGACAGGAAAGCACAGGCACAGTTTGCTTGAAAAGTGTCTGTGATTGATTTGTTGTGTTGTGCTGAATGTTGAATGTTGTGTTTGCATTCACAGAAGTGATTGAATCCGGTGTGTGTAACTTGGCAAGCAAATTGTCTCTCTCTCTCTCTCTCTTTCTCCTGTTGTTTGTGTTCACTACGCTGGGGAACGCAAACAGAAATGCAAACACACACAAAAGGACCAATTGGTGTGAATTTGAGTGGGAAGAGCGCGGTGGCTAATTAATTTATTAGCCTGCCTCCATTCACAGTTCCCACTGATGTGATTGAACCTTTTTTTTGTTGTTGTTGTCAGTTGTTTGAGTTGGGCTGTGTTCTGAACTGATCAGAGCGGTAATTGGTTTAGATTTTGTGTGCTTGTGTTTTCCATTTTTTGCCGCTGCTGCTGTCGTTTGACATTTGATGGTTTTAGGTTCAGTGTTGTTGTTGTTGTTTGCATGTTTTACTCATTAGTTAAACTGCTAGCTGGTTTTGTTGAGGTTTTGCTGTAGGTCAGAGTTAACCGATTTTCGTCTTAATGGCGACGGTTTTTATTTTTTTTCTCTCTCTTTCTCCTCTCCGAAGGACAATCACCTCTTGCTGGTGGCATTTTATTTGTCAACTGAATTGAATTTTTCATTTAACTTTGTATCCTTTCAACCAACCAAAAGGTTACCCTTTTGTCAATTTCTTTTCCAGTGTTGATTGCCAACACACATGAACACACTCAATTGTCAGCCTCGTTTGCTTCCGGCCGTTTTTTGTGTGTACTACTGTACAGTACAGTAGTCTGCACTTCCGGCGCAGCTGCTGTAGCCGCCGCTTTTAAAATGCGACCTGCTTTTTCGTAATTTGTTTTTGCTTTTTTATTTGCCAAAATTGCATTACTGCATGTGGGCGTTGTTGATTAGGAGAGAGAACGTGTGGAAGTGATTGGAAAATGGTGAAAATGTTGTGAAAAACAAAATTGAAAAGGTGCAGTAGCTGGCTATCTAGCTAACTTTCCGTTGCTCTTACTTTTTGCCTGCTTTTATTTATTACTACACTTCACCACGTGTGATTTTAACCGCCAGTGAGCATCAGCAACAGCAGCAGAAGCTTTTTCAGAAGTTTTTTCCCCGTTGACTCTTCATTAACGGTAGTGATTATCCGCTGATGATGCTTCTGAAACTCACTGACTCACTTTCACCTTGCTTAATACAATCTGTCTGTGTTGCCCTCTTCTTCTGTTATCGCACTTCTCTTATCTTTCACTGTCCGCTGATTAGCATTCATTTGACTGGCCGCCACATTTAACGGGCGCCGGTGTCTGTAGATTTATGGGGTGGGGGCACAGGTGTTCAGTGAGTATGTGAGAAGGATCAGATGCTTCGGAGAAAAGGGGTGAAAGTAATCTCTAGCTGTCTGTGTCGTATGACGCCCATGACGCCTGAATTGGTTGTCTTTTCATCCCATCCCAGTAATGGCGCCCAGTTTGGGCAACTTTTTTTGTCGCTGTTGTTTATGGGGAGCACACACCTTGCCGGCTGATTAATCAGCAGAGACAGCGCTGTAGCTCGGTTTTATGTGCCTCCTTCATTTTCTTTCTTTCCTATCCTGGCCGCAATCTCTAGCTCTAGCATGTATGTTACACGGTGACTTACCACTATCGGTGCACTGTTTCTTAGTTTTGATTTTTATGCAGATTTCTATTTAGCTTGATTTTGCTACATTTGTCAGTTGCCGGTAGGAAATGTTATCTTCTGTTTTAGTTGTGATTTTATTATTAAGCAAAAAACGGTTACTATTTTTGAAGAGTGAAAGTATTCCGGAGATTGGTTAGTTATTAATTAATTAATTTTCTCTGCAGATTTATTTTTTAAATATTTCAATTTTTTTTATTCGGGTATTACCGGAGGAGGAGGAGGAGGAGGAGAAAAGATGGGAACGAAAGTGAAACTATTATGATTACCGTTATTACTTATTTATAGCCGATTTATTATCTTGTCTGTGTGTTGCCTGCCTCTCTTTCTTTATCTGTCTCTCTGTGATTGCTCCTAAAGACGCCGCTTTGCCGCTCTTACCTTTCCTTTCATTCAAACCAACAACGGCAGCAGCAGCAGCAGTTAGTTTTAATTCTCCGCTGACCTACTTTTGAATGCGGGGATTAAAAGTTACTTCTGCTACTGTTGGAAATGACGATGATGATGACAAAGAGAGAAGTTTGTGGCACAGCTCTTTAGATTTAGTAATTAGAATTGCCGAGGAATTATTAATTTTTGTTATTTACCACTACCACTAGCTAATGTAATCAAAATCGGATTGTAGTGTGTTTTATTCTGTTTTATTCTTTCTTTTCATATTCGTATTTGAGTGTGTGTGTGTCTGTTCATCTGCTTAATTAATTTGGAATTAATTGTGCTTGAATTGGTGTTTGCTGAAAATTGGAATTGGTGGTGAAAATGGCGATGGTGGTTTGGCATTTTAATTAAATGCGAGGATTCTTTTTGAGAAGGATCATTTTTGAGAATCGCCTAGCGGCAACTGTGTTTGGCAAATACTGGAGGCGATTTTTTAAAAAAACGGAGATTGCGGTAAAATGTTTGCCACGTTTTACCGGTATTTGTGCTTCGGTTTAGTACGGTCACAGTACAGTTCATTTTCTCTTTATTGAAAAAGCTGAGCTGTACAACCATTTTTGGCCGTTTACTTGCTGGTTGCGGTATTTTGAAGGGCCATCATAGCCCCCGCCACAACTGTCATCAAAAGAGGAAGAGGAAAAGGAGATTGTACTTTAGTGCAGATTTTTGCTTTTGTACTCCTTTTTCTCTTTCATTTGATGCATTATTAATTTATTTTTGCGGTTGTAATATATGCGGGTTGTCTTTTCCTTTGTGCGTAGTGTTCCTATGCTCTGTGTTCTGCTGTCCCTTTTCTTTTCTTCCAGTGCACCAATATCGACTTTTTTGTGTGTGTCGTCCAGCAGACTTTTTTGAGCACCTTCGTTCGAAGGAGACTCGATCCTCGTTTTATTATTATTACTTTATTATTTATTGCTACTGCACTTGCCAATTAGGTAATTGAGTCGGTGGTGGTGGTGGTGGTTGCTGCTGCCAATTTTTTTTGTCGGGGAGAGAGGTAATTAATATTACCGCCGTTAATTTTTTTGTGTCGTCACCACCACTTGTGTGCCACCATTCACTAGAGTGATTATATTTTTAGTGTGTCAGGAAGTTGTGGTACTGCTGGTGCACCAAAGTGTGTGTTCGTCTTCAGAGGAAAAGGTGAAGACTTTTTGATTGAAAAGAAGAAGGGGAAAACGGACAGGCGACTGATTTTTCGTTTTTTCATTTAATCGACTTTTGACTTTTTTTGAGGCAAAAGATAATTTGTGCTCTGCCTTAGCTTGCACATTTAGCTGCTTTTTACTGCTTTTATCGCCTACTTGAATTTTTTTCCGTACCGTTTTTAATCGCTTTTTACCTTGAGTGAGTGAGGGAGGAGAGTTACTCGTTTCTGATGAACGAGTTGCTTAATTTTTTCCCCTTATCTTCTTTTTCTTTTTGTGGTCGTCGTGGCTAGCCGATCAGTATCACAAAGTGTGCGTTTTTCCTTTATCTTTTGCTTTAACCTCCTTCGGTATAGCACAGCGGTAATTTCTTTTTCCCTTATCAAGGCTGATCATCTACACCATCTTTTGCCTCTCTTGCTAATGCTTTCCTTGCCCCCTTTTGGTGGTGGCTGTGGTGGTGGCTGCACCAACGCCATTTTTTTCCTTCTTTCATCTTTGCCTGATTAATAGACCTGTGGTGTTGTGTGTGCGTTTGTGTGTGTGTGTGTGTGTTGTAATTAATGTCGCCTTCACACGACCGAGCCGAGTGCTAATGGTCAAAGTAATGAATGGGCAAAGAAGAAGATGAGAGGAAATGAAGAGGGAAAAGGGCGAAAAATCAGCTGATTAATGAGATGTTTTGGGATGCTGCTGCTGCTGTGTTGTGAACAAGCCAATTTTTTTCCTCCATTTGGCTTTTGCACTTCAGTTTCCAGCAGTCTGCAAGGCACAAATAGAAAAATTCACAGTAATAATACATTGGTGTGTTTTTGGTGAACCAGAAAATGCAGCGGCGGTGACCACTCTACATTACTTTAGTGGACGATATTTTTGGTGCTATTTCCCAGGCTTTTTTCTTTTCCCTGTGTTTTTGTTTGCTGTCGTGTTTGGACATTGCATCTGCATTTAGTAGTGCGTGTGACTGACTCTCTGCCTGAGCCTATCCACAGTTAGCCAGCCTAATTGATAGCCGACTCATTAATTTTGTGGTCTGCAGCCAGTCGGACACTATTTTTGGCCAGTCAGCGTCAAAGTTGTCAGAGTTGTGTGTTTGTCTTTGGGGGTGGGGGTAATTTAATTAGCCCATTTTGTTGTTAAATTTTGCGGTAATGGAGAAGGAGGAGGAGGAATGAGTTAGAAAGCTGGCTGAAATTGTAAGTTTGCGGCATAGTTTGTCTGAGGCTCGTTTAGAGAGGGAGGAATTTTTTGTTCACTCGTTTTCGGGTTCATTTGCATTTGTACATGTAGTAGTAGTAGTAGTAGTGGACGGGTTAAAGTGGTGGGCGGGGCAGCGGCTTTCAGAAGACTCACTGACTGCCTGATGTTGACTAAATGTTTGTGTATGTGTGTTATACAAACTGCACAGCTGGTATTTTTAGAGAGTGATTGCTGCTGCTGCCTGATTTCTGTCTGCAGACTCTAAAACCTGCGTTAGTCTTTGCAGCTGTGCGCTATGGGCGATGACCGTAGGCGAGGGAAGGTTGAGTTGAGTAAAAGAGGGAGAGTTTGCCGTGTGTTTTGGTAATTTAGCTGACGAAGCTGGCAGATAGATTTGCATTTTCCTACCCGCCTTTTCTATCTGTTTCTCCTGAACTAGCACTTTGTTGAAAACTGCTTTCTAATCTTTGATTTCCCTCTCTTTCTCTTTCTTTATTTTAGAACAACAACAACACCAGCAGCAGTGGTAGTCGCGGCTTTAGTGGACAGCCGACGAACAACAACAACAACAGCCATCATCTTGTCAACCACAACGCCTACCTTAATCACCACCACCAGCAGCAGCAGCAGCTGATCAACAGTAAAATGATGGCGGCTGCTACGAATAACAACAACAACAATAACAACAATAATGGTGGGGACAACTCCAACTCCTCGACCAACTCCTCGCCGAGGCAACAAGGTCCAGGAAGTCCGCTTGGAGCAGGAGGAGGAGGAGGTATGGCCATTCCGGGAGTTGCCTCTCCGGCGACGGTGGTCGTGGGAGTTTCTCCCTCTCAGCTGGCCTCGACGATGGCCTTTGTCTCTGGTGCGAGCAGTGAACAGCAGCAGCAGCAGCAGCAACACTCGGCGGCGATGCGCTTCTCCGGGCACACGCTGGACAAGGCGACCAAGGCGAAGGTCCACCTGGAAAATTACTACAGCAACCTCATTACGCAGCACAAGGAGAGGCGAATCAGGTGAGTCGTTTGGGAGATTTGCAATTTTTAGTTTGTTTTGTTGAAAAGAAGTAGGATGAGCTTGAAGATTAAGTCATCTGGTGATGAGGCGGCAGCTACGTATTATCTCCCTTTTTGTGTTTATGCTTTTAATGAAAAGCGACTGAGAGGAGCCTGAGCACTCCTGCTGCTGCCTACTCGTTTTTGTTTTGTTTTAGGTGAATAACAGCAGAGTAGGCTGGCTGGCTGAAAAAAATAACAATTAGCAGCGAAAATTAGCAAAGTTTAGTTTCTGCTGTTTTAGCTGCTGCTGCTGCTGCTGCTGTGGCTAATTTTCGCCTGCTAATGAACCGTTTACAGCGGCAGCGGCGATTACATGTGAGCTATTATGAGCAGCAGCGGCTCTGATCTCTCTTTGACCACAGGCAGGGCTGGCGTTTTGGTGAAGTGCTGAGGTTTTTTGTTGGCAAAATGAGGAAATCTTTTTGTCCGGCTTACCAGCTTTCGGCATCCGGTTAGGTACACACTGTGTCTACCTTTTCAGTGTAATGTAAAAGTGTGAGTAGTAATAGTGTCCAGCCAGCCGACCATTTTGTAGCACTTTTAATTTAATTACCGCATTTGCGTAGCACCAAGAAGTTGTGTGCTCGAAGGAAGATACAGTACTGTGAGAGTTGCTCAGAGAAGAGACTGCTTTTTACCAATTTGTCTCGCACGAATTTGAACTGTAGAGGCACTTTTTTTCAAACTGCTGCAGTTTCATTTACTGCTGCTCGGCCATTTTAATTTGCTGCCGCTGCTGCTAATTGACGAGAAGGGCTCAATTGTGGCCCCTCTTCTT
>JAALOO010000613.1_pt1 | contig 30453 bp, 29 predicted proteins | sample 7257641 | NCBI WGS metagenome assembly JAALOO01 (sample SAMN14085613, study PRJNA598686) | mite metagenome | biome: ENVO:01001000; feature: ENVO:01001002; material: ENVO:01001226; isolation source: single female mite from University of Michigan culture on fish food culture... ...
GACACAGAGCGAGATTAAAAGCGAGATTTTTTTTAAAAAAAAAGTCTCGCTAACAAGCAGCAGCAGCAGCAGCAGCAGACCTAGCCGCAGCCCTGTGTCAACAAACGAGCAGTCCTAGCCCTAGTCTAGCCCTCTGGCACATCGACGGATTCGGATTACCACTCGAGCGCAACGAGGAGGCCTAATTGAAAATAGAAAACCAAGCGGAGAGGCGAGGAGAGTATTCAATTTTCAATGAAGCTGTCAGCGCAGGCAATGGCAAATCAAGCAGCAGACAATGCCAGCTAAATCAACAGCGAATTAAGAGCGAATTAACACAGTGGCTGATGCTGATGCTGATGCTGATGCTGCTGCTGCTGCGGAGAAGAGGAAAAAAGTGGAGGATGAAAAAAAGAGACTGACGACAAACTAACGGTCGAAAATCGAAAAGGGGCAGAGTCAGAGCACATTGAGACACTTCATCTCTCTCCTTCAACCGCAGCACATTCGTGGTGACACATTCGCACCAGAGATGAAGAAGTAGAATGGGCGAAAAGAAGAATTATGGCGAGAACAAGAGTCAGACTACCTGAAGTAAAGGAACAATTAAAACTGCCAAAAGACCGGCGACTTAGACAACAGCAGCAGCAGTTGCAGTGCCTATTCGGTAATCCAATTTAGCCCCACTAGCACTGTAAATTAAGTCAACAGAAGTCAAGACAGCAGCAAGACAGGTATGGGGATAGCAACTGAAAAAAAAATTAAGATAGAAAATGGCTTCAGCAAAAAGCAGCAGCAGCAGCAGCGGAAGCCAAAAATACCAAATAAATCATAAACACACTGAGCTGAAAACTCAGAAAGCAGATCTTTGGCACTCTGTGCTCTGGCAAGCCCCACTCCTCTTTTTGAAAGACAACAACACCAAGTTCGCCCCGTTGCGTGCTCCCTCAGCACAAGTGCTCGAGGACTGAAGCGATAAATCGTGCGATTATTCCTCCTCACCACAAATATTACCGGCTTCTGCTGACACCGGCGGATAATAATAAACAACCACAACTCCTGTACACACGTTCGAGGAGAGCGTTGTGTGCACAGGTCGATTGAGCTCGGGCTCGACCGGCTGCCTGAAAAAAAAATAAGGAGGGAAAAGCGATCAAGAAGAAGAAAACAACAAAAATGACATTAGCAAGTGAAAAAGGGAGGGGGGGAGAAAGCGGAGAAAAGTTTAGCTTAGAGTAGAGGTGCAGAAGCAGAAGGAGGCTCTGATCTGGCTTAGCTGCTGACAGGCAGCACTAGCAGCAATCGATAGCAGTGGTGCAGGCCAACGTGCTGACGCGGATGTTGTGTCATCGTCGCCGGCACAAAGAAGTGTGCACACCGAGTTTGCACCCAAGGAGGAGATTATGATGGCTAAAGAGAAGGTTGCAGGTGGTGCTCATCATCACCGTCGGTCGAATTGCTGTCTACATTACATTGCCTGACATTGCACACTGAGGAGACTGAGAATGACTGAGGAGGACATCTCAATCGGGAGAGAGAGAGAGAAGTGGGCGACCCAATCATCGTCGTCGATTAGCGCCGGGTAATATTATCCACACACAAATGATCATCATCAATGCAAAAAAATTGTAGCACCAAATTGACAATAAATAACAATGTGTGTGCAAATTGCCAAATTGAAAAAAAGAAGACCACCAATTGGTCAGCCGAAATGAAAGGGGAGGAAAGAGAAATCAAAGTTGAAAGATCACGAAAAAGAAATTAAACAGTTTGCTATCTGCACTACCACTGTCACCACACGACAACTACAGATTAAGCTACACAGCTACCGATTTCAAACTGTTTGTCAAGTATTATTTTCAGGATACCACTATCATCACACTAAAGCACTAAAACTGCACTAAAAAAAGTCCGACAAACCGGAGGTTAAAGACAGACACACAGTGAACAGTGGCCAGCGAGTAATTAAAAGCCGAGCTACTCAAGTGCAGCGTGCAGAAAAGGGAGAGAAGGAGGGGAAGAAGACAATCGGATCTTAAAATATTAACAATAATCAGAAACAACAGAAGAAGAAGACCTGGTGACACCTGAAGAAGAAGAAAAAGAAAGGAAAAAGTGGAGCGGATCTGCCTGGAGAGAGAGATCTGCTGCGGCCAATTAGATCGCCCAGCGGCAACACTTGCTCCTCTCCGTTTAGACTGCCGTTGCTGTGGCCCTGTGTGTCTTCTGTGCACAACCAATTAGTAATCAATTAGAGAGAAGGAGAAAAAGCAAGAGCAAGAGCAAGCTTGAGCATTGGGCAATGCTCAATCGCAACAGCACAATGTAGCCACCACAATTAAGTCAAACAGTGCGCCGTGACGAAAGGCGACCGAGAGAAGAAGAGAAGAGTGACCAGAACAGTGGCAGCAACAAAAAATAAAACGAAGAGGCAAAAATTAAACGAGCACAACATGATTACAACTCGGCGAGAGCAATCAAGTGGCCAGGCTGAAGAAGAAGACACCAACCACACAGCTCCCTGACAGGAGATGACTTTCTTATGAACAACAAAAATGTGGGCCAAGCACAATTAGTGCCACCAGCAGCAGCAGCAGCATTTGATAATGATGGCGGTCAGCTTTCAAACAATCACAGAGTGTGTGCCTTACCGTACTGATCAGCGAGAGTCGCACCGGGCGAGTGAAGGTGATGGAGGTGGTGGTGCTGGTGGTGATGATGGAGGGGGTGCTGCTGCAGATGCTGACTGTGCTGGTGGTGATGGCTCACCGGCGTCGAGTGCATCTGCTGGTGCTGGTGAAGGTTTTGATGGTGCTGCTGCTGGTGGTGCATCATACTTCCTTGATGATAACTTCCATAAGCCGGGTGGTACGCCTGCTGAGCATTCGGAGCATTCTGATGCTGCTGCGGCTGCTGATTCATCTGGTGATGTTGACCACCACTGTACGGCCCTCCGCCGTACATGTTTGACTCGCTTAAACCGCCATTGTGGTGATGACCACTATTAACGCCTCCTGGATAGGCAGAAGCGGCCAGCGGAGAGGCGAGCTGCGGCTGACCGGTGGTCGTCGCTCCAGAACGCAAAAGGTGATCTTGGTGATTACCACTTCGATCATCACCACTGGTGGAGGAGTACATGTGATGACCACCACCACCACTGGCACCAGCACCTCCGCCTCCATAGGCGCCATAGGGCGTGTATCGATGCGAGCCCAGCGAGCTGTTGTGATGCGCCGCCGGCGGAGTATTGTACCCAAGTGGACTGGAATGATGAGGGTGGTGGTGATGGTGATAGGGACTACCAAAGTGCTGGGAAACGCTGCTGCTGCTGTTTGAAGGCGTACTGTAGGGCGAGTAGGCGGCGGAGGCGGCGGCAGTGGACGCCGCAGAAGGCGTCTGAGGACCTTCCAAAAGGTGCAAAGAGCTGCCATCAGCACCGCTGGTGGTGGAAGAGGAGGAAGGCGTCGAGGCAGCATTGGAGCTGTTGTTATTATTTCCACCACTTAAATTAAGTTCCGCTGAAGCGGGTGACGGGGGCGTCATCTCCAAGAGAGCATTCACCCCATTCGCCTGACTGTTGGCTGCCGTTGTGGCAGTGGTGGTGGTGCTAGCGGTAGGCGTTCCTGGACCTCCTCCTTGAAGTGACTGATTTGCAGAGGAGGAGGAGGAGAGGTTTGCTGAACTGTTCCCCGACAGAGAGGAGGAGGAGGCAGAGGAGGGCGGCGAGGAGGAGGAGGGCGGGGTGTTGGGGGCGCCGATGGGCACAAGACCACCACCGGAATTACCGCTTGAATCTAGGGCCAATGGGGAATGATGTTGCTGCTGTTGCTGCATGCTCGGGTGGGGCGAGTAGGCAGGCGTGTACGGACTGCCCATGGGCATTTGGTGGTGATGGGGATGGTGATGGTGGTGGTGACCGTGGTGGTACGGCGAGGCTGACTCGTACACACTGTGTTGAGGCATGGCCATTGCCGGGGAGGATTTTTAGAAGGGGGTTGATGACAACAAATATATCTTCTGAGTAGACTGTTTGAACGGTAGAGTAAACTGACACAACAACAACAAAAATAGTACGGCCAACTTTCAAGAGTACTTCAACACTTTAAAAGAAGTGCTCAAAGAAAGGCAAAACCAAGTGTTGAAGGAGCGAGTTGAGTATGAGGAATGAGAAAGTAAAGTAATCGGATCACAGTAAAGGGGAGATGCTGAAAAGCACTGAAACACTGCTGCTGCCTAAAAACAATGCACAAAGGTACAAAAGGTGACAAGGCGACAAAACACACTGGTGCTGCAACAGCAGAAGAAAAAACAATGTCGCAAAGCACACCACCTTAGACGACAGAGGTGGGAGAGAGAGAGGTGTACGACAACGGTAGCAGAAGTGTGACCGGAATACAAAGAGTGCAGAGCTGCTGCTGAAGTAGTTGGCAGAATAATATTCAGTGGTAGCAGACAGTGGGTCTCTTCAATTCGGGAATAGTAGTAATAAGTGGCAGAGTGGTAAGGTAGTCAAAGAGAGAGAGAGAGAATGCGTGCGCGTGCGATCGAGTCGAGAGCACGAGACGGACTGCTGCTGCAGCAAACTCTGAGGGGACTGGCGGATCGGCGGCGGCGGCGGCGGTGGTGGTGCTAGCGACGACCACTCTGACTCGCTCGCTCTCTCTCTCTCTCTCCAAACAAAACTGCTGCGACAGCGGTGCGACAGAGATCGCGCAAACGGCGCAAACTGGTCCTCGTCGGCGGCAGCGGCAGTGGTGGCAATCATGGGCACCAGTGGTGGTGGTGGTGGCAAGTGCATCGAAGCATGAGCATCAGATCAGGTCTGACAGCAGCAGCAGCAGCAGCAGCAGCAGCAGCAGCCTCAAACAGCCGACAGAAAAAGTCAACGTCGTCGACGTTGTCGTCGGTTAATGAGTGGAGAGCTGCCAGTCAGTCAGTGTGAGAGAGCTTCACTGCAAAGGAGAAAGAAAGAGAAACACCATCCCCATTTGAGGCCAGACACACAGCACAAGCTTTCCACTCCTCCAGAGTTGAGGCTACTGCCAAGGCAGGCGTATTCCACTGGGCACCACCTTCTCGGCGCGCTCTCTCTGTGCCGGTGTCTGCGTCTGATTTGTTTGGTAGTGTGATCAGCAGCAGCAGCAGCAGCAGCAGTATTACTACCACTACTGTTAAAGTGAAAGAGCGAGATTAGCCGACGATTACCTGTGATAATGAGTAGCAGCAGCAGCAGAAGAAGAAGTAGCAGGAGCAGCACCTCGATTACACATTAGCATCATCGTTTAGTAGGCGATCATCACCTGAAGCTGCTAAAGCTGCTGCTGATGAGTGCTCTTGAATTTAAAATTCAAAAGGCTCAGAATCGCCTCTAGGTAGCACAGTTTTAGAGCTGCAGCTTTAAAACTGCAGCAAGCAAGAACGCATCAATCTCCTCAGCACCTATTGCCCGTCATCATCATCATCATCCCAAGCAGCCCAATCAATCTAATCGCGCACGTCCTCGGCTCTGGTAGTGTCTATCGGAGGCTTTGGTTATATAGCTGTATGATTAGGCGCACACACTAAGCAGATAAACACAACAGCAGGAGCTTAGCTCAGAGTGCACTCGTCAAGTGCATCACCACACATCAGCATCATCAACACATCTCCACATCTTCTTACCTCCTTCACTCAGTAAAGCACAGACAGGTAACAAAAAAACAGACACAGGGGATCGATAAAAGAAGAAAGCAAGGGAGAGAGAGAAAGAGACCATTTGATAGAGGACGCTGATTAAAATAAAAATGAAGAAAGAAAGAAAATGGGACTTGCCAGTGACAGTAATGATAATAATGATATAAAAGAAATAAAGAGGCAACACTGCTGGCGATGACAGTGTGCGATCTGATGCCATCTGATTGTCATCGACCGCTGTCTGGCAGCAGCAAATCGGCAGGATTTCTCCACCTGCAAATCTCACCGTGCCAGACACAGACTGTGCGCTGCTGCCAACGCGTGCGATCACCATCACTCTCTGCAGTGATCAGCAGTGATCAGCACAGCAGAGGTGAGATTTAGTTTGGGTCTGCAGGCACAGAAAGGCAAAGACAACCAAACAGAAAGTGTTGTTGTCATCACATCAGCGCTCAATAAACAACGTATTCCCTCCCTGTTTTAAACAAACAGACTGAAAACAAAAGCTGCAGGTAGGTAGGTAGGGCTTTCTCTCTGCGATTGAAGCCGTCGTCGTTCAACACACATATGACATCACCACTGATCTAATCAGATGTTCACACGGGCAGTAGTGTGTAATAGATAGGATAGGCAAAATGTACATCAGCCAAAAATATAAAACAATTGACTCTGTTTTTAGTCGGTGGCACTTGAGCACACACATCATGCAATGCAAACCGTGGTGAGCACGTGTAGCTCTCTCTCGTAAGAATCAACACAGCCCACGTGTGTCCACCATGCACAACTCCAAAAAATAAAACAGTTGGAAGGTATCACCCACCACAGCAGAGGAGGATTGCCCACCACACAACTGTACACAAGCACAAACCGAACCAGGATTTACATACTTGGCCTATTGGTATCATCACCTCATCAGCTGGTACGTTCAGCCAAGAGACAAACAAGTCTGTCAACAACAAGAAAAAAGTACATTGCGAGACAACTGAGACTGCGAATGTGATCGAATTCTGTAAACACTAAAATGAAATAAGCAAAAAAGCACTATCGTCTACGAGCTATGCTTTCAAGCGCAACTTTCTGAAAATGAGAATGAAAAAGAGAGCACTTACCGGACATCCGAGGCGACGCTTTGCCGTTGCCATTCTGTGGACTGAAGGCAGAGGTGTGCTTCTTTCCATTGCTGCCACTGCTGCCGCCTCCATTGGGACTGCCGCGAATCACCGACTGCCGACCGTTGCCATTTAGGAGGTGATGGTGGTGGTTCAGGTGGTGATCCGCTTTGGTAGAGTGAGCCGGCGGGGGTGATGAGAGGTCCATGATGGAGTAGGGCGAGGATGAGGATGACTGAGGGTGGGGGTGATGACTGTTGAGCAAACTGTTCAGTGCCGCCTCGTGGGCGTCACTGGGCGAGGGCTGCTTGAAGCAGAAATCAGCAGCAGCTGTGGTCGTCGTCGTCGTGGAATTGCTGCCATTTCCCGAGGGTGACTGGGCGGCGGCGGCGGCGGCAGCCACAGACTCCAAAAGAAATTGTGCGGCTTTGCTGGAACTACCACTACCAGCACCACCAGGACCATTTCCGCCACCAGCAAAAGCCGTGCTGAGAATGTCCCGCAGGACGGTGGACGGCATCGACTGCAGCTGCTCCTGCAGTTGTTGCTGTTGTTGTTGTTGTTGTTGTTGTTGTTGTTGTTGTGCCTGCTGTTGAGCCTGCTGAATCAGGTGAAGCTGCTGCACCTGAGCAATGGCGGCCAACATGTTGGAAGGGGAAGAGGCGGAAGTGGTGGTAGTGGTTGGACTGGCGAGATGAAGAAGGTGATTAGGTGCTGATGACTGGACATGATTCGAGGAGGAGGAGGTGGAGGGTGAAAAGGGCAGCGAGGAGGAGGGTGAGTGGGAGGTAGAGTGGTGAGGCGATGATGCAGCGTTCGCGGCCGCCTGCAAAATGGCCGCCGTCAGGGCAGCGGCCGAGGAGGAGGAGGCGGAGGAAGGCGAACCAAGCCCTCCTCCCTGATGGTGACCATGATAGAGAAGTCCACCACCCCCACCACCACCACTTGGACCGGGAGATCCGAGGCCTGAGCCGGCGGGCGAGGTGGCTGAACTGCCCAAGGTGGCCATGGCCGCGGCGGCAAGCTTTGAAGGCGTGCTCTGCTGTTTTCCCGGTGTGGACGAAGAGAGGCCCTTCTTGCTCGGCGGATAGGGATGCGATGGCGAGGATTTAGCTGCTCCAGAAGACGATGAGGATTTCTGGCAGTGGAGAAGAAGACAAAACAACACAAAGTAATTAGATGGAGGTAGAAAAGAAAGGGGCTTTTCTCTCATAAATCATTGCACTGTATGAAATTAATTTATCAAAGTCTTTTGCTCTCCACCACAAAGACAAAGTGGTGGTGGTAGATATCACTTTCAACTTTCTTCTCCTCTACTCTAAAAAAACCTCGAAACAAAGACTAGAGGATAATGAATTCATCTCCTAAGGAGATGATGCACAATGATTGCCGAAAGGGACACCACACAATTAATTCAATGGTGAACACCTGCTGATCAACAGATCGGTTGGACTGTTGCTGCTGTCGTCGTCTTCTTTCTCTCTTTCAGCCTCATCAGCTCGACAAATGCAAATGGAAAAAACAAATGACACTTACGACTTTCATTATGACGATGGTGATGGCGATGGTGATGTAGTGATTGTTCTGTTTGGACGCTCATGAATCTGTCTATGGTAATAACAGCAGAGGCAACAAAGTGAACTTTTCAGCCTTGGTCACCACGAGTGTAAATAAATTGATAAACTCGTTCTTCTTCTTCTTGATTCCCAGAATGATAAGAGTGATAGCAGTTGAAATATCTTGACTCAAAAGAATGGTCCCCGTTTGGTAGTATTTAAATCTCCTTCAATGATGATGATGAGTTGAATGCGTACTTTTTTTGTACTAGCAGTGAGCATAAGTTCAGCGTGAGAGCAAAGGTAAAAAAGTAAAGTTTTCTTTTCTTGAGCTCAAACTGTGAATCATCAAAATTTCGGTAAAGGAAAAAAGGTAGATTGGTCCGGCGGTGCTTGTTGAACAAAAAAAATGTGTAGAAAAGCGCTTCGATCTTCGACCAACCAACCAAAAAAGAGGGAAGGGGAGAAAAATCGGAAACGTCCCAGAGATAAGTTGCGTGATTGAGCAAAATCCGGTGCAGTCTTCGGGTAGGAAAATAAAGTGGCTGTAGGTAGAGCTGATATAGAGTAGTAAAAAGGTTGTACAAAAATACGTCTGTAGTAGTAAAAATAGTAGCAATGTGTGCTAGCTAATGTGCGTAAAAGAGCATTGCTGCTGCTGCTGCCTGATGTTTTGATGATGTTGCAGCGGTGGTGGTAAATTGGTTGATGTGTTGGTGATGGAGATGATGGAGATGGTGGTGGGGGTGATGAAGTGCAGTCTTCGCTTGGTGACAGCTTTGCCTCGAAAGTCGGCAAGTCGATTCCTCCGCCAGCCTTGAGACGGCGACGTGCATCTCTCTCCCTCCCTCTCGCTTTCGGTACTTTTCACACTAATGCTGATTATTACTACTGATGAATGAAGAGATCGATGAATGAAGCAGTATCTGCCGACACTGCTGCTGCTGCTGCTGCTGCTGTGTCTAGTTTGTTCGGGTGTAGCACTGTGACACTAGTTGAAGCCAGAAAGAGCTGAAAAGGCTGAAAAGTGCACCGGCGAGAGAGAGAAAGAAAAGGACGACAAATGTTGTCAACGCTTACAACTCTGGTGAAAAACTTCCGAGCGCCGCTCTTTCAGCTTGCAACACCACCATCATCATCATCATCACGAGTCACAACTGCCACCACAACTATTTGTTCTTCGCGACTTTGCTTATCTCAGCTGGTGGTGGTGGTGGTGGTGAAAACTTTCTTCTTCTGTTGTGGCGATTATTATTATTTTGTGGTGGTGGTGACTTCAATTTCCATCAACACTGTCAATTGACAGACGCTGGTTTTTGCTTTTGGCGATAACGGGGCGCCCAGTGGTGTGTGTGTACAGTGTGCTAACAGCGGTCGGCAATCTCAGTCTCGCGGCAAGAGCAACATTGGCGTGTGCAGGAGAAATCGAGATGATAATTATCAGTGCTTTCTGGTGTAGTTGGTGATGATGATGAAAAGGAGATGTGCATGGAAGCGACTGGAATTCACCATGAATGAACCAGACTGTGTGTGTGTGGAATGTACGGGAGTAGTGGGGTGATAGGGTGATGAAGTAGTCAGGGTGATGAGAAGTGTGGTAAGCAAGTGCTGCTGTTGTAGTACCAGACAACAACAACAGCAACAAGGGCAATAATATGTAAGAGTGATTCCCAGAGTGATTCAAGCTTCAAGAGTAGGATTAATCGGTTCCGAGTTGGAAAAATAGGAGGAGGAAGAGATTGATAGGAGGTTGCAGAGGAGTTGTGTAGACACCAGAAACGAGGCACAGGAGTAGAAGAAATGTGTGAAGTAAGAAAATACTATTCAATTGGCATTCAGGATGATGATGATGATGTCGATGCTTTCAGCCTTTGTAAACTAGAAAAAAGTTCACTGTCATCTGTCGTCATCAGTCATTCAGTCAAGGCGGCGGCGACGACAATGGGTGGCTTCATTGTGATACTGCAGACTGCCTCACTGACTCTTTCTGGCTGGTCATTGACATCTTCGAATGTTGTTGATGGTGGTGGTGGTGGTGGTAAGGATTCGTCAGCACGGTTGCCTTCCACATATCGTCTCAGCTGTGTTGTGGACACCAGATTCTCCGGTTTCTTTCAAGTGAAGCTCCAGCCAATCTTCTTCTTCCGAAGCAGAAGATGAACCATCTCCTTTCAGCACAGGCTTTCACAGCTCTCACTCAAAGCTCATCGGTACCATCAGCGGGGCTCATCGACCGTTGAGAAGTTTGCTGTTGTGGTTGCTGTTGTTCCGCGTCGTCGTCATTGAGTTGAGCACCTGAATCCAAAAGCACCTCCTGAATCCAAAAGCACCGGTGCAACAGATTCCAAGAGAAAGAGAGAGGATGCGGCAGATGAGAGAAAATGAAGAAAAAGAAAACAGAAGAAGTGCTGGAGAGAGCAGACGCCGATCGGCTGCAGTGTTGTTAGTGCAGGCAGATCGGTGATCTCACATCAACACAAACACACAGCACTCATGCACGTCTTCTGTGAGTGCGCTTGGACACAGTGCCGTTGAGTGCGGCGGCTGCAGTGCACAGTGTGCACAATGTGTGCACACCACTGTGGCTGCTGGAGCGAGTGGCACTTTTTAAACGGTGCCAACAATTGTGCGGCGGCTGCTGCTGCTGTCAAATGGACAGATGTTTTCCGCTGCAATTGTGAGGTGATCGCCGCCGGCCTCGAGGACAATCGGTGTCGCAGTGTCTCAAGGTAGGAAGGTAAGAGAGCCCGTTGGATCAGAGACTGACTGCTATTGCTGCTTCCGCGAGCAGTGAAGTGCACCACAATAAACGGCGCAAAGGATGATCCAGTGCATCAGCAGCAGCACAGTGTGTGCATCACAAGTGCACTTTGGGCAAAGTGGGCGCTTCTAGTCTTTCTTTTCAGTCTTCTTACAGTGCGTGCAAGAATCGACTTTTGCAGCGTGCACCCTAACACTTAGTGCTGCTGCTGATTCTGAGAATCCCCGAGAATGTGTTACTACTACTACCCAGGCAAAATAAGCACCAGGGGAGAGAGAGAGAAAGGGCGAGGGAGCTATTTGCCACTTTACCCCGACTGCCACCGTCTTTTTGCTGCTTCTGCTGCTACTGTCCCTCTCACTGGAAATGGCTCCCGCAAATTCAGGGGCCATTCCCTTTCCCCACCACTCTCTCTCTTTCTCATTTCCCGGTGGATCGGGTGGGGATGTGTGGATAAGACAACAACAGCAGCAGCAGCAGCAGCGAGTGGGAGCGCGGGAAAACAAAAAGAAGAAGCCACCCTCCTCCTCCTCCTCTTCTTCTCCTTACCCTAAACCAGAGTGCAAAAGTGCTGCTGTGCTGTGCTGTGCTGTCATCGCGTTCCATCATCGTCGGCAGTTGTAGCAGCAACAACAACTGCAAAGTGTGTGTTCTCTCTTTCAGAGAGTGGGCGAGAGAGAGAGTGGGAAAGGACTGGAGCAGCAGTGACTGAGATGCTTTTCCTCTCTCTCCCTTTCCCTTGCTCTTTTCCTTTGGAACAATCCAAGCAGTGCTACTGATTTAGTGCACCAGCGGCGGTGGTGGTGGACCCCACCGTTACTGTCAGCAGCAGCAGCAGCAGCGGCAGAAAAACTAAATTGTGGTCGGTAATCGGCGACGGCTGCAGCGGAGCAGCAGCGGAAAGAAATTGCGAAAAAAAGGAAAGAAAGGAAAGAAAGAAGCGGCATAAAAGAGTCTGAGCAACACTAAAAAGCAAACGAGGGTGGTGGTGGGGGAACTAACCGTGGATTCAGGGGGAGAACAAAACATACAGAGACATAAAACACACACACAAAAGTGCAACGGTGGTGATGGTGCGATGGCGCCGACCGTTGCACTCTCTTTGTTATCGCGCGCACAGCGACATAATAAAAACGGCAGCAAAGATGAGGCAAACGGAGGAGGAGGAAGAGGAGGAGGAGGAGGTAAAGAAGTAAAGCACACAAAAAACACAAAAAACAGACAGAAAAAAAATAAAAAGAGCAGAGACACTCACCGCAAAGTAGATCAGTCGATGTGATGTGGTGGTAGTCAGAGGACATGACCGCCGCTGGTCGGTCGGTCGGTCGGTTCGATCGATCGAACACCAACAGCAAAGTGCACCAAGTCCACCAGTGACATAGATCGATACTGAGGCAAGAGGATGGTGATGACAATCGATGAGAGAGATAAAGTGAAGACAAGATGCGGTCGATCACTGAAGAAGAAGAAGAAGAAGAAGAAGAGGTTCACTTGTCAACAAAGCTGCAGAACTGAATTGAATGAACTGCTGAATGTGTCAAATCAGTGATCACGTGTGTGTGTGTTGACTTGAGTTGAAGTGACGAGAAGTAGTGGTTGCTGCTGGTAAAACACTAGTGCCACGTGCCGTTCAGGGATTAGGCAAGTGATGAGGAGGAGAGGCTCACATTCACACACAGCTTTTCAGCACACCGGCATATGGTAATTAGGCAAAACAAAGCAGCAAAACAATGGGAAGCATCTTCTCAAATAAACTGCGGATTTAGCTGCAAATCAATCGAACACTTCAACTCAATCGTCATCACTTTTCGAACATTTTTCCAAGAAGAAAGTGAATCTCAAACTTCTTCTTCTTCAAGTCCCCTTCTTCTTCTTCTCCTGGAAAATAAAAAGTGTGTGCGATGCGAAAAGCGTCCTGCGAGAAAGTGAAGTAGTCGAGTGGCAAGAACGTGGCTATTGCCGCTGCTGCTGGCACGATCTCAGTGTCAGAGCTCTCTCTGTCCTTCTGTTCTTTCAGTGTTTCCTTCAGTGTACTTGAAGAACACCGTGCGAGAAGGAGACGATATGAGAACGCGCGTGGGTATTTTTTTGTTTTACTTTTTTCTTCTTCTTCCTTTCATCATCATTCGGTGGTGTGTGGTGTGGGGGGATTCGAGAAAGTTGCTGAAGCCCAATGGTGGGGGCTGCTGCTATTTGCTCTGGGCTAAAGCTCAGCGTTGGCCAAAGAGTGAGATGAGGGCAGTGAGAGCCATTTTTGCAGAGAGTTGGTGAGATTTTCCCGAACTTCAGAAATGAGGAGGAGGAGGAGGAGGAAGGTAAAGGTAAAGGTAAAGAAAAAGGCCCGAGGTGGTGAGAGAATTGGGGAAAAGGAGAGAGAGAGAGAGAGAGAGAGAGAGAGTAAACGTGCGACTGTGAAAAAGGGAGTCAGCTTCGGGCACAGAATTTCACTTTTTTCAGTCCTGTGGTCTGCCAAGTTCTCACACACACAGACAGAGTTTTCAGTGAGAGGGTTACCTGGTCGTTGTGGTAGTAGTGGTAGGCCACTTTCTCTTGCTCAGAAGAAGATGATGATGAGAATGTGGTGGTTGTGGTGGTAGAAGAAACCAGAGAAAATAGTTTTTTGGGGGTGTAATTATTCCACAGCGCTGTGCTGGTGATGCTAGTGGCACACCGATGACATGTGGGAGAGGGAATGTGTGGCCTGAGGGAAGGCCTGACTGTCGTCTGCAGGTCTTGAGAAAGAGAGGGAGAGAATTAGAACAGAAGATTAAGAAGAAATTGAGAGGAGATTTGGTGATAAGAAAGATAGCACAGCTTTGCTGCGACTGTCGTGGTGGTGGTGGTGGTGGCAAGGTGACGAAAAGGAAGTTGGCCAGGACATTAATGGCACGATTAATTGAGCACTAATTGAAGAGGAGAGCATCGCTGAGAAAGGACAAAAGAAGCCGAAGTACTTTGAGTGGGAGAATGCAACGGTTTTTGTTTTCTTTTTTCAGGTCTCGATTTGGCTGGGAATCATCAAGGCACTTCATGCTCTAAAATTGAATCAGTTTTGAATCAAATACATTTTCAATCATTTCAAACGGGTTCATCTCCTTCATTCAACAACTGTTTCAACTTCAACTTCTGTTTCGAATTGCTGGCATTCATCGCATCATTTGCCGTTTGACCGTGAAAGCATCAGCAGCAGCAGCTCTCTTTTCCTCCCACCGTTCTTCTGCTACCGTTCATCTTCTGCTTCTCTTCTCATCTTCTTCGCTGCACGTTCAATTAGAGCTCTGCTCAAGAGGTCTAATAGTTTTCTCACGATTTCATCTTAGCAGTGGTGGTGGTGATGGTAAAGGAGACAATCGTGCTTCAGCAGAGGAGATGGTGGGAGAGAAGAAGGAGAAGAGAAGGAGGAAGATGTGATGGTCATCGCCATCACAGGCAGCTACCGTGGGTGCTCAGAGCTGCACTGTCTCTCTTGTCTTCTTTGTCTCGAATCGTCACACACTTTTTCTTCTTCTTTAGTTGGCTAGTTCATCTCTTCAGCTGCTCAGCTGCTCAGCTGCTTCACCCGTTGTCGTTGACGGTCATCGGCAGTCTGTTGTTGAGTTAATTCAATTAACAGCAAGAAAGGGGAGACTTGTTTCTGCGGCTGCTGCTGCTCTTGCTATGCTAATTAACTGGGTTGCTGTTTAGCGAAACAATAACAACAACAACAATAACAAAGAGGACAGTTGAGATTGGTGATGACGAGGAAGACTGCTCAGAGATGAAATGGGGGTTGGATGAATGAATGAATGGACAGAGATATATTCTCATCGATGAAAGAGAGAGAAATGAATGAGCGATTGAATTGAATCGAATCGAATCGAAGCAGTTCAATTCAAAGTGAGTTCGATTGAATCGAGCAGAATTGTGTGTGTGTGCGGCAAGTGCACGCTGTCTACGGAATGTCTCATTAATCATCACTCTGCTGCTGCTGCATCAGTCGATGATGATGATGATGATTAGGCATGGGAGAATTTTTTTCCCGAACTCTGCTTTTGTGTTTCAGAAAAAGCACAACTGCTACTGCTACAAAAGAAGAGATGCAAACAAGCGAACAGAACAAAACAGACCGCATTTGACCTTTCACCTCTCCTCTCTTGCGGTCTTAGTCTCTTACTCTACTATCATCTCAAGGTAAAAAGAAAAGTAAATAGAAGTTATATATTTGAGATTAAATGAACATGTGATTTACAGAATTAAAAGAGGTTATTTAGGTGATTTATACAAAACATAGAAGTTTACAAAAAGAGAAGTTAGTGCCCCGAAGCGTTGCCCTTCAGAAGACGCTCACAGAAGTGCTTGCAGTTGCTCTTCAAGAGGTGGTACTCCTTCCACAGCTCTTGGCTACTAATCCACTGGAGAATCTGCTGCATGTTCACGAATTGCCGTTCTACAACAGCGTGAAACACTGACTTGATTCGCGGCACGCCCAGGAACTGCCCGGTGACGTCGGCCTTCGAGCGGCTGTACTGTACGGCGATGCCCTCCTGGTTCTTCTCCACGCTGAAGAAGCCGTGCGACGTTTCGATGACGGCAAAGCGGTGGTGGCACACCCAGTTCACCCTCGACTGTCCGTCGGTGATGGGGCAGTTGTAGGTGTGGATGCTCTCGATGACCACCTCGCCGAAGGAGAGCAGGAAGCGAGGCAGCTCCTCTCCGGTCACCTTCAGGGGGCGCATCACGCCCAGCGCCTTGCTGAACAGGCTGAACTGGTAGAAGGTCAGATCGCGGCTCCAGCGGCCAGTTCCGGAGAGGCTGCCAAGGGAGCTGAGGGAGCCGCTCATGGTACTTCTTCGGAGATTTCTGGTGGGATTTGCTAGATGATGATGATGAACAAGAGAGAGAGGGGATAAACAAACACGCTGGCGACGTGCTTGTGAGCAGAAAGAAAGAGAAACAACAGAAATCAAAACAACAGAAGAGAAACTTCCCGCCAGGAAAGATTTTTTTCCTCACACCAAACAGCCATTTCAACTTTCCGCGGGAAATGATCAAGAGTGAATAAAGGGAAAAAGGTCGGTTCAAGTTCAAGATCAAAAGCGAAGAAAAGGCTGAAATAATCTATCGCCATTATTGTCCACTACACTAAGCTTCAACACTAGCACAACACTATCAATGGGCCATCATTGTCTGGAAAGATGGAAAGAGCACGACAACAGTTTCTCCTTTCTACTCCGGTGGCGCAATCTTCTTCTACAGCACTTCTTCTTTCTGTGTGCCCAACTCTAATGACTGCTCAAAGAAAAGGCAAAGACCGAACATCGACACTACTACAACCACCACCACCACCACCACCGTTGCCATCATCATCATCGAATTAGAAGACTGCTGAGTGGAGAGGAGCAAGGTAACCACGTTCGCATTTTCCCACCACTGAACACAACTGCTGCTGCTGCTGCTGAACAGGTAGACAAACAGACTGACTGAAGAATGAGAAAGAACGGTGAGGTAGGTGAATGCAATCGGTGTGCTTGTGTACACTGCTGCCGCTGCAACTTCTGCTCTGCCGCTGATAAACACGTCATAAATGTGATTAGCGGAAAGGAGGAAGAAGTGAGTGAGTTTGTGTGCATTTAATTTGCTAAATAGCTAAATCTAGCTCATTTTAGTTTTGAACATGATACAAAGTATGAAAAATGTATGAAAAAATTGGGTAAAAGACAAATAAAGGCTAAAGGGCAAAGTGTGCCGGTGATTAAAAAATCAGTGATTGCAAAAGAAAAAAAATTGAGCTTTGCCTAATTTGATTGACAACTGTCAAGGATATGGCTGTATCGATATGGCTGATGCTGCACCTGACACACAGACAGAAAGACTGGACTGGACAAATACTTACATAATATTAGCTCACTCACAGAAAAGATTGTCAAAGTTGTCGTCGAGGACAGGTGAATAATAGTGAGTAGTGGTAGTGGTAGTGTCCAGTCCAGTCTAGCAGTCTTGCAGGCGAGCATGCGCTACACTCATTTTCCCACGGTACCTCTCTCTCTCTCTCTCCCTTGACTTGAAAGAAGAAGAAGAGGGAGAAAGAGCAGGTGAGTAAGCGAAGAGGAGAGAGAAGACTGAAGTTTTTGCTGTTGCCGTTGATGAGGTCAGCGCAGTGAGAGCAGAGCAACAGTGCTTCCTCTCTCTTCCTTCCTTCCTGTTTTCACTCACTGGGCAGAGACAGCTGAGACTGGAGGGGAAAAAAGGTACCTCAAGACTATGAGGGCCTAGGAGAGAGAAAGTGACCAAAGTGAGCCGTGCGAAAGAAGAATAAGAGTGTGTGTGTGTGTGTGCGGCAAGTGCTGATGTGATCATCATCATCATCATCAGCAGCAGCAGCAACAGCATTAGCTCACAGGTAAGCAGAAGAAAACGGTAGCCCAGGCTGCAGGGTCAGAGGTCAATGAGACAGAGAGAGAAGGGAAGAAAGAGAATGGTAAGTAAGTCATCGGGGCTTGTGAGACGGTGGTAGTTTTTGCGAGGGAGTGCAGCCAAAGATGATGTTGCCTGTGACCAACATTGTGTGTGTCCGCCTTCACGCTACTGTGCTCCTAATGTGCTGCTTGCTGCCCTCTTCTTTTTCCTCTTCTTCCTTCTTTTCTTCCTCTTCTTTGGTCCTGTGTTTGCGCTAATGTGTCAGTGTAAAGTTGTAATTAAATTAGCGTAAATGAAGAAGGTACCGGTGGTGGCGGTGGCGGTGGTGGTGGTGGTTGATGATGTTCTAGTGCACCGACACTGACACAGGTCACAGGTCACAGAGCACTGATGATGATGATGATCAATTCAGAGTGGAAACTCAGCCAGAATTCAGCCTAGAATAAACAAAAGAAGAAAGGAATTTGGTTTAGAATTTTTGGTCTAGAATATAAAAACATTCCCTTTTCAGTAAAGTAAATCATCTGTCGCTGCTACTATCACCAAAAGCAACCCTGTCACAAACAAAAGCACCCACACGCACTCACAGTTTAGCCTTTCACACGGTAGTGTGCTTATCTTGTGTCCTAACACACACATACACACAATCCGAACAATAAAGGAGGTAATACTTAGCCTTTGGAGCAGAGGAGAGCGCCCAATTAGCCGATTATGATTATCATTATCATCATTTCATCCACTGACGCCCAGAGCAGCTCTCTCGGGTATCATCAACAGACTAGGAGAACAAAGCAGTCTGTGACAAGAGAAGACAAGTACGTCAGCTGACCAGCAGTAGTAGTCGCTGGGAAAAGGGCACCAAAAAAAAGTGCCTACTCTCTTGTCACCATTTTGTCGCCATTTTGTCACCTGTCGCACTGTGGATATCATTGCTACTTCTGCTGCTGCTGCTTTTACCCGTCAGCAGACTATCTACCGTCCAGGTAATGCTAGTAGAGTATTCTGGCCTGAAAGAAGCTAGTCAGCCAGCCAGTCAGTCAGTTTCGTTCTCACTGCTCAAGTCTGTGTGAAGTGCAATTAGATGCCGTTCTCAGCGACACAGTGTCCGCTGCTGCTGCTGCTGCTTCTGCTGTCACCTTGTCCACTGAAGAAGCAGAAGAAGAAGCTGCTGTTGTCCACTTAGCTGAACACTGAGCTGCCTTCTCTTTCTCTCTCTCTTTTCCTTCTTGGCTGATGCACACACAAAGCAGATCTGATGACTCCCAATGTCCGCCTACTCTGCAGCAGCAGTGGCCATTACCGAGGCAACGATCCATTGCAGCAGCAGCAGCAGCTCGTCGCTGCAATATCGCCACCGTCAATCGTCATCTGTCATAATCGGGCAAGCGAAACAGAGGCAGCAGCAGTGACCATAACTGCGACATTGACTGCGACAATAACAACAACAACAACACGAGCAACGTCAAAACTGTCTTCTCTCTCTTTCTGGCTTTCCCCGAAACGAGTGCTCAGCGATGTGTTGATTAGCAACAAGATGAGTTCATCATCGATGGAGGAAGGAGGAAGGAGAGGGAGAGGACCATCAAAATTAAATTACCGCCAAATGGTGCTGCTGCTGCTGTCTTCAGGTATTAACAACTCTCGAACTCTATGGGAACGGACGAAAGCGGTACGAAATACCAGATATTATTTTGCTGACCGGAACATCACTGCACAACATTTTTAGTGCCATTTTGAGAACCATTTTTTTTCAGTTGGCAACGAAGCAAAGCAAAGTGGCGAATTAGGCGAGAGCTACAGTGTGCCACTTCTTCTTCTTCTGATTAGGCCGATTTGGACGGTTTAGGAGTAATGGGCTTTTTCTTCTTCTTGACTGTGGGAACGGCTAATTTGTAGGAAAAAACAAAAAGTAGCAACAAGTGGCTGGAAAGGTTCTAGAAGAAGAACCACTACCTGCTGGAAAAATTAGCAGGCAAGATTAGCCAAACAAAAATTTGTGCTCCTGCTCAATTAGAGCTGCAGTCGATAAAAAAACATAGCTCTGCTAAGCAAACCCTTCAGGCAAACATCTTATTCATTCTTTTTTACTTTGGGCAGTAGGGCGCCAATTTAGGTTTGAGATGGCAAGGCAAATGATTTTTTAAAAGCACACGCAAATTAGCAGAAGATGAGACGATCATCATTTTGATCATCATCACTGAAGGTGGTCGCAAATGCCCAGATACACAAGCTGCACATCTTTTTGGCATGGTTTGTCACCACTTCATCACTGAATTGGATAATTGTCGACTAGAAAAAATAGTAAACCAGACAACGACCACCACCAGTCAGAAGAGATGAAGTTCATTAGGCAATAAAATCAAATAAAAAAGCGATCGATTAGTCGATTGAGCTGACTGGCCGGCGCCAGCAAGAGCAGCAGCAGCTCGCTCTAATTAGAAAGCAATCGAGAATCATTAGCTACTGGTGCACACAGGCTGAAAAAAAGAAGATGAAAGAAGTGACCTGAGCACGATCGGGCAATTTGGCGAGATGATGCAGTCTAATTGAGTGCTCAGCAAGTCAATGATCGAAAAGTGGAGATGTGTGGCCAAAAATTTTAGCAATTCTCCGTAATTAGCAATGAACTCAAAAAATGGCCAGAAAAAAGTGTGGACACAGTCTGCAGACTGATTATTGACATTAAAGTTTTTTTTGTAGTCTAATGGCTGCAAAATAAATGTCCAAAAAAATTTCAAATGATTTTAAAACCGCAGAAAAGTGCTCATCTTTTGCACCTGAACACCTCTTTTTCTCTTGTAATGATAATCAAAGTAAAAGTGTGTGTGAACAAACACTGATTTCCATTAGTTAAGGCTAATTCCATTAGCTACAGAACAGGCTGTTACTACTACATTTTAACAGTGTTTGCCATCATCATCCAGAAGCGAAAGGGTTACAACACTCATCGATAACGATGTTGGTTAATGGTCGGTTTATACTTACTTTTGTGTTTACTTTATGTCTGGCGTAAAAAAAGGGGAGTAAAAATCACTAAAAGAAACTTCTCTTTTTCCGACCTTCACATTTTTCGGTGTTGTGTGTGTGTGTGAATTCAGGTGGAAAGAAGGTGAGCCCTGGTGGATCATCATCATCATCACCACCACCACCATCACTGACAGCTAATGACTAATGAGCAGGCAGTGATGTGATGTGCCGTGTGGTGTGTGATCTTCCGAGTCAGAGGGTGACAGACTTTCTTTTTCTTTTTCTTGGCAGAGAGAATTATAGACCATTGAGCATTCGGCATAAATGAAGGAATTCTCATTGAGAAAAAGCATATGAAGGTAAAAAAAAGATGACATTCACCTTAGTCCTGAGTTCATTCATGAATCCATTGAGAGTTAGCACCAAGAGAGCAGCACATCAATATCGAGATATCGAAATGAGCTATTAATCTTGGCGCAGCAAATATTACCGACACAAACAGCACACACACTATGTTCTTTCATTCTTATTATTTTTATTTTTGGCTGTGTCAAAAGTAGCCAGACATGTGACGTTTATACTTCCAGTGAGAAAGAGGCGAGTCAGAAGAAACACAGCAACTTACGATGCCGCACAGCGAGCGGCAATCACACAGAGAAAAAAAATCAGAGAAAGAAAGAGAGCACAAAAGCAACGACGCCGATGACACTTTGTATTGAGGAGAGAGGGGACACCGAAAGCTGAAAAAGAACATCTTCAGGTATTAGGTAAGAATATGGGGGGAGGGGGAGGTCAAAGGTCAAATCAGTCAACTACTAGTGCCTATGCCGCCGCCGCACTTGACTATTGCAGTGCAAATTGAATTGAGTGATACGATTGATTGCGTGTGTGTGTGTGTGTGTGTGTCGCGGTGTGTGGCATCGAACAGTCACTTTTCTTCTTCTTGGTCGTCATCTTTCTGCTGCTGCTGAAGCTAATGATAGGTATGACTGAGGTGAATCAGATGGTGAAAAAGATGACTACTATCTGTTTTCTTTTCTTTTTTGCTATTACATTGCGCCACTAATGTATTCAAAGCCAAAGTGAAGGGGACAGGGAAGATTCGGTGTGTGTTCTTGTGTGCACTCTTAACTCAACTCGCTCTCTTTCAACTTGTGCCTTGTCTTTCATGTCGCCCGAATCTCGGAGAGTTTCAGTGGCAGTGGCAATCGAATTGGCCAAGTCTGTAAGAGCAGATCACCAACAAGAGACAGAATCACCAGTTAATGGGCAGACCAATTTTCAATTGCTGGCAATGTCGGGTAGGTGTAGAACAAGCAATCAAGCACGGCAAACTCAGAGAGGGCTTCAATTACAGTGCACCGGTGTGGCGCACAGTGCAGAAGCGACTTCTAATCAAATGATTAGTGCCTGCTTAGCATGCCATGCCATGCCTTGCTCAGTGTAGTTTAGTTGTAAGCGAAGGAAGGAAGGAAAGAAGGAAAGAAAGAATCACACCGTGAGAGAGTGCTGCAGCTGAGTTCTGCTTTAGAGAATCGCTGGCTATCTTTTTAAAGAATTGGCTGAAAGGCTCAGAATACACTCTTTCTTGTGACTAGAATTTATTGGCTCAAACTCACTGCTAAAACAAGCTCCTCAAATGTTGTTTCTGCTGCTGCAGTTGTGTAGCCACCAAAACCATTTGCCCGGTGTTATTTATTGCCCAGCACACCTACCTGCTTTCATTTCCTGAGAACTGAAAATATGAAGCACTGAAGTTTGATAAATAGTCAGTCAGTGTGGAGAGTGTAAAAAAGAAAGAAGGAAATATGTTTGTTGCTTGCTGTGTATTAATCAAATATTGAGTTTGAACAAAACAGAAAGAAAGATTTGGACAAACATTTGAGCAGGTTTTTGGTGTTAGAAAAAAAGAATTGTGCAGTTGAAGGTTTGTTTCCTCTCTGACACTGCGCTGCTCATCGCAATCATTACTCAATGCTCACCTCTCTTTCTCTTTTCCTAATCGGGGCTAATTGCGTCCGCTAGGCTAATTGTCGTAAATCATCCGAAATGTCCTTTTTCCATTGATTAAAATTGTTTGTCTCTGCTTTTTGTGAGTGTGTGTGATCGTAAATTGAAATTTGAAAAAAGCATTTAGAAAAAAACTTTTTTAAAAACAGTAGCACTATTGAAAGCAAATTGCTAGGCTTTGTCTGCTACAGTAGTTGCTGTTGATGATGTTGATGATGATGATCACCACTGCTCAGCCATTACTGAAACAATACTGAAAAGAGTGTCGCCGGAAATGATCATCATCACCGACGGTCGACTTTAGTTGCTGTTCATTGAGAGAAAGAAACAACCAAATCGGTTCAAGTTCAGTGAATGAACAGTGAGCTACAGTGAGCACTTTCCCACTTTACACACCTTACTTTTTGCCGCCACTATTGCAATGGAAAAGGTGCGATAAGGCAGGAGACCTTAGCCAGGTGAACCTGTTTCCAAGGTGCCACCGCATCACAGTCATAATCAGCAGTGATGCGGTGGTGGTGGCTGAGGTGATTTAAATATAAATTCATTGCCCCTCTCAATTGACAGTGCTCACTGCAACAGGCAATCAATCAAAATTACAATCACAACAGCTGAGCAGTAGAATAGAGCTGCTCAATGCAAATGAGCACTACTGCTCAGAAAGAAAGAAAGAAAGACAAAAGAAACTGAAATTGAATTAGAGCAATTCGACAATTGAGAGAGAGAAAGAGAATAGAAAAAAAGTACAAATGACAGGCAAATGAGAATTGAAACAAAAAGCTGAAGTTTAAAATGCAATTCAGGAGCACCTTTTGCTCATTCACTTTTTTTCCAATCACTAGAGACTCACTCAAGCTAGAAAACGCTCTTTTTTGCTGCTCATCATCCTGTAAACACTGCCCCACAGATCAAATTACCTTCTCTTTTCTGGCTGATGACTTTGACCACGTGTCGCTCACCCCTGAGTCAGTTTGCAATTTTGAAAAAAACGACAGCACTTCCTTCAAAGCACTGTTTGAGATTCGAGGTGATGTGCTTGTGCCATGTGCCAGCAGCAGCAGCGGTGGTGGTGAAAGGTGAAACAGTTGCGGTGATTGAAACCACCACCGCCCTAGCAGCTAATCTGCATGTCAGATGCAGCATTTTCCACACAATTCAGTTCAGTCCTCTCTTCCTAAAGCGATCCAATTGAGGAGACAACAACAGATGGTCAGCGAGAAGAGGAAAAAGAGAGAGATGGTTGCAAAATTGCGTCATTCAAGGTGGACAAACACACACGGACACTTCCGAGTGGCAAGAACTGTTTGCTGCTGCTGCTGCTAATTCTGCCTGAGGGTTTTTTGGAACACCAAATTCAATCTAGCTTGTTAAGTGACTGTGTGTTTAAAGTGCCACTCGACCAAAATAACCACCATCACCGCTCTAGCTACCAACTCTAGCTAAACTCTGCTTCAGTTCATCGAAAGCTTCAGTGTGTTCATCAGATCAAAGGTAAACAATTCATTAATCACCGACATCGAAGGAACAGCAGTCTGCTGAACTGCCTGCTTGCTGAACATTTCTTGAACTACTTGCCACCAAAGTGTAATTAATTAACCATAGACACACACTTCGAAGCAACATTGACAGTTTTTGAGCACATTTTTGGTAGGCACTCGCATTAGTTTGATGTCGTCCTAAACACACAGACTCACAAACTGCTAATGATGTTCGATGATGGTCATTAGCTGCGGCGATCTGTCTTACCGATGGAAAAGAGAGAGAGAAAGAGCGAGCATTTTTCTGAAAAAAGTTTTAGTCGCCGAAAAAGCTGCAGCAACTTTCGAATTAGTGTGCGGCGAATTAATTTGGTGGCCTCCTAAGATGAAGCTGCTGCTGCTGCTGAACTTTTACCTTGCCACCGCCGCTGCTGAACACATTTTGGCAAGATTGATTGACATTTTAACACTTCCACTTGCATCTGCTCTCTCGTTTTCTCCGTTTCTCTGGTAAGCCTTAATTAGCAGTGTGATTAATTATCATCATCAGCAGCAGCAGAAGTGTCACTGCAAACCATAAGTTATGCTCGACCTGACACAACTCATTTGCTACTCATTTGATTGGCGGTGGTGGTGGTGGTGGTGGTGGTACAAATCGTCGATAATCGTCTTATCGGCGGCGGTAGCAAAGAAAAATTACACAGCACTAAATGCCAAAAATGTCGATTCAAATAAAAAAGCAGAAAAACAAAATAGAAAAAAGCTCAAATGCTTCTAAATCTGATGAAAATGGTGCGTTTAACAGGTAGGTCAAACGCCACACACACACACATGATCGAGGCCAGTGGACGACAACATTTTGGTTTGCCAATTCAATAACAGTAATAACAGCAAAATATTATTTTGTCCCGTCAATTCAATTTTCAAATCGCTAAAAGTGGTTATCAACAAGTTTTTAAAAGAGAACAGCGTTTTTTGCCGAGTGCAGCAGCAGCAACGGTTGGCCAACTGTTACCGCCACCAGTCAATTCGATTATTATCGTGAGAATCGCCAAACTGAAAATAGAGTGCGTGCCGACCACAGCAACAACCAACCAAGCTACTAAATTGAACCACAATCGATGACCTAAAGAGTGTATGGCTACAAAAAACAGTTATCGATGCAATTTGATCAAGAAGGGAAAAAGAAGAAGAAGAGAACCGGGCTAAACTAAACTAAACTAAACTGCCGACATGACACAATAGTGCACAATTTCTGAAAATCGGTGTCATCACTCAACCTTTTTGTTCAGCTACTCTCCTCCTCGAGCGGTCACGACAAAAAAAAGTTGTGCACTGGTTATAAAAGGAGAAATGAAATAGGACACAATCAAGAAAACTGAACATGTTGCACACTTTTTTTAAAGCCCAGGCTATAAGACTGTTAATTGTGCCAGCAATTAGCAATTTGTGTATACGGCTCAAAACTATCTCTCTCTCTCGCTGAGTGCAATTGGATAATCAGCAGCAGCAGCAGCAGTGATATGCCAGTTGGACAGAAAAAGAAAGAGAAGGAGAGAAGGGCGCCAGGAACAACGTTTTAATAATGTGACCTGTAGACGAGATCATAGGCAGCAGCAGCAAATAGTATATCGCATTTAATAGCTTGCAAAAACTTGCTAGGTGGCCATTGTCGGTGGCTAATGGCTTATGACAGAAAGAGAGACTGGACTGGACACTCTCCGAAGAGTCTAATTGTCGCCCAGGTTGGTCGCTCCTTTTCTCCCTCTCTGCAAACACTGCTCAGTTTGTCAGAAAGGGAGAAAAGGAGGGAAAGGGAGAACATCATTTGCAAATGTCATTTTTCGAAGAGGAAAAAGGGGAAAGACAGAGAGGTCAGCGACATTTGGTACTTTAGGATTTCCATATATTCAAAGTTTGCCCATTTTTTGTGCTTCTTTAAACTTGAACATTTAATTTAACCGCCAATAGTAGTAGTAGTAGTGAAAATAGTGAAAGATAATAGTTAACAGAAGAAAAGATGACTTGGAAAAAAAGTGTGAGCATCTGAATGAAAAGGAATGAATGAAAGAATGCAAATCCGAGTAAATGCCATAATTGCCGTCAATAGCTGTCATCGTAAGTAGAAGGGAAAAAACTAGAAAAGTAATCACCGTCTTTAACAAAAAGTCAGCACAAAGTTATCTTCATCATCTTAATAAAAAAAAGTCAAAAAGAGGGACAATTATGCAGCATAGTGAGGCTTGGTGAAGACCCGAATGCGCCCGGTGTGGTCAATGGAGACGAGCACGTACTTTACGAGCGAGTGAAAGACGGTCGGGTCGGGGGCGAAAAATGCAAAAGTGGTGGGCGTGACAATGGCTGAGGAGTGCGGAGGGAGCAGTGCTGAGGGGGAGGAGGAGGAGGAAGAGGAGCTTTCCACTTCCTGCTCTGAAGGTGTTGGAGAACCACCACCACCACCAGCACCTCCCATCTCCAGGTGCTCAAAAGCCTCGTCGGCTTCCGTTACCGCCTCCCCCGGAAGTGAGTCATCAAAGAGGTCGGCAAAGAGATCAATGTTGAGGAGGGCACCACCGCCCTCCACTGCCTCCACCGCCGATTCGGCCATTGTTTTGCTGTCGTAGGAAACAAGAGAAGAGGAGGAGGAGTTGGGCGACATGGGCAAATTGGGCGATTCCTTATCGGTTTCTGGCACGTTGAGGCGGATACGCTCACAACCGCGTCGCTGAAGGCGTTCCCAGAGGCTGGGAACGACACCCAATTTTGATGAGGAGGATCCCGAGTTCCGAGAGTTTTTAGCCGCAACTCGCCAGATGTAGAAGGAGTGGGCCTCCTCGGAGCCGCAGACGACAAAGGCGCCATCAGGGGAGATGGAGGCGCGAATGGCGCCGCCGGCGGCGCCCTTCAGCGTGGCGCCCTTCAGCTCGAGGACCTCCTTGCTCAGCGTCCAAAAATGGGTGGTAAAGAGGCGGACGGTGGAGTCGTCGGTGGTGACCAGCAGTTGGCGGTTTCGATGGCCGCCACCGCCATTTGCTTGATCCTCTTTCAAAGAGGAAGACGTAGTGTTGTTGGAGACACTCTCAATGGCAATCACCCTCGGGGAACTTCCACCCTTGCAGACGTGCTGCTGGGTAATGTACTGCAGGCGGTCGGTGAAGTAGAAGAGGAGCCGGCCGTCGGCCGTACCGAGCACCAGTATGGAGCCACTATTTCCGGTGAAGCACGCCGCGGTGATCAGATTTCGGCCGTACAGCGAGGGCCGGTTATCGCGTTCCAGGGCGACGTTCCGCGTGAAGAGCGCCCTCTTCTCCGGCAGCGACCACAGGCGGACGACCCCGCCGAGGGTGGCACTGACCAGGTAGCGGTCATCCGCAGAGGGCAGGAAGCGGACGGTGCTGAGGTAGTCCTCGTGGCGGAGCACCAGCAGGCAGTCCACCTGGGAGACGTGCCACAGGCGGACGGTTCGGTCCAGGGACACCGAGGCGAGGAAGTTGTGGGCGGACCAGGCGAGGTCCACCACCTCGTCGCCGTGGCCCTCGAAGACGGCAAAGAGGAGGAGGGAGGCGTAGTCGGGGGAGAAGGGCAGCGAGCCGGGCGCCAGGCTGGCCATCACCTCCTCAGAGACGGTCCGTGCGGAGCGAAGGCCGGCAAAGTGGCGCCACGCCTTCGTCGAGCAGTAGAGGCGGACGTGGGCGTCAGCGCCCCCGGTGGCCAGAAGCTGGCCGCAGCGGCTGAAGGAGGCCGCCCGAATCGGCCCCTGGGCCTCGTCGATCTCCTGCGCCAGGTCGATGTTGGCGAATTCGAGCGGTGGGCGGCGCCACCCATTGATGCCTCCTCTGATGTTGTTGCTGCTGTTGTTGATACTGTTGTTGAGGTTGTGGTTGTTGGTGCTGCTGCTGCCGAGGTTACCTGCCACCGGTCCATTGAGTAGTCGTCGGTGGTTGTCCATTGTGATGAGCTGGGAGATAGTAATGGTGATAATGAAGATAGTGGTGGTGGTCGTTGTATAAATGTGGTGGTGCACACGCGCTGGTGGCTATCACATCGATGATGATGACAGTGTGTCAGTCAGTCATCAGTCAGAAAAAAGAAGGTCGAGGTTGAAGCGGTGGTGGTGGCAGTGCATCAAAGTGGAAGGAAGGAAGAAGAATCTGGTGACTCGCTTTTGGTGGCGTTCTTCTAGCTCTTTTTCTCGATCATTATCTGCAGCCGATGAATGCGATAGAGAGAACTTGGGGTGAGAAAGCAGAGCTGAGGAGAAGAAAGAAAGAGAGCAACAGGAGAGAGAACAACAAACGTTTGAGCAGCAGCAGCAGCAGCATCAGTGATCGACGGCATCGGCGACGGTGTAGAGGCGCCGTAGCCACTCACTCACTCACTGGCTCGCTTACTCACTCTCATTTTTTTGCGCTATTTGCCTGGTGGTGGTGGTGGTGGTGGTTGCCGTCGTGATGACGCCGCCGTCCGCGGCCAAATAATGATGATGATGAGAGTGATGAGGGTGACGAGGCAAAGTAAAGTAAGCACTCGTGTTACTCTTTTCCACTACTACTACTACTACTGTTGCTGCTGCTGCTTGTGTCAATAAGATGACTTTCGTTATCAGCAAAAGCAGTGTTTTCTGTCTTCAGAAACGGTGTACAGCAACGCAGTGTGTAGTACACTGTAACAGCATATTAGTCTCTACCGGAGATTACATCGAGGTGACATTTAGTGACGACAGTCGCCATCACAACAACAACAACCAAATGTTGCGCAATCACGATCGATGTGTGCTTGCTTGTGTGTAATGTTATGTTATTAATCGGCGGATTAGAACAGAGATCAATGTCACCAGGAATTATTGTTATCGAACTAATCAACACACCTGGGGGTGGACTTCCAGGTACAAAGAGCGGCACAATCTTGAAAGAAACGCTGTAGCCAGTAAAAGACCTCTCTTTCATTCGTTCATCAATCAGAGAAATCAGTCAAAAAACTCTTCTTCCTCCTCTTCTTCATCAAATCAATGTCTCGCTTGGCAGACTTTCTTCGATTCAGGAGTGGCTTGAAAAGAAGAAAAAGAGTGCTTTGAAATCTTTCAGCAGTTGGAGCCTTTAGAAGCTGCAGCGCATTTCTCCTCATTTCTCTCTCATCTCATCTCATCTCTCTATCCAGCGCACCAGAAGTGTCCAGAAAGAAGTGTCTCCTGATGAGGTTCTAGCCAAAAAGCAGAAGAGGGAAAAGAAGAGGACACGCATGAGAGGTGAGATAATAACGCAGCCCATTTCGGCCAGGACACATACACACACCAGTGTAGTACACTCTCCAGCAACTCTTTCATTGACAAAGATGAAGAAGAAGAAGAAGAAGGACAGAACAGGACAGGCCTCGCTGCACCAGGCCACCGCCACACTACTCACCGGCGAAACATGAGCAGCAGCAGCAGCAGACTACTACCCTCAGACACTCAACTCATTTCTTTTTCTTCTTCTTTAAAACTGGCGAGTGCAGTTCAACGACTGCTGCAAACGATGGAAGCAGCGGAAAAGGACAGAATGAAATGAAATGAACTGCTCAGTGCACTTCAATGGACAAGCCAAGCTGCAAGTCAAGCTGCAATTCAATTTCGCTCGTTAGCTTCTGCTGCCGACGACGACGCCGGCGACAACCACGTCTCCGCGTGCCTTATAGAGCTAAACTAGATTTAGTGGCCAGGACGGCGAAAGCAGAAGCAGCAGAAGCTGCCAGCGATTGCTGCCGCGACGGGGTCGACGCAAAGCCAAGCGAAAAGCCGCCGCTGCTGAGGCTGAGGCTGAAGACGACAGTCGACGTCGTCGTAGTCAACAGGTTGGCTCTATATTCTCTCTCCACTCTTTGCTCCACTTGGAAATCTCCGACAAAGTGAGACTCCAAAATCGGCGCAAATATTTCCCTGCTAAGGAAGCCGGCAAAAAAAAGTAGGATTCTTCCTTCCTTTTCCGGCGTCTGCAGAATCGGTCTGAAACAAAGAGAAAAGAAAGAGAGCTTTGCACTCTTAATTTCACTCGAGTTTCCCCAGCTGCTGCTGCTGCTGGTCAGTGTTCTCTCAAGAGAGTTCGGCGTCCTTTTACCCACACAGCCACAGAAGAAGCCTGGCGGGATACCCCCAAACAGCAAGTACTTTCGGTGGGAATATTCCCTCTATCGAGGAGGAAGGATCTTGGTGGCAAAAGTGCGCCCGAAAAGTTACGAAGAGACTGTGACACGAGCCACAGCCACAGCCGCAGCAGACTCTGTGACTCGTGTGATCGTCGCTGCGAGGAGTGAAAACATTTTCGTGAAACAGATTCCACGACCTATGAGAAAGAATGCTGGTCAGTGAGCAGATGAAGAAGGGGACACCGATCGGAAGCAATGTCCTCCTTCTTCCCAGTGTGAGTTACCACACTTTCTCCTGAGGCTAGTGAGAACCTACCAAAACAAAAAGACAAAGACAAAGACAAAGACAAAGAGAGAGAGAGAGAGAGAGAGAGAGAGAGAGAGAGAGAGAGAGAGAGAGAAAG
>JAALOO010000616.1_pt1 | contig 30336 bp, 21 predicted proteins | sample 7257641 | NCBI WGS metagenome assembly JAALOO01 (sample SAMN14085613, study PRJNA598686) | mite metagenome | biome: ENVO:01001000; feature: ENVO:01001002; material: ENVO:01001226; isolation source: single female mite from University of Michigan culture on fish food culture... ...
ATGGGCGCGCACAGGGCCGCCGGTCGACGGAGCCTCTGCTCGGTGACTGCTGCGGACTGAGACTGAATGCCATAATGCCTCTTCCCCTTCTTCTTCTTCTTCCCCTTCCCCTTCCCTAAGAAATACATTGATTCAAGAGTACACTGCATAAACTGAGTTTATGCTGGCCCTGCTAGTAATAATAATAATAGTTGGGGGAGGGGTGGAAGAAGATATTTGGGAAGAAGAGGGAAAAGCAGAAGAGGAGGAAAAAGGAAGAAGTACAAATTGAAATAGAAAGCAAAGCTTCAGTAGTAATAATAGTAATAATAAAGTTATATGAACAGAGAGACTTTAGTGTGCAGGTGTGTGCAGCAACACAATACCACTTCACCACTTCTTTTGACTGAGGAAAGGTTGTGGTGTACGAGAGAGAACACACTGATAATGCACTTAGTTGGCCGCTCCACTGCTGGGCAGTTGCTGCTGATGCTGTTGGTGTTGGTGTTGTTGGTAGGCCATCGAGGTGGGCGGTGGCGGGATGTTGCCGCTGGCGGTAGTGTTGACGGGCACAGTGCTTCCCGGGGCAGCCGGATTAAACATGGAGACATTCGTCGGCGGGTACATCATCGAGCCGTAGGGATTAGAGGGAGGCGCGGAGAAGGTGGAAGGGCCGCCGTAGTACAGAGAGGGAGAGGGAGCTCCTGCGGCTGATGATGACGGTACAGCTGAGGGCCCAGCAGCACTAGTGTTTGCCATTGACATTGACATTGGCGGCGGCGGCGGCGGCATTGAGGAAAAGTTGCTGCTCATTGAGGAGAACGGCGGCATTGAAGGAGGAGCTCCTCCGTAAGGATTCGACGGTGGTGGGCGGTGCTGAAAGAGCGGCGGCGGCGGTGCTCCCCCCGAGGCGGCAAATGACTGCGGCAGCGGGTGCGAGTGGCCGCCCATGGCGGAGGAGGAGGAGAAGGGCGGCGGCATGGTGAAGGACATGGACGGGGCGGCAGTGGCGCCGCTGCCCGGCATCGAGACGTACCGCAGATTGGCCGGGGCCGCATACGGATTGGAGAGAGGAGGCATCGAGGGGGAGGGGGCAATGGAGGGCGGTGGCGGAAGAGGCGCCGAGGAGGTGGCCACTGAAGATGGCGGCGGCAGGGGTGGCGCCTGCGAAGCTCCGCTGCTCGCTGTGGGCGGTGGCATTGTGAATGCTGGTGTTGAAGCCGCCGGTGTTGACGATGCCGGTGATGTCTCACTGTTTTCTAGTTTGTTGCTGGTGCTGGTGCTGCTAGGGCTGCTGCTGCTCACCGCTGTGGGCGTCGAGGACTGGAGCACCGACTCGCTGCTCGCCGAGGAGGCGATTGAGAGCGAGGCCAGTTCAGAGGAGAGCGCCGAGGAGGAGGAGGGCGGCGGCGGCGCCGGCGTTGAAGATTGCTGGGCCTTGCTGGCCAGCTCCTCCGTCTTGATCTCCGTCTTCACAGTGGCAGAGGACACAAAGGGCGACGGGGGAGGTACCCAGGATGCCAGACTCGGCGGCAGAGCAGGATATGAGGAGGAGGAGCTCGAGCTTCCGTAGGCTGGCACCTGAGGTGGCGGAGCAAAGTTCGATGACTGACCACCGACTGAGGTTGAGGTGAAGAGAGGGGCCGGGCCCGCGTTCGCTGCTGCTGCTGTTGAGGGCGTCATAAAGGGCAGCGGAGGCGGCATGGTGAAAGGCGGCGGAGCGGCGCTCGAGGGAATCAAAGCAGGGTTGGGGGTGAAGGTGGAGGAGGTCACGGGAGGTGGAGGAGGAGCAAAGGCCGCCGCCGCCGCCACACTGCCCGGAGGATACTGTCGTGTTGGGGGCGGTGCCGCCCTCGCTGATGCCGCACTCGTCGAGGAGGTGCTGGTGCTGGTGGCGGTGGTGATGGATGGGTACAGAGCAGCAGGTGCAGGTGCAGCACCCGAAGCATCGGTGGCAGGCGTTTCCGACTGTCCCTCGGCCAGGCCATTAGTTGGAGCACTGTTGTTCGAAGGTGGTGGTGGAGGTGGTCCAGACTGCAGGTCCGTCGAGGTCATCAGACGGGTTGTTTCTGTGGCCTCGGTGGCGCTCTTCGGCACCGGGATTCGATGCAGGTAGCCGTAGCCAATGTCGCAGCCCAGGCTGCCCTGGCCGCCCCAGTTCCTGTGAAAGTAAGTAGTAGTTAGCTCTGAAGTAATTTGAGTCAAAACAAGTACTTACGAGTTCGGTATGATGGTCACCTCGCGGCAGTTGTCCGCCAGTACGTTGTACACAAAGAGCTTCAAGGGCTTGCCTTCGTAGCTGGAGATTAGATTGTACAGGTCGTCGTTCTGTTGACAGTGAAGTGAGCACAAAAGAGATGTTAATGTTTTGTAAAGTAAAGCTAGCTTTGCTTACATCCTGAATCATCGAATCGGCGCCGATGATGTAGTCGGTGTTGGCGTGAAGACCGGCCACGTCAGCCGGCGAGTTGGGCGCAATGTCCAGGACGTGCCAGACGTTTTCGCTTGCACCTAAAGAAGATATTTAAGATTGCTTGGATTAGTAAAGCACAGAGATGATCAAACGGGGGGAACAACCCAAGACGAACCTTCAAATGAAGCAAAGCGAATGCTGACGCCGAGCAGTCCCTGGCCGCCCCATTTGTTGTTCGGCGTCAGCTCCACCTCTCTGATGGTGGACTTCTTAGAGTTGTACACTATCATCTTGAGCGGCTTGTCAATCGACGCCTTTAGTATCTCCTTCAGTGTGTCGTTGTTTTGATTCTAGAAGGGAAGAAAAGGGGTGTGCCAGTTAGAATCGAAACTCGAAACTGTCAGCTTTCTAACTTACCAGCCGAGTATTGCCCACGGCGATGATAAAGTCAAAGTACGCCTCCAGGCCGGCCTTGCTCCCGGGCGAGTGCTCCTGTACCTGATTATAAAAAAACACCGGTAATTAGCTCTCTCTTCTCTGTCATCGCCGATGATCACCAATCTCCTCCTCTTACCTTGAGGACATGGTACCCCTCGGTGCCGCCACCGGGAATCTCCACCGACTGCGAACTACCCATGATGACTTGCTCTTGAAGTCTGGAGAATAATTTGAAGAAAGACGAGTTGCTAGACGAGTCCTGGTGATGATTCGAGGCGATGCCGGTAGCGAAAAGTGACCAGGTGGCACACAAAACAGTGCTGCTGATGCAGTGATTGAAGTGAGTGAAAGATTGTTGGCAGAAAAGTCCAATGTTTACGTGTCGTAGAGAGAGAGAGAGAGTCGCCGCTTGCCTAACCGTAGAAGACGTATGGCGCCCAGTGATTGCTGATTTTTTGCCTTTACTCAAAAAAGGTTATGATTTTTGTTGTAGTCCCTCTGCACTGTGATTTAACACCCAGGAACGGCGTTTATCTTTTCGTTTACGGCTGTGTGATCTTTGCTCAACACAGTAAAAGCAGTGCATCATAACGTTTTCAAATCCTGGCAAAAAAGCAGATAGAAAAAACACAAAAAATATTTTTTACCACTACGCTGCCGCCGTCTGTCGACACTTCAGGAGAAGCTGTAGTGTACAATGCCGCTATGGCGCAACTGGTGGCGCTAAATTCGCGTCACTTACTCGGCGAACGGCTCGCACCAGAACCACGTTTCCTGGTCATTCTGGCTGGCCTAAAGATGATCGCGCTCTTTTGTCCACAACTTTATCTGCTGCTGCATTCTTTGGCCTGCAAAAATTGTTGGGGATCCAACTGAAACAACTGAACTGTCTGGAGCCGACCGCCGACAATGGAACATCGTCGCTGCTGCTCACCTCTTTCGAAATGCAGCAAGTATGTTTGCCGTGTTCTACTTTTCTCTCTTTATCTGACTTTCTCTTTCTCTCCTTCACTCCTAGCCTGTTCACCTGGTCGACCACTGGTACAATCACTGGAAAGAGGAACCTCAGAACGACACCAGGAGCACCGCCGAGCAATGTAAGTAGAACCGTTTTCTTACAGTCTTCTTCGTTGTTGTTAGAGTAGAGTCGTAGCCCCGACTTTTATTTGTATTTATCTTTGTTAGACAGAATTTTGTTTACTTTTGATAAGATTTCTCTTGCTGCTGCTGCTGTTGTTGTGGTTGCGATGTTACCAGCAGCCCGAGCCATTGGCGCCCTCGTGAATGTGAAAGGCGACCAGAACCTTGCGGTAGATGTCGAAGCGCTTGTGGGCGGCGGGCATGCGACCGGTGCACTCCATGCCGTTGATGGCCCGCGTCGCGTCGCCAAAGTGGTGCGCCCGCACGCCGGCTCGGTTGTGGACGTGCACCTTCCAGAACCAGAAGGCGGTGCCCCAGGCGGCGTCCTCGTCGCGGGCCACCATGTCCGGGTCGTTGATCAGCCGCAGATCGTGGTAGAGATCAAGGGAGGCCGCTTTGTAGTTGTAGGAATGCGTCAGCTGGATGTAGCCCCTGCCGTAGTAGTTCTTGCCGGGCACGCCCACCGAGTGGTCGTACACGCCCGGGCAGCCGGTCTTGACGCAGATCAGCTCGCGCTTGTAGCGCAGGCCGCCGGACTCCCAGAGGATCTGCGCGAGGAACATCGCCGCCTCCACCTTGTTGCTGATCTGCCCCGCCGGCAGGCGGTGGTTGAAGGCGTCGTACTGGTTGCGCTGCGGCGCCGGGTAGCCGCTGGAGGTGACCGCGTGGCTGAACGCCTCCCACGAGACGAGGGCTGGTGGTTCGATTCGATTCGAATTCGATTAGAAAAGCATTAGATTAGCATTGCTGACTTGACTTGGGACTTGGGTTCTTTACACTCTTTCTACGTACCTGCATCAGCTGCGCCGAGGCTGCAGACAAAGAGAGCAAGTGCTGCGGCTAGAAAAAATTTGGTCATGTTTTTGTTGTCGTTGTTTTTACTGCGCTAGGTTGAGTCGGCCGCTTGCAGGTTGTTAAATACCCTGTGTCCTCAGGACGATCTAATTAGTCTCTTGTCGCTGTTTTGTGTCATTTGACTGCCTTCTGGATTAGATGATAGGATTGTCTCTCATTGTCAGTCTCTCTCTCTCCTTTGTTGGCTCCAAAGTGCATCCACAGGTCCGTCAATTGGGCTGCGGATTGCTCTGTGCCTGTTAAGGGCAGATCTCTGCACGTACTCACTCAGTTGATTGCAGGCTGCTCTCAATTGTTTCTCACCGCCTAATTAGTGCCTGATGGTGATAAGTGAAGGGGGAAAAGCTGATACTGATTTTTACGTTTTAAATGTTTGATTGGCTATATTTGGCTATTACTTTTTGATTAGTTGTTGATTATTACGTTCTAGCGAGAGATTTCTGGAGAGGAGTTTCTCTAATTGATTTTATCGCTGATCATTGACTGCTGATTTGCCGTGTCTTTATTCGGTACTTTAGTTGTTGTAGCAGCGTTTATTTTTATTTATTTAATTCCACTTTATTTGTTGAGAACTTTTGTCTTTGTGAATCAAAGCATAGAGGAGGAGAAGAGAATTGAGCGTCAGAGAAAGAGATAGAAAAAGGTACTGCAAAAGAGAATGAGATATCTTTGTATGTGTGAGTGTGTTCAATTTTTCTTTTCTAAGTAGCTTGTGCTGTGTTTAGCTGTGTGCTTTGAGATTTTGAAAGTTGAGAATTTGTTTGCTTTACTGTTGTTTACATAAAATGAGTACTTTACACACGGCGCGTTGAGCCGCGATTCTGCTTCTCGAAGGACTTTTTCTTGCCGCTGCTTCCATTACTTTCCGAGGACTTTCCCGCCAGCTCGACCGAGGCCTTCTTCTCCGGCTGTCCTGCTGCTCCGGAAACGGTGGACTTCACCTTGGGCTCGTTCACCGGTCGTCGGAGGTGATCACCATCAGAGGAGGAGTCGTCCACAAGCTCAGGCTGTGACTTGGCCACCACGGGTGGTGAGGCACTTCGGTGCACCTCCTCCTCCTCAGCGGCCACTTCCGGCGCCGCCGAGTCGTCCTTGTGCTCCGCTCGGCTGTTGCTGCTGACGTTCTCTCGAGTGTCCAGCTCGGCACTGTCTGCCGCCGCTGCTGCTGCAGCTGCTGCTGCCGAAGCTGAAGACTTTGCATCGTGGTCCAGGGTGACGGCAGGCGAAACCGGAAGTGAAGAAGGCTTTTCATTCTGCTGCTGCTGCTTCTGTACGCCCTCCACCACGGCGGTGCTATCTCCTCCCGAGTAGGGCGAAGACGAGCCAGTGGATCCTCCTGATCCTGAGCCGGAAGCGGGCGACAGCTTCGAGGCGCTCTCCGGGACAAAGTACTTGAGCAGGTTGGTCTTCGGGCAGGAGCGGAAGTCGTAGTCGGAGTAGAAGTAGAGCGACCGCTGGTCGTCGCACTGCAGACCGATGTTGCTGTCGCCCGCCTCCACCCTCATCCACCAGTCCTTGGGCGCGTCGAAGAGCCACTTGATGCTGCAGTCGCAGAGGATCGGGCAGCTGTTGACCCGAATCTTATTGTCGGGGTTGACGGCGAGGAAGGGCGCGTAGATCTCCTCCTCGAGTGTCAGCAGCTTGCACTGCTGCTTGCCAATGCTGTGCAGTGGGTGCTCGAGGAAGACGTGGATGGGGCGGTAGGCGTAGCTGAGGGCGTTCGACTCGATGCTCGAGGGGAGGAGGCCGTCGACGTCGAGGTGCAGCTTGAGGAGCGTCTCCGTGGGCAGGTCCGACTTGAAGGACTCGTCGGTGAGGCGGAACTTGCCGGTGAACTTGATGGAGAGGTACTTCAGGCGGCTGAAGGTGCTGAAGCGCATCTCGGAGAGCTGCGGGGTGTTGCGGATGACCACCTTGGTTAGGTTGTCCTTGGTGGTGGTGAAGGCCTAAGCAAATAGAGGGGTTGATTAGAATCGATTTGATTTTCATTGTTTTCCTATCTTTAACTTACCCGCTCATCGACGTACTTCAGATTGGGACAGTCGTCCAGCTCGAACTCCTCGAAGGTGATGTCGCCGAAGCTCTTATGGGGAATGGACTCGATCTGGAGGTTGGAGAGGACGAAGCGGCGGAAGGTCTTCTCCTCTGGGAGGAGGTTCCGGTTCAGCGAGTAGAAGACGTCCTCGATGTTGAAGTACTGGTTGGAGCCGCAGTGGAGGAGGTCGGTGCCGAAGACGAGGCAGGGCGGGAGGCACTCCCAGCTGCCGTTGCTGACGCACATCACGTCCTTCAGGCCGGCGCGGATCTTGCCGAACTCGTTGAAGATCCACCGGGACTGGCAGTCGCAGCTGAGGCGGTTGCCGCCGCTGGGGTGCTTCGACGACTGCAGGGTGATCACATTGCGCTCGTTTTCGTTGAGAAGCGGGCGGAAGACGCGTTCATCGAGGTGCCGCAGCTCGGGATTCCCGGCCGCCTCCTGGCCGAGCAGCAGGCGGACCGGCCGTTGCGTCTCCGCGAAGGCGCCCGTCTCGATGCTCGTGTCGGTCAGATTGTTGCCCGCCAGGTTGATCTCCAGCGTCTCCGTCGACTCCCAGCGGAAGCTGAAGGCGTTCTTGTGGACCTTGTCGATGCTGTTGAGGGAGAGGTCGATGGAGCGGAGGTTCGACAGGTAGTAGAAGGCGTAGCTGCCCACCTGGCGGATGGCCGCGTCGCGGCTGTTCGCCAGGTTGATGCTGATCTTCACCAGTTTCCGCTGGAAGCGGCCCTTCAGCGGGCGGAAGGCGTGGTGGGGGACGGACTGGAGAAGAAGAAAAAGAGGGGGAAAGTTTTGGTTAGAATTTGGCTCTTTTTTGGCTTCGAAAATCTCTCTTTCTTTCTCTCCCTTACCTGCAGCCCCGACTCGATCAGGTAGAGCGACCTCAGATTAGTGAGGCTGGTGATGGCGTTGAAGGTGTCGCGCAGCTTCCAGCGCTCATTTCCGAGCCGCGTCCGGCGAATGTACAGCTCCTCGATGAACTGCTCCGTCGCCTGGAAGGCCTGCGGGTGGACGGCGGTCAGCTCGGGGCAGTTGTCGAACTTGACGCCGTAGAAGGTGAGGTCGTGGAAGAGATTTCGGGGGAGTTCGCTGATGGGCGAGTTCTGCAGGACGAACTCGTCGAAGCGCTTCTGCCAGCCCAGTTTGCCGAGGTTCTCCGAGAGGCGCTCGAAGTAGATCTGCAGGCGGCGGGTGCTGCTGAAGGCGAACTGCTCGCGGGTGCGATTGGCGTTGAGGACGTACTGCATGCGCAGGTCCTCCTCGCTCTCCTCGCCGCAGACGAAGCGGGTGAACTTGGCCGTGATCCACTGCCAGTTGTCGGAGCGGTACTCGCACCGGCAGGGCCGGAGCAGTTCCTCCGGGGGACAGCGACCGACGTTGGAGACGGTCAGGTGGAGGAGGCTGGAGAGGCCGAGCAGGGCGTCCTCCAGTGACTTCTGCTTCAGCTTGGTGTTGAAGGCGCGCACCTCCTTTACGTAGGGCCCGGTGATGTCGAAGGCGTTCGGGTCGATGAATTCGAGGGCGGAGGCGCCGTCAAAGTCTGTTTTTGTTGTTGTTGTTGTTTGGGAGAGGGGGGGGGAATTTTTTTGTTAGTGCTGGGAGATAGTACTCGTGTTTTTGTTATAAATAGGTTCTGGGCATTTAGTGTAGCTGAGCTTTCAATTAGCGGTAGTTGTTATTGGCCAGCAGCAGCAGCAGCTCTTCTTCTTCTCAGCATGACTGAGCCATTAGCAAATGGAGACATTAGTGTCCTCTCTTTTTCTCTCTCATTTGCATTGCAAAATCATCTTTGAGAGAAACGATGATGATGCACGCTACTGCTGCTACTAAAGATGCTATTTTTATTGTCTAATGTTGCTGCTGCTGCTTATTCTGTCACTGCTGCTGATAGTGGGAAATGAGGAAGCGTTTTGTTTTGCTGCTGTGTTGTGCTGCTGTTTTCCCCTTGTTTTTCTCCTCCTGTTTTGTTTCACTACTACTACTACTACTGCTGCTGTTGTTGCTTTCTCCCCTCTACTTACAGATGTACTCGAAGGTAATGTCGTGGAAGACATTGCCCAGGTAGGTGAGGTTGGTGTTGTTGACGTAGAACATGTGAAAGTGCTTGTCGGGCTTGGGCAGGTAGATGGAGAGGCGCTGGAAGATCGGATTGAGGTCGATGTTGTAGTCGCCCGTGCAGCGGATGATGCGGGCGCCGTTGGAGTGCTCGAAGCACTCGCAGGGCGCGAAGAGGTGCGAGGGCGGGCAGGAGCTGGGCGCGGAGAGGGTCGAGTGGTCGCGGTCGAAGGTGATGTTCCCTGCGGCGGCGGAGGAAGTTCTCGGCGTCTTGTTGTTGTTTACGTCGGCAATTGGTGCAGGCGCTGCCACAGCCGTCGGAGAAGATGCTGCTGCTGCTGCTGCTGATACTTCTCCTTGGCTTTGAGTCGGTGCTGATTGGGATTGGGATGAAGCAGCATTCTTGGTCTGCACCACCGGGTCGGCCAGTGCAAGCAGGAGCAGGCTGCAGAGGAGGAGAAGGAGGCGAAATGGCAGCATTTTTTTGTATTTATTTGTAGATCAGGGCAGCAATCCTCTGCGCTGACCACTGCTCGACTTCGAGTGCTGCTCGCTCTTTTATACCGCCAAGTTGAGGGTAGATAGATAGGTAGATAGTGTCGGCTAGAGTTCAGGTTTGAGCGGTTTAGCTGAGCGGGCTTAGCAGAGGAGACGCCGTTGCTGCTGTTGCTAGAGTTTATTGGCTTCGGTCGTCTCGGACTTCTCTGCTAATTGCAGCACCAAATGAATGTAAAGGCAGCAGTAAAGATGTCTTGCTGCTAGTCGATAAGCTTTGCTCACAGGAGAGAGCTTTCAACTTTCTCGAAGCTGACCACGGATGATGCCCTCAAAGGGCTCATCTCATAAATTGGTGGCACTGCTCTGCTCTCTGACATTCATGTGATCATCGCAGTGTGTGAGAGGGCAGTAAATCTTGTCAAAGGTTATTCGGCTGAGGGGTTCGGCTGGTCAGGAGAGTCAGGCAGTCCAGTGACCGCAGCTCCTCTTATCAGCCAATGCAGCTCAGTCGCTGACCGCTGGCTCGCAAGCATCGCAATCGGTCACCATCTGAGAGCACCATCAGGTGCACTCCTGCAGAGAGCTGATGGCAGAAGAAGCAGTGGTCAATGATCTGATTAGTGCCTCTCAGATGTGATACCCACCACCAGTCCGTTTTCTTTCCTTTTACTTTTTTAATAGTCGGTGCTTCGAAAGCGCAAGTTGTTTTTACCTTGCTTTCTCGCACTGATGCTCGGATTTGTCCGAAACAAGTCGGAGCAGCAGCACTTGCACATTTGCACATTTGTCACAGCAGCAGCAGCAGTAGACAGTGGTAGCAACAGGCATTCCTCGGCTGACGTCTTCGCACGATCTTTGCCTTTCCTTTTGCCTTTGCTTTTTTCATTTCCCTTTGATTGACTATCTTTCTTTCTCTGCCCTTCTCTTTCAGCCCTAATCAGATTGAATGCATGGGCAGTCTTCTTTTCTCCAAACAACTTTCTTCAGGGCGCATCTATTGAGGAACCGGTGTGTGTGTGTGTTTTGTGGTCAGCAATCGAAGGCAGAAGTCATCATCAGTTTGCAAGTACGCACTGTGTATTCTTTCCTATCTATTGCACTTTCCTCTTCTTCTTCTTCTTCTTCTGTGTTTGCCATCAGCAAACTGCCGCCTTTAATCTAAAGTGACCATAGTCGCTATGTCGCACAATTTTCACTGCTCGCACAATCAATTGTCACTGCTGTCTGTCTGTATTTGTTTGTCTGTCTCTCTCTCCGAAGTTGTGCTACTGTGCACACACCTTCTTTTTCTCCTTTCTTTCTGCAGCACCTCTCTATTCACTCTCACTCTTTACCTGCTGCTGTTCAAAAGATCTAATGACAGGTTGTCCTAAACGCTGTGATGGACATCAGCAGCAGCAGCAGCATCATTGTGTTATCACTCTGTCTGATAGCACTTCGGCTGCCACCACCACCACCACCACCACCTTTTGTTGGGCATTAAATAGAAAGCAAATACGATTATGACCACCAAATTGGTGTGTGTGTGTGTGAGGGACGGACAATGACCGAGGCAGATTGTGAGAAAGAAAGTCTGTCTGTCTGGATGACACATCACCCGATGCGGCACTTCCCTCTGTGCACACATCACACTCTAATGTGACCATCATGCGCGCTTGGTTCCAGTGCAATGCGAACAAAGGCCGCAGATGATTGCTCTAATCTAATTCATTAACCTGTAACCGCAAGACCACTGTCCACTGTCATTGCCTGCTCTACAAGTTCGATTCACAGAGAGAAAAGACAGCCTTGTAGAGGAAGTTCTCGGTGGGAGAGGTTTTGTAGCAGCAGAGAGATCAAGCACTCACTTTCACTATTTTCATTTTCACCTGACTAATCGGCAAGAGCTTACTTACCTTTTCTCTCTTATTCTTGTCGTTCAGTGTGCTCAATTGTTGCCTGTTGCTGACTTGTTGTTTACTTTCTCCTTTTTCTCCTGCCAAAGCGGTGACACTTTTCTTGTCGTCGTCGCATCAGCAAAAAAGTGTTTTAGCAATTATACCACCACCACCACCGCTGCTGTGTTTTTGTCTTTGTAGCCTTTCCTGCTACTTTCTACCTTTTTCAGCTTTTGTATGAGGTGATGCACTTATACAATGCAGCCGATTAATTGCTCGATTGTTGTCTGCAGATGATGCCACTGATGCGACTGCTGCTGCTGCTGCTGCTGATGGTGGTCAACTGTGCAACACTTTGCGCCTGGCTGGCTATTTTTGGTGCTCTCCCTGAACCGGCTGAAAAGGTGTCCAATCTCACAGTAGAGCGGTGTTTCTACTACTTTCCATTAGACAGTGTTCGCTGCACGATTGAGTGAAGGGAAAAAACTTAGCAGAGCACTCCACTGAACTCCACTCAATTGAGACAATTAACCAGAGTTGACAGGCGATAGAAATCGAGAGAGAGAGAGAGAGAGAGAGAGAGAGATTGAGACATATCTGCTACTGATCTGCTTCGATTGTTTTTTGGAATGCCTCTGATGCTGACTTGGATGCGAATAGCTTTTTCACCACCAGGTTCAGAACGCCAGTTCTATTTACAGCACCAAAATGTTAAAGTGGGCGAGGCAGGTTATTCCGTTTGTCTGAATGAGGTTGAGGGAGTTTCAATCATAACTCACACACACAAACTCGTGACTTGTGAGTGTTGGTAATAATTTGCAGGCCCTGAAGGTGATGAGTGCCTTTCTGTTCGAATGAACCTGAATCTCACATTGAACTTTAAATTTGTTCACTCGTTGTAAAGTGGGATATGTCGTTCATCTCCTTCAGTACTTGGAAGGTAGTACTTAGGCAAATGGCAATTGCTGTCGTGCTGTCGAGGTTCAATAATCATATGCCTGAGGAGAGTGTTTTGTCCTGTGGGCCATCATCGATCATCCAACATTGACTGAATGCTGATGACTGGTCGATCTGCTTTTGTTTTAGTCAATTGCCTATTGATTTGACCTTTCCGCATGTTTTCCTGTGTCTGCCCTGCTGTTGTTCATAAGGCACCACTGACTTCACCGTTGATTTTCAATTTGATGCTGTTGCTGCTGCCTAATTGCACCTTTTTTCTGCGTTTTTTCAATTCAGTTTTTCAGCAAAATTTTTCGTTTTGCGGAAAAGCGTGCAAAACTTTTAGTTGTTTCCTTTCTCTCTGTCTATCTGTCTGGCTGTGTTTACCTCCCCAGTAAATCGATTCAGAAAAAATGAGAGCCCATTTTTCCTCTTCGTTTCATTTCAATTCTCATCCACTTTCATTGCACTGACATTTTGCCGCTGCCGCTTCTCCCACCGGTGTCAACAACTTATCGACGACGACGACGACTAATACTCGTGAACTCGTTTTGCCGCGCTTAGGAGATGCTGCTGCTGCTGCTGCTGCTCTAAGTGCCGCTTAATCCACTGCACAATTGTGTTGCCCGGCGATGCAGAGAATTGCTGCTGCTGCTGCTGCTGCTGATCTCTATTCCTCCTCAGTGTCCAGTGGACAAATGGTGCTGCTATTGGAGGTAATGATGGTGCTGGTGGTGGTGATGATGATGCCCCAGGGAGAGCGGTAATAATCGGGCAATCCTCTGCCAAACGATTTACTGTACAGTAACACTTTCAAAGGGAGACATCCTTCCACTCGCCAAAATGTGAATGCACCGGCAAGTGTGTCTATGTGTGCCGATCGGTGTCAATTCGAGGCTGCAATTGCCCATTGAAAGTAGTGCACTCTACATTGCTAGTACCTATTCGATATTGCTAATACTTTTATCTTTTCTTCTTCTTTTTTCTTCTTCTTCCTCCTCCTCCTCTTTTCCAGGCGCACTTTCCGACACTTTTCCATTGACCGAAAATGCAAAAGACCTTTTCTTTGGCTCGACTCGGCAAGCGAAAGAGAAATAGAAAACCGCAGTTGAAGAGAACATCTCATATCCACCAGTGAAATGAGTGAGTGAGAGTGCTGCGAGTCTGGTCAACCACGGCAACACAAGAATGAAAATGGAAGTGGAGAAAAAAAGAGAGAAGAGACGGCCAGCAAAGAAGAAAGAGTTTTGCATGCTAAAGAGGATGCGGTGGCAACTGCTGCTTTACCGCAGCGATTCGTGGAGCAGCAGTTGAGCACTGGCCATCTAAGCTGACTGACACTGCTCACTTTTTGGTCTGTATGTCTGTGTGAACTCATAAACTCTTTTTTGAAAAAGTCTTTATAATCATCATCATCAGCAGCAGCAGCATCATCACCCCCAGCACTGGTGCATCTTTGCTCATCTACACCAGCGGCAGCAGCAACACCTGTTGAATGTCGTAAATTACACCGAAAATCTCACTGCCCAAGGGGAGAACTTTAACTGGTCTGAATTTGTAGCAGCAGCCGCAGAAACAAGAATCACTGCAATTTAGTACCGTCAACGCAGGACTAGAAAGGTATGTGCTTTCAATTTTTATTGCAAATTTTTTTCTGGCCAGCACCAGCGAGCTAAGTTGGAATGTAAATTAATTGACAGTGTGCTCTTCTCGTGCGGATTACTGCTGCCTTCAAATTATGGGCAGTCATCCACGGTCGATTACCGATCGCTGTTTTTTTCTGTTCTGTTCAGTTCGTGCTACCAATTATCAATGCTCTTTTGTGGCCGAATTGGCTACGCCGATTGGCAGGCCATTGTCTGGCTCAAAGTAGCTCATTAGGCCTGTCCAGCACTAAAAAGGACAGCAGCGTGGCACAGAGAGCATCACGCACTCAGATTGTGATAAGTCAATAGACGGCTTTGGTTTAGTGCGCATCAGTGCGCATCTTCATCCACTCGATGATGGAACTAATTGAAAAGTGACATTTCCATCGATTGATTCCTCTCTTTTTTCCTCTCCACTTCTTCCTCATTTACTTAAATAGCCCTCCGACTATCTGTCGATTCATCTGTGCACACTATCAGTGGCCACTCTCACTGCCTCTATATCCGTATTTATCATCCTCCATTGCGAGGTGTCTGTGTCCTGTGGTGGTGGTGATGGTGCTACGATGCTAGTGGACACCGTCGTGCAGAGGCAGCTACAGACTGCGAACAATAGGCAAATTAGAGAGGGAGAGAAGATGCGGCTACTTTTAGCAGCTGTCAGCTCACTCGCTCAGTGGCAGTAGTCCGCAGCACTTCTCAACTTTCGATCTCCTTTCCCCTTCTTTTTCCCTTTTTCTTTCTCGCACTCTAATCTAAAGTGGAGCCGGCTGAGGCGGCAGATCAAATCGATCTCCTGCCATGGTCATCGGACAGCGCGGACTGGCGCGTGCCGTACGACTTTTGCCGGCCAAGATTGCCGGGGCTTCGGTGGTCGTCATTTGCATCTGCTTGGAGAAGGGAATGGGAAAAGGAAAGGAAAATCGACTAGGTGCTTCCGCCGGCTGCAGCAGCAGCTGCTGCACACCTATTGATGGAAGTATATTTTGAGAGAGAAAGAAAGCAAACTCTTTCTATTGTGTGCATCCTCAGTGCTAGTTGACATTAGGAGGCAACAGCAGTGAACACCTTGTGCACCTTTGCCTATTAATTGCCGTAATGGAGATTGAGTGAGCAGCAGCAGCAGTAAACAGAGTGAAAGCATCATCATCAGTCACCTGAGAGTTGACACTGCCACTGGGGTGGCCAGTGTCTATTCAGGTGTCAAGTGATGAGGATGATGGTGATGCTCCTTATGGACATGCTCACCCGCAGCGAGAAAGATGATAACAAGACAACACTGTGTGTGTGTGTGTGTTTTGTAAAGGGATTAACAGGTGGATTTTTAATTGTTCTGTTTTTCTTCTGTTTACCCATTCCCCTCCACTCTTCTCGTCTACCACCTACCAACAACAGCACTGACTGACTCTGTGTGGTAGATTTAGCACATCTTTTGGAGCCAACCAACTTTGGAGTCACCGATCATTCTCCTCTTATTCAGCACAGCACATCATGAGACTACTTTATAGAAAAGGCAGCAGATCCTCTTCCTCCTCTGCTGCATTCCTTCTTGGTCTGCTTCTACTGATGGCGGCCTTCCTTCTCACAGGTAATCAAACCGGCAGAGACAGCTGCTGCATCTCTCTCTTATTACCTTCTTCTCCCCATTGACCACTGACTCTTTTGTTTGTCCTTCCTCCTCCTCCTCATCCTCTTCCCAATTCCCCATGCCTCATCATCGCCCCCGTTTCCACTTACACTTGAATCATTCCTTCCGCCGGCAATTGACTTTGTGTGTGTGTGTGTGTGTGTGTGCTTGCATCACTGCAGACACACTTCGACTTCGTAAGGTAATCCTCTCTTTCTTTTTCTTTCTTTTTGAGCATCATCATCATCATCGGCATTTGCATCGGTGTGAACATTCTTTTCTCTTTCCTCCTTCTCCTATGGACACTTTTTAGGCTCGTCGACTGAGCAGAAAGCAGCTGACCCGGCGGAGTAGCAGCAGCAGCAGCAGCAGCAGCAGTGATCAGCAGATGATGACGACATTTCGATCACCACCATCTCCTCTTCCTCCTCCTCCACCGACAGCTCGACCTTCCTCACCTCAGTCACCCCCTTTTCAATCCCTCTCCCGTCGGTTCACCTTCAGCTGCCTGAACCGCCCGGTGGGCTACTACGCCGACACCACCCTCGACTGTCGGGTCTTTCACATCTGCGACAACTTTGGCCGTCGGGTGCCCATCGCCTGTCCGCCCCTTACCCGCTTCAATCAGATAGTGCGCGTCTGCGACTGGGCGGACAACGTCGACTGCTCGGAGGCGCCCTCCTGGTACTACGTGAACGGTGTTCAGCCCGCCAATGCCACCATTTAACACAAGTGGTGGCCTCCATTCACTGTACAGAACACTCATTTCCTTTTTTCCAACTCTTTTTTTGAAGCATATCACCTGCACAACTTCCTGTAATTTTGCCGTCAAAGAAAAAAAACAGCAATAAAATCATTCAAAGTGAAGCTTTTATTTCGGACAGTTGTCTTTTCGGAGAGCTGTCTATCTTTGTTTCGGACTTTTGTCCTTTTCGACCAGTTGTCAGCAAACTCACGTGGCCGCCACTGTGTGTGCTGCATGTGTTTTGTTGTGTGTTTTGGTGATTCCATGCTGCATTCTCTCTTTCTCTCTACTGTTTTAGGAATATTCTGCTTTTATACTGATTCTGCCTTTTTGCTAAGAAAAATGACCGACAAGACGCTCGTCGCCGAGCTGACGGAGGAGATTGGCTCAATAGCGGCGAAGCCGACGCAGAAGCTGATCAGCAGCCAGCTGTGGAATGACCTGGGCAGGCAGCAGACGAAGGTAAGTGAGGAGGATGATTTGAAGATCATTTGCTAAAATTAACTTTTATATTCACCTTTGCAGACGTTGCAAAACCTGGCCAAGGCGCACATCGAGTCCTTCAACTTCATGATCAACGAGGGCATCCAGAAGGGCATTCAGAACATTCAGCCGATGGGCTTTCAGCTGCCCAACGGAGACCGGGTGGTCATACAGATTATTGTAAGTCGATTCTAGATTTCTAAATTGAATCATTTCTAAAATCTAAGCAATCTCTACCACCTAGGCGTGCTCCATCTTTCCCCCCTGCGTGAACAACGACAGCAAGACCAGCTCCAGTGCGCTCTTTCCCTCGGAGTGCCGCATGCGGAAGATCTCCTACAAGGGCAAGCTGATGGTGACGATGAACTGGAGTCTGAATGGGAAGGTGCAGGACATCATCGAGGACATCGTGGGCGACATTCCCATCATGGTCAAGTCGGCGCGCTGTAACATCGAGAAGTTGAGCCGAACGGAGCTGATCAGGCACAAGGAGGACGAGGAGGAGTTCGGCGGGTACTTCATCATGAACGGCAATGAGTACCTCATTCGCAAGTTGATTGCCCAGCGGCGGAACTATGTAAGACTGCTTTATGATATGATTCTATATTGATTCTCTTTTCTAACTGCCAATTTTTTTCCATTTTTAAAGCCAATGGCCATCTCTCGGAACTCGTGGAAGGACAGCGGCCAGTTCTTCTCCGAGTTTGGCGTCTCCATTCGCTGCGTGCGCAATGACCAGATTGGAGCGGTAAGGGGGCGATTTGTTTGTTTACCTTTTTATCTTTAACTAATACACTTTCTTCCTCAAATAGAACATGGTCATGCACTACCTGACGAATGGGACCATCAAGCTGCGCTTCTTCTACAACCGCCAGCCGATCTACCTGCCGCTGGTTCTGGTCCTCAAGTGCCTGCTCGACGTCTCCGACCAGTACATCTACAATGAGCTGATCCGAGGGCGGGAGGAGGACAAGTTCTACAAGAACTGCCTGGTCAATATGCTGCGGCTGGTGCAGCGGGAGGGCCTGTACACGGCGCGGCAGATTCGCCAGTACATCGGCGAGCGGGTGAGGGTGCGCTTTGAGGCGCCCTCCTGGTACACCGATGAGGAGATCACCGACTGTCTCTTTCGGTAAGAGTGAGAGGGCGAGTTTTGTTGTGTACTTTGAAGAGATTTTCATTCTCTTTTTCTCATTTAGGGAGTGCATCGCCATCCACCTGAACACCAACGTGGACAAGTTCAACCTGCTGGCCTTCATGGCCCGGAAGCTGTTCGCCTTCGTCCAGGGCGAGTGCGCCCCGGAGAGTCCCGACAATCCGATGTTCCACGAGATCTACCAGAGTGGGCACATCTACTTTACGCTCCTCCTCGAGCGCCTCTCCATCTTCCTCACCAACGTCCGCCAGGTGATTGAGCGGAACTACCAGCTGGCGCAAAAGTCCGCCTCTGCCACCACCGCCGGCTACACGCTGACCAACTCGACGATGCGCAAGGCGCTGGTCTCGAAGTACTTTGAAATTACCCGGGCGGTGGAGTTTCTGGTGACGACGGGAAACCTGCGGTCAAAGAGCGGCCTCGGCCTGATGCAGTCCGCGGGCATCAGCGTCAAGGCGGAGAAGATCAACTTTTGGCGCTTCCTCGCCCACTTTCGCTGCGTCCACCGGGGCCAGTTTTTCACCGAGATGAAGACCACCGCCTGTCGGAAGCTGTACCCCGAGGCGTGGGGCTTCCTCTGTCCGGTGCACACCCCGGACGGGTCGCCCTGCGGGCTGCTGAACCACTTTAGCGAGCTCTGTCGGATTACCAACTCGCAGGCGGCGGTGGGCCATCTGACGCGGACGTTGGTGGGCCTCGGAATGGAGCCGATGGCGGCGGGGCCCAGCGCGGCGATGGGCCCCGGCAGCCACCTGGCGGTGCTCCTCGACGGCCGGCCGGTGGGCTTTGTCCGCCTGGAGCTGGCGGCGAAGATTGCCGAGGAGTTGCGGGTGATGAAGACCACCGGAGGTGGAAACAGGCAACCGAGCGGCTTCAAGGGAGAACGCGTGCCCTCCACGCTGGAGATTGGCCTGGTGCCGCCGACGGAGAAGGCGAGCCAGTTCCCCGGCCTCTTTCTCTTCTCGACGCCCTCGCGGATGGTCCGCCCCGTCTACAACCTGGCCACCTCGGCGGTGGAGCTGATCGGCAGCTTTGAGCAGTGCTACCTCGACATTGCCGTCACCGGGGCGGAGGCGGTGGGCGGTGCCGTGGGAGGGGGCGGCGGCGGCGGCGGTGGGCGGGCAACCCACCAGGAACTGAAGGAGACGGCCTTCCTCTCCGTCCTGGCCCGGATGATCCCCTACCCTGACTTCAATCAGTCACCCCGCAACATGTACAGCTGTCAGATGGCGAAGCAGACGATGGGCACGGCGAGCCACACGCTGCGCTACCGCTCCGACAACAAGATGTACTCGGTGGTCAGTCCGCAGTCGCCGCTGGTCCGGACCAGCGCCTACGACCACTACCAGCTGGACAACTACCCGCTGGGGACGAACGCCGTGGTGGCCGTCTGCAGCTACACCGGCTACGACATGGAGGACGCCATGATCATCAACAAGGCGAGCATGGAGCGCGGCTTCAAGGCGGGCCTGATTCACAAGACCGAGGTGGTGGACTTGAGGGAGGTGGCGGGCATCAGCAGTCGCTCCTCGGACATTCAGTTCACCTTTGGCTACAAGGACTACGAGGAGCGCTTTGAGGGGCTGTTTGACGGCGATGGGCTGCCCTTCGTGGGGCGGAAGGTGGTCCAGGACGACCCGGTCTGCGCCTACGTCGACCTGGTGAAGGGCGAGACGAAGCTGCACAAGTACAAATCGAGTGAGCCGGCCTTCATCTACGACGTGAAGATACTGGGCAACGAAAGTGGTAGTGATACGGTGGTGCAGCGAGTGGCCATCACCTACCTGATCCGCCGAGACCCGATCATCGGCGACAAGTTCGCCAATCGGCACGGACAGAAGGGCATCTGCTCCTTCCTCTGGCCCGCCGAGGACATGCCCTTCACCGAGGGCGGCATCATACCGGACATTCTCTTCAACCCCCATGGCTTCCCCTCGCGAATGACCATCGGCCAGATGATTGAGACGATGGCGGGGAAGAGCGGCGCGATGCACGGCCTGGTCCACGACTCGACGCCCTTCGTCTTCAGCGAGGACAATGTCGCCTCCGACTACTACGGAAAGCTGCTGGAGGGCGCCGGCTTCAACTACTACGGCACGGAGCGGCTGTACAGCGGCGTCGACGGGCGCCGGCTGGAGGCCTCCATCTTCATCGGCGTCGTCTACTACATCCGACTGCGGCACATGGTCGGCGACAAGTACCAGGTGCGGTCCACCGGGCCGATTGACCAGATCACCCACCAGCCGGTGAAGGGACGGAAGAGGGCGGGTGGTATTCGATTTGGTGAGATGGAGCGAGATTCGCTGCTCGCCCACGGGACGACCTTTCTCCTGCAGGATCGACTCTTTAACTGCAGTGATAAGACGCTGGTAAGTGGGATTGGGAGGGGATTTGTTTTGGAGTTTATGTTATGCTGATGAATAACTTGTTTATCTTCTTGTCTAGGTGCACATGTGCCGAAAGTGTGGCTCGCTGATCTCCCCGTACCTCTCGAAGACCCGTGCCGAGCAGTCCTCCTCGCTGGCCACCGGCATCGACGACGACAGCGCGCAGAGTCCCTTCTGGACGTGCAAGACCTGCGAGTCGCCGGAGAACATCGTCAAGGTGGCCATTCCCTTTGTCCTGCAGTACCTCGTCTCGGAGTTGGCCTCCGTCAACATCAAGGTCCACTTTTCTGCTAGTTGAGTTTTCTGGAGATGTGTACACCAAATCAATGCTTTCAAAAAAAATACATTTTACACGAGCTATCTTTTTCTATGAACTCTTTTTTTTATACCGTTTTGTAAACCGATTTCCTATCCTCTGTGAATGGGCGCACAGCGTTCGGTCGGTGGTCACGTGATGCAAACAAGTCAGCACATGTGTGTTTAGTATATCTCTCACGTTAGCACACATTGCTTTGTGTTTAGAAAAAAATCTGCAGTGGCGGTTAAGCATCGAGACTCAGTTGACGAAGGCGGAGTTTTTAAGTCAAAAAAGCACTGTTCAAAAGCAAGTGACGTAGAACCTACTATTAGCAGAAGGTTCGGTTGAGTCTCCGCCTTCGTCAACTGAGTCTCGATGCTTAACCGCCACTGCAGATTTTTTTCTAAACACAAAGCAATGTGTGCTAACGTGAAAGATATATGTTTACACTTTCACAAGAAGTCGGCGACCTGAATTCACGGAAGAAGAACCTGAAACCTGAGGAATCAAAATGTCCGCAGCTTCTCGCGTCTGTTACCGTCTTCTACCTTACCTGAAGCAGAGCAGAGGATCACTGAAGGTACCACCACAGTGGAGACCACTCAGTCGAGGAGAAGGAGGACGACTAAGGCATCTGTGCACCGGTTCGGCCGTCTTTCAGTCATCGGAAAATGAGAGTGGAAAAAAAGCAACGACGCCCACCACCACCACCTCAAAGCCCACATTTGCATCGCTATTTCGAAATTCACCCCTCGTTCAGCTGGGTCCGCCCGAGGGCAAGGTGGTGGTCGGCACTGTGGTGGACGTCGTCGGCGATGATCTCTACATTGACTTTGGCTTCAAGTTCACCGCCGTCTGCCGTCGGCCTAAAGTGAACGCAGGGTAGGCACACTTTGTTTGTTTGCTTGTTTTCTGTTCAGCACATCTTCTAATCGATCGACTTTTTGTTTTGCTTTGAGCAGAAACTACGTTCAGGGATCTACGGTGAAGGTGCGCATCAACGACCTGGAGCTGAGTGATCGCTTCCTCGGTTCGACGCAGGACATGACACTGCTCGAGGCTGATGTCACACTTCTCGGGCTGGTCTCATCGCCTGTTCCCGCATCATCATCATCATCTTCGCCCAAGTCTGCTTCGGAAGCTAGCTGAACCCGAGGAAGAGGAATGGTCGATAGAGAAGTGTAAAGAAATGCCCAGTGAAAACCATCCCTGTTGGCTCCAGAGTAAAAAGAGCTGTAATAGTACTTAGGTAAACTTTTGTAATGTTTTTGTAATTAAAAAAAGTAATAAGATGGAGTAAAATGTGCGTTTTCAATGTTTAAAAAATGAAAAAAGTTTTCAAAATAAAAAAAAATTTCAAAATAAAAAAAATGGGAAACTTTTCAAAATTTTTTAAAAGTAAAAGTTTCCGGGAAGAAAGTTTTTTGGCTCTCATTCTCGCTGGCAGCCAGCCACGCTGGCCGCCGAAAAAGACGACCGCCATTTTGGCCTCATGGCAACTCGGATTCGATTTTGGATTTCGATGGCCGATGTCCGACAACGACGACGACGATCACCGCCTCTTCAGGAGCACGATCACCGAATCATCCCAGTTCCCTTTGATGTAACCTAACCATCGCCGAGGTATGTGTCCATTCTTTTGCTTCCATTTCTTTTTTGCTCTTGTTCTGGGAGAGAGCCGCCTGCAGCGGAGCACTTTATAATGTGATTATTAGTTAGTTTTGGCGTTTTGATTAGCTTATGAAAGGTGACATCCAGCAGTGTTGCTGACATTCAGTCAGTCAATTCACTCACATTCATTTGACGACGACGGCGATGAATAATATCAATTCAACGGCCTAGTAGTTGACACATTGCGTCGACCGTTTCTCAGACGTGTGCGTTATGCTTTGCCTTTCATTTCCATTTTACTTTTCATTTGCATTTACATTTACATTTATTTAGTATTTGACACTCACTCTCTCTCTCTCTCTCTCTCGCTCTCTCTCTCGCTCTGGCTCTTTGTGGCTCAATCAAAGGCGTTTTGATTTAATTTGCTCCTCTCGGTGGACTGCCTGCCGATTGCCGCCGCTGCTGCTGCTGCTGCTGATTGACTCGATCAGTGACTCAATTAGAATGACAAAACCAGGCTGCTGCTGCTGAGAGCGAGCTAGCAGAAGTTGAAGAGATCTCATAGTTCACTCATTCAAACGGCCCCCACTGCTCTCTCAGTTATTCATTCAGATAGTCAGTCGCTTTCAATTGACCTTTCTCTCTCCGGCAGAGTGGAGACACGAGTCCCCTTCATTGAAATATGTCCAGTCCACTCAAGTGCGGCAATGATGTTCGGTGGCCGAACAGCAGCAGCAGCAGCAGAAGAGTGCTCAAATAGCTCTGCTAATTGCCAGCTAATGAGTGAGCAATGGGCACCGAGTGTATACCGAAGACGGAGAGAGATGTGCTGCTGCCCTTTCCCACTTAATCTCTGTTCTACTTTGGCAAACTCTGTATAACGAGTGGCAGGTTTTGCTTGCTGCCTTCAGGTCTGCGCTGGTCACCCACACTATTCACCCTAATTCAATTTGTGGCTCACTCCTACTCCTCTTCATTACGTATGCCCTGTTGATTTCCAAGTGTATCCAGCCTGCCTGCCTGTTTACGGCTACTTGGCTCTTCACTTTACGGTGCCCATTGTACTGCTGCTGCTGCTGCAGCTGAACATTGCAGCTTGTAAAAGGGCCGCCGCCACTGTTACGGCTGTTTTAGCCGCAATCAGCGGCGGCTCATTTGCCTGAAGAGGCTGCTTCTCTGTGGATGCTTCCAAGTGATGCTCAGTGCTGCTGGTGGTGGTGGTGGTGGTAATCACTTATTCATCTGCTGCTGTTGCTGCTTCAGTAACTGATCGAAAGAGATAGACTGAGCTTGCCAATTACCCACCACCACCACCACCACCACCACTGTCCAATTTAGAAGTGCTCTTCCTCCATCATCTTGTCTTGTCTTTTTTCTCTTGTTCGCTCAATTGACTAGACTAGACTAGGCCTGCTTTTCGGCCAATTTCACTCTCAATTTACAACGGGGTGAAGAGGAGGCACAGAAACGGCGCTTGTTGTTTGGTAAGCGGTGCAAGTTAAAGTCGATTTCCATTTAGATTGTGTGTGTGTGTGTGTGTGTGTGTTTGGCCTGGGCACGGAAGCGAGGCCATTTCCTCCTTTACAAGAGCTGCATCTTCTCTGATTAACTGCAACTTTGTAGTTGGCAGCCTTTCTAGCTTCAACAGTGCCATTACCATTGCCACTAACTGTGCTTGTGTGTGTGTGTGTGTTTGTAAATGTGTAAATTAGGACACTGTTTGTTTAGGCGCACTCTTTTTGTTTCAATTATGCAAATTTTTTTGGTGCTTTAAAATCACTTTCGTTGCTGTTGCAATTAGCAGTGAGTAGTAGTCAGTGGGCACATTAGAGCAGCAGCAGCAGCGGCAGTCAATTTGCCTTGCAGCGAGAGCTGAATCGATGTGTGCAAACACAGAAAAAGCAGTTGCTGCTTTTCGCAGTATTGTTTGCACTACTGAATCGCTTTCTAATTTGCGGTCGGTCCCTTTCTCTCCCTTTCCCTTTCTTTTGTTTCAATGATGCATCAGCAGCACCTCTATAAAGCGGCAGCGGCCCAGTGTTTCCATTTGGTTGAGTACCGAGCAGCATCACTTTGATCACTGCACCGTGTGCCCAATCGGTGTGTGTGCTTTACCGTCGGTTTGCTTTCAGTCAGCCTCGGGCGGGCAGCGCGCAGTGTTTGAGTTTTAATTGAGCGTTTTATTTGCACTCCCCCTCGTCCGGCGAATGTTGCGAGTTGAGTTGAATAATCGACCGGCGGAGAATGATTCTTCCCTTTGTGATCATTCACTCATTGCTGATGCACACATTGATGAGGATGCATTCAGTCATTGGCACTCCTCGCCCTTCAATTACCGAGCCAAAAATCGGTTTTTATCGGCTTTCGCTTTAGTGTTGCCTTTACCCACTGCTGCTGCCCGAGACTTCCAGTTGACTTTGCAGGTTGCAAGTTGTTTCATTTTGCAGCCAAAATGCTGCATTTCACATATTGCAATTGGTTTAGTGGTGCTGGTGGTGGTGCCTCTTTTGGCGACTGGCCTTTTTCAATACTGTCTAGAATGGTAGTAAATTTAAGCTGAAAACTTGGTCAAAAGTGCACAAGTGGTGTCGTTGTCACCAAGAGAGTGATTGTGGTGCCTCTCAGACTTTGGTGCCATTTCAGCCAGTTTTGGAGGCACCTCCGTCCTGACCAAGGCTGTTGACAATATAAAAAAAGCTGTGTGCACTACTTTTCAGACACATCTTCGCCTCTTTGCTTGACTCGCAATTGCAATTGTGTTCCCATGAGTCCCCTGTTCTGTGCTGTGTCTATGCAGCGGAACTGACCACTGACTACTCAATTGACCACTGTTGCTGATTGTCATACATTCTCAAGACTTTGTTTGGTGTAACCGAATCATTGCCATTAATGTGCCTGCACACGATAGCATTACAGAGTGTTGATTACCGATACTCAGTCATTGAACAGGCGATCAATCTGCTCAACCTATTCCAAGTTGTTCACAAGTCGAGTGCTGGTGATGATTGTTCTGCGATTGGCACAATTGATTTGCAATCAAAATTGCAAAATTGTTGTTGTTATTTTCAGTGCAGTTACAAGTTTTGGGCTTGTCAGCACGGAATTGCCACAGTTTGCCCCCGTTCATTCATTCACTCGCTCATTCACTCGGTTCAGGCATTGTCTACAAGAGACCATTGACTTTGCTGCAGCGGTTGTTGTTGTTGTGTTGATTGTGCTGTGATTGTGATTGAGGTCCTAGCGTGAACACAGCACACTCGAGCACCGATCACTGACATATCACTTCGGCGGACTCATTTGCATGACAGTGCCATCAAGTGTTGTTGTTGTTGTTGTTGAATCCATTGCACTCTACCGAGATGAGAGGTGTGTGTGATTCAGGTTTATAATAATTAAATTCTCCTTTCAGGCTCGTTTAGACTCTGATGTGTGCGCTGATGTTGAGGAGGCCACTTCTCATATTGAGCTTGCAGCAAAAGGCAATGGTTCCACAGTGTTCCAGCAGCCAAGAGCACTTTTTGGTCCGCTGTTTGGGCACAGGGAGCACCAGCAGCAGCAGCAGCAGCAGCAGTCATTGGCTGTCGGGCAGGCAGTGAGGCGGTCTCAGGCCGGCCCAACTGGCACTGAACTCAGTCGCAGCTAAGCGGTACCGAGGGCGGGTGCTCTTTGCCTTTCTTTCATTCAGTCAGTGCGAACACATTTGCTGGCTGCACACTGCACAGTTCTTAGCACTAATACGGCCAATTAGTAGGTAGTAGTGCCCCTCTAGTCCACCATTATGGTGGGGACAGACTGCTGTGTGGGTACCTCTTTACGGATCACTTCATCTGGACAGAAGAAGGCAGCAGCAGTCAATATTTGACTTGACGCCAATCACTCGCCGAATGATGCCCACCGAGGACGGTGCCATTGCCATCGGCTCTCTTGACCTGTCGCAATCGAGACGCTCCAACTGCCCGCAGCAGACACTACCACCACCAGAAGATAATTGTGTCTGCTGCAGACCATTATCATCGGAGGGAGGCAAGCACTCTTCAATGGAATCGATTGCTGATTCACCACCATCACCACGATTACCACCACTACCACCGCCGCCGAGAAGGTCCTCTGCTGGATTCTTCATTCGTGATCTCCTCAGCACCGAAAATGACCCTCAGCATTCCTCAGTGCACAAGCAAGTGCAAGTGGGAAAGTGCACAGCTTCAGCACAGCTGAACAGCAGTTGCAGTAGCAGCAGCAGCAGCAGCAGCAGTGATGATGATGGTTCCACTTCTCCCACTACTGTACCCTCCATCGCCACTGACCATCATCACCTTTATCAGCACACTTATCACCGCGGTGATAACCACCATCATCATCACCTGTCGAACACCAGTCTGAGCACCTACTTTGGGCACTGTCTGACGCGAATGAACCAAGCGGGGCTGCTGGCGTCCACTTCGGAGACCAGTGCTGCTGCCGCCGCCACTTCAGCTGAAGACCTCTGCTTGGCGTCCTTCAACGGCGGAGGAGGACTAAACGGTCACTCTAATGGTAAGTCACTTGATTGAGATTCAATTGTTATTGTGATTGCTGTTGTTGTTGTTGTTGTTGTTGTTGTTTACAAGCCTGCGAGTCCATTCATTCAGTGAATTGAATTGAAACTCGCATTCAGACTTTAGATTTAGATTTAGAGTTGCAGACGCTGGCCGCGTATGCTAATTAATTGCTACATTTGAAGTCCTTCTATTCGCGCTTACTCAGGCGGCAGAGGCTGACCCTGCTAATACATTTTACTAGCTTGGGCAGGCGACCAGGCGTGAGAACAGCTCCGCTCTGCTCTGCTCTCGGTCGGTCGTCCTTTGTCGCCCGTCCGCCCGCGCAAGCAAGCAAGCAAATGTAACTGCTAAAAAACAGAGTGTGCTTCTAAACAAACGGACCCCACGGGTGGTGCTGCTGCTGACAATTGTGGGCTACAATGTAATTCATTCAGTCAGTGCACTGGTCACTCACTCACTCGCTGGCCGTCCTGTTCCGCCTAACTGACTGAACTGATTTTTGTGTCTTTCTCTCTTTCTCTCCCTGATCATCTCGGTGATGTCCGAGTCCTAATCCCAGTCAGTCAGTGGGCACTTGACACTGCACCGCGGCGGCACACACTTGATTTGTGTCCGCGCTGATCAGATTACCCTCTGCGCTGGGTCTCACTGTTGCACAATCTCTCTCACTAGCATACACACTGCCTAATTGACTTATTGGCAGGCCATTAGGGCAGACAGCGGGCTCTCTCTCTTCAGAGGACACATCTGTGTGCTCACTGAGCAGCAGCAGCATTTGTGGCCTCGCAATTGGCGTCACATTGGCAATTAGCACTTGAGCACTCACTGAATGGGGCCTCTTTCTCTTTCTTTCCTTCTAACTGTTCAACTTTTTCCACTTTACCCTCACAGCAACAGCAGTAAACACTTTGGTCGTCGAGGACAGTGGTGATGGTAATGGTGGTGTCGAGAACAAGAGGCAAGCACTGGATGCTACAGCAGCAGCAGTGCAGCTAATGGCAGGCACAGCTAATGCCACCACCACCACCACCACCACCAATAGTTCACCCACGGAAAACTGCCTTCAGTTCCAGGCGAATGCCGCCGCCGCCGCCGCCGCTGCAGTGCTCGCCTATCGTCAACTGGCGCAGATGCAGCACTTGCAGAACTCCACTGAAAACGTATTAGATCACATGGAGGAGGGGGAGGCGATGGTCGTCGGTGGGGAACAACACCGAAGTGGAGAGAAGACGGAGAAGGAGAAGGGAGGCAAAGGTAGTGGTGACTTGATGGGACAGCTGAAGAAGCCACGAAGGAGAAGGACGGCTTTCACGCAGGTAGGTTTGCACTAAGGAACACTGATGTGATGAGGCATTTTTAGAATGACAACATCATCATCTTCTTTTTCTCCGTAGTCGCAGCTCAACTACCTGGAGAAGCGCTTTCACGAGCAGAAGTACCTGAGCGTGGCCGACCGGGGACAGGTGGCGGAGACGCTCAGTCTCTCGGAGACGCAGATCAAGACCTGGTACCAGAATCGAAGGTAGGAGCATCGGCACTGTGGTGCAGCCTTTTTCTCACTTTCCCAACATCATTTGCCAGGACCAAGTGGAAGCGGCAGAACAACATTCGACTGGATGAGCTGCGGTACAGCGGCGGCGGCGGAGGAGGAAATGGTGGCAGTAAGATCTCAGCACTGTACGGCAGCCAACAGCATCAGCAGCAGCAGCACTTTAGCAGTGGAGAGAGCAATGCCGAGGAGGAGATCGACGAGGAGGAAGTTGATGAGGAGGAGGAGGAGGAGGAGATGGAGGTCATTGAAGAGGAGAAGGAGGGGGAAGGTAGTGGTCAAGGTTCCACTGGTGCCGATGATAGTCGGGAGAACATCAATAACAGTCTGAGTGCCCAGGTGCACCGCCTGGCCACTGCCGCTGCCTACCCTCACTGTCACTCCTTTGGCCAACAGCAGCAGCAGCAGCCACTACTGCTGCCTGTGCCCCATTCCCATCCGCAGTACCTGTCTGCGGAGACTCTGCTGCGACTGGAGACACTGCAGAAAAGTCTGCTTTTCAGCTCACTGCCGCCGCCCCTGGCCGCCTCCTTTCTCGCGAGAATGCCCGGGCACTTTTCTGCTGATCGGGTGGCGGCAGGGCATCATCATCATCTGCTCTCATCGGCTGCACTACCACATTTTGAGCAGCACCCCAATCATCATCATCATCATCATCAGCATCATCAGCACCTCTTTGCCCCCTCTTCCCGGGTTGTCTGTGGCACAAACACTAGTACCCTTGCCCACTCCCCAGTGTCGCCCTCCCCTTTGCCCTCGCCCACTACCACAACTTCACCACCGACTTCAACAGCAGCAGCAGTTTTTCTCTGTTAGCAAAGTACTCATTTTGTTCATTGTTTCAGCTCCCTATTCCCCTCATTTGATTATTCCGCTCATTTACTTTAGAGTGAATGAGCGCAGTATGTGCAGGCAGGCACTGCCGCTACTACTTTGCATAGCCATTGTCAATCCCATTCAGTCCCTCTTTATTCCCCTTCCATTGACCATAAACTCTCTCTCCCTCTCTGGATGGGCACTTTGAACGGCCGGCACCAGATGGAACAGCGAGATGAACACGAAGAGAGACGCGGAGAGTGTCGGACTGTGTCGGACTGGCGCGAGATACTGGCCATGGATAGCGCAGATGAAAAAGAAGAAAAAGAAAAAGAGAGAAACTGGCAAGTAGCGAGTTGTGCTTCACTCTATGCTCATGGTGCACTGCTATATTAGGACAAGAAGAGTGCGTCACTAACTCGGTGAGTGCTCTTGTGTTCAGTTCAGATCGGTTTTGTGTGCTGTGTTGTGTCTGCAGTCTTGTTGTCTTCTTCTTCTTCTTCTGCGTAGCTCACGGTTTAGCTAATGGGTGTAAGCTGAGAGTGGCAAGTGTGGCACTCTGTCTGTGTGTCCAAGCTGGCGCACACAGACACAGACAGCCTTGGTACAGATGTATCCACGACTGCAGTACTCCGCCGAGGAGGGAAAGGGCAAAGGAAGAAGAGCAGCAAGATCAGCAGCAGCAGCAAGATCAGTCTCCTCGACCGCCATGGACTGCCACAGGCTGCAGCTGATCACCGTCCAGATTGTCCACTGGTCAACTGAAATCAAAGTTAATTGATCGTGGTGGTGGCTGATGTGTACACACACAAGTGACTTGTTGTGCAAGACCACCACTCATCAATTCAATCATCAGTCACTTACTGCTTTCACCCTACTACTACTCACCATCATCATCATCATCACTATCTCTTACTTGATGGACGATAAGACTGACACTTGCTTGTCGATTCACAGAGACTGGTAATTGAGTGACTGCCAATTTCCCCGCCGGGGTGTTCAGCTCAGCAGCTCAGCTTTCACTTGCACTGTCACCGTCACATGTTTGCTGCCCATTAACTGCTGATGCTGCCCCTGCTGCTGTTGTCATTGTCATTGTTGATGTTCTTCTTCTTCTCCTTCTTCCATTTCGCTGTCTGAGAGCGTCTTCTGACTCGTCACACTACACTACCGCCGGGAGAACAAAAGAACTGCCGACAACCAGAGAGAGAGAGAGAGAGAGAGAGAGAGAGAGAGAGAGAGAGAGAGAGA
>JAALOO010000617.1_pt1 | contig 30327 bp, 27 predicted proteins | sample 7257641 | NCBI WGS metagenome assembly JAALOO01 (sample SAMN14085613, study PRJNA598686) | mite metagenome | biome: ENVO:01001000; feature: ENVO:01001002; material: ENVO:01001226; isolation source: single female mite from University of Michigan culture on fish food culture... ...
AGAGAGAGAGAGAGAGAGAGAGAGAGAGAGAGAGAGAGAGAGAGAGAGTACAAAGCTCTCAAAAGTCAAAGAAAGAAAAGACCTAAAAGTGTAGAGTTCATTAAAAAGCGCAGCCAGCAAAAAAGTGGAAAATAGAGCGCTCAGAATACCACTACTTTTACAAAGTATCAAACGGCAAACAGAAAATAAAATACAAAAAAACTTCAAAGCCTCGAGCACAAAAAAGTTCTCGAGCAGAACCGACGCCGAAAAAAGCAAAAAGACCGCTCTTGAAACTGGCACTCCACAAAAGCCACAAAATAATAAAAAAACTCCTCTTCAGACTACCGCCGTCGCAACAGAATAAAAAGTTTTTCGCGCATCCCATCTCAAAATTAAAGTCCCCTTTTCAAGAATATTCTCCTCCTCTCTCAAGAATTCTTTGCTTACCTTGCCCTGCATAATCAGTCTGATGGTGAGGGTGACGCTGGGCTGGCCGACGCCAAAGGAGGCCATGGTGGCGCCGGTGATGTTCGCCTGCGCCGCCTGGGCGGCCACCAGCTCCGGAGAGGCTTGCGTCTGCAGGACGTTCATCACGGTCTTCACAACCTAAACAGAAGAGGAGGAGAAAAAGAAGAAAAGAACATTAGTACAACACACGAATCAACAAATCAGTCATCAACAAGGAGAGCAGAAAGTAAAAAAGTAAAAAGGGGAGGATTAAAATCTTCTGCAGAAACACACAGAGAAGTCAAAGTCATCAAAGTCGTGAAAGCGCGCAATTGCTTGCTTTTTTCTCTTCTTCTTCTTCTTGGCAAAAAGAGCTGTCAAGTGACTGCTGCAAAACGCAGCAAGAAGAAAGAAAACAAAGAAAAAAAGAAAGAAAGAAAGAAAAAGACAAGACAACCCAAAAATACACACTCGCTCTCCCAATCACCAAGCAAACACAAAAAACCAGGCGCTAATAAAAACAATTACCAAAACAAATCGTGTCTTTTTTCTTCGAAAGAAAAAGACTCGACTCGACTCGACTTGACAAAACAGAGATCGTGTGCTGTTGTTCCAAGAACAATAGAGCTGCTGCTGATGCTGCTGCCGCCGCCGCCGCCGTTGTACAAGACATTAGTATGGAAAACTGCCCAAAAAAAACAGAGAATCTCAGTAAATCACCACTACCACCACCACCACTAATTATCCTCAAACAACACAGCCAAACCAGCACTTTATTCCCCGTCCCCCTCAACCACACCAGAAAATCGACCGTTAATCTTCATCCTTGCCTAACTCCTTCCACCCATTCCCTCCTCAATCCACAAAGACAAATTGAGGCAGCAGCAGCAGACAGCCTCCTCCTCTATATTTCAAGCTAAAAAACTAAGAAAGAAAGAACCTTCTTAGCTCCTCTAACATATACACACGCACACAAATTGTCCTGAACACTTAGGAGAAAAAAGGCAATAAATATTCTTAAAATGCAAATTAGCAGCAATGTTCTTCTACAGGAAAGATGATGATGCACAGTTCATTAAGTGGCCAAGTGGTGGCTGCTGCTGCTGCTGCTGCTGCTGTACAGCTACTGCACAGAAACAGCAACAGCAGCAATTAGTGTAGTAATAATGTGTAGTAGCAGTAGAAGTAAGAGTCGGAAGAAGAACTCTCTTAGCGAGCTAGCTAGCCAGCCTAATGGCTGGTAAGGAGAAATTACGCAGAAAGAATATAAGATCTGCAGCCTGCTCTCCGCCACTACCACCAAAAAAAACACGATGAAACAAGATTCAGCAGAGAGCAAGAGCCAAAACATTACCGCCAACAACAGAGCACAGAAAGAGAAATGGACGAGAACGAGAGAGAGAACCCTCAAAAAAGATTTTTTCTTCGCAAAAGAAAAAGAAAAAGAAGAGAGAATAAATAGCCCTCTGCAAGCAGATGAAGAATAAAGAAAGAAAACAGAGAGGAAAGGAAAGGAACGGCAGCGATTTAGCCAACAACAAAAACCGCCAACTCAGCCAATCTCTTTTGGGGAGAAAGAAGAAGAGGAGAAAGCAAATTCATCTTCCCGCAGCAAATCTACCCTTTTCACACAGAGGCCAGAATCCACCACCACCACTACCACAGCAAATAAAAAGAGCCAAATCTGTGCCCTCAGAATCCGCAGAATCCAACAGAGCAACAAAAAAAAAAACGGCCGCCGAGTATAAAGGCGGCAGGCTGCGAAAATTAAATTCTCCCCTCCTCAACACACTGAAAACAGTTCTTTTGCAGCAGCAGCAGCCACCGAGAAAATAACAATTTCGGCGACAACACAAAAAGCAAGCAAAAAGGGCGACAATTTGCAACAAAGAGGCCAAAGTTCTTCTATCCTCTTCTTGCAAAATAGAAGAGACCTTCTTGTAGTGAAAGGAAAGAGCACACAAACAGCAAATCAAGTGGCCTTCTCCTCTTCCACTTTGGTGGCAAGTGAAAGAAAAGGAACAGCAGAATACAAAAATGCAAAAATAGCAAAGAAAGGAAAAAGAAAGAGAGAATATTCGGTGACATCGATATTAAATTCTCTCCTGCTCTCCTCTCTTCCCCTTCCTTCTAGCCAATTTGAATAATATCCATTTCTGTTCTCGAGCCTTGTGGCACTCGAAACGGCTCTTTCTTTGGTCAGAAACGAAATAAGAAACAAAAAGAGACTGTTCTCTCTTTCTCCTTGGAAACAGAAAAATAGGTGAAGAGATATAGACGAACGTCCCTCCAGAAAACAGACAGTCAGAGAAACGCACAGAGACCACAAAGAACTAAAAAAAGAAGAAGAATACTGCTACACATTAGCTGAAAAGGGAAATAAAAATAAAAGAAAGAGCGCAACAGCAGCAGAAACAGCAGCCATCTTCAAACTAAATCTAATTAAACTTTTTGCTCTCCCTCACTTTCGCTCTTCTCTCTAGCGGCTCCTTTTTCTTTTTTATTAAAATATGCAAATTCGCACTTGAACTCTCTTTCGCTCAACGCAACAAAAGCAGCAGAAGCAGCGGTGGCGTCAATGGGGAGTCGAAAAAAGAAGAAAAAGGAAAGAAGAAGAAAAGAAGATAGACAGTTATACAATAATATAAAGAGAAAGAAGAGGCAAAAGTCAAAAGGCAGACAAAAAGTCAATAAAATTATCCGCTTTTCCCCTACTTTTTACCCCCTCCTTCTTTTCTCCTTCATCTACTTCCCCCTCCTACATCTCACAATACTATCATCTATCAGCAACATTGAATAATTGGATCCTTACTGCGAGTTTAGAGCTTCTTTTCCCCTCTTCTTCTTCACCGTCTTTCTTCTTGCCGGCAAATATAATAAAGAAAGCCTTTGCAAACAAAGACAGCAGCAGCAAATTAAAAAATGGCCACAAAAAACCTCTTTTCTCCAACTACTACTACTACTTTTCCACTTCGATTGATCCACCACCACCAGCGTTGCTGGCAGCAAATAGGAAACAGAAAGAAAGAAAGAAAGAGAAGAGAAGAGGACACACAAATTAAAAGCAGGCAGCAGCAGCTAATTTGCATGATAATTACGACGTCAACTCTTTCTATCTCTCTCTCTCTGAACTTCGACGACACACGAAGAGCAAAAGAGTTTAGTGACAGAACGGAAAGCAGAGGCAGCAGCAGCAGTTTAAGCCAAAGCCAAGAGCTAAAGTTCTGTTCCCCTCGTCTCTCTTCAAACAGAAAATTTAATTAAAAAAGCTAAAAACCAAATAGAAGTGGGAAAAGCAGACAGAAGAGAAGAGAAAATCTTCTTCAGCAGACAAAACGAAAAGAGCTAAAGTGCAAAAGAGGGGCAGCAGCAGCAGGAGTAATAATCCCAAAGTATCCAAGCATTCATTCATTCATTCATCCATCCATCCAAGATCGAACCAATTGAGAGCACACCAATTTACCGCCACCACTAGACACACTCTATCTCTCTCTCTCTCTCCTATTTTTGCCGCACTGAAGCAGCACAAATGAGAAGAAAGAAAGAAAGAAACAGAAACAGCAAATGAAAGCGAAAGCAAAAGTGAAGACAGACAGAGAGCAGAAGGCAGAGGGAAGCCGACAAAGGCACCGATGAAATTGAAAGAGAAAGAGAAGGAGAAAACACACAGCCGAGCACAATCGATAATTGAATTAATAATCGAGCGCTCATAATGGTAATGCAATTGCAAATTCGATGGTCCAATTGGCAGAAACCTTGGCGGCGGCGGCGGCACATCCTCAAAATATGAAGAGGAACAATATGGACGAGAGGGAAAAAGCTCGTTCCGTTAATTGGCACCAGTTCCAATGCTGGCTCCAGAGAAACTCGAGCAGCAGCAGCAACCTCAAACGAAGCGCGGAAAGTGCAATGCAATGCTTTTCTGCCGATGTAATTCTGAAGTGAACTGATCACTGAACAGAACAGAACAGAAGTGATGCGGCGGCAGTCAGTGCCATATAGAATCGAGGAGAAAAAGAGGGGGAAAAAGAGTGCCAAGTGTGCGTGCCCAAGTCTGTCTCTGTGACTCTCTTTCTCTGGCTCTGTTCGTGTCCAGCGAGCGGCCAGAAAATCAGAGGGGAGAGGCAGAAAGCAGCAGGGCCGCCACCGTAGAATATGTCATTAATCAGCAAAGTAGAGGGAGAGGGAAATTGGCAAGGAGAAGAAGAAATAAGAAAGCAGGCAAAGCAAATTCATCATGACCGAGGCGAGGCAAGCCAGCACATTCAGTCAGTCAATTCTCGAGTTAGCAGCAGAGCAATTCAAGGCTTTCAGATTTGAGTTTTTTCTCTCTCATGAGCAATTTTCCAGCACAAATTCTATACACTACTTCCACATACACACACACGTAATTACCACCACCACCACTGTACCTTCTAGACTGGGGCAATTAAATGGCAGTTAGATTAGCAGCCACTTTCTGCCGCAGTCTGAATGAGAGTGAGAGAAAGAAAGTGGCCAAAGAGTGGCAAAAGGAGAGAGAGAGAGAGAGAGAGAGAGAGAAGGCCAGAAGTTTTCACGGTAAATTGAGTCAGCAAAAGAGGAGAAGAGAAGACGGAGCAAATCACATTCAATTTGGCAAAATTGCCAAACTGCGAGGACACTACTCAGACAGTCTCTTTTTCCAGTCTACCAAATGAAAGGAGGAAAAAGGAGATAGGAGAACCGAAAGACAAAGACCGGCAATTACGAACGGCAGCAGCAGCAGAATCAGAAGAAAAAGAATAAGAAGAAAGAAGAATCCAAGAAGATTCCCCTTTTCCTTTTCTCTTTTCCTCTGACAAGCTCATCTCATCACCATCTCCTACTTCTGCCCCCCTTCCTTCATTCCACACACATTACTTTCTCTATCTCTCGCTCCATTATTATTAACAATATAATTGCTTAAAAATGAATAAGATTAATCACCAGGCATAAAGAGGAGAGAGGAGAGGATAGAGGAAAGAGGAAAGAGAAGAGAGCGGCGCAATCATTAGGCGCATTAAAATGGTGAGCAAAGGAGAAAAATGGAGAGAGAGAGAGAGAGGAAACCGACTTTCCGACTCTCCGATTCTCTCGTTCTGTAATTCTTTCCCGTCTCTCTCTCCTGTCACAACACATAACCGAGCCAGCCATCATAGTCAGATAGTCAGAGAGTCAGAGAAGAAGCCTGAACATTATGAGAATGAAGAGCAGGCCAGAGCAGAGCAGTCCACGTCAGAGGAGCGCAGTAATTATCTAGCTGCTGCTGCTCTTCATTCAGCGGCAATTAAAGCGCCTGTCGTCGAAAGAGAAGGAACGAGAAAAGAGGACGAAAAGAACGACGGCCATTTCTGCAACATTCCAGCTCTGGAGAATGAAAGCCCTTCGTTGTGTGTGCGAACAGCAGTGAATATTCTCCCCTTCCTCATATTCTCCCTCCCTCTCCCGTCATTAATTATGTTCGACCAAGAGAGTAACTCGAACCATCACCGCCACCACGGCCACTGCCATCATCATCATCCTCCCCCTCCTCATTTTCCTCCTCATTCTGCTTTGTAGAGCTCATCCAAGCAGCTAGACCAAACAGCAGTCAAACATCAGCAGCAGCAGTGGTGAGGAGTTCTAGCATCAGTAATAAAAAATAATAACCCGAAAAGAGAGCATCTCTCCCTTAATAACTTCAACGTCAGCGGCAGCAGAGTGCACAGAGTTGATTAATTAAAGCCAGACAAATGCTCTGACTCGCTCTGCACGTCCCGTTTGCCCGGACACTAATCCGGGGATAAACAACAGTGGAGACAAGAGACGGGCAAAAAAAGCGAGCCAAAGATCAAGAGAGATCAAAGCAAGACAGTCAGTGCATCCTCTCACCCTTCCCCATCATCAGAAACTCATAGTTCAGTACAACAAAAAATAAACAAAAAAGAGTGACAATGGCCTGACCCCGACCTTAAAACTAAATACGAATCAACAACAACAAAAGACAAGTTCAACAAAAAAAAGCTAAAACAACAAATCAAAGCTTACATTACTGATAACTCCAAAAAGTCACACCTGTACAGCCTCCATCACCACCACCACCACCACAGCCTTAGCACAGTGCAGCCAAGCAATAAACTTGGCCTCAATACTACTCGGTTTTGCCTTTAAACGCACGATGCCAAAATGAAAGCCACTTTCGTAATATTCAAGAATAAATACAGCAGCAGAGGCAAAAGCAAGTGCAAAGCAGAGCGCTGTGTCAGGAGGAGAAATGGAAGATAAAGAGAGAAAGAAAGTGAGACAGCACAGTCAAATTCCGACAGACACAGACACAATTTGCCATTCTCTCTTTTCTTTTTCTGCCTTCATCCTCGAAGAAGCAGAAGTAGGAGCACTCATCACCACCACTACCACCACCAGCACTCGTACTTTCAACTCGATAAAAATAGAGTGCAAAGGCAAAGTCAAAATCACTGGCGGTAATGGTGGTAAGAAGTCAAATTAAAAAAGAAGAGCAGTCAGTGTCTCGCTTCTTCTTTTCGCCTTCTGGCAAAGAAGAGTCAGCGAGCTTCAGCTTCGCCGTCATCATCTGCTGCCACTTCGAAGCTAGCCAAAAACTGTCGCCTTAGCATCATCAGCAGAAGCCAAAGACAATGCCTTTGCTTTGTCTTTACAAAGCAGCAGAGGGAAGAATAAAAAGAAGGAAGCAGCAAGAGGAAAAGGAAAAAGAAGAAAAGAAAAGCGAGCAAGAGAGAATGGCCGTCAGCCAGCGGAAGACGGCCGTTTTGCCGCCGCCGCTGCCTCAGCCACAGACGTCGACGACTTTGTGACTTCAGCACTAGCTAAAATCGAGGCACATCAACGAAGAGCGAAAGTAAAACGGACATGAGGAGCAAAAGGGAGCACAAGCGAAACAATGAACACACCAATAGTGCAGTGACGCCACCAACAGCCAAAGACAAAGCTGTGGCTGCTGCTGCTGCTGCTGTACAACATCAAAAGGCTGAAAAGGAAAGGAGCTGGCCTGCACTACACCTTCTAAAAAATGAGAAGAAGACAGCGTGCACCCCTTTTCCTTCTCCTCTCTTCAAGTCACCATTATTTTCCACCCCCACCACTATCGCACCAACTTTTGCTCGCGCTAATGAGGAAAGAATCGAAGACGGCAGGCAGTGTCGAGAGACCGAGGGACAAGAAAATGTAGAAGAGAAGAATAAAAAAGAAAAATGAGACAGAAGGAAGGGGTCACCACCACCACCACCACCACTACCTTATTCCCCTCAGTGCAGCAAGTTAATAATGAACTTAATGACTAGAGGAGGAGGAGGACGACAACCTCCTACACGAGAAGAGCGCGGCAACGACAACAAAATGTGGTCATCATCGTCCTCATCATTAGAATCAGCACCCTACCACCACCACCACTACCACTGCATCGCTTCACTGGAAGACGTGTGAACGAAAAGAGGAAAGACGAGAAAAGAAAGCGAAGCAGCAGCAGCAGCGGCCTCAGCCGTCATCGTCAAATCAGCAGCAGCAGCAGCAGCAGCTCAAGCTGATGGCAAACAAGTCAAGTGTGACATCGGCTGACATCGGCGGCCAAGCCGGCAAAATACAGCAAACGAGTGCGTTACCATTTAAAGTCAAGGGAAGGAAAGAAAGAACAAAACAGGAAAAAGAAAGTCACCAACAAAGTATTATCCTGTCGATAACACACACACACACACTGCAGCAAATCAGACTGTGCTGTACACACACAGAGGAGCACTGGTCAGCGCAGAAATGTCCCCTCCTTTCTGAGCTGATGATGATGATAACGGCAAAAGTTCACCACCGATTATCACACTACACAAGCTTAAACCAGTTAGCACGGAGAGAGAACCTGCTCCCTTCTCAATCGATTCTCCCCGCTCACGAATCCAAAAACATCAGCAGAAAAATCAGAGGAAAAAGTAATCAGCTCTTGTTTCTCTCTATTTCGAGCTATTGAAGAAGGAAAGGAAGAAAGTTAGTAGCAGCAGCAGCAATCAACCCACTTCAACAACCAACCAGCCAACACAGCAGCAGCAGCAGCAGCAGTGTAGTGTAATCGAAACACAAAACAAGCAAAGGAAAAACAAATAGAAGAAGAAAAGAGCAAAACAAAACAACAAAAACTCAATCTCTCTAGTCACTAGAAAAACTAGAAAAAGTAAAGGCTCCAAAGAATCTGGCCATTTTTGTTTCTGCGAAACCCCCTCACACAGCAAACTGCAAAGCCTCAACGCCGCGCGGAATGCGTCTGCCGCTGCTGCTTAGCCGCCACCAGATAAGCACCACCACCACCACCAGCACCACCAGCCCAGAGCAGACAAATTCGTCCGGAGACGACATTATCGACTGGTGATTAGAGCCAGAGGAGAGGAGGAAAGGGAGACCCGAAAAAGACCAGAGAAAGAATAAAGCGCTCTTTCCCGAGAGTTTGCTACTGCTGCTGCTGCTGCAGTCGACGATGATGAGCCTCAAAAGCAGACGAGGGAGAGAGAATCCCCTCACTCACTCTCTTTAGCAGAATCCACCGCCGCCGCCGCCGCCGCCGCAGCCAACAACAAAAGCCTCTGCGACAGAAGCCATTACACGAGCTTCAAGCTCTCTGAAAGAGAGAATAGGAGGAAGAAGAAAGAAGAAAAAGAGTCTGTCATGCGGCGGCGACGGGTCGTCATTCTCCCTCTCTTTTTCTCTCTCCCTCGAAGCCACAGAAGCTCGAGTGAATGAACGAACCAAGCCGAACCGAGCCGAGTCCAGCGCACTGGCTCGCAGCCGCGTTAGCGTGAATAGGAAAGGGAAAGAGCGAGGGAGAGGGCTTCTGCAAAAGAAGAAAGCAAAAGAAAAATTGTACACTGAAAAGTGAATTGCAGGCAACGGCAGCAGCAGCAGCAGCCAAAGGGCCAGAAGCCAGCCAGAGCAGCAAATTGCAATCAAATCAAAGTGCCGCTGCTGCTGCTGCTGCTGCTGTCGGGGTGTGAGAATCGTACTTGTACTGGTACAGCGAGCTGAATTCAACACACAGAACCAGAACCAGAACTGACTGACTGGTCGGGAGGGAGAGAGAAAGAGAGAGAGGGCAAGCAAGCAAGCAAGAATAATTACACTTGCTATTGAACTGGAGAGAGAGAGAGAGAATGAGTAAAGTGTGTGAAGAACACAAAGTGGAAGAGAGAGTTCGCTCTCTGCTAGTTCAATCCAATTGAATCAGTGGTAGTTGGTTGGCTGGTTGGTTGGTAGCTCCAACTGCTCGGCTCAGTCTGAGAACTCATGAAAAGTACTAGGCAGCGGCAGCAGCCAAATTCGCGGCTTCGCTCCATTTCACTTTGGCAAACTATCACACTAGAGACAAAAAGAAGAAGAAGAAGAAGAGGAATCGACAGAGAGAGGAGAATTTCTAAATTCCCTCCACACTACTACACTAATGCTCTCATCTAGACAGCAGAAAGAGCGAGAGAGATAGATTGGAGAACAAAAAGAAGCAGCAAAAAGTTGTTTCCATCCCCTGTCATAAGTCAGTGAGCTAGTGTGTGTGTGAATGAGTGAGCAATGGCTGGGCAATGAATGAGTGCAGTGCCGTGGTGGTGGTGGCCTTGCAAAGTGGCTGTCGATAAGCAGTGGTGGTGGTGGTGGTGGTGGTGGTGGTCGTAGGCCTTTCCCTTCCCCCCCCCCTACAAAGCTGTTCGCTGATAACGTCGCTGCAGCAGCAGCAGCAGCAGTTTTCGCTTCGGCACTGGCGATTTTTTACATGAGCACCCATCGCCAGCAAAAGCAGCACCAGCAGCAGACACGAGTGTCGACGCTGGCGAGCGAGAGAAAGAGCAGGCGGCTCAAGATTGATAGGATACCAGAAAGAGACACACACACAACACAACACACCACGACCACCACCACCACCAGCAAGTTACATAAGTGGAGAGGGAGGGGGAAACAGTGTCGTCAGGAATATTCTGTCGCCACACTTTTGCAACTTGTACGGGGCTGCTGGTGGTGGTGGTGGTGATAAAAACTCGCTCATCTGTTCCCCTAAACTCTCTCCTCAAACGAGCTGCATTTGCATTTCAATGCTGGAAAGAGGAGGAGGAAAAGATCAGAGTCAAGTGTGGCCTGGCATGGCTGAGGCAAAAGCGTCAGCAGAAGCTCTGCAAACAGAGTTAGAGTTAGCATGTGAAACGAGAAAGCGAGGGAATTAGAATTAGAGAATTCTTCCCCCTCTCTTTCTCTTATACACAATATGGAAATTCTCGCATTTCAAAGCTGTGTTCAGACACAGTCACCGGGCAAAAACAAAGGAAAAAATTGGAAAGAGGTGGTACATACGGGAAAGGGGGATCACACCTGAATTGGTGGTGGTGGTGGTGGCGGTGGCGTTGATGGACGTCGTAGTTGTTGTTGTGGTCGTCGTCGTCGTGAGCAGCTGCAGCACTTGCCAGACGCTGCTGTGGTGGTACTTGAAGGGACGTGAAATTGAGGTGATTGAAGAGGATGGATGGACGGACGGTTGGTTGGTTGGGGCAGGCAAAGTTGATGGCGAGGACGGTAATAACAACTTGAACGAGAAGAACAATAATAACAAGGAGAAGACGAATAAGAACAGCAACAACGATGATGACGATGATGACGATGAAAAAGAAGAATGAAAGACAACAACAATTGAAGATGATGACCACAACGGCAGGCAAATTAGAGCAGAAGGGATGTTGATGAGGCGGCGGCGGCGGCGGTGGTTGTTTTGGTTTTTGAGTGAGTGAAGTTGAAGATGGCGAAGAAGAAAAAGAAGAAGCAGAGGTTGATGATGATAATAATGAGGTGATCACAGGAGGAGGAGAAGGAGGAAATGTGGAAAATACGAAAGAGAGAGAGATGAGGCAACAACTTTTGATGCTTACTGGTGCTGAAAGTGCTGGTGACACGTCGTAGCTTCCAAAAACTACCCAAGGCGCAAGAGAGTAGTAAGACGACGGCGACGGCGAAGACGACCGCTGACCGTGGAAAATGAAGAAGAAGAGCTGAGAAGGCGCCGCCAACTCTGAGCACAGCACAGCGCAGACAACTTGTTTGCTCTCTGTTTGTCTTTCCTTCTTCGTGTCTTCTTCTTCGTCTTCGTCTACTTTAGAGCCAATGGATCGAGAGTTGGTTAGTTAGAGTTGGAGTTGGTTGGCCGAAGCCGGTAAGCCGAAGAAGAAGCTGAAGAGGAGAAAGAAAAGAAGAAGAGGATGATGAGTGGAAGGAAACTCGAGGTGGCGGTGAGCAGAGCGCCGATCCGAGCCGAGCAGCAGGTACAAAACAGACAGAGAGAGAGGAAGGAGAAGAGCGCACACAATGCAAAGACAGCAACAGCAACAGCAACAGCAGCGGCGGCAGCCAAAGATGAGAAGTAGAAACGCGGCGTCGGCGGAGGAGAAACAGAAAGAAAGATAGAAAACAACACAACGCCAGAGAGAAAGAAAGGCGCGAGACGGCCTAGGAACTCTTACTACTTCGTGGAGAGGAGGAGGAGAAGGTTTTTGCTGGTTGTAGGTTTGTTTTGTTGCTTGCTGTTTGTTTGGTTGGCCAGCAGCAAAACGTTGTCGGCGGCGTCGTCGTTGTTGGTGGCGGTGGTGGTGTTGGTGTTGGTAGCGTGGTGGCCAGCAGCGGCGTTAGAGGAAGATTTCTCGGTGAGTTCTATTTTGCTGGCTTGTCCTCTCTCCTCGGCGGTGCACTCTGGTCTGAACGGACGAGGACTCTTTCCTTCCTTCGTTGCTGCTGCTGATGCTGCTTCTTCTTCTTCGAGAGTACTTCTTCCTTCGGTCTGTTCAGGCTCTGTGTTTCTCTTTTGGTGGCTCTCTCTCTCTCTCTCTCTCTCTCGTGTTCTCTTTCTCTTTGGCAGTGTTCTCTCGTTGCGCTGTGTGTTCTCTCACGTCGTCGTCGTCGTCTTGAGCAGCAGCACTGCTGGTAGTGTTGGTGGTGGTAGTGGTAGTGGCAGCCGGACAGGACAAGAGTGAAGGAGATGAAGGAGGAGGAGGAGCGGCACTGTCCAAAGGTGCGGGCGCGCGGAAAGGCGCCTGCTGTTTACGATGGCAAGCGTGCAAAGCGTGTACCGCTCCCAGCGTAAACAGGCGCCGGTGGCCACCTCGTAGAGGCAAGTACGCCAGCCGACCGGTCGCAGAGGACGGACGGTACCGGATGGTACGAAAGAAAGAAAAAAAACCGCAGGAAAAAGGAAATCTTGTTGAGAAGCTGATAGAAAACGTGTTTATTCAACAAAAAGTAGAGAGCAACTAACTCACTACAGTGAGATACACAACTCTAAATAGAGTGGGAGAACAATGCTTGCAAGTTCCAAAACAATAAAGGTTCTAAAACCTAACTAACCAAAAGTTGTTGCACATAAAAAGTGTTGCAATGAGTTAAGGTGTTCCAAAAGGATTCTAAAACACCTCAGATTTAGAGCAAACAACTACCACCACAATAAAAAAAATTAAAAAGGGGGAAAGAAGAAAGGCCAGCAATGCGAGATCAACTGAAGAGGAGATCTTCTTCAAACATCAGCCTGTTTCCCTTTTCTCGCAGAGGCATCTTTTCCTTTACCCCACTTAATTGCCAACTACTACTACTAAATCAGATATCACTTCCCCGCCACTCAGACGGGTAAATTGAATTAAATGACGGCGGTCAGACTGACCTCTCTCTCTCATCGTTTTTTTGCCCGGTAACCGCATCGGAGCGAGAGAGAGAGAGAGAGAGAGAGAGAAAGAGAGAAAGAGAGGTCGTCGAAATGATGATCGGTGTCAGCTCAGTCTCTCTCAGTTTCTCTCTCTCTAACCGGCTTCTCCCATAGCCGCATCACTGCCTCCTAGCATCTTAGCAGCATTCCAGCCAGCCTGTCTGACTGTCCGATAAAAAGACCGGGCCACTTCTTCTTCTTCTGAGCAACAGTACTTGCCCGCCGGCAATCGATGGCCTCGACGAGGTCTGTCTGTCTACCCAAAAGTTAGTCAGCAGCTTCGAAAAGTCAAAGTCGCCGCCGCCAGCACTCTAAATATCTTCCGACGTTCAAGCAAGTTTCTTCGTCTTCTTCGTCTTCTGCGTCTTCGTTTCCTATGTAATTACCGTTAAAAACTGCCCCGTTCCGAGCTTGCTGTTTTTTTGGAATGCAGCAGCACTAAGTTTGAGAAGCGGCGGTGGCGGCAACAAAATCTTCCATCACCTCAGCATCTTCTTCTTCTTCTCCTCAGACCTTCAATTTCCGTAGAAAAAGGGCAAATAAAAAAGCCTTCTTCTTCTTGACTGGATACTTTTTGCCCAAAAAAGCGAGGACAAAAAATTTTCCAAAGATTGCAACCTTCTCTCTCTCTCTCTCTCTCTCTCTCTCTCTCTCTCTCTCTCTCTCTCTCTCCTCTCTCTCTCTCTCTCTCTCTCTCTCTCTCTCTCTCTCTCTCTCTCTCTCACTCATTTCGCCGTCCAAAACGGGTGTAAATTAAATTACACGCACATTAAAAATAACACACATCTTCCTCACTCAAATGAAAGAAACAGAGAAAGAGCTGGGAAAGGAATTCAGTGACTCATAGTCGCCGACTTTTAGTGACAGAGATGGAATGATGAAAAGAAAAAGAGAAAAATTAATAATAGAGAGAAGAAGTCGCAACAAAAAAGATGGCAAAGTGATAAGAGCTGCAGCAGAAATGCAACCGAAAAGAAGCAAAGGAGAGAGAGAGAGCAAACAGCTCAATTAAACAGTCTAAATTAAACTTTTATACTTTTTAGTTACAGTGTACATGGCAAACATACAGCAAAGAGACAGCCCAGACAATAGACAGCAGTGCCTGATGTTATATCATCCCCATCATCATAAAGACACAGCGGTAAAAACTTGAAAAAAGTGTCTCAACTTTGAAACTCAAATTCCAGCGTACTAATAAGCGCTTTTGTCAAAATATTTCCAGCTCAGTTTCGACAAAAGCAATTAACCATCGCTCAACTGAGAAAGACAATGAGGTTGAAACTTGACAAAAAAAACTTGAAAACGCCAAATTAGAAACGCCGGAGGGCTTAAAGCTACCCCAGAAAAGCTATTGAACGAAAAAAAATCGGCCTCAAAATGCTCGCTAAAAGGGAGTTTGATAAACTCTCCTTTTTGTAATGAAAACAAAAGCTCAATAAAAGCTCTTCAAACGCTTCAAACGCTTCACAATTGTTGAAGACACTGCTGAACACTGAAAACACCGTTTGGCGAGGACATGCGAGTGGGCTAATTGCGCTGAGCAAAACTAAAAAGAGAAGAGAAGAGTCTATTTTCAGTCCCTCTCTCTCTCTCTCTCTTCCCCCTCCAACTAAATGACAGCCAAACATAACACACAGACACTGCTCGATAAACCAACGAACGAACGAAGTCTTTTTCTCGGGTAATTGATAGACATTGTCAATGTACACGCGAGAAGTGGAGAAAAGAGGGGGAGAGCACACTAAACAGTGCAGTTTTTCTCGTATTACCACTAAGCAGCCAAATGCTAAGAGGGGAAAAAAAGCAGATATCTTCCCTCCTTCTCCTCCAGCGCCGGTGGCCATTTGCGGTGCCATTTAGCATTTGGAAAGAAGAAAAACTGCACAACTTGGATGAAGCAGCAGCAGCAGCAGCAGCAGCCTACTTTAGGCGAAAACAGGTGCTCCTGCTGCTAACTACCGATGCTTATCAACAGCAGCAGCAGCTGAAAAAGAAGTTGTGGAAAGGCACAAAATGAGGATGGTAAATATTTGAGCCTTGTCAATATTTAAATATGTGTGACAACGATTAGCGAGAGAGCGAGAGAGTCAGAAGGGCTGACGGTGGTTGGGAAATATAATTAAACGGGCAAAAGAGCAGCAGTCTGGAGCAGAAGAAGGAAAACCCGACTAAAAGGACATTTTGTCTAACAATAGCTGGCGATTTGGTTTCGGCATTTGGCTTTCAGCTTTTTTAGCTGGCGGATTTTAGTACTGTTCCACACTTTTTTTCTCTTCAACGGATTGGCTTTAAAAAAAGAAAAAATCAGCTGCAGAAAAAGCAAAAAATGTTAGCAATTTGTCAAACAGCTTTCGCTGCTGCTGCTGCTGCTAATCTCACGCAAATCGACAGGCAGAGCGAAATGCGAATAAAAAATGTTCAACTTTTTCTCTTTTTTCAAAAACACCCGCTCTTTTCTTTACAAACGCACAATATAAAGCGAAGGGGAAAATCGTCTGCGCTGATCATCATCAGAACAAACAACAAGAAAAGCACACACACACACACACACAAGCCTAAAAGCCAAGAAAACGCAAGAGCTGTACAATGGAAAGAAAGAAAGGGGCTTCAATGAAAGGCAAATTTATATATTATTGAGAAAACTAAATAAATAATATTTCCCTCTCCTCTCTCCGCTCTTTACTCTCCAAATTCCACTTTCTTTCTGATTTTGTCGATTGCAGAATCAGAGAAAGAAAGGAAAAAGCAGCTGAAAGCTGCTTAAGGCGACAGTTGAACACAGGCGACCAAAAAAAGAGAGAATCAAGGAAAACTTTTTCCCCTTCCCCCTCTCTCTTCAGAATTCAGAATGGAAAGATTTGTTAGAGCAAAGAGAAGGAAAAAAAGTTCAACTTCCTCTTCTCCCCTCAGCGAATGAATGAAAGAAAAAGTAAGCAAAAAGCGCACACAAAACTTTTTGAGCATCTACTTTCTTTCTTTCTTTCAGGTAAAGCCTCTCTCTCTCTCTCTCTCTCTTTTAGCAACCTCCCTCAAATAAAGATATTAAAATCAAAGACTAAATTAGTGGAAAAGCAAGAATCCTTTTCTTTTTCTTTCACTAGAACGTTTGAAGATTTAATTTAAAAGGAAATAAAAAATGAAATAAAATGATGACGATGCTTCATCATCATCAAACTCTCGCTACACTAACAAAGCCAATTTCAATTGAAGCAGAAGACTGTCGTCCATTTTTCAACTTTTCGCCTGTCATTAAAAAGAGAGAGAGGGAGAAGGGAAGCGAAAAATTAAAACATTAAATAAAAAAGCACAAAAAGAGTACTACCAGCCCCAAAAAAGAAAAAAACGAGAGATTGTGTGCAATGGAATTAGGAAGTGAGCGGAGCTGCAGCAGATTTATATCGGGCAACTTTTCTCTCTCTGTGTGTGTTGGCAACTTTGTGTTCTCAATTGGCTTGCCATTCCTCTTTTCCTTCTCCCTTTTTTCTAGTTTAGTTTTCCCTCTCTTTAATCTAATCCAACAGCAGCAGCAGCAGCAGTGAACACAACAACAAACGAGCTAACAAATGCAGTACTTTTTTTGTGTGTTCCCAGAATCGAGAATTGAAGCTGAGATAACTGCCGTACAGTAATGACAAAATTCCTCCTTTTTTTGTTCTAAAGAATAAATAAAAACGGATTCATAGAACTCAAAACTCACCACAATAAGCTTCGACACCTTTATGTTATTATTAGTAGTAGGGATGATGATAGTAAAAAGTACAAATAAAAATAAATATACAGACAGATTGAAATGAAACAGAGAATGAACATGAACGAAGGAAGAAGAAGAGGGCTGCAAAAAATTAATTAAAACCTGAATAATTTATTCCAATTTTGCCTGCAATTCTCTTTCTTTGCCGCTGCCGCCGTAGTAAATATAGCAGCACTCAGTATTCTGTGGCTGCCGCTGCTGCTGTCTTTTTTATATTTATTCTCGACCATTCTCTTTTGAGTGCAGAATATTCTGACGATATAAAAAAGCAGCAGCAGCAGCAGCAGCCGACACACTAAATTATGAGCCGTCTATTTAAATATTTAAATAAAAACAGAGAAGCAGCCGTCAAAGCGAAAAACAATAGCGCCCACAAACAATAATATAACAGAATAACAAAAAAACACACACACACAAAGAACTGAAATAAAAATAAAATAGAAATCCTGAATCCTAGAGAAAAAAAACAGACAAACCCAGGTTTAAATTCGGGCAAAACAAATATAAATTTAAATTAAAAACCAACAAAGCAGAAAAAGAGAATGATAGAACACAAAATCCTTAGAGCACCAAAACAGCTAAAGAACATTCTACAGTCCAATTTAGAATTGCAGAATTTGGAGCAAATCTAGGTCAACTTCTAGAGGTTGCTGCCTCTTTTCTCCTTGATCGTTTATTAATGAATGCATTTGCACACACACACACACAAACAGCAAAATGTAATTTCCGCCATGTATTTTCTCGTCTTTTGCTCGTTTGCTCTCTCTCTCTCTCTCCTTCATTAGGCAATAAAAATCATCAGCAACGGCCACGGCATTCATCGTCAATCAGAGAGAGAGAGGATACACACACACACTAAGATACACTTTTATTGATCCATAAACACTCTTGCACCGAACGGGAGAGAATCTCATCCCAGACTGAGAGAATATTCCTTCCTGTCTAGTGTTCCAACACAAGAGAGGAGAGGAGAGGAGAAAAGCATCATCAAAAGCAGCTCATAAATATTTCAGCTCTGCTTTGGCTGCGCAAAAAGGCAGAAAAAAGGCTCAGTAAGAAAAAGAGCAAAGAACCAAACGTTAGCTTTTTAGCTCTTTTTTTCATCTAGAACTGGTCAAACTGGAAAGCCAGAAAAGGCAGGTATCCTCTAAAGCTAAAATTAGTCAGAGAGCTTGTAATAAACCCCTTCTTCTTCTTCTTCTTCTTCAATCTTTCATTTTTTCAATCCCCCTTAATCCAACCAAACAAATTGCAATGCGGGGATTATTTAATCCCGCACTTCAGCAAGGAGAGAAAAAAATCTCCAAACGCTAAATAAAGTTTAGTGCACCAACAACAGTTTTTAAAGTTTCCGCTACTGCCGTTTTAAGAGAAGGGCAAAAAAAATGTAAATCAAAATCTGCCTTGAAAAGAAGACCGTGTGCGTGTGTGTAAATATTATGATTGCTGCAGAAAAAGGGGGCAAGAAAGTACTTCTTCTTCATCTTCTTCTTCTAAAGCAAGTGCCGCAAGTATAACTTGTCACTCTCGGCAACAAATTCTCTCTCTCTCTCTCTCTCGCCTAAAAATCATGTTTGAGTGCTGCACTAATAACATCCACACGGCCAAAACATGCCTGCCTGCCTGTTCAAGCCGATAAAAGCCTTCAGCAGCAGCAGCAGCGACCACTTTGGGGAGCTTAGCAAATAAAAATAATATTAAGTAGAAGAAGAAGAAGAAGTGGAAAAAGTGGAGGAGGAGGATGAGGAGGGAATATGTAAAGAAAAAACTGGTTCCCTCTTCCTGCTAAAGCTGCTGCTGCTGCTGCTGAAGATGATGATGATGAAAAAGGAAAAAATTAACCAACCAACCAACCAACCAACTAACTCCAAAAAAAGGAGGAAGAAGAAGGAGGAAAAAAATGTAAACTTGAAAACTTTTTAATTACAAGCAGCACAGTGTGCACAGTCAAGCAACCAACCAGAGACTACCGAAAAAAGCAAAAAAGCTGCTGCTTTAATTTACTTTAGTTCTGCTGAAATAAAAACTAGTAGAAGCTGAAGCAAGTAACAAGAAGCTTCAGTAAAACTTTCAGAGTTCTAAGAGTAATTAAGCAGCAGCAGCAGCAGCGTAGGAGTCAGAAGAAGAAAATGTTTCCAAGAAACAGAGGGGCAAAAGATGAGAGTAAAAAGAAGTAAAAGTGATTGAACGGCAACCGAAAAAAAGAGTCACCTACCGTATTGTTGTTATTACTGCTGCTGTTGTATTGAGGTTGCAAGTTGTGCTATTTCATCGACGACGACAAAGAAGAAGAAGAAGAAACGAAAAGAAAGGCTCCGATTTTTGCAGAGCCAGGCAGAAAAAATTTGTGCTTTGAGATGATAACGACAACAACAATCTTCAGCAAAAATTGTATATAAGAGCAATAAAAATAATTCTCAAACTTAAATTTAAGCAGGTAACAGCAGAAGAGACCAAAGCAAAACCAGAGCTCCCAGAATCAATTGTCAGCTGGCAGCGACAGCAGAGAGATGAAAGCAGAGAGCAAGTGCAAAGTGCGTGTGTGTGTGTGTGGTAGGCAATAAATCAAAATCGATTGCGAAAGAGCGAAGAGGAAGAAGAAGAAGAAGAAAGGAAGGAAAAAAGAAAGAAAAACGACAACGACGAGCTCTAAATTGAGAGAGAGAGGAGGGAAAGCAAAGAGAGACGACAGCAGAATCAATCAAATCGACGCGGGGAAAACGAGAAAGAGAGAAGAGAGGAGAAAATTGTAAAGGCAAAGTTTAAAGAGGAGAGAGAGAGAAAGAGAGAGAAATTCTGTGCGTGAGCAGAAAGAAAGTGTACTCTCTCAATGACACTTCGAAGTGGAGAAGAAGTGTAGAAGAAGTAGAAAGGAGAAAAAACAACAAATGAAAATTCAAATCGTTTTAGCTGTTGAAAATCAGAAGATGTCTTCGTCGGCTTCTTCTTCTTCTCCGAAACGATGAATAATAATAAGCAGAGGAGGAAAAAGTAGAAGAAGAAAATAACGCAAACAAATAATAAGTATAAGTAAAAAGTAGCCAAAAGTTTAGTTTGCAGGAGAAAAAAGAAGGTGAAGAAGTTTTAGGCAGACGACGACAACAACGGACTAGTTTAGTTTAGTTTAGTTTAGCTCTTTTGGGGACCTTTTTGAGAAGCCGAGATTCACTCGGCAGATGCGACCAGAATTCAAGAGGAGACAAACACAGAAAGGAGCAACAAAGAAAACGAAAAACGAAAAAAAGAAGGGAAAAAAGTTGATGATGGCAAAAAGATGATGCGGCGTCGGCGGCGGCAGAGGCAAACGAAGAAGGCAAAGTCGAACGACGTTCAGTGCATCTCATTAGGAGAAAGAGAGAAGTAGAAAGCGATGGCAAAAGTGTCAACCAAGCAAGGAGGAGGAAAAACGGGATGCTAAACTGAGATGTCAAACTGAGATAGCTTCAACTGCTGCTGCTGCTTCTTCTCTGGAGGACCGTCAGGCGCCTTCTGCCGCCGTACGGGCAATTACGGGCTCCTTTTACTTCGGTTCGGTTCGGTTAGGTTCGGCTTGGATCGGAGCTGAAGAGAGTTCCAAAAGAGAGTTGATGCTGCGAGTGCACACACACCTCAGCGGCAGCAGCAGAGCATCCCAAGCCTGCCGGCCTGCCAGCTCACCTGCTCACCCAGCAGAATATATAGCAGCAGCAGCAGCAGAATCCTAGTGTAGAATCGAACGGCTGCAATTGTGTACCGAAAGAGAATTTGAGAGAGCAGCAGCAGCAGCAGAATCAGCCGTTTGATGGGCCAGCCAAGATAGAGAGAGAGAGAGAGAGAGAGAGAGAGAGAAGTGGCAGCGGCGGCGGAAGAGGAAGGGGAACAAATAGATAGCAGCAGCAGCAGCAGGCCAACTGTCGCAGCAACTCTAGAGATTTCTTGACTAGAGGTAGAGAACAACTGGCAGTTGAAATGAGGAAGAGTTCCGGAGAAGAATGGTCACCAAAAAAATGATCAAACTTCGGCATATGATAAAGCCTCATATGATGCTAACACAAACCTAGATTTTGTTTATTCTGTTTATCATTACCATCGCCCTTTCTGCATCGCCAAAATCAACTTAAAAAACTAAGCGAGAAAAGGAGAACCAACCTGCGGACCAGTACTCCAACTCAAACGAAAAATTCAGCACACAAAAGCTCACAAATTCACTAAATTGCCTATATACCTTTTTATATTGGCAGATGTGATATAGAAGTGGTAGGAAGGAAAAGAAGTTGCTCGATTTCTCTCTCTGCTTCTCATTCGGCAAAAGTTGCAGTTTAAATTAAATAACAGAGCAAGCGAGTGAGAGCGAGGCAGCAGTCAGAAGACTCTTTTTCAACGGCAGTTGACAGAATCGAGATGGAGGCAAGAAGGAAAAGCAGGGCGACCAGGTGTAGGGGGAGCAAAAAAAATGCAAAGCATCGCACTCTGCGTATTTATCTGCGAGTGCGCGGAAAAAAAGAGGAAAAAGAGAAGAAAACTGTGGACCCTCCTGGCGGCATCCTCGGATGCGGGTGAAGGAAAAGAGGAAGCGAGTAGAAGCGAAAAATCTGCCAACACTCAAAATCAATCTTCATCTAGACGAGGAAAGAGAAGAGGGCTTAGGAAAAAAGGGCGAGTTTCTGAGAAAAGCAGCAGCAGCAGCAGCTTGACCTAATGGAAAACCCTCTCTCTCTCTTTCTTGACATTTTAAACTGAGCAAAAACTGCGAGAAAGAGTAAGGTGAACCCACGTCAACTGTGTCGTTTTTCTTGAGTATGAAAGAAAAAAGTCCGCCAAACTCTGACATTGGCGCAGTTTAAAGACAGGAAGCGAAAAAATAAAAGTGGAGAAAACCACTAAGTGAGCAGCAGCAGCGGCAGCGGCAGCAGTCTCGATTTTCGAGCACTTTACGCTTTCCTGCACATCATTTTGGCGTTTTTAGCTCTTTAGCATTTTAGAGCGGAAAACAGCAGCTCAAAACGCTCGCAGAAAAAGAGCCCAAAAAATCATCAGCGAGCCAATGGACCGATTACCACCGCTGCTGCTTCTGGCAAAAAAAGGTTGTTCCCAAAGCTAGAGCAGCCAAACCAAATTGGCCACTGGTGGCTCGTAAATTAGCAGCGGCAGCGGCAGCAGCAGCAGCCAAAAGTCGCCGATCAGTCGGAGACTGTGAAGAAGTGAGTGCCATTAGTGCAAGAGGAAAATAAAAGGGAAAAAGGGGAAAACTGGAAGGCAACTGAATTACGTGGAAACTGCAAAGAAGTTGCTGGCGGTGGTGGTAATGGAGTGGACGACGACCGATAACGGTTTGGCATGGCATAGCATGGCAGAGCACAAATCTCAAAGCACAAAAAAGCACAACATGACAAAAAGCGACAGATAGAACAGGTTTGCACTGCTTTCTGCAGATTCTCTTTCTCTCAGTTTGCACCGGTCTTTACCGCCGTTGTTTGTAATTAAGAGAGAGAGAGCAAACGACCAACACAGAAGCAAATAAAATAAATAAAGGCTTTGCTGCTGCTGCTGCTGCTGCTGAGCAAATAAAAGTGGACAGCAAATAAAACAAAGCAAAAAAGTTCAATCAAGTTTGCCGAAAGCTTGCTTCAAATTAAAATTCTTTAAAATTTTAATTTGCGGCAGCAGCAGAATCAGCAGAAAAGGACTCGGTTTAAATATTTGCCGACTGCTTTTGCCAGATCTTTTTTTTTCAGCACATCAGCTTGCTCTGTCAACAAAAAACCACACCAGCAAATAAAAGAGCAACCTTCATTTTACTGAAAAAACCGTCTAATGTACAACAAATTAAAACCGAGGAAAAAGAGCTCGACTCAAAAAAGGAAAAAATTACGACCAAAGCCGATGCAAAAAAGAGCACTCTTTTTTCTACCAAAAAAGTGCAAAAGCTCTTTTCAAACTCTGCAGAAAGGCAAATCCAACACTGCATTATCAACCCAGCAAAAACTTTCAGCAGCAGTCGTACAATCCCGCAAACACACAGTAAATAAAAAACAACATCGAAATACGGGTAAAACCAGAAGAAGGTTTTCAACTAGCTAGCTTAGCCACACTGCTGCTGCTGCTGCTGATTCTGTGTACCCTCAAATTAATTACAAAATTCCTTAATTAAAATTGCATTAATTACTGGTGGTGGCGGAAAAGTGAAGAGAGAGAGAGAGACAGAGGAACTGTAGAAGTACCACTTTGAAATATTAATTAGAGCTTCAGCTCACAACAACACACTTACGCTGACTGCATAATAAAATTATTTATTTGCTGGCAGCAGTCAAAACTTGGGCAGGAGTGAGTGAGTGAGTGAGTTGCAGAATGGCTGAAATGCGAGACTGTTTCAGCCGCAACATCTGCACACAGCAAACACTCACACTTTACACTTTACACGGCAGAGCAAATTCACTCACTCACTCACTCACTCATTCTCGGAGTGAATTTTAATAACGTCCAAAAGCGACAAAAATTTAAAACTGCCAAGAATTGCAGGAAAAGTGTATAAAATGAGCAAAAATATGAACGCAATGAAAGCACTGAGCACATCAGCAGTAAAAATACAAATTAATAACATCTGCTCCTCCTGAAGCGAACAGTTTCTCTGTGACCAGTAGGAGAATCGAGAATCTTTGACTGCCTCCTCCTCCTCCTCCTCAACTCTTCGATGAAAGATTACGAGAGAATGATTACCTATTTTTAGCAGGAAAGCAGCAGCAGCAGCAGCAAATGTTCTTCAGCAGTATAATAGACTTCCAACACACAACTAATATTAACTTATTCCTCGATTCACTACTTCTTCAGCTTCTTTGGGTGCTGCTGCTGCTGCTGCTGCTGCTGCTGTTGATGCTAATAAAAACATAGCCTCATCAGCATCACCATCATCATCATCGACTACGACGACGACGGCAGCTTGTGTGTGTAATGTAAATTCACGCTCGTGTGTGTTCTCAATGTGTTCTCTCGTCTAGGGGAGGAAAGAAGAAGAAGAAAAAGAAGGTCTTGGAAAAGAAGAGTGTTAAAGTGTGACTGCAACAGAAACATCAGCAGCTGAAGAACAGAACTGACTAGTCTTTAAACGTGTCTATTTTCAGTGAAGAAGAAGAAGAAAAAGAAGAGGGGAAAATGAGATCAGTCAGTCAGTTTAGCTGTTAGCTGAGTTGTGAGGGATGCAGGCGAAAAAACTGTCCAAGAAACTTCTGCTTCTGCCCGAAACATAAAAGTCTCTAATTAAAAAGCGTCCCAAAAGCTGAGCAGCTTCCCTGAATCATAAAGTGCCAAATCAGAGATCTCCTCTTTTTCTTCTTCTTCTTCTTCCTCCTCTACGGCAGTTGATTAAAATAAACGAGCAATTGACCTCTGCTCGGGAGACAAAAAGGGAAAGGGAGAAGAAGACTTTTGGCAGCGGCTTACAACTGTCTGCCAAGTCTGCTTCTCCCTCACTCTTTCTAATGTCTGCGACACATAATCGACTCGTGTGTACAACAAGGGAACCGAAACCGTCTCTTACTTTACTTTGTACAACTGACTGACTCTCTCACTCTCGTTTGGCGCGTGACAAAAATAAATCTCGACTCGAAAAGTCTCTGCAAACGAAGAAGAAGAAGAAGAAGATCAAAGTGGAAAGAAGAAGAAAGAGCAAAGAATCGTAGATAGGGATAATGACGTGATGAGAAAGAAGGAAGGCAAAAGAGCCAATGCAGTGGGTGCACGCAGACAATAGACCGGTGCAGTTGAAAGAATAAAGAATAATGAAGAATATATAAGATTGACATGGCAGTGTAAAAAAAAGAGAGATGATGAGCAGTCAGTCAGCCAGTCAGACCAACTAGACTAGATCTCAGACAGAGTGTACTCTCAGGACAAACCGGTTTGCTGAGAGAAAGAGCGAAAATCATGTCAATCAAAAACCGGAGATTACCGGCGCCGAGGTGAGATTGAGTGCAATAAAAGAAGAAGAAGTTCAGCCAATTAACATTTAGGCAAGGGTCTTTTGGTGAATTCTTACTAAATTCTTTCAGGTTTAAATATTATTACTAGGCTGCATCAAAATGATAATTAAAGTGGTAAAGGTGGTGGTAGTGGTGGCGGTAAATATGACATCAAAATAGCGAAAAATCCTTTTTCTTTTCAGTTCTAGTTTGCAAAGAGAAGAGTGCATTTGGGGGAGAAAGTGCTGCAGCTGCTTCAAGATTTCATCTTCTCTCTACAAGTGTGAGTTGCTCTGAAAAGGGCAAAAGCAGCAAGTGTACCCGAAAATAGTTAGCAAAAGAGAGCTGACGACGAAGAAGACGAAGACGAAGATGAAGACGGTGAATCTACCGTGTCTGAGCAAAAAAAATTACGAAACACACTGTGCTGCTTTGAAGGGAAAGCGAGAATTTGCCGACTGTACAGAAAATAAAGCACAAAAAAGAAAAAGAAAGTAGTCGAGCTCACGAGCTTGCTAGCTCGCAGACGACGGCTAATTAAAATTCCCGTAATCTGAGATCCGAAAGAGACGGGGGAACTGGGAAGGGAAAAGATTTTGCTACGTCAGAGAGGAAAAAAGAAAAAGAAAAAAGATTTTAGAATGAGAGTGAGAGAGAGAGAGATCTAATTGAGCCAAGATTTAAAAGAAAGTGAAAGCAAAAGAAAGTGAAAGCAAAAGAGAGTGACTCCCTCTACCAGTATGATCCAGTCATTTGTCAGAGCTGACTGTTGAAGGATAAGTAAAGAAAATCAGGAGGAAAAGATTTTCACCTTAAATTTGAATATCATCAGCAGCAAACTGTGCTGGTCTTCCTCCTAAAACCATCTCCCTCCCCACCAGCAGTTACAGAACAGAGCAGTACACACATGCACACTGGGGCAGCATATAAAGTGCTCCAAATGAGAATGAGCTTCAATCTGTGTCTGTGCGTATGTGTGTCCAAATCGACTACAGACACACTTACTTACTCGCACTACAGAGAAAGAAGGAGAGAAACAGACAGTTGCTAGTAAGTGCGGCGGCGGCAATCGAAGGGAACAGAACAGAACAAGAGACAAGACACTAAAATTGCCTCGCAGTTTTTTTGAGCAGGAGGAGGGTAATCGAATTGGCTCGGAAACATTCACCCAAAAGTAAGGGAGGGGAAAAATTCTGACAGACAGAGCTTCTCAGTCAGAGATTGTGCAGCAGCAGCAGCAGAACCATCACAGCAGCTTTCCTTAATGGGCAATTGCTGGCAGAAAGTGTGTGTGTGTGCATTTTGAAGACGAGCAAGAGAGATTCTTCTGCTTTCCTTCAAGCAAGAAGAATCATAAAAGAAGAATAAAAACATGATTTCACACATTAGAGAAAGAGGGAGTGAGGGACATTAGCAGGAGAAGGAAGAAGAGGGGGGGCAAATCTTCCAAACAAACAACCAACACACACAACAGATTGCCCAAAGTGTGTGGTGCTTGGTGCTCCAAATGCGAAATGTGATCCATGAAAAAAGGAAAGTGAGAGGATCCAAAGAAAGCAAATCGACAAAGCAAAGAGCATGGCTAGAGAGAAAGAAAAAAGGAGAAAAGAATGCAAATTCTTGCCTTGCTGTACCTCTCTCTCTTTCTCTCAACAACACATGCTAGAGAACCTAATGCAAAGTGGAGTCGGCGGCTGCAGCGGCAGAATATTCTCTGCTTTTAAAAGAAGAAAAAGAGGAAGAGGCCAGAGGAGAGATGCGCGCACTTTAAAATTATAAATTATTTAAAAGCATACAGGGCAAATATTATTACTACGGCACTACAACAACTGGGTGAAGTTGAAAGTGAGAGTAGTGAAAAGTAAAAGTATTACTCTCCGGTAAAAGTAAGTAAGTACCGCTCGCTACCAAATCCCCTGAATATGCAGAAATCGATCAGCGGCGCCAGAGGAAAAAAGGAAAGAAAAAAGAGAGAATATTCTTTCTTTCCCTAGAGTAGCATCTTCCTTTCTAGTTTAAAAAGCATCTTAAAGAATCTTCCTCTCTCTTCTCCTCACTTTTTCCAGCTTTTTGTATATGCATATTAGCAGTTTGGATACTGTTTCTGCTATTGCTGCCGCTTTTCCATCTCGGTCAAACTTAAAAAAGAGAGACCCTAAAAATCGCCCGCGCGAGCGCTTATCAGCAAGCACAAATTCGGTGTGCATAAATTCAGTGAGTGAAAAGTCAAAAGAAAGAAAGAAAGAAAAAGAGAAAAGAGTATAATGTGACAAAGTGAAAATCGATTTGCTGAAACACAATGAACTACTTTGGTACAAAGAAGAGAAAGAGTGCAGCAGCAACAGCAATTTCTGCCCCGACTAAACGGAAGAAGCTGATAGAAAGACTAGTAGAGAATAAAGAAAAGTATCAAGTAAGAACTTTGCACCTACCTAAAGTTATTAATGATGAGATGAAAGGTGCTGAAGTTGATGAGTTAATTTTTTTGTTAACCGGTGTCAGCGTCAGTCACGGTTTAATCTAAAAAAGAAAATGAAAAAATATTTTGAGCATTACTGAAAAATAAAAAACAATGAGAATTTCTTTTTTCAAATCTAACAAAATCTTTAAAGTGCAGTGCAGCATTTCAGCGGCAATTAAAATCAAAATACAAATCCTACTGAAAAAACAAAAAACAAAAACAAAGTCCTTCTCTACACGCCTTAGTATGTCGCCTTTCATTTGCACGCAAAGATTGCGGGCAGAAACAAAAAAAAACAAAAAAGAAAAGAAGAAAAACAAAAAGGAAAAACAACATCAGAGGAGCCAAGCCGAAAAACAAAGCAGTCATAATAATAATCACCTAAAGTGCAGCAGCTCACCAGTGTCAAACCACACACATTCCCAAAAGCCCAAATTCTCTTTCTCGCTCTTTTCCAGCAATTGTCATCATCAAAAAGTGCCTTCTCCCAAAAGTAAAAATGTGCGGCGGCGGCAGCGGCACATCGTACATTAAAACGTCGCCGACTTTGCCGCCGCCGCTGCTGTCGTTCAAAAGAACAAATAACACGACAAAAGTTTTAAAAGTGGAAATGAAAGAGAAAGAAAGAAAGGAAAGAAAACTGTCGCCTTCATTAACATTTCCAATTTTTCAGTAGTGAGCAAGAGAGCAGTAAATTCAAACTGCATTAGGCCTGGTGCAAACTTTAAAACACACACACACACTTTAAAATGAAATGAAAACTTAATAAAAGTATAAAAAGTAAAATTTGATGGCGGTGCACCGACACACACACACTTAATAGACTTTGACTGGTTTAATCAAATAGAAGTAAAACGAAGTACAGAAAAATGTTAATAAACTAACACACTTCAGTTCACTGGGTGTGTGTGTGTGTGCTGACAATTAATGAAGCTCAGTTTCAGTTTTTCCCGTTGATAAACACACACACACACACACACACACATCCTCTTCTCGCTAATTAATTACCCAAAGATTATTATTTCACTACCATCATCACTCGTTTTCCCTTTCTTCTTCTTCTTCTTCAATTTCAACTCTTTCTCCTCCTCCTTCTCCTCTTCAAAACCTTTCCAATAAGCTTGATTAATTATACTAATAATAAAATGAAGAGAAGGAGAATGAGAAGGGAATTGAAAATATGAGAATATTCTTCAGTGGAAAAACACTGGTCGCTGTACAAACACACACTTTACCATTTTCCTGCAGACTGACTGCCGTGCAAAACTAAATTACCGTCGCCCAAACGTAGGTAATTAAATTTAAAAATATAATGAAAAGTGAAGCGCAGAGGATGCAACCGACAATGTGATGACAGTGTTGACAGGTTTGGGTAGAGCAAACCAGAATTTCAAACCTAGAGAATCGTCGTCAGAGCTTCCGCCGCCGCCACTCTGTTAATTGAGCGCGCTCGCAAATCATTCGCCGTTTCTTAAATGCAGAATGTTTGTTTTCAGAGCAGGACGGCGACAAAGAGAATAAAAGAGAAGAGCAAGAAATGAATTTAATTACCAGAGAAAGAGGCAAAATCGCATAAACAAGAGAGAGAGAGAGAGACAGAGAAAAGAATGAAGCAGTGATAATAAAAAAAACAGACGGAGAAGGGAAATTCACTCACTGGGAAATGGGAACTGTGTACCTGGGACCTAAATTGGCTGGTGCGTAATTACTAGACGACTGATGGCAGGTGACAGATGGCGGGGCTAATTTAGGATGAAAGAATAAAAAGCTCTACATAAAAAAGAAAGAGCTTTCCAGTAAAAAAACCTACTTAAAATCTGAAATCAGTCCATTTCAGGTAATGGAAAAGAGGCTGACAAGAGGAGATGGTAATAAAATAAAAATCATCATCATCATCAAAAAAACAAAGCAAACACAGCAGCAGCAGCAGTTTTTAATCTCAAAGTCTCAGACTCGAGTCAATCTTGACATAAAGAGGATCCACACAAACAACACTAACAATTCTGGCAAAAAGCAAATATTTGCCTTTTACAACAAAAACACTGAAAAACACTGAAAAGCAATGTTTGTAACAAGCAAACGTGCTCAAAGATAAAGTCATCAAAGGCAGCAGCAGTGTCAGTAATAACAATAAAGATAGGGAGAAAGATAGAAACCTCAAAACTAACTCCTTCTCTCTTGTTTGTGCTTCAAATCAAGTAAAAGAAGAAAAGGAATTCGCTCATTTCCCATCAATATTTTCCCAGTTTCGCCCTGAGAACGAAAAAATCTGCTGCTGCCGCATCAATCAATAATTAATAATCTTTTCGGTCTAAAGAGAAGAAGAAAAGTAAGTGGCAGCAAAAAACTGAAATGCAAAAAATCCCCTCTTTTTCTAAAAGCTTAAAAAAGAAGAGGCTCAAAATTCAAAAGAAAAACAACAAGCATTTAGAGCCTTCTTCTTTTAATAATAATCTAGGCATCAACGCAAGAGCAAAGAGTAAATAATTAATCAAAGCGAGCAAAGACCGGCAATGAAAACTACCATCACCACTAAAAGCAAGGCGAACCTTCAAACCCTGATACAAAAAAATAATAAATTAAAAATTAATTATCAAAGATGAGCAGAGAGAGAAAGTGAGCCTCTTCTTCCTTTTCTAATCACCAATCTTTTTTCTTTCTCCTCTTCTAAACAAAGAGACAAGAGATCTCGGTGGTGAAGAAAAATGTGCTGGAGAAAGAGGCGGAGAAAGAGAAGACGAAACAGAAGCTCTCGGAAAAAATCCCAGGTATTAGCTGAATAATTAACGATCTCGTCTTCTTCATAAGAGAAAGAGCAAGAAAGGTAGAATTTCTCCCAAGACTGTCAGAGATACTTTTCTACTCCTCTCTTCTTCTATTTTTTTTCGATTCGTTTCGTTTCATTTCTCGACAACTGAACATCGTGTTTACCTCTCAACTGTTGGATCATTTTTCAATTACCGAACGAATTACAGGGGCACTCAGCGACGAGAGAGAGAGAGAGAGAGAGAGAGAGAGAGAGAGAGAGAGAGAGAGAGAG
>JAALOO010000618.1_pt1 | contig 30307 bp, 28 predicted proteins | sample 7257641 | NCBI WGS metagenome assembly JAALOO01 (sample SAMN14085613, study PRJNA598686) | mite metagenome | biome: ENVO:01001000; feature: ENVO:01001002; material: ENVO:01001226; isolation source: single female mite from University of Michigan culture on fish food culture... ...
CGCCGCTGTGCTCTTTTTGGTGGTTATACGGCATTTTGGCTTTGAGTTTTTTTGTAGGTTTCTCGATTTTAAAAACTTTGCTCTTATCTGTTATCTACTTTGTTTATCGATGACTTAAATCATTCTTTTGAACTTGAGTCATTCAGTCGGCTCCTGCAAAAGGCAATAAAAGCAACAACACATCACTTTGATTTTAGGCCTAAGCTCAAGACGATCGCAACAAAACTAAAATCATCATGAGCACTTATACTGATGCTGACAAAATGGAGAGTTTTACAAACTATTTACAAATTCTACGAAAACCAGAATACAACATTTTCCTTTACAAACTGACTGTGGAGCCGCAAATCACCGATGCTAGGGTCATTCGCAGGATAATGGAACATCCCGCAGTGCAAATTCGACTGAATAATGTGATTCCCTTTCTCTTCGGAGATCTTTTCTACCTGCCCACAAAAGTGTCCAATTTCATTTTGTTTCCAATACCACATCCTGAGCAACAGCATTTATCAACAGATCCAAATGCTTACCTTAAGATTTCCGTAAAGTACCTAAAGCTGCTGCCGTTGCGGGATCAACTTGTCATCTTTAACTGTCTCTTCAAGAACGTCAGTGATATGCTCAATGATGATCTCATGCAAACAAAGTACTTTGACCCGAAGCAGCCAATCAGCCTTGATGAGTGGTTTCTGGAGATTTGGCCTGGTTTGGCAATAGACATCACTCTTGTGGAGGAAGATCATGATTCAAAACAACAACAGCTCCTTCTCTCTTGTGACACCAGTCATAGAGTACTTCACAGAGCAAACATTCTCGATCAGATTCGTCTTTTTGCGCCTAATGAAAAGTTCAAGCAGCTCGCCAGTCGGTACATTGTCGGCAGCTACGTCACTACACGGTGCGGAAACGGACAACAGACGTACCGCATTGATGCGATCGACTTTGAATCAAGCCCACTTAGCAACTGTGAATGGATTGGAAACGGGGATGCTACCACTACCTACTTTGACTACTTCAAGCAACACTGGGGCATAGTCATCAAAGACCTCACTCAGCCTCTTCTAGTGCACAAAAAGTTGTTGCCAAAATCAAACATGGTAAGAAAGTGTTAGAACTTAGAATTTAATAAGCCTTACTAGTGTGATGTTTTCATTTCTCTGAATCAGATTCGCAACATGCACCTCGTGCCTGAACTGTGCACCAGCACCGGGTACCGCCTTATGTTTGGTCGCAGTGCCGTTCGGAAGGTGTCCGGACTAGAGCCATCTTCATCAGCCGAAGAAAACCTGCGCTATCACAAGCTAATGAAGTACATCTTTACAGTGCTCAATCACGAGAACGCCTCACAGTTACTGGCAGACTGGGGCCTGACCCTGCTTCCATCCTCCTTCAGCACACTCTCCAATGCGTACCCGGAAAAGCTGACAAAGACCACTGCAACGACGAGTAGAGCACGGTCTGCATTGGGCCACCAGGTGGACAGTGTCTCATTCGGTGAATCTCTTCTTAAACCGGTGAGGATGGGCAGCAGCTGGCTGGTTATCTTCAGCAGAGAAGATCAGCTTTACGTTGACAACTTCATCGCTTTGCTACGTCGGAACGCGGATCTGATGTCCATCAAAATGGCAGAGCCACGAACGGTAATGGTAGCGGCTGGATTTGACATCTTAATTTCTACCGAAAACTACTTGAGAGCCATTGAAAAAAGTCAAAGTTTCTGTGACCGAGTCATCGTGATCGTCACTCCGGGCAATGTTGAAAGTCCCTTCTTCTTCCACCACATCAAACGATTCTGCACTTTGCACTTGGGTGTGCCGCTGCAGTTTGTCCGAGGGTCGCTGCTTGTTCAACCCAGAAAACTGGCACGTCTGGCGCCAAATCTGCTAATGGAAATGGCCTGCAAAGCAGGCGGTGTTCCCCGCGGCATTCAAATGACACTGCCTGCTGTCATGTTTATTGGCATTGATGTCTGCTACGGCCACAAAAAACTTAGAAAGAGGGAAAATGATAAAACCAAATCATCGGTCATTGGTTTTGTTGCGTCGTTGAACTCTAATGCTACCACTTGGTACTCGAGAGCAGTCATTAAGGAGAACGCCGAAAATCAAGAAAATTGGAGCCTCTATCTTTTCAACGAAAGTCTAGGGAAGATCATTTCGAAAGTTTTGTACAAGTACAAGTCTATTAACAACCGCCTGCCTGCTTACATTTTCATCTATCGTAAGAAAGACAACAATGACATTCCACTAGAGAAACTGGTCAGCTTTGAGTACACTCTTTTAGAGCGCTCAATTAAGAACGTTTACTACCTCGATGCTATAACCAATGAACCGGTAAGCTAAATTCTGTTAGCCAGTTCTTTAACTTTGCTTTATTTCCTCCCGCAGACTAATACCTGTACAAAGAAAGGCAACTTTATGCCGTACATCGCATTCATGACCGTCACAAAAGGTTGTTCTGAGAAGCTCTATGCTCAAAACAACAGCGTGGAATTATATAAAGCTGATCGCCGAAGCAGTGACATCAGCTTTGACGAGTTTTTCCTTCTTCCACAAAAGAACAATCTCTCGGCGACCTGTCCCATTTGGGTGCGTCATCTACGATCTGGCAAATACAGTTGCAAGGCTGCCATCGACTTGTCCTTTCTGCAGTCTCTCTCCTACAAACTTTGCCACTTATTTTACAATTCAAAGTCAGTCGTACGACAGCCTGCTCCAGTAGTGGTAAAAACCTTGCTCAATGAGTTTATCGCTTGTTCATTTTCCCTTCCTCTCTCTACAGTACGCCCACAGATTGGCCGTTTTTGTCACCAGTTTTCTGGAATCTGATACTGCCACTGAAGTAGACACAAAGCTGAAGGGAAAACTTTTCTACATTTGAAAAAGCGCGATGTCTAGAAACTTAAAATTTTACTCATTTTATACATAACTTGTTCTCACATACTATTTTACCAAAAATTCTTTTGATGCTTTTATACTAACCGACAACTGTGCCTTAATGCTAAATGAGAAATACAACGCACTAAAAATTACTCAAATAAATTCTTATCAGCTGTTTAGCAACAATAAATATTAAAATTCATTCAAAATTAGCTTGAGTTAGTCAAATTCTAACTTTCTGAAACAAATACGTCTGCAATGCGCAGTGCTTATTCAATTTTTCCTTTCATTTTTTCACAAACTTAGCCAAAACAAAAATGCCAAGCCGAAGCGGATCAAAAACGTCGGGCAAGTCAGGTCACAAGCATGGTGGAAATTCTACAACTGACCAGTTTGGCATTGGAGCCATTGTAGTTCGAGTGATTCTCGCCATTCTCACGGTCATCTGTAAGTAAATCGGAGGTTTATGGTTAGAACGCATGTGTAACTGAGCATTTCTTTCTCGCAGTGATAATTCTACTGATCGTTGACCTAGTTAAGTGCCTTTCCAAGCAATACGACTGTGGAATAGTTTTTTGGCTTATTGATCTCATTTGCATACTCATCCTCTGCTATGGCCTCTGGGGCATCTTTGCAGAGGCTTTCTGGACAATCATCACTTTGGCTTTGAACACCTTCATCTGGGCCATTTTAATATTTGTTCTTAAGAGAGATGTCGTGGAAGGATTGCTAGCACTTTTCATCTGCTTCGTTGCCTGCGTCTACGCTTACATAATCTGTAAAAGTGGCATCGACAACAACCCTCTCGGTTGTTGCTGTTGTTGCTAGTTGTTGGTGTTAGTGCCTTTTGTTTTGCACTCCAGTGCACGGAAAGGCTCCACAGCATTGACAGCATTTTGTATTAAATCTGTTCTAATTTCTTTTTCACCCTTTTTTCTTAACTGTTTTTCACAGTAAAACTACATTTTATGCCAAGTTTTTTGCAATTATTATTTTATAAAACATGAAAACAAATGTGATAATGAACCATACGGCAACAGAAGCAAGCAACACTTTTGTTTAGCTTGAAGCAAAAGTTGTGCATAAAAAATGCGCTTGAGATGGAATCACTGCCACTGTCTATCGGCAAATACTGGCGTCAAGTTTGATTGTCTCCATATCGATGCTAATACCGCATAGCTCCATCAGTGATGCAGGGTGTTGCCTGTTGTATCCACTCACCTGCCAGTAAAGTGGAGCGCGCTTGTAGTATTAGTAAGGCCGGTGTTGAAGTGCCGCACCACTGATATTGAGTTGATTGCAGCGCTCGTTGGAATGGTGAGAGCAGATCACTCGGAACGTTGTCACTCTTTTCATTGGGCTATGGTGTTCACTATCGAGATGGAACTGCACCGGTATCATATATACCTCTCCAGTCGCCACTACCTGTCTGCTTGTCTGCCAACTCGAGTTGATTTTCCTTCTCTCCGCCATTGACACTGTGATACCAACCACACAGACCTAACCTACCGATCAACACTTTCAATCTCATCCTCACTACCCTCATCATGGCTAATTTCAGTTTCGAGACAAGCAACCGATTCGGCCTGCTTTACGTCATCACTCGGCTTGCTTTGCTCATTTGCATTCTCATTCAAATCATTGGCCTTGTGATCGCAATAATTCAATATATTGCCCACGCAACTGCAGGCTTAATCATTCTGTGGATTTTTATTGGCTTGTCCTGGTTTATTGGTCTTTTAGCGGGATGGCGTGAACACTTTCTCACTGCTCTCATTTTTGTAATAATTGAAATTGTTCTCGCCATTTGCGGCTTTTTTGGAGGCAGTGGAATTCTCGCAGTCGCAAACGTTCTCCTACTTGTCTGTGCTATTGGTTTTTCACTGATGCTCTACTTTTCTGGCAGTCGAGATATGGGCATGCCACAAATTTGCTAAAGTCAACTGAATGGTTGAGATGGAAAATAAGTCAACTGGTCTCCGTAACGATTCATGTCAACAGTCATCAGTAATCAGCAGCCTCGGTTACCTAAACATGCAAGAAACGGCATTAATTTAATTTATTTCATTGTATTTCGTAAAACCATATTTTTAACGGTCATTTGCAATAAACAAGTAGTTTTGCATAGCAGTAACCTGAATGGATTGCAAAGAAGGTCGCAATTTAAAAGTACAGTAAAATGCAATTAATCCTTGTATTGCATCTAATCACTTTTCAAAAGTGCTGATTCTTTGCTCTCAATATGTGTGCAGTGTACATGCTGCTCAGGTGTACTTTCGCAGTACGTGATTTTACGACTTGTTTTTGTGGCTCACTAGAGATTAGGAAACAGTTGCCGTTTGATTGTGATGAGTCAGTCGAATGACTGACAACTGATGGCAGATTTGATGGTGGATATGAAGTTGCGACAATAGCCAAAAATGGCATATTTCCAGTGTTTGCATTTCTATCAATTGTGTAAAGGTTGTTGTTGCATCCCCTTTTGGTATCAAAAGGGTAGATACAAAGACAAATAAAGATAATTACAATTGACAGTTTATAGTCGGTTTGACACAACAGGAATTTTTTTTATGAACTGTTTACAATTGATTTAAAATTATGTTGAATAAAAAACACAATTTCGAATTTAACTAAAAGACAATTTACTGATAATATTGGCCAATTAAAAAAACAGAATTGTTTTATTGTGTTTGTTACCAAAACAATGGCAACTTCTCTTAACTTTACTTCTTGGGACGCAGCAATGGCCCGACAGAATGCAGACTACATACCTCTTTACAATCAGCTTAAGAGCCTCTCTCGCCAGCGTGTAAATGAAGGCAACGTCGAGCTGTGGTGGCGACTGTCTTCAGCTGCCTACCACCTCACCCTTAACCTGGACCCTGTAATTGATCGAGTGGCAACGAGAATTCGTACGGCCGAAGCGAAGCGATACGCTGAGAGAGCACTTCAGATTAAGGCTGATCATGCTAACGCCCACCTGTGGCTGGCCATTTCACTGGGGCAAATGGCACTGCTGGAGGACGTTTTGGAGCGAGCAGTGGACTACGTGGGCCCCTTAGTCGGCCACCTGACCAAATGTCACGCTCTAGGCCTGGCCTCCAACTGGCGTCTTCTTCTGGTGGAGTGCAACATGCACCTGATGCTCTGGTACGGCCCGCCGGCCTACCAGGAAGCCGTTGCTCAGAATGCTTCTCACCTGCCCACTGGCTTAGTTCGACCTTCGCTGGCAAACATTGAGCAAAAGTTGCGTCAGGCACTGACAATGAGCCCGCAGTCCTTGGAAGTACACGGTTCCCTCATGACTGCGCTCATTTTTGCCGACAAACTGACTGAGGCAGAGAAAATGGGCAAAGCGGCGCTGGCCATAAAGCGGGCTGGGTATCGATCTGAAGAACGATTGGTGCAAGTGATTGAAGAGCTACTGATGATGATCAAAGGCAAACTTAGCCACTCCCCTGCCAAGTGATCAGCTCAAAACTTTAATCAGAACTACAATTAAATAGTATTTCAAATTGTGGTGTCAATGTCTTCAGATATCCTACGAGAGCTGCTACTTGCTTTTGCACTGAAGACTGTAATTAAGTTAGAGTTAGTTCAGGAAAAACACTTACCATCAAGTCAAAGCAGTTTTTTTTGTTTGATGTCAAGCAGTATCTTTGGCGAGTGGTGCTTCACAACAGTGAAGTAAACATCAGAGTTTGCATTTTGTTGCTAATGATTTTTATCAGCACTATTTCTTCATTGGCAAATTGCCGACAAAGAGATATCTTTAGTTTTTCATGACACAAAAACGCAAAGTATAGTGATCTTAATGATGAAAAACATATTAGGTTGCACCAAAAAAAGATAATGATCATTTAGTGCAGATGTAGTTGGCAAGTTGATAAGTTAAAAATACGTACTGAAATACAGATTTTAAATCACAAATCACACGTCAAGGCAGATCAGTAAACATGGCTGAAAACAATTTGCAGTACATCGTAAAATCGACATTGCCTAGATTTGAGTATCCCAATGTTTCAGTCGCTGAATTCTTTGCTGAACGATTCATCGAGTTATCCAGTGACTCAGATTTAATCGCTTTTGTAAGTGTGTTTGTGAATTATGGTACTTGATTAACTTTATTTTTTGTCCCTAATGTGTAGATCGACCCAACTGGGCAAAGTCAGTTGACTTATAAAGAATTTTATCAGAAAGTCCAAGAACTCGCCTACTCGTTGCTTCAAAAAGGCGTCAAAAAGTCAGATGTTTTTCTCTTTTTTGCTGACAACAGCATCGACCATGCTGTGGCCATTTTTGCAGCCATCTTCATTGGAGTCACTGTTACACTACTGCAACCGGCCAGCGGACCATTTGAGTTGTACGATCGTATTCAAAAAGCCAACATCACTGTGCTTGTATACGACTGCAAAAAAGTTGACGTCATCAGAAAAGCTTTGGAAGATGAGCATTTTCAAAAAAGCATTGCTCAACTAAATGTCTTCCTTCAACTGGACTCACCTGAACCGAGTGAGCTGCTGAGAAAACATTCAATTACGTGCACCAAGTCATTGATCACCTTTTCCGAGTTAATTGTGAGCGGGAAAGGTAAACAGCTGGAGAGAATACCACACTTCCCAGTTGACGACCTTCAAAATGATCACTTCTTGATTCTGTTCACAAGCGGCTCCTCTGGTCCGCCAAAAACAGCCATCCACTCAAATCACTCATTTCTATCTATGCAAATCAATCTAAGCTACCCTGAACACTTTATGGGCCAGCGAATAGCCATACCACTGCCGTTCGGCCACATGTCAGGTTGCACTTACATGCCATTGGCGCTGAGTGCAGGCATGACACTAGTGCCACTGGCCACCTCCAATGTGGACCACATCATGGAAGTGATTGCCCGTCTTCGGGTAAACCACTACCTCTTTTCAGTGAGTGCCATCAGCGCACTGGTAGCGAATGATTACCCGGCAAAATTTGACTTGTCCTCCCTTAAAGTTCTGCAGTACGGTGGCTCCAAGTTTCCTGCAAATATCCTTCGAGAGCTAAAGGCAAAGTACAATACTTGGATGTTTGAATGTTATGGATCAACGGAGTTCTTCGGCCACGTGAACATCCTCAAGTATGGAAAGCTGAGCTTTGATGACTTTCAGCCCGGTAATCTTGGTCAGGTTATTCCAAATGTTGAGATGAAGATTGTTGACTTGAAAACGGGCAAAACGTTGCCAGCAAATGAGCACGGCGAAATTTGTTTCAAAGGTTCACCATGTTTCATCGGCTACCTCAATGATGAAGAAGCAACAAGAAACACAATTGATTCAGAAGGTTTCTATCACAGTGGCGATATCGGTTTTTTCAATGAGGATCACTGCCTGTTCGTGACAGACCGAATCAAGGAATTGATTAAATACAAAATATGGTCCGTTATTCCGGCTGAAATAGAGGAGTTTCTCTACCGACACAAGGCAGTTGCAGGAGCTTGTGTAATTGGAGTCAGGCATTCAACTGATGGAAATTTAGTTAGAGCATATGTCCAGTTGGCTGACGGAACCGAAGTAACTGAACAAGAACTGATTGATTTTGTGAAAGGTATGACAATGCTATTTTTTATTTTTTGTTAATTACTTTTAAATTTTTATTAGATAACATGGGATTTCAAAAACAACTTCGAGGTGGCGTTCGTTTTGTCTCTGAACTTCCTAGAATCGGCGTAGGGAAAGTTGATCGCCAATACTTTAAACAGTTGGTCAAGGATGAGCTAATTACCGAAGCAGTACCATAAAACAAATCAATTTTCGTTTGCAATACAACTGCTTTTAAGCTATTCAACAATTTCCGTAAGCAGTTCATCTTTTACTAAACGTTTAAAGTGTTGCCTATCAATTTTACCAATTAGTGTTTGTGGCATAGCTGAAATGAACCTTACACCAGCCCTTAATCGTTTCTGTGAGCCCATGTTTTCTATGTAACAAAAACAGTTGCAAGTGTTAGGAAAATAATAAATCAAAATAGATCAGTTACCTGATACGTAATCAATCAACTGCTGTTCAGTGAGTGTTTTTCCCGGTGCCACTTCAACATAAGCACGAATGTAGCTGCCTTCGATGGAGTGGGGAACTCCGACGATGCACACTGCGGCCACTGCTTCGTGTCGAGAGATAAAGTCCTCAATTTCTGCAGGAATGAGCGAGTAGAGCTTGTACTTGATCAACTCTTTGATGCGATCGGTGATAAAGAGACAGTGATCCTCATTGTAAAACCCGATATCGCCACTGTGGTAAAAGCCATCCGAATCAAAAGTGCTCTTCGTTGCTGCTTCGTTGTTGAGGTAGCCAGTAAAACACGCCGGTCCTCGAAGACAAATTTCACCCTGTGCCAGAGCAGGCATTGCTTCGCCAGTGACCAAGTTGGCAATCTTCAACTCTACATTAGGCCCTGGAACGCCGACATTGCCCGGACGAAAGCACTGCCAAGTGTCTAGTGGGTGGCGCACTCGAATCGCTTGGAAAAATTCTGTCGATCCATACACTTGTTTGAGTGGCACTTTGAACTTTTCTTTGATTGCTAGCAGTAAGTTCTCAGGAACTTTTGAGCCGCCAGTGCGAATGTACTTTAGTGATTTGAGATTAAATCTTTGTTCCCAGTCACCGGTTGCAAGAGCTCGTGCCTGATTTCCTGAAAACGTGAACACGCTGATGCGGTACTTTTCAATGTTTGCCATTAGAGGCTCCAAATCTCCTGAAGGCAGCAAAACTACAGTGAAACCTGATAGCAAAACACGACAAAAGTTCATTGTTCCAGAAATGTGTCCTAGTGGATGCCAAATGGCAAAGCGAAAATTGGCTATCTTTGTTTCAATCGGCCTCATTATCCCTGCCAGAAATGAGCGTTGTGAGTGGCAGCAGCCTTTTGGTGCTCCACTTGTTCCTGAAATTACGGTTAATCATTAGAGGCTGAGGATTCGGATGATAAACTGTACCTGAAGTGAAGCATATGAGAAAAGTCGAAGTTGCCGGGTCGTTAACGGGAAAGTACGGTATTTGAAGTAGTGTTGATTCACTCAAGTTCATTTGAAGTATCTTTTTCATTGAGTGTGCTTTACACGGCCATAATTTCATTGATGGCTCTTCCTCTGGCTCGTCCAGAGTGACAATCAGTTTTAGCTGCTCGATACTCTGGCAGTATTCAGTGGCATCTTTCATCTTCATAACAGTTGTTTTCATTTGTCGACTACCACAAACGAGAATGGTGGCACTGCATTGTGTCAGCTGTTGACTCAGCTCGAAAAGACTGCCATGAGCCGGAGGCACTGGTACGAAAACCAGTCCAAGGTAAATTGTGCCAATTAAGGCAATGGCATAGTCGATGCAGTTATCAGCGTAAAAGACTACGACATCGGTCTCCTTAACGCCCAGCTCAACTAGAGCAGACGAAAACTTATTACATTTTTTGTTGAATTGGCTGAAAGTCAGCTGAAAATCACTGTCTGGTTTGATCTAAATTAGTAAATGAAAACAAAGTTACCAATTTGAGTGTTTTAGACTTGTTGGCTAATTTTTACCAAAGCAATAGCATCCTTGTCGGTGCGTTGTATTTCCGTCGACAAGTATTGTGCAAAGGAAATTGGTGGAATTTCAAAATTAGTTTCAGATTTAATAATGTTCATGGTGTTTAATTCATTTGCCTGCATCTTCACTGATCAGCAAGTAAAGATGATGTGGTAAATAAATCATTAGTCAATGCTTAACACAACTGCAAGAGGTACTTTTCTCTGATTTGCAATCATCGAAGCATGATGTTGTGTTGAATAGTTGTTCATTCATTATTTGATCAGCACCCACACAAACAGTATACTGTCAATGTCATCGTAGCACACTAGTGCTTGTCGTGCACAAGCTTCCGATGACATCGGCAATCAGCTTATGAGTGCTGCTGCTGGTGTGTTTGTTCAGACGATTGCACACATAAACAGGAAAATGGTAGTCAGAACATTGCAGCTATTCAGTGTTTGCTGTCAAACTTTTTACGCATTCAGCTACCAGTCAACAAAATGGTTTAGTGGCGCCTAAGCATTATACTGGAGCAAACTTGCTCACAGGTGTAAATGAATGAATTTACAATAATAAAATAATAACTTGTTAAATTTAGAATTCAGGCCCAGGCAGAAAGAGGGGAAACAGAATGGGCCGCACTATTCAGCCACAGAAAAATGCTTAACCTTTCGGCGATGAAGATCCCGATTTTGGCTTTTCAGTAGGGTCTGTCTTCTTAACAGGGCTTGGCTCTTTGGCTCCAGGAGTGCCAGCGTCAGGCTTCTTCTCCTCAGCTTTCTCAGGAGCGGCCTGTGCCTGTTGTGGTTGCTGCTGCTCATTGCCCGAAACATCCAGCTGCGGATTGAAAAAGGGATCTTGTGGGATGGCGTCGAAATTGGTACGCACTTTGGTGTTGGCGCGCATCAGCCCAAAGAGAAAATACTTGGCGTTATCGGAGATGCCCGCCGCGGAGGCGATGCTGTTGCGAATTTCGCCATCAATGCCAACGGTCGCCACTGACTTGAGAGCAAATGGATAGGTGGCAGTGGCCATGTAGAACAGGGTCGCGCCCAAAGAGAAAATGTCAGCGTCGAGAGGATTAAAGACTTCGTCCTCCTTGCCGAACACCTCAGGGGCGCGGAACCAGCCTCGCTGGGTGAATTTGTCCGCCGGCAGGCACTTCTGATAGATGATTTCCTTCTTCTCCGCGTCCCAGTAGACGATGGCATCGCGAAAGCTGCTCAGCTTTCCGGTTATGTTGCCCTTGTCGTCTTTGAAGAGCATAATGTGCTTCGGGTGAATTGAGAAGTGGCAGCAGCCAAGACTTCCTAGGAAGTCGAGGGCAGCGTAGACGGCTTTCACCAAATTGAAGAGCTGACTTTCAATGAGCACATTGCCCATGCCCACCCAGACATTGCCATTGCCAGCGTTGGCCAGCTCCTGGAAGAGCCAGATCTCCTTGCTGTCAGTGTCCACAAAGATGTCCATCGACTGGACGATGCCGGCGACGTCCTTCCCAATGCGACGCAACAGCTTCAGGTACATGGCGTCAGCGGTGAGCTCCGATGAGGGCTTAAAGACACGAGCAATCAGCTTGGTGCTGCCATGCTGACTGCTGTTGCTGCACTCGTTGATGCGCGAGTGGTACCCAGCGAAGATGACCTTCTCCGCGTTAACGACGTACTTGCTAAAGTTGGGCGAGGACTTCAGTGGTTCAGCGCCATGTATCTTTTTCAAGTTTTGCACCTATTGTGAAAGAGCCTAGTTAGAAGAGTCGCAAGAAAAACGAATGATGCCTCCGCACTGACCTCAGTCGAGAGCTTCTCACAAATGGCCAGCACTTCAGCCTTCTCATGAGTCACCGAAATGATCGGCTCGTTACTGTCCACTTCAGTCTGGTTGGGATCATTCTCCAGGGTCGGAGTCGAGCGCACCTTTGCCGGTGGGCCAGGCTTGTCGATCAGCTCATTCCAGTTGCTTTGGTAGAAGGGCATCTTGGTGGGCAAATCGGTGAGACTTTCGATAACAAAGAGAAGGTTAAGTGCAGAGTTTTTTCTACAGCAGCTGACTGGCCAAATTCAAATAAGTGAATGAGAGTGTGACGTGGTAAAAAAGCTTTCAAATACTGTTGGACGCGTCATCAAAATGAACATTTCGAATTTGCTCCAAAAACAGTGACTTTTTTCTTATTCATCGAGTTTAATGAAAAATGGCTTTCCAGCTATCTTCCAAATCATGTACGCCTGAAGTAGCATGAAAATGGTAAAGGAAGTGGTCAGCAGTCCTTTGACGGAGATGTTGAAGAGGTAATTTCCCTGAAAGCAAATCACAAGCCATACAAACAGAAGAATTTGGTAAAACTTTCCAAAGAATGAGCAGTGCATTCCAGAAAGGAGCCACAAGTTGTACACTACATGTACAGCTAAAACTCCTAAAATTCCTTTGCCATTCCACTGAGAGAATTGTTTGCCTATGTCAAAGACTATCGAAGAGAGAAAGAGAAGGGCCAGACAGGTGCGAACCAAGTTGTAGCTGAGTCGAGAGAATGGCTTGTAGTTGTCGAATGTTGGCCTTGGAATAGGAGTCAGAGAGCTGAGTAGTTGAAAGAAAAATCTGCAAAAGAAAGTGCATTACAATTTAGGGAAGGACTACAAAACGCATAGGCTGTACTCATTAGACCGAATTGAGTTGTAGCACATTGCCATGTAGACGGCCGCAAAGATGCTCGCTGAAGTGTGCGTCAGCAGATAAAGGTCATTTCTCTTCAGCATATCAATTGCCATCAACAGGCGAATGAGAAAGAAGACTGCCAGACTGGTGAACTTTGGTCCCCAGATGCCGGTCAGACCGAGGAACTGCACCATGAGCATACAGGTCAGATTGAGTGCACAGTCGTGACTGCCCTGGAGACGACCTCGCCGGTGTATCTGCCAGTCAGCGACCAGGTGGTAGACGATCTCCACCAGGAGGAAGCTGCTGAAGAGGAGGCGCATGAGGTGGAAGGCACAACTGGGTGGACTGTTCTGGCAGCCAGGGGCCAGTCCGGTGATGTAGTCACTGTCCAGTTGACCAAACAGCTCCCTCAGCTGCTCCAATTGAACCACCTGGGACTTGGTCGTCTTCTTTGCTGCCACAGACTGAACATCACTTGTCGGCTCTTCCTGAACACTAGTGGTCGAAGTTGAGGAGTGCTCATTTGCTAGCATAGACATTGATGTTTGAGAGATGAGTTTCATAAAGAATTAAATGGCAGAAGTTTATTTATTTTTTTTGCAAACAGACAACGAATTCGGTAAACAATCTTTTGAAGTTTTATTGTTTACTTTGCTTTCATCTTGCTCTTAGTCTTGGATTTCTTTTCTACTTTAACTTCAGACTTGATTTCTTTTCCTTTTGGCTCTTTTGGCTCTTCAGCATTAGCTTCTTTTGCTATTAAAACCTTTTCTTCTTTTATTTTGACCTCTAACTTATCGAGAACTTCGTGCACCTTGATTGCTTCTTTGAGTAAGGCCTCACTTAACTTTATTTGTACTTTCGCTTTGTGCTGAGGCCGTTTTCCAGTGTTCTTTCCACCGCAAGAATCTCCGACACCAGGAACTTCGGTCTTCTTTACAAGGTCTTTAACGAAATCATCGCTGTAGAGGAACTTTGAGTCTTTCAGCCATCCTGGCGCTTTTCCCTTACATGCCGCCTTCTTTTGGTCTTTTTGTTTCTTTTGATCTTTGATCTTTGCCTTTTCCACCTTTTCCGGTTCTTCTGCGCCTTCACACTTTTTTCCTTCGCCGGTGTTTGACTTTTCAGTTTTGCCAGGTGCCATTCACAAAAAAAATTTTATTAGTTAACAACTTACCTTTTTGCATTACCCTGAGTCTAAAAACGAATCTGAGGCATTGTTGTTTAAACAGAATCAATCTGTCATTTGGGAACTTCCTAATTCCCAAAGTAAAAGCGGCAGTTTTGAAAACATCTTTGCCGTACGTCTTCTGTGAAATGTTTTCATTTTAGCAGCCAATCAGCGATGAGCGCTTTCTTTTATAACCGCCACAATTTAAAAGTCCCTCGCGCTTGCAGCAAAACAACCGCCCAACCAACCGCGCTACTGATGTTTTATCCTGCTCTCAACGTCCTCATCCGTTTTACCCGTTTTGACCATTGCTGATAATCACCTTCACCCGAACCATGTACTCGGTTGGGAGAAAACGCCTGGGTGGCACGACGCCCGGTTACAGGGCTACGAAAATCGCAAAGACTGAAAATATCTTCAACCGCATGAAAGTATGTGTCCGTGTGCGTCCGCTTTCAAAGAAGGAGACTGCATCTGAAGCGAAGAATAACATTGATGTTATCGACACAAACATGATGGTCTTTGACCCCCTGGTATCTTCGCCTAAGGACACCTACTACTATCGCGGCAAGAACTACAAGGAGATTGGCAAACGCGCCAACAAGAACCTGAACTTCGTTTTTGATCGCGTCTTTGATATTCACGATAACAACATTGCTGTTTACCAGGAAACGACAAAGGATCTGGTGGACTCGCTGATTTCTGGATTCAACTGCTCTGTTTTTGCTTACGGAGCAACTGGCTCGGGAAAAACACACACCATGCTCGGATCTTTAAACGACCCTGGCATCATTTTCTACACAACAATGGACCTTTACAAAAAGCTGGAAGAGAACGGAAACAAAAATTACGAGCTGAACATTTCTTACTTTGAAATATACAACGAAGTTTTGCACGACCTGCTAGATCCCAACTCGCGACAGGCACTTACCGTCCTTGAAGACTCGAACAAGGGCATGATTATTAAAAATTTGAGTTCTCACACCCCTCAAAATGCCGACCACCTGATCGAAATGATGGAGTATGGAAACAAAAATCGAAAACAACATCCAACCGATGCCAACGCTGAGTCTTCACGCTCTCATGCCATCTTTCAAATCAATCTTCGCCTGAAGAAGTTTAACGATTCTCAGGAAATGACTATCCAGGATTCCAAAATGAGTCTCATTGACTTGGCTGGCAGTGAACGAGCCACAGTGGCCTACAAATCGGGCAGCTCTCGGACCACGAATCTTTGTCGGGAGGGCTCAAACATCAACAAATCTCTTTTGTCTCTTGGCAACTGCATCAACGCTCTCGCCGATCCCAATGGCCGAAACAACTATATTCCGTACCGAAGCTCAAAGCTGACGTTTATATTGCGCGACAGTCTTGGGGGCAACTGCCAGACTTTGATGATAGCTGCCGTATCGCCCTCCTCCACACATTACGAAGAAACCCATAATACGCTTCTCTATGCAGAACGTGCTAAGGGTGTCCAATTGAACGTACGAAAAAACAATGTCACTGTAAATGTGCAACCTCGCGACTATCGCGCGATTATCGAGCAGAAGGACGCAGAACTGATCAAAACGAAAAAGATCATTGCTGAGCAAAAGCTGGAAATTGAGCGTCTAAACAGTCAAGCCAATTGCTTGCCAAACGATCCGATTGTCTCCTCAGGCGAGGCCATTGAAACGCTTCACATGGTGAAAAATACCCTCGACCACTTGTTTGACCGCCGAATGGAAATTCGCGTTAATCTGCTTGATTGCGAACACCAAATTAAGTTAATTAACGTAAGAAAGCATCCTTAAAGTGTAAATTCAGTCATTAACTATTTTTACTTTTCCTTTAGCTACAACTTTTGTACCGAAGTCAGGACAATGACCGCATCTCAAGATTGAATAATGAAGTTGAATCAGACGAACTGAAGGCCAGCACAAGCGCTTTTTCACATTTTCATCACAAGAAGCTGCATTTTGTGAACAAGCAAACGGATTTGCTAAAAGAACTTGATAATGTCGAGGAGAAAATTAGTCACTTTGAAACCGAATTGATGGAAAAGTTCAGGGAGGACATTGTCATTCGAGCGTACTTTGACAAAAACAATTGTCAACTGCAGGCAAGAGAAGTGACTCTGGCTGAAGGGCATATAAATAGCGTTCTGGAGAATCTCTTTTTACGTGAAGAGAGCAATGAGGAGGTACTCACTGAAACATTCAATTTGGCCCATCGTTCCTGTTGTGTGCTTAAAGCCCAGGGACTGTTGTCAACAGAGATGGACAACAAGCTGAAGGATCTTGTGCGCAAGCTGGAGGGCAAAAAAGAAGTCAAGTGGCGTGACGACATTGTCACACCAAAAGTTGAAAAGATGAGCGAGAAGATCAGTCTTGCAAAATTGCACGTTTTCCTCAACGAATTAGAGTCTCCGAGAGACAAACGAAGCTTGGAATCCATTCTCGACATAACTCCTCTAATTCACAAAATCAAGTCCAATTGATTCATTAGAAAGGTTCATTGATTTCCTTTCATAATCATTAAATGTTACTCTCATTTATAATTACTTCTTGCAAAGCTTTGAGCTCTATGAGTAATGCACCTTTATGTCATTTTTTAAATTTTTATACGCCCATTAATCCGAATACCATTTCCTTAATTTATTGAACAAAATAAAAAGTAAGCACACTTTCAATCATCAATGGTAGGTGGCCAGTTGACGTTCACCTCCATCACGTCAAGAGTAATAATGTCCGCTTCACAGTTTCCCAGCAACAGGCAGAGATTAGGAGTGGTGCGACCAAAGTCCGAGTGGACAAACTCTTTGATGTAGGTGCCTGCCTCTGATGTGAGGTTCAGCTTGAAAATGCGATCAGCAAAAGGGCGATACTTCTCCTCCAGTTCGTTCACTGGCGCCACTTCGGCCCACATTTTGTACACAGACCGCTTTCGGTCAGAAAGCGTCCGCCGATGGAGCACCCGAATTGGGGTCCACTGCGTCAGCACCAGGTCCTTCGTAGCCGCTACTACCGAAAAGTCCTTCTCGGTGTATGGCCTGGTTAGGCAGCACAGTGCCTATATAAAAACAAAGAATTTGTTAGGAGTTGATTACAAAGTTGAAATGAACAGAAAGAACACACCTGATATGTCTTTGTCTTGTCCTCTTCACCTTCCTTCAAGTACTTCTGACACGCTCCTCGGTCGACAATCTGCAAATCTCGCACCTGAACATCATCGTACGACTTGTTGATGAACGTTTTTATTTTATTCATCGTATCTTCGGTGGTTAGTAGGCGAGGATGCAGTATCTCCAGGAGAAATGGTCTTCCGCGACCGAGCATTCGCACGTCAACGTCCTCTCTGCCAGAAGAACTGAACTTGATGTCCTTATAGCTGATGTACTTTTCGACGCCGCTGGTTATTCTCTCCTGAACCGAGGACTTGATCATCGCGCCCCCATCAGTGAACCACGGTGTTTGAGAGAGTTGTCGAGAATATTTCAAATATCTGCCCGCAATGTAGAGAGGCTCATTTTTCAGTAAAATCTCCGAAATGGTGCATTCTTCACGAATATCACCCAACTTGAGCTGGCAAATGGAGTCTCTGCTCAGTTGATTGATGACCCGCAACACCGAGGAATGATTCACAAAAGCTTCTGCGCTCGATTTTCGGCATTTTTTCGCAAAAAAGGTTTCCGGTGAAATGTCTACCAGCTGGCCACACTCTTTGTTCCCCTCAACATGATTAAATGTCACCTCTGTTAAAAGTGAAAAATCATTAGTTTTTTAAAAAATGAAATTAAAATCAATTGAATACAAACCGATGACGAAATTGGAATCGCTTTTCAGCTCGGCATTCATCAGCACTTTCAGTTTAGCGACAAGCAAAACCTTGAAAAGCTCTTTAATGCTCATGACTTCTTCATCTAGCAGGTTTAACTTTTTTTGGAAGTAAGTGTTTCTTAACGTCAAGGCGACCGGCAAAAGAATTTGCAGCTGAAAGCTTTCTTCGCCATCAAAGCCATTCTCTTTGACTTTGGCGTAGATTTGGTCACTCTTTTCACTGGCAAAGCTATCAGCCAACACGTTGAGACAGGAGCTGCAGAAACCGTTTAACTTTGCTTCAATGGCAGAGGCATCTTCGGGTGAGAGTACTGAGATCAGATCGGACACCACCTGGTCGTAGCTACTGCTTCTGCAACTGGCGAACACGTGCCTGACGTTACAGTACCGGAGAATACATCGAGCACATACATTAAACTGGTCAGCGGCAAAAACCCTCACCAGCTTTTCAATTTGTGCCTTGTGTAAGGCCAGTTCTGTGCGATCCATTTTGAAATGCCGACCAGAATCGTGAAGTCTTCAAGAAACGGCAAAAAAAGTCAAAACAGAACACCGCACGTGGGAAAAACAACTTTTCGCCAGTCTGCGGGAAGATTTCTCTTCTCTAAACACGTGTGGAGATTTTTCAGTTTTGGTTTGCCAAATTACTCACGTGTTCTGGTGAATTTGTATTCTCTAGCAAACCTGTAATTGATCCACCATGTACAAATCAACTGATATCCTCGTTCACAGATCTCGATTCTTCAACGCCGAGTTGCATTCCATCAACAGCATTGCCTTCAATGAGAAAATCCAAAAAGCAGCACTACTAAGGCGGCGGATTCGCAAGTTTCAGCCTTCACAAAATGATATGCACAGCGTTGTTGAAATATGGAATTTACAGAACAAAGCCTCCTTCTTAGAGCAAGTCATTTGTGATGATTCAGACAATCTCGCTCTACTCGAGGACCTGGCCTGGTCCGAAAGCGGTCGTCTTTTCTCCTGCGGCCTGAACACCTATGTCAATGAGTACGATCTCGAGAATGGGCGCGTCAAACAGTCAAACTGCGTCAACTCCAGTCCAGCCTGGTGCTTGGCACTCAACGAAGTCGACAGTTTGCTTGCTGTCGGCACCGAGGACGGCCACATCTGCGTGTACAGCGTCCTCGGTGATTGCTTTCAGTACGAGAAGATCGTCGACCGGAATGACAGCCGAATTCTCTGTGTGCAGTGGTATTTTCCCGCGGGCAAACACGAGGCCATGCTCGTTGGAGGCAGCATCGATTACATCAAAATCTGGAACTACCGGAGCGGTCGCTGCACTGACTTCATCAAGGTGGGCAACACTGGCGTAGTCATCTGGTGCCTCAAGGTGCTGCCTGACTTTACCATCGTTTCGGGCGACTCCAGCGGTACGACATCATTCTGGAATGGCTCCAACTGTACACTGAACTGCTCTTTTAGAGCGCACAAGGGCGACGTCCTGGCGGTGTGTGCCAGTGAAAACAGTAGCTATGTGTACTCTGCCGGCGTCGATCCAGACATCATTCAGTTCAATCGCAAGTCAGGCAAGCTTAATTCCTGGATCATATCCACCACCAGACGACCTCACACGCACGACGTCCGCTCACTGGTGACCACCGCCAGCAATTGCCTACTCAGCGGCGGCGTGGACAGCTTTTTCGTGCAGACGAGCCTAGGGCAGTCCATGAAGAACCTGCAGATTGACCACCTGAGCAACTTTGGACACAAGGTGACCACCATTGCCACTGACCGAGGGAACTACGTCTTCTTTCAGTATGAAAAGTTTTTGGAAATGTGGAAGATGGGCACACCAGAGAGCGATCTACCGGAGCACGTTGGGGGCGCCAATTCGGTGCAGGTGACGCCGCTGAAGATTGCCGAGAACGCCGTTCGGCTGCTGGAGATAAAGTCACGGAAGAGCATCATGACGGCCACTGCCAACAGTCAGTGGATCGTCTACGCCAACTTTGACAACATCAAGGTGCTCCGCTGGGGAGAGGAGACGCCGCTTCAGAAGGTGAAAACGCTGCACGACCCAATACCGAACATCAGCCACCTCTGCCTGAGCCAGGGCAGTCGTCTGGTGCTGAGCTACGGGCGAACTGTGGAGACGCTGAAGCTGGACCAGTTTGGCGTGCTTCAGGAGTGCTCACTGCAGCTGCCGGGCCGAGTCAGCCGACTGGTGACAGCGGCCGACAAGGTGGTCGCCTCGCTGGCCGATGAGCAGAAGAGCATTGTGGTGCTGTCCAGTGACAGCCTCACCCAGCTGGCCTCCTTCTCCGCGCCTCTCCTCCCCACCACGGTGAGGGCGAACTGTCTGTGGGAGGGACAGCAGCAGCAGCACCTCTGGCTTGCCCTGCCCAATGCACACCTCCTCCAGTATGACCTCAACTCGCTGAAGCTGCTCCGGTCGTACACGCTGGGCAAGTTCAAGTCGAATGAGAACAGCGAAGGCTTCAGCGAGTACTGGCCCATCAAGCAGCTGGCCTTTGGCGAGAACGTGGTCATGTACAGCACCGACCACAGTCTGTACTGTCTGCAGCTGGCGAAGCAGCGCATCACCAAGTGCAACAAATACCAGCACGTCGCCTTCATGGACAACTTTGGCCCGCAGGAGGCGGTTCTGGTGGAGGTGACGCCGCAGATGCTCATCAGCAAACTCCCGCCCACCATCATCACCAAAACATTTGGCACGTGAGCTGTGGATGTTCTTTTTATTTTTGGTCACTACGCCATTTCATTATTGTCACTTTTATTTAATTTAATTAAATCAATGTTTTCCTCAACATGGAAGTGAGAGCGCAACACAGCTTCCCTCCGCTTGTGGTGCAATGAAGGTGGCGTGAATCTGTGCACTACTTTACGTGTTGTGGTGTTTGTGTGCTGTGTGCTGGTTGTGTGTGTTGGGCGCCGTATGTGGCGCCCAGTAGCTCCCCGCAATATCGCCTGCTTCGATGCCCTACTATAGCAGACTTTGGCTGCAGCTGTTGTTGCCTTCTCCTCTGGCAGCAGGAGCAGTTGTACCAAGCTGTACAGTTACTGAGCGCAAAAACGCTTTCCGCTAATCGGTGCCGTTGTCAGCAGCAATTGGGTGCACTGCTCCAAAATGCTGCTTCAACGCCAGATAGCTGCCTTCTAACCAGTGTGCCACCACCTACTGTTTGTTGTCCACTTTACATCGTCGTCGTCGTATGCTGAAGAAGCGTGTGCCAACGGGTCAGCAGAGAAGGAGAGAAGGGGAGACAAGGACATAGAGTCCTTTCGAGGTGTGAACGTCCACTGACCGTAAGCCAGCGACCCATCCGTGCCCTCATTAGTGCCGCATCATGCGAATCTCCGTCCAGGACCTGCTCGCCGAGCTGGTGTCCATCTCCGAGCGGTCGGCCACCATTTCACGCCTGTGCCGCAGTGACGGCCTCTTTGAGCTGCTGATCCAGGAGAAGACAAGTGACAAGGGCAAGAATCCACGCTTTCGGCACGACTTTAAGACCTTTGCCGATGTGCTCATCCAGGAGGTGGCCAAGTACTACCTCGAGAGAAAGGTTAGCAGGGCGTTGACTCAGTGTTTTGACCATTGCATATTCACGGTTCACTTTTCATTTCAATCGGTGGTGACAACAAACCCACACACACACCCGATGGCCACGCAGTTCCCTGCCCTCTCCAGTCGAGTGTACGGCGAGGAGAACAATGCCTTTGAGAACAAACTAGGCGAGTCCGTCACCGTACAAGTGGTGCCCGAGGTGGAGAGCACACGGCAAATGCTGCTCACCATTCTCGACGGGAATGTGCCCACGGTGGAGGCGCTCGTGCAGGTCATCTACGAACAACAGCAACAGCAGTGCAACGTTGGTGCTAGTGTCGATGGTGCTCACGGTGGCTCTGCTCTGACGGTGGAGCAGAACGACATTGCCATTTGGATCGATCCAATAGGTGAGAGGAGGAGGAGGATGGGCAGTGATTAGCAGCACTCTAACGGTGACATTCGCATTAGATTCCACCTCAGAGTACATCCATGGCCGGTGGCAGGTTGAGAGCGGCGAGACTGCCGAACGCATCTCGCCACATGGTCTGCATTGCGTCACCTGCCTCTTTGGCGTCTTCGACACTAAAACTGGTTTTCCACTGATCGGCGTCCTCAACCAGCCTTTCTTCAGACGGCACCTGACAGGTGCTTCCAATGGGTGCGTGTGACTGCTGCTGCTGCTGCTACCGCTGTTTATGCCGCCATTCTTGCTGACACACATTCTGACATTGACAGGTCCAGTTCCTATTCGGGACGCTGTCTGTGGGGTTACAACATTGACGGCGTCTGCCAGCATAATCTAGACACTATCCAAGTGTCCGGGGACACTCGGGCGCCCGCCTATTCCAGTCGGTCATCGCTGATACTGGTGGGAAACAAGGAGCCAAATGAGATGGAGGAAAAGCTGAAGGGAATATCTCCAACAATGTACGTTGCCGGTGCCGGCTACAAGATTCTCTGCGTCATCAGCGGAGAGGCAGACTTGCTGGTCACCTCCTCCAAAACGATCTTCTTCTGGGACTCTTGTGCAGGTCACGCCATTCTTCGCTCCCTCGGTGGTGGCATCATCGCCCTGGAGGACATTCTTCAGGTGAAGCAAGACAGCGAGACGATTGACCTGGAGAGGCTTCAGTTGCGGTACCGTCCAAAAGTCGATGACCAAACTTACAGCTGTGCCTCGTACAACCACTCAAAAGGCCTGGTAGCCTACCGTTCCGCCGAGGCTATCACAGGTGCCATCAAGGTGCTACAAAGCTGAAGTTGCCATTTTTATATACAGTTATGATTACAATAAACAACCTGAGAGGTAGTAATACTTGAGAGAGTGAGATATCACAGAATGAGAATGAGCTTATTCTCGAAAACTCCATTCTTGCCGGCACATTGGGCACTGCTGGTGGATGTGCTGTGATGTGAGCCACTTCATGATGCAGTGAATGTGAAAGCAGTGAGTGCACCTACCCCAAACTGAATAGAACTTGTGGTTAGTAAGTTGAGAACACACACCCAACCAGTGCCACGAACCTAGTGGACAGTCATCGCCGGGATTCTTGCAATCGGTGCAGCACCCGTCAAAGGCATTCCGGCAAATGCCGCAGTTGTCATCATTGGCGATCCACTTCCAAGTGGCCACCGACGTCCAGCCTGAGTAATGGACAAGGGGTTTATTAATTAGAGTGTACTGATTGTTTATTGAGTGATTTACTCTTTATTTTCACCTTCATCTTCTGGAAAACCAGAAGATTCGAGAAGTAGAAACCGGGGAAATGAAGCCAACAGCTGCCAAACAGATTACAAACAACGATGACAAATGAAATTGGAAGAGGAGAAGAGAGAAAAGAGACGATGCTCCGCCCATGCGTTTGCAATATAAGAGTTCATCCAGACTGCTCTCGAATCTTCTCGAAGAACAGGCGAACTTCCTTTGCGGAAAACGTGGGAATTCTAGATGAAATCATCGAGTAACCGGCTTCTTTTAAAGCCTATCACCATTGGAAATCTCAAAAGACCGGTAATAAGTCAAAAACTAAAAAAACATGGCCGAAATCGTCAAATTTCAAAATACACGTGCCGCCCTCTGGGACATTATTGCGTAAGCAGTGACAATGAATATTTTTGGAGACACGTTGCACGTAAAGTAACTCTGACTGTAACACTGACTGCACTGAGCATGTTTTACAGCGAAAGATAGCCTTTACGTACGCCGACGACCCAAAGTTGGCTTCTTAGTCAGCCTCTAGAAAGTTCCAAAAATGAGTGTGCCCCGCGTGCGCACACCGAGCGAGCAAGTATTTAGCGGCAAGCACATGCATCCGGCACTTTCATTCGCGATCTCGCTCTCGCAACGTGCACATCGCTCTCACTTTGCCTAGCGCTCTCACCCAATCTCACCACCGCTCTCTCCCTTTGTTCTCAGCGTCAACCGCGTCAACCAACACCCATCTCTCCATCCAACATGCCTGAACAGGACGTTGAAACCTTCGCCTTCCAGGCCGAAATCGCCCAGTTGATGAGCCTCATCATCAACACCTTCTACTCGAACAAGGAGATCTTTCTTCGTGAGCTGATCAGCAATGCCAGCGACGCCCTAGACAAAATCCGCTACGAGTCTCTCACCGACCCAACTAAGATCTCTGAGGTCAAGGACTTCCACATTCGCATCATCCCCAACAAGGATGAAAAGACTCTCACCATCATCGACACTGGCATCGGCATGACCAAGGCCGACCTGATCAACAACCTCGGCACCATTGCCAAGTCGGGCACCAAGGCGTTCATGGAGGCCCTGCAGGCCGGAGCTGATATCTCCATGATCGGTCAATTCGGTGTGGGCTTCTACTCTGCCTACCTGATTGCCGACAAGGTGACCGTGCACTCGAAGCACAATGATGACGAGCAGTACATCTGGGAGTCCAGTGCTGGCGGCTCTTTCACCATCCGCCCCGACCCGGGTGAGCCGCTCGGCCGTGGCACTAAGATCATCCTGCACCTGAAGGAGGACCAGATCGAGTACTCTGAGGAGCGTCGCATCAAGGAGATCGTCAAGAAGCACTCGCAGTTTATCGGCTATCCCATTAAGCTGCTTGTGGAGAAGGAGCGCGACAAGGAGATCTCTGACGACGAGGAGGAAAAGGAGGACGGTGCCGAGGAGAAGACCAAGGACAAGGAGGACAAGCCCGATGAGGCCGGAGACGAGCCCAAGGTCGAGGATGTCGAGGACGAGTCCGAGAACAAGGAGAAAAAGAAGAAGACCATCAAGGAGAAGTACATCGAGGATGAGGAGCTGAACAAGACCAAGCCCATCTGGATGCGCAACCCTGATGAGATCAACCAGGACGAGTACGGCGAGTTCTACAAGTCGCTCACCAACGACTGGGACGACCACCTGGCTGTGAAACACTTCTCCGTCGAGGGCCAGCTCGAGTTCCGCGCCCTGCTCTTCATTCCTAAGCGCGCGCCCTTCGACCTGTTCGAGAACAAGAAGCAGAAGAACAACATCAAGTTGTACGTGCGCCGAGTCTTCATCATGGAGAACTGCGAGGAGCTCATTCCCGAGTACCTGAACTTCGTCAAGGGCGTGGTCGACAGCGAGGACCTGCCGCTGAACATCTCCCGAGAGACCCTCCAGCAGAACAAAATCCTGAAGGTGATCCGCAAGAACCTCGTCAAGAAGTGCCTGGAGCTGTTTGACGAGCTGGCCGAGGACAAGGAGATGTACAAGAAGTTCTACGAGAACTTCAGCAAGAACATGAAGCTCGGCATCCACGAGGACAGCCAGAACCGCAAGAAGCTCGCTGAGCTGCTGCGCTACCACACCTCTTCCAGTGGCGACGAGATGTGCTCCCTGAAGGACTACGTGTCCCGCATGAAGGAGAACCAGAAGGACATCTACTTCATCACCGGCGAGTCGAAGGAGATCGTTGCCAACTCGGCTTTCGTCGAGCGCGTCCGCAAGCGTGGCTTCGAGGTCGTCTACATGGTGGAGCCCATTGACGAGTACTGCGTCCAGCAGCTGAAGGAGTTCGACGGCAAGACCCTGGTCTCGGTCACCAAGGAGGGTCTGGAGCTGCCTGAGGACGATGAGGAGAAGAAGAAGCGCGAGGACGACAAGAAGAAGTTCGAGAACCTGTGCAAGGTGATGAAGGACGTCCTCGAGAAGAAGGTCGAGAAGGTGCTCGTCTCGAACCGCCTGGTCAGCTCGCCCTGCTGCATCGTCACTAGCCAGTACGGCTGGAGCGCCAACATGGAGCGCATCATGAAGGCCCAGGCTCTTCGTGACTCCTCTGCCCTCGGGTACATGGCCGCGAAAAAGAACCTCGAGATCAACCCGGACCACCCCATCATCGAGAACCTTCGCCTCAAGGTGGAGGCCGACAAGAACGACAAGGCCGTCAAGGACCTGGTGAACCTGCTGCTGGAGACCTCGCTGCTCTGCTCTGGCTTTGGCCTCGAGGACCCCCAGACCCACGCCTCTCGCATCTACCGCATGATCAAGCTTGGTCTCGGCATCGATGAGGATGATCTCCCCGTCGTGGAGGAAGCTCCCATTGCCGAGGAGCCCATTCCCGACGCCGAAGCTGCCGATGCTTCTCGCATGGAGGAGGTTGATTAAGTTGTTCTTCCACCCACCCATTAGAATTAGTATTCGCTCTCCCCTTTGTGTGTGAGATGCTTTCTCTCATTTACTGTAATTAATATCATTTTATTTTACTTTTAACATCCACTCAACACTTGCTATTTTTCATTTGAATAGTTGATCTGGAATCTATCTCTCACTTGAATTAAAAGTGTAGAACTCTTTATTTCTCTCTTACCATCCAAAGAGTGTCTTTGTACTTGTAGAGTTAGTTTGATATTATTAAAATAGATTTATAAAATAAACTCAAAGTGTGCTTTATTTACAAATCGGTCACCGTTCAAGATTAAAGACAATGGGGTACGCCTGGAAAGAGCCTCGCTTTTGGCCCTCCTTGTCGTAGTTGAAGAACTTGAAGCAGCTGTGGCAAAAATAAAAGAGCGTCCCTGGAAGGCGTCGATTGTTGAGGACGATCCACTTGCTGAAGCTGAGGAAGCACATCTCACACTTTACCTTCTGTATGCTCTCCACTGCGGTGTACTTTGGGTAGCCACAGGCTAGTTTCTCAGTGGAGGCCAGAAATTGGATGTCCGTGAAGGTGAGCAGGTGCTCGCAGTTGTTGGCGTGCATGTACAAATACGGCAAGCCTAAGTGAAAGGTGAGATCTTCAAACTTGCTCTGCTCCATTGATGCTTCGGTGAAGCGGCCGATGTTCCGTTCCGCCGCCCATTTGATAATTTCCTTTGAATAGGTTGCATTTTCACACCGAGCATCGTAGTAGAAGACGTTGTTGATGAAGAAGAAGCCCATCTTCTCGTGTTTTGTGAAACTTGGCAGCGGCTCATCGGGATTCTCGCTCAAGTCAGTGTTTGAGAGAATGTCAGAAATGCAAACAAATGCATCTCGCAGTACTGTCAAGGGTTGGTTGGACAGCACTTGAATTTCTCGATCCAAAAGAGGTTTTGTCTTTTGCTGTGGTTTAGCTGTTATCGGTTTAAAGATCTGCACTGTCAGTATTGCTAAAGGTGGTCGGTTTTTAGTTGTCGGCATCGTCGCCGTCTTAGTTGGCCTTTCAAGTTTTGTGTGTCTGTACTTTGCCGTTTGGAACATCCGATATGTACTGCTCATTAGCATCCGCTCATTGTGCTCATTTAAATTTTTCAGCGTTTCCAAGTTTAGTGATGAAATCGAGTTCACTGCATCTAGTTTGTCCTCTTCAATGGAAGAACAAAAATGGTTTGGATTAATCTCTTTCTGCAGTGATTTTACCGTCTCAATTGGTATGTTCAGGTCTTGAGCATCTTGCAGTTCATTCTGCCGGCTACTGTTGGCCACAGTCCACTGTACTTCGTCGTGCAGAGCACTGCTCCAGTGCTGAATAAACTCCCGTACCGAAACTTGACGAGGGTTGACAAAAGGAAAAACCGATACCTCTTTGAGATGATTCATTTTGACTCTTGGATAAAACACTTGAATTTTGTGGAAATCAAGTTTCAAAACAAACTGTCAAGCTTGCCGACACTTTTCCGAGAGAATAATTCGGAAAGATTTCCGGATAACTTTGAGGAACAGCCTTTTATTTTTTGAAAAAATATTGTTTTTGCTTTATTTTGTTGATGTTTGAAAATAGCTTCGGACAAAATGGTTATCTAGAAAATCAAAGGTTGCAAATTCACAGAAAAAGCACAGCAAGCATCTATAGTGAGAAGGCATTTCCAAGAGTTAAAATTTGTGAACGCAGCGAAGTTTTCTCTTTGGTAAGCTGTCCATGAAGCTGAATGGTTTTGCCTCTTCTTCCTCCTGGTCCGACTGTTGTTTGCCTAGTTGAAGTATCTCAAAGGCAACTTCTTCATTGGTGGCAGTTGATGCTGGCTTATTGATCCACGCTTCAATGGCATCCTTAAACAGATTGATCACCGGCGACTGTTGCTCTTCAAGAATCGTTTTCACAATATCCTCCAATTCGAAAAGGTGCTCATCGGAAACAAATGGCAGTTCAATTTTCATAAAAGCCACTAGTTTAGAAATGTACTCGACATTGTGGCCACATTCGCCTTCAGAAGTGGCAATGTCGTGGGCAATTTTTGGCACTGGATCCGGGCCGAGGTAGAGCGAATTGCTTGGCAATGCAACGTACACTAGAACGAGAAAGGGCTCTTCTTTTGGGTCTCGCGGATAAAAGTACGTCAACAGAGTGTCATATCCTCCAAGATGAAGTTCTCGATTGTCCAGGTACGATCGTGCAATTTGTTCATCGTTTGGCAGAAAAGCTGTGCCCCAAGTTGAGCCCTAAAGAAGTAGACAATAGTTAAAATCCGTTCGGTAAGTACAAATTGATAATACAAACCTCTTCATCTTCAATGAGCGTCACAACTCTGCCCAACTGTAAGGATAAAATAACACAAGCTCAATTAAGCTGTTCAGTGTGACTGCTTCAATGAAGACTCACCTTGTCCGGTCGACCACGGTGAACATCGCTTCCCTGGTAGAACCTTCTCGAGTAGCCTTTAATTTTGCCAATCAGTGCCTTTTTGTGCTCGAAACCCGGATTCCAAATGAGCGACCCATAGCCAAAGACCCACAGATCAGATGCCATGATATGTGTGCGAGATTGCCGTAACAAGCTTTTGTACGTAACTCAGTGAGCAGAGGGTTATCCTTCTTACAACAGTTTCGATGTAAACAGTGATCACAGCAGAACTAATTTCTAGAGTGAACAAGAAGACGTTCCTTCTTTCTTTAGCTGACGAGACTGCTTCGGCTTACGATCAGAGTTCACGTTGCTAATCTCATAATGTGCCCAGATGAGGACGGCGAAGAAAATGATTGCAAATAGTTCGTGTGCGATTAGAACATCTGAAGATGAAAGGGGTGCCGCCGACGGAGGTGGAAGTGGATGTACCAGTGGAGGCAGTGATGATCTATGAGTGAGGGTGGTGGTGGCGGTGGTGGCGGTTGTGCTAGTGGTCAGACTGCTGTACCAGTGATATCACCACTTTTTGAAACGGTTTTCACCACTGATGATAAGAGCAACTCGCGTGGTACAGTGCTGCTGTTGCTGGGTGGGCTAGTGCAGACGATGTGCTTCACGATGTCTCTCTGTCTGGCTGGGTGATCTCTTTGGCACTGCCAAAACAAACTTCCTTCTCATCTGTTCAGCCGGTGATCGGCAGACAGGCAAAGGCGGCGAGGTCCAACAATCCACCACTACACTGAATACATCCAAAGTGTCCTCGATGAAAGTGGGCAGTACCGTTCTGGCAGCATTGACTGATCGGATGGTTGGCTGTGATCAGTGGCAGTCGACTGAAACCGAAGAAGAAAAGGTTATATTATGGCAGCATTACGAAAGTCAGCTGAAGTGAGCTGATTGTGTATTGAGTGCTTCTCTGTAGCTGAAACATTCGCTGCAAACGAGTCGCTGAAGGTACCTGGCACGAAGGGAGAGAGAGAGAAAGCCGCCGGTAGCACTCACCACCTGAAGCACTCGCCGAAGCACAGCAGACGTGTAATGACAATCAGAGAAATGTAAATGGCAGTCCGATTGAAGAGACTTGCTAGGATTGCTACTGCTGCTGCTGCGGCGGCAGTGGCCAAAAAGAGCGCCACATGTGAGTTGTAGTGCTTTTGCTGGCGTTCTTTCTCTCACTCTCCAACACGGCACACTGCACGCACTTACTTGGCTCGAGTGACGCAATAGACGGCACTGATTTCTTGCCCCGTAAGATTCTCCGCTGGTGTCCGGTGCTAGCTGGTTCCACCAGTCTGGCTCCACGCCGGCAGTGACTGCTCTCAGGCGGTCCAGTGCGATTCAAAGCTGATGCTGCTGCTGCTGCTGATGCCGTTGCCGTTGGTGGGTACACCATTCATTCTGTCTCTGAAGGAGAGAATACGCAGGCAAAGACGTGTGCCAATGCTGCGCTAGCGTAGCGGCAGACGAAAATAGAGTGTACTGAGGCTGTCTGCCCAAGAACGGCACGCCTGGAATGGAATGGAATTATCGCCAGCAGCGGCAGTAGCACTCTTTCAGCGACTGCCTTCTGCGCGCACTATACACAATCAGTTGAAGAAGCAGTGCAGTCCAGTGCTGCCAGAGAGGGGAAGAGCTGCTGACAACATACCGCTCAGTGCCGTC